>Ga0075289_1000090_pt1 | contig 10656 bp, 10 predicted proteins | sample SF_Rice_20C_80N__4_FD_69764 | JGI IMG/M metagenome (GOLD analysis project Ga0075289, IMG submission 69764) | Rice paddy soil microbial communities from Twitchell Island, California, USA - SF_Rice_20C_80N_103 | ecosystem: Environmental > Terrestrial > Soil > Paddy field/soil | place: USA... | reverse complement strand
TGCCAAAGATTCGAAAAGCGGCGAGCCGTTTCGTCATTGACGGGAAATCCGCCGGGGAATCTGTCCGGCTCGGCGCCGCACTCGCTACCAGCCTGGAGACTACTCTGTCCACGGAGCGGCATGATACCGCATTTTTCACGGCCCAGCATGCCGCGTGCGAGCGCGAGATTGACCACCGCTTTGACATGGTCGGCCCCGGATTCATTTTGCATAAAGTCAGCGCTGCAGACGAACACGCCGGTGCGCGCTTGCCCGTAGAATTCCGCGAATCTCTGCATCTGTTGGCGAGCTACCCCGGAGATCTGTTCCAAGCTCTCCCACGATTGCGTTTCGAGCGCTGCCGCCAGATCGGCAAATCCGGTCGTATGCGTTTCGATAAACGATCGGTCGATCCGTTCGGTCAGAATGAGAAATTTGAGCACGCCATTGATAAACCCGATAGAACCGCCGGCTCGTAAGTGAAAAACCTCATCCACGAGGTTGGTTCCGAATAGTGCTGTGCTCGCTATTGCCGGTATCCAACCATGTTCCAGATCGTACTCGCGCGCAGGATTCACGACGACAATACGCGTGCCGGCTTTTTTGGCGTAACTCATGTATTTCATCGCCACCGGTTGATTGCTGGCGAGGTCGGATCCGAAGATGAGCATTAAGTCCGTGCCGATTAAATCAGCTAACGAGCAAGTCGGCGCGGCGGAGCCGAGGGTTGCTTTCAGTCCCGAAGCGCTTGCCGCGTCCCGCACCCGCGAGCACAGATCGACATTGTTGGTACCGAGGACGCGCGCGAGTTTCTGGAAGATATAGTAAACCTCGTTGGTCAACCCGCGGGATGTGGCCAAGAAAGCAACCTCGTGCGGCGGAGTCTTGCGGATCGATTTGCAGGTTACATCGAGCGCTTCTTCCCACGAAATCCGCAGGAAGCCTCTTTCGCCTTTACGGCGCAGCAACGGGTGCGACAGCCGGCCAAGCGAGGACAGCTGTTCCGGCGCCATCCGTCGTAGCCGACCGGCATCGCTCATCACCGCCAAATCGAGTGCCCCCATCGTGGTGAACTTGAGCAATTTGAGCCGCATCATGCAGAGGTGTATGCCGTCGAGCACATTGTCGCGAAGGCCGTACGGGCCGAGCGAGCAGCCGTCGCAGACGCCGTGATTGAGAACGTTCCATGCATAAGGGATTTCTTTGCGGTTTTCCCAGATAACGCTGAGCATCTCCCGGTAATGTTGCGGCTGGGTGCCGAACGGCACCACACGCGAGAGCCGGCTATCGTGGGATTTAACTCCGGGCATTAGCTGCTGCCGAAAGATGTTTTTGCGGCGCGCAATTCGTCGAGGATATCGGCGAATGCCTCGGGCTGGCTTTTTGAAATCGCGGTCTTATACAAAGCGTAGCGCTGATACGATTCCCAACTTTGCCATTCCGCGAGTGTGACTGCATCGGAGCACGACGCGCTCTTTTGCGCCACCACCTCGGGGACTGCCGATGAGCTCCATAAAACTGGGTCCAGTGCTGCAGTTACCTCTACAGCTTTAGCGCGGTATTTGCGACATAAAAAATCGATATAGCCGGTGAAGACCTGCTTTTCTTCAGCGCAGCTCACAGGAAGATGACAGAGAACGGTACGTTCTTCAAAGCTGCACGCGAGCCAGTCTTTGAGCGAAATTTTCAGCCCAAGCAAATCGAGCTTCATGCGCACATCGAGCGGAATGCGGCTTTGCGACAGATAAAATTCGGCTTCATAATGATAGCGATGAAACATAGTACGGATTGTTTGCGTTTTGGTGGCGTGTGACGCTATTTTCCTTATGGAATCCGGCAAGTCAACCCGGATCTTTTTAATGTTCGGTGACGAACTAATGCAACACGACCCCCGCCAGTCGAATTTCGCGCATTCGCCCATTGAGCCGGCGGGTTTTTTTACCGGTATTCAGTTCCGCCCGATCATCGCCGGCGTAGTCCTCGACACGATTGCCACCATAGTGCTCGTAACCGCATACTATTCATTGTTCGTCGCCAAAGACTTCGCCGGTCAAAATGGCATCGCCGAAGACGCGTTTGCGGAGTACTGGAATTCGAGCGACGGTTTGATGACGAGTCTGCTCCTCGGCTCGCTGGGCACGTTGATCGGCGGATTTTATGCGGCTTACAAAGCTGGAACACTGGAAATGAAGCACGGTGCGCTAGTCGGCATCGGCTCGATCATCCTCGGCCTAATTTTCCAGGCGATGGGGTCGGAAAGGGACATGCCCGATTGGTTCATGGCTCTGTCATTGGTGGCGGCAATTCCTGCCGGCGCCCTCGGCGGTTTTTTAGCGGAAATGTTCAGGAACGCTACGGGCGGGGGGCGTGCATCCCGAGCGGGTGGTGTGCAGGGCGGCCGCTGATATTCGACCTCTGTCCAATACCATCGAACGCGCGAGGCGCGAAGAGTTTTAACTTTCATGTCGATGATCGAATACCGGCGGGCGCAGCCCGAAGACTACTCGGCCATTCTCTCTCTTCAATCCGCCAATTTCATTGCGAACCTCAGCGAAGGGGAGCGTAAGGAAGGCTTTCTATCGGCGCAATTTACGCCCGAGCAGACCGCCCAGATCGCCGAAGATCTCGGCACGACGGTTGCGCTTGTCGATGGCCGGGTTCGCGGTTTTTTATGCGCCTTTCGGAAAGAGTTCGATACTGGCTCTCCCGTGATCGCAAAGATGATCGAGTCGTATGATCGTTTGAGGTTTCATGGAACGCCGTTGAGGGCGTTTGCCAGTTATATCTACGGCCCGGTCTGCATCGACCGAGAGTTTCGCCGTCAGGGTTTGTTGCGTGGCCTCTACGAAGCGCAAAAAAAGGACTTAGGCGGACAGTTCGAAGTCGGCGTGGCGTTCGTATCGCGGAGTAATCCTCATTCCCTACAGGCGCATATTCAGGGGCTCGGCATGAGCGAAGCCGGAGACTTTGCGCTGAATGGCAACTTTTACGCTACTTTGGCCTTTCGGCTGTGATCCCCTGCCGTGCTCAAATTGCGCTGCCTGCCGCTTGCAGATTCATACCCCGTTCCATAGAATCGGACTGAGGAAAGAACTTCAACGGAATTAAAGCTTTGAAAGGAATAATGACGATGGATACCGATGCAAAAAAAAACGCGCTGCGAATGATACCCTATGGCTTGTATGTCTTGACGGCCGAGAGTAAGGAAGGCAAAGTCGCCGCTTCAACCGTCAATTGGGTGACCCAAACCGCTTTTCAGCCTCCGCTCGTCGTTGTCGGCGTGAAGACGGACTCCGGGGCGCATGCGATCATAAAAGAATCGAAGACGTTTGCGCTGAATATTCTCGGCAAGGATCAAAAAAACCAGGCGTTCACTTTTTTCAAGGCGCTGGAACGCGAAGGGAACACCATCGGCGGGGAACCTTTTCGCAAGGGCAGTTTGGGCGCGCCGATACTCGAGAAGGCTCCGGCATTCGTCGAGTGCTCACTGGTGAACACGGTTGAAATGGGTGATCACTCGATCTTCATCGGCGAGGTGAAAGATGCCGGTGTCACGGCGCAACCCGCCGGACGGCCAGATGATGTCACGCTGACATTGAAAGATTTGGGCGAAAAAGTTTTCTACGGCGGATAGCGCGCGTTTTACGCGCGCCGTTCAAGGTTTAAAAGGTTCAAAGTTCAAGGTTGCCGCTAACCCAGGGGAAAGCAATGGCTAAAATACGGCATATCGCATATCGGGCCGAGGACGTGGATGCAATGGCGAAGTTTTTTGTCGATTGCATGGGCATGAAGATGATTCAGAAACGAAAGAATAATGCCATCGATCTGAGCGATGGCAGCGTGAACATTACCGTCCTGCCGCTTGCCGCCGGTCTGGGCGGGAAAGCCGGTATCGACCACATTGGCTTTTCAGCCGAAAACGATCAGGAACAGTTCAAGCGGTTAGAGGCGGCTGGCGCCGAAAAAGCCGGGGCGGTCAACCTTGGCACGGCCTATTACGAAGACAAATTTCGCGGTCCCGAGGGTATCATTATCGATGTCGGCCACTGGCAGGGCGCGGCGCCGATCGACAAATAATGTCGTTCAAAAGGTTCAAACGTTCAAAAGTTCAACGTTCAGGTTCTGGTACATCAATGCGCTGCTACGCACTTTGAACATTGAACCTTGAACGTTTGAACGGCTGTTTTTCCCGTTTACCGGATCATCAATCGTTCGGCTTTTCCCGAGTAGTTGATGAACACGGTTTTTAATTCGGTAAAAAAATTCAATCCCTCCTCCGCCATCTCGCGCTCGCCGACCCCGGTCGCTTTGGTCCCGCCGAAAGGAAGCTGGGCTTCGCCGCCGATGGTCGGTTCGTTGACGTGAACCATTCCCGTCTCCACCTCTTCGACGAAATTCATGATGGCATCTATGCTCTCGGTAAAAATGGATGTCGTGAGTCCATATTCGACGCCGTTGGCGAAACTGACCGCCTCGTCTAAATTGTTGGCCGTGGTGACGGATAGCACCGGGCCGAATATTTCTTCCTTGAAAATACGCATGGTCGGCGCCACGTTATCGAAAATCGTCGGCTCGACAAAGTAACCTTTGCCGAGGTGATCGGGTTTATTGCCGCCGAGGACCAGGCGCGCGCCTTCTCGGCGGCCGATACTGATATAATCCAAATCGGTTTTCCACTGCTTTTCGTCCACCGCCGGACCCATATCCACTGTCTCATCCAATCCAGGCCCCATTTTGATTCTTTTCGCCGCTTCGACGAGACGCTCGAGCAGCGGCTCTTTAATGGACGGCGACGCGATCACGCGCGAAGTCGCGGTGCAGCGCTGGCCCGTCGATCCGAAGGCGCCGCCATGGATCGCAACTGCGGCTTTGTCGAGATCGGCGTCGGCCATGACGATCACCGCGTTTTTGCCGCCCATCTCGCAAGTGACTTTGGCGCCGCGCTGCGCTGCTTTAGCGTACAGAGCGCCGCCGACTTCGTTGGAGCCGGTAAAGGAGATCGCTCTGAGCACCGCCGAATGGACCATCGCTTCGCCTACGATGGAGCCGGAGCCCACCAGCATGTTGAATACACCCGGAGGAAGACCCGCTTCCGCGTAAATCTCGGTGAGCAAACTCGCCGTCGCCGGGGTCAACTCGGCCGGTTTGAAGATGACGCAATTGCCGGCTGCCAAAGCAGGCGCGGACTTCCACACGGGGATCGCCCAAGGAAAGTTCCACGGCGCAATCAGTCCGACGACGCCGAGCGGGCGGCGAAGAGTGTAAGTGAACGTGTCGCGCGCTTCCGACGGTAAAGTCTTGCCGTGCATGCGAAAGCCCTCGCCGGCGTAATATTCCAACAGCGAAATGCCTTTCATCACTTCGCCTTTGGCTTCCTTGAGCACCTTGCCCTCTTCGCGGGTGAGGGTGCGAGCGATTTCATCGGCGCGCCGGCGCGCGATGTCAGCCGCGCGCCAGAGAACGCGGCCACGCTCGGGACCTGGAGTTTTGCGCCAGCCCCGCGCTGCGGCCTGCGCGTGTTCAATAGCTTGCTGAACATCGTCCGCGCTCGCCGCCGGAAATTCGCCGATCACGTCATCGGGGTCGGCGGGATTGAGATTGCGCACCAAACGATTCGATTTGGGATGAAACCATTTGCCGTTCACATAAGAACCGGTGTTCATGGGAACCTCACGCAAATTTATTGCACTCATCTTATAACCGGCGGCGCAAAAATTACCAGAGCCGCTCGGCGTGAAAGAAGAAGAATGCACCACAGAGAACTCAGCGCAGGGAAGCCGCAACCAAATCCCGGAATATCTCCCGCAAAGACGCCAAGGCCGCAAAGGTAAGAGATGACGGCTTAAGATCATCCCCAGGGATTTTCACCTTCCGCGTCTAAACTTTGCGACTTTGCGACTTTGCGACTTTGCGACTTGGCGGGAGGAATTTCGGAAGATTCCAATCGGAAAACTACTGCAGAAGCCCGAGGAGATGCGAAGGATCTGGTTTTTCGTAGGGTGCGCTGCGCGCACCCTACGGTTCTTAGCCTAAGAAAATTTTTGCATACCGGATTTAAGAGACTAATGTCGGGTCAATTCGCGAAGAGCGCGCCGCCATCTTTCTTCGAGCTTGTCGATCTGCTCCGCGCCCAATCCCTGCTCGGGATACCAGCGCTTGAAGCCATAGTCCTTCGTCGGGTTGCCATACTCGAATTGTTCAAGAACCTTCTGTCCGCCCTCGCCGAGAATAAAATCGGCCAAAAGCAAGGCCGCGTGGGGATGCGGCGCCTTGGCCAAAACGCCGGTGGAACCGGAGTTACTCGGAACGACATCCATCGGTCTCCACTCGATCGGCGCGCCGGCTTTCAATGAGACTTCGACGTGATTGCGAAATGTCGTTGGCGATACGCCGACTTCGCCGGAGATGACCAAGTCGAGCAGGGCCCGTCCGGAAACGTTGTGCATCGCGGGATTCTGGGCGCTTAGTTTTTTGACGAACTCTTCGCCTTTGAATTTGAGCAGTGCGCCGACGACGGTTACGCCGGTATCGCTGCCCGCAAAAGCGATCTTGTCTTTGAGTTCGGGGCGCAACAGGCCCTGGTAGTCTTTCGGCGCGACGTTCGCCGGGATCAGGTTTTTGTTGTATGCGAGCCCGATATGCGATTCGCGATCGATGGCCCAGAAGACCAGCCCCTTGGGAGCTTTTTCCTTGACGGTGTCGGGAAACTTCGCCTGGGTAGGAAAATAGTAGGGAACCAGCATCTGGTTCTCTTTCAGAAGCTTCAACAATGGAATGGTGGTTTCGACAGTATCGGCGATGTAGCGCTTGGCCTGAGCTTCGGCCGTAATTCTGGCGCTCATCTCCTGGCGCGTCGCGCGATAGGATTCCACCTTGACACCGGGATACTTTGCTTCGAAGGCGGCGGCGAGCTGTTTATAGGACCCGCCGGCGAGAGAAGTGTACCAGGTGACTTTGCCTTCGGTTTTGGCGCCGGCATAAAGAACTTTTTCCCGATCCGGTTTGTTGTAAGCCCCAAGCTGCTCGATCGGCATCGGCTTGGCGCTCTGAGCCGCCGCTGTGACGGAGATAGCGAGTACAAGCACAACCGCGCTAAGTGAAACTTTCATTCTGTTCTCCTCTATGGCTGTAGCTATTTAATAGCCGGTCTCGTTAAGTTGGTTATAAAACAATTTGTAAAACTGGCGCAGCCGCTCCGGGCGTTTATAGTGCGCGAACTCCTGTGGCACTTTGAATTCCTTTTCGATCTGCTCCAAGCTCTTGCCGGCTTGAACCATTTTCGCGACCTCGTCGCGCATGACGACGAAGTACCGCTTTTGCTCTTCCAGATCTTTGATGCCGCGGCCGATGTGGACGGGGCCGTGGCCGGGAACGTAGGTTTCGACGGGGAGACTGCGGGCCATGATGCGATCAAGGATTTCGATCCAACCTCTGACGTTAGAGTAGAAAATATCCCCGGATTCGCCTTGGCCAGGATGGATTTCGGTATCCAAAAGATCGCCCATCAGAAAGACGCGTTTCTGCGGGATATAAACGGTGAGATCGCCGGTGCTATGGCCTCTGCCTTCGGCCGTAATCTGAAATGTCAGCCCGCCGAAATAGAGCGTCATGTTGCCATCGAAACCTATGTCGGGCTTTACCAACTCTTTTCCCTTGTAGACGGCGTTCCGTGGATTGTTCGATTGCTCGCGCTCGTGAAAACCTAGTGACTCTTGCATCTGGAGATCGTGTACCTGGTTTTTCGTCGCAATGTAGGTGGGCTTGTCCTCGCGGAAATACCAGGCGCCTGAAGCGTGATCGAGGGCGCTGTGCGATGAGATCAGGTAGCGAACTTTCTTGTCGGTGAGTTTGCGCAGTCCGGCCAGGACTTGGTCCGCGGTGAGGATGTTAAAGTCAAAAACCACGACGCCTTCTTGGGTCATTACGACCGTGGCATTGCTGGCGCCCCGGTTATTTTCGAATATGTAAACGCCGTCCGTGATCTTAACTGGCCGCATTTCCTCGGGGCCGGAAGCGCCGGCACTCACGCACCAAATAAGCGCTAGCAGTAGTGCATGTCTTGTTTTAATCATCCTGCACTTTCCTTCATGTTAGCGCATCTGTTTATTTGATCAGGCCGAGCGACTTTGCCGTATCGATAGCCCTGCGCGCGCGTTCGACGATCGGGCGATCGATCAACTGGCCGCCAAAGGCGATCGAGCCGTCGCCGCGCGCATTGGCCTCTTCGAAGGCCTGCAGCACTTTTTGACAGTACTCGATTTCTTCGGCGGTAGGGCTGAACACTGTGTTTATCGCATCTACCTGGGAAGGGTGGATACATGACATGCCGGAGAAGCCGAGCTGGCGTGATTGTTTGGCGAACCCGAGCAAGCCGTCGCCGTCGTTCAGGTCGACCCAGACGCCGTCAACCGCCTGTACGTGAGCTGCAGCGGCTGCAATGACGATTGCCGAGCGCGCATAGATCAAATCGCGCGCTTCACCTTCACGAACTGCGGGCAGGCCGATCTCGCGGCCGAAATCCTCGGCGCCGAAGATAACGCCGACGATGCGCTCTGACGCGCCAGCAATGGCGGCCGCGTTGAGCAGTCCCCTCGGGCTCTCGATCGCGATTAATAATTTCACGCTGCCCTTCTCGAGCCTATGCTTCGGTTCCTTGTCGTCGAGAATCAAGGCAACTTTGCGCACTTCATCGCGACTGTCTACCTTAGGACAGACGAGGCCTTCGAGCCCCGGCCTGACTACGGCTTCCAGATCGGCCTCCATGCGCGCATGGCCGATGGCATTGATGCGCACGTAGCGCGCCGGCGAGCCCGGCGCTTTCTCTCGACCGAGCGAATCGGCGATATTCTTGCGCGCAGCATCCTTCTCGTTAGGCGCGACGCCGTCCTCAATATCTAACATGATCGCATCGGCGTTGAGACCGAACGCCTTGTCGATCATCCTCTGCCGGTGTCCCGGCACAAACATCCATGACCGGATCAGATTCATCTCCCCTCTCTCCTCCCGAGCTTCATTATCTGATGGGCGCGCAAATGTCTAACATCCGAAAGAAAGATTTCTCGCTTCGCCAGACTGTGTGAGAACGTCATCCTGAGGCGGAGCCGAAGGATCTGCGTTTCGTAAACTGCTGGAAAAGCAGATGCTTCGCTTTAGCTCAGCATGACATCCAGAGAATTTGTAACATTTCGACACAGTCTGTCGCTCGAAATTACAGCCACCGGCGGGAGATCTTCGTTTTACGGCTCGTCGAAACGGACCGTCGTTTGCACTAGAAAATTTTTTAGAGAATAACTGGAGAGATATGAAACTCTCGACGTTCAAGCTTCTTGTCCCGATGGTCGCCGTTTCCATCCAAGCGAACTCAGCCTCCACCATCATACCGCCTTATCTCGATCACATGCGCATTCCGGTTGCGGCCATCGGCTCGCTCATCTCGTTGGGACCGATTTTCGCCCTCACTTCAAGAATGCCCATGGGAATGGTCTATCATCAGGCGCGCGCGCGAACACTTTTAAGCTTTGGCATCCTTGCTATGGGTTTGACCAATTACTTGTATGCCTTAGCGACAAATTCCTTCATCTTCGGCGTCGTACACTCACTTAACGGATTTGCCTATGGTGCCGTAACGACGCTCTATTTGGCATTTTTCGTCGATTCCCTGGATGCCGACGAAAATCGCAACCACGCGATCGGCTATTACGTTGGCAGTCTGGCGATGGGTTACTCGACAGGGAATTTCTTCGGCGGCTTGACCGCCGATTATTGGGGATACGGCTCGACGTTCCATCTGGGCGCTTTTCTCTCGATCGTTTCTGTCGCCCTTCTATGGTTGTTGCATGGCCGGAGCAACGCCGGCAAAAAGAAAGCCAAAGTCAAAGACGCCGCCAGGTTGCCTTGGAAGGAATCCTTGAAAGCACTCATGGAACCCGAGCTTGCCACGGTGGTGATCGTCGCGCTTTTCCTAAATCTGCTGCACCAAATGGGCGGCGTGTTCATTTCGCTCTACGGTTTGGCCGTCGGCATGAGCCTTACGCAAATCGGCATGGTGCGCGCCGCTTACGCTGGTTGCAACGCTGTCACCCGGCCGATCAGCGGGCATGTGGTGAACAAGTTCGGTCACCGCGGCTTGTCTTACTTCGGTCTGCCGCTGCAGTCCTTAATTCTCATGCTCGTGCCGTTGTTTACCAGCTTCGGCACAATTCTCGTCGTCTACGTGGCCTCGGGTTTTCTGCGCGCTGTTGTGATCGTCGCCAACGCCGTCGGATTGGTTCAGGACGTTCCCGAGACACGCGTGCGCCGCGGCCTCGCGTCCGGTGTTTACAACGCCGCGGGCGATCTCGGCAATATTTTGGGTCCGTCGATTGGCGGCGTCATCGCTCATGCCACCGGCATCGCGAGCGTATTCGTCGTCGGCTCATTGGGGTCGACGGCGTTGTTTCTGCTCGGCGTTTTCTTACTGCGCCACTTTAAGCAGGCGGAAGAACCTCGAGGCGAGTCATCGGGCATTTAAACGCGATCGGCTCAAGAAGTCTCCTAATTCCGGCGATTTTCTTGCTCCACCCTACGACGCATGTTACAGGTGGACGCTATTATGAAATTGAAGCGAATCAGAACTTTGTTCGCGCAAGCCGTGCATCATTGCGATCGCCTTGGTTTGCTATCTATGAACCGATGGAT
>Ga0075289_1000088_pt1 | contig 10680 bp, 10 predicted proteins | sample SF_Rice_20C_80N__4_FD_69764 | JGI IMG/M metagenome (GOLD analysis project Ga0075289, IMG submission 69764) | Rice paddy soil microbial communities from Twitchell Island, California, USA - SF_Rice_20C_80N_103 | ecosystem: Environmental > Terrestrial > Soil > Paddy field/soil | place: USA... | reverse complement strand
GGACCGAGGCAAAGACTTTGTTCATACTCGATTCAGCTAACGCAGGGATATTGCAATACCCCCTCCGCGCGTAGTCCCTCTTACAATATTCCATGACCAAGCGATAGATCTCGTTGTCGGCTCGCCGATTTGCGTTTCCGCAAAAATTCATTCTGAGATTCTTAATCGTGCGACAAGCGATTGAGGAATCCTTCAAAAAACCGCGATATTTCTGATCCCTCTCCTGGCATATCCGTTGCGACATTGGTCTTACAAGGAGGAAAAAATGAAAAAGACCATTGTCGGCGCGGCTGCTGCGCTATTGCTTGGCGGTACGCTTGTCTATGCACAAGGGCCCGGTTACTGGGGTGGAGGCGGGCCCCCGCCGGGATGGGGCCCGGGGATGGGTCCAGGAATGATGGGACCTGGTTGGGGACAGGGATGGGGAGGCCAGGGGATGGGTCCAGGTATGATGCGCGGCTACGGTCCGTACGGTAATCCCGAATACGGTCCGGGGGAATCTATTTCACTGGATCAAGCCAAAGAAATTGCCAAGCAATATACCGAGAAATATTTGGAAGGTTTTACTGTGGAGCGAGTGCTACCGTTTACCGGTATGCGTCACACGATGTACTCGGTCGAATTGAAAGGGCCCAAAGGCGAAGTGCGCTTTCTCCACGTCAATCCGTGGGGCGGAGTGATGCCGTTTGGCGCCGCACCCTATGCGGCCCAGTAGAAGAGTTCGTAAACCGGTGCAATGGCGCGTAGCATCTTCCCGGGGTTGCGTCCCGGGAATTTGCTGATCTTGGCGTCGATCGGGTTGGCTGCAACGCTCGCCGCCGGCTGCGAGTACTCATCGCCGCGCCGTGCTATTTCAGCTTCAGCGATGAGCGCCGGGAACGATATCGTACCGGCTCGCTGGGCTCAGCGAGTTTACGAATCGAATTGCGCGGTATCCGGTGCGCTGCAGAATGAAGCATTGATAGATGGAACGTTGGAGTGCACGGAAATTCCCATTAGTTTGCATTCCATCACTGCAAGTTGGGCTTAGCAGTAGATAACCTATTTAATATGTCGCTCTCCTTTTCTAAGCTATAGTTTCCAGCGGCAACAAACGCCGCACTCGCCTTGAACGACTTTTCCTCGGCTCATCCGAAATCCGGCCAGGGCGTAAAAAGTCGAAGCAATTTACTCCCGACCCGCTCTGTTATAAACACAGTGGGTCGAAAACCGGTATCTCACATCAGCAGTCGATCATGCTTTACAGGTTGTTAGTCAAGCAGGCCAAAACATACGGCAAAAAAATCGCGGTGGCGGGCGAGGAGCGCAGTCTCACTTTTAAACAATTATTGGAAGAAGTAACCGCGATTGCCGCTTATTTTCAGGCTTGTGGCGCTAGAATCGGCGATCCGATCATTCTTGGACTGCCGCCATCGCCGGAGTTTTATGTTGCTTTTTACGCCGCCGCCGCTGTGGGGATGATCGTTCTACCCGTGTTGCCTTCGGGCCGAGTGCCTCAATTGGTGGTCGACACGATGCCCAGGTTCGCCGTGGGCAGCTCACAGTTTCTGGAACAGAGTCGCCGCCTTTGCCACGCTCTGCAACATGTTCTCGAGTGGAGGCGCAAAGACGGTTTGCTCGTTTCACGCGCAGGGCTGTCTTACGCCAGAACCAAAATACTACACGATGAATGCGTCATTGGCGTGTCGAGCTCTGGGACCACGGGAACACCTTCAATTTATTATCGTTCGCAGGAGCTGCTGGTGCGCCGGGCGCAGTTTAGGGCAACCTCACTGCAGATAACGGCGCAGGATGTGCTGCTTGCGGCGAGGCCATTTAACAGCGGGTCGAGCATCAACAGCCACGTCATCATGCCCCTGGTTAGCGGCTGCAAAGTCGTCGTGCAAGAACGTATCAGGCGCTTTCAGGCGGCGGATGCGATTACAACGGAGCGGGTCAGCGTTCTCTACGCGGTGCCGTTTGTCTTCGAGCTTCTCGCTTCGATCCCACCGGAGTATCCAGCCGACTTTTCCTCGCTTCGTCTGTGTATCTCGGGCAGCGCGCCCTTGTCTGAATCCGTTTCACAGTCGTTCACGCGCCGCTTCGGCGTGGAAATCAGGCAGCGCTATGGCGGCAGCCACATCCATCCCGCCTTCACTTTCAATTTGGCCGGCGTTCCGGGCGCAGTCGGTCAAACCTTCGGGGCCTTTCCAATCGCAGTTCTGGATGAGCAGGGCCATGCACAGAAGTCGGGAGAAATCGGCGAAATCGCGTTCGACTACACAAACATGGCTCGGCCTTGGAAGAAATATCTGAGAGCAAATCCCAACCGCCGGGGCCGCTATATCTTTACCGGCGATCTGGGCAAGACGGACGATCAAGGGAACGTCTACATTATCGGCCGAAAAAGCCGCTTTATCAAAGTTCGTGGAAATCGGGTGGAGCCCGCCGAGGTGGAAGCGATGCTTCGATCGCACCCGGCGGTGGAAGATGCGTTTGTTTATTCAACAAATCCAGGAAAACCGGATGAAAGCGTCGGAGCATTGGTCCTTGGAAAATCCGTCGGAGCCCTGGAATTGATTCGGTATTGCGCACAACGTTTGGACGGCTATAAATGTCCCAGAAAAATTAGTATCCATGCTGCTCTGCCGCGTACGCCGCACGGTAAGTTGGCGCGAAAGGTTATCGAGGACGCGATCGCAAAGGGTAAGCTATAGCGACATGGATCAAGGCTCATGAAGCTTACATTGATGTCGTTGTTATACACGACGCCTGCTTTTCGCCCTATCGCCCGGCAAATCACGCCTTTTTTGTTTTTCAGGATGACGCTTTGCAGTGTAACGATAGCCAGTTATTTTTGGCCGCATGCAAAAAAATTACTTCGCCCTTTTCGTGGAGTTGTCGGTGAGAATTTGGCCGCAAAGGAGCTGAGAGTCCGCTCGCGGCGCTATCTCTTGTTTTTGCGGCTCTTTAAAGAATTGGAGCTTACATGGAGCAGTTGGGAGAAGCGCACGCATTGGCCATTGATTGAAGGGGAGACTTATCTCAAGAACGCGATGGCAGATCACAAAGGTGTCGTTCTACTGTCATGTCATAATTTTGGATTCAGCAAGCTAGTGGCGCCATCTCTCTCGCGCCGCGGCTATCAAGTGCTCCGCGGCGGTAGCGGGAAGAAGGATGGGCGGAGAGTAAAACGCTGGGGAAAGGATTGTGAGATTGCTTGGAAGTACCTCGATCAGCGCGGCGATTATTGGCACCGGCTTCGCACGCTCAAGATCATCAAATCCGCGCTTGGGCAAAATCATATCGTGCATATCTCGCCGCGCGCTTACGACCGTGGCGAAGAGGAGATGGCGGTGGTGCTTTTCAAGCGCAAATACTATCTAGACTCTCGCTGGTTCCGGTTATTTCAGCTGTGTGGCGCTCCGGTCCTGCCGTGCTTTGCAATCGGCAACAGCGACGGGGAAATCAAAATCGTCATTCAGGCGCCGTTGCTCGGCGACGCAAAAGCAATGGCGAAGCAATTTGCAGAAATTCAGGGTGATTACCTGATTAAGTATCCCGAACTCGGGCGTTTATGGAAATCGGTCTATCTCAATAGGAGCCAGTGGTAGAATGGACGACGCACAGATCAAGAACCGTGTCATTCGTCTGGTACGGAATATCGTGCCGGAGAGCGCAAATTCCGCTCAAGTTTTTGTTCAGTTGGGCGAAGAAGGAGGATTCGATTCCGTGCTCGCACTGGAACTCCTTTTGGCCTTGGAGACGGAATTCGGAATCGTCATGAATGACGACGACGTGCAGCCGCAAAACTTAGCCAGTGTCGATAGGATCGTCAGCTTCGTGAAGGCCGCGTTGGCGCGGCCCGGCTAATCGGACGGCTTAGACGGCACTCTGCGCAGACTCTAGCTCGCTTGATGAGTCAGATTCCACATAATTCCCCGTAGCTTGGATTTCTACTTCGATTTTGTCTCATCATAGTGTAAGGATAGTGTCGAGTGGGACGTTTTCTTTGCTCGTGAGCGTGTTCGTGATTCGTTTCGTCAGCTTCCGTAATACGAGTCACGCGTCACGATCACGACCATGAGGTCACAATGCCATTGTTTCTAAACAACGACGACATCGCCGAACTAATTACCATGAGAGACACTATGGAGGCGCTGGAAGTTCTCTACCGAGAATTGGGTGACGGAGCAGCGGTAACCGCGCCGCGGTCGGACGTGCACAGTCCCACCGCGGCGGCACAGAACGCCGAAGGACCGATGGCGCATTACGTAAAAAGCATGAGCGGGGCCAGTCCGCACTTCGGCACCGCGGCATTGCGCTTTTCTTCGGACATTGTCGCTTGGCGCGATACAGGCGGAGGCATGCGGCGCGAGAAGCTGCCCATGCTTCCGGGACAGCGCTGGATGGGCATCGTCTTGTTATTTAGTTCCGCCAATGGCGAGCTGCTGGCGATCATGAACGACGGCGTCCTGCAACGTTTCCGGGTCGGCGGTGCCAACGGAGTGTCGACGAAATACCTGGCCCGGCAGAATGCCGAAAGCGTTGGATTGATCGGCTCGGGCTGGCAAGCGGGAACTCAGGTAATGGCGGTGTGCGAGGCGCGCAAGATCAGAAAAATCAAAGTGTTCAGCCCGACCAAAGGCAACCGAGAAACCTTCGCCAGGGAAACCAGCGCTCAAGTCGGTGTCGATATTGTCCCGGTGAGTTCGTACCAAGAAGCGGTCGAAGGGGTGGACATCATCATCACCTCCACCAATTCTCGCAAGCCATTTCTGGGCAAGTGGGCGCTTGCCGATGGCATCCATATCAGCGCGATGCAGCGGGATGAGTTCGATGACGAAGCCTTGTTGTCGTGCGATCCGCTGGTTATCCATACACATTCCACCGAGAATAATGTCACCTCGTCCATGCTCAGCCATTTCGAGCGCGAAGATTTCAAACTGCGCGACCATCCCACGGATCGCGGCATCGACTGGCGGACGCTGCCGACGCTCGCGGATCTCGTTTGCGGTCGAAGCACGGCGCGGGTGAGCGATAGGCAGATTACCGGCTTTGTGAATAACATCGGCATGGGCGCGCAGTTTGCCGCCGTCGGTAAGAAAGTGTATGACGCCGCCAAAGCAAAGGGCTACGGGCGCGAGGTGCCATCGGACTGGTTCACACAGGATGTGCATCCGTAGCGTGATTTGGGGCCGGGTGGCTTCGAGTCACGAGTTCGAACCCACTCGTTTGCTAGCAGCGAACCTGCCGCGTTGTCACACAGGCATTGAAACGAGCTTCCCCGAGCTGAGGACAGGGCCGGCTAATAACGCGCTGCAGCGGCCGTTATTCCCAACTTTCTTCCGCAGCTGCATTCTGTCCGGCTATCTTTCCGGCCACGAAGCATTCCGTGATGTTGCCGGCTTCCAAATAAAGGTGGCCGTAGATCGAGCTGATCTCGCCTGCGACGTAAAGGCGCGGGATCGGCTTTTTCATCGGGTCCAACACACGCTGCTTCACGTCGTGCTCGGGGCCGCCCTGAGTGTTATTCACGATCGGCCAGGCCTCGACGACGTAGAATGGACCGGTCTTAATCGGCATCATGGTTTTGGGCGGCCGCTTGTGGTCCTGGTCTTGGCCGTCGTTGCAGAGCGCATTCCACCGTTCGACAGTGGCGCGCAAAACTTTCGGATTGACGTCGATCTGCGCGGCGATGTCTTCGAGTGAGTTACCTTTTTTGATCCAGCCTTTTTCGATCTCGGCGAGATTGTCTTCGCTCCAACTGGCATCGTAGCGCTCGTCGTTGACGATGGGAATGCCGATGGGTCCGAGCTTGCGGCCTTCTTCATCGAAGATAAGGTAGCAGGGAATACGCGGATAGTCCTGGATGTCCGCGTCGTAATATTCGAGCGGCCGCGTGCCGGTATCCTGGGGAGCGGGCGGGTACTCGTCCATGAAGCGCTTGCCGAATTTGTCGACACCAATCCAGATCATCTTGCGATTTTCGTTTCGCGGCCCAGCCCAGACATGGCGGATGGCAAAGGGCAGTTCCGGAAACTTGAACCCGTAACCGCCATGAAAGTGCCACATGTGCCACAGGCCAGCGCCGGCCTTTTGCGCCATTTTCACACCGTCGCCGGTGTTGCCAAGATAAACCGGATAGATCGGCTGCGCTTCGAAGTATTGCAGCTTCATAGCGTCGTCATTCTCATAGCCGCCACACGCGAGGATCACGCCCTTGCGTGCCTTTATTCGCATCGGCTTGCCGTCATGCTCGGCGCGTACGCCGATCACTTCACCGCCAGGGCGGGTGATGAGTTCCTTTGCCGGTGTCGAAAGCATAACGTCGATCTTACGCGCGTTCACGTTGTCGTAAACGACTTTGAACAGTCGAGCGCCGCCGCGCAGTCCCTTGGCCCAGGGAAAATCGGTGTAAGCTTGAAAATCTTTGAGCTTGATTGAATCAATATCATTGGTTCCCGGAAACGGGTACGTGCCATGGCCACGGGTCTCAGTCTTGGTCGGTTCCGTTCCGCTCACCTTGGCGAGTTCCGTCACCCAATCAATCATGCCGACCATCTCTTCGGCCATTTTGCGAAGGATATCGTCCGGAGTCGTGCCGTTGCAGGTTCGTTTGAGATATTGAAATGCGCCTTCGGCATTGTGCGCAAAAGCCACGCCGCCGCCGGAAAGAATCGAGATGCCGCCCGGATGCGGCATCTTTTCGATGAGCAGTACCTTCGCACCGCCCTCGTGAGCCGTGATCGCAGAGATTCCTCCCGCCGCACCGAAGCCGACGACCACGACATCGACTTCTTTGTCCCAGTGTTGGTCTTTACCTGTTGCGTTCACACTATTCCTCCTTGAAATAGATACCCGTTTAAAATCGTTCAAGTCGTTCAACCGCTGCGCTCCGTTCGAGCCCCCCTCCTTGAGTCCTCGCCCACGACGCGCGGGAGGAAACAGGTGGGGGCTTGAACGTTTTGAACTTTTATTTCAAAGCCTCTCCTCCAGCCAATCGAGCATGTAGGGCAAATTATGCGCCCAATAGTCGTGGCTGCAATGAATTCTGCCGCCGCCGTCTTGCTCGCCGTAAATCTTCAGAGTTTTGTCTTTTGCGCCGATCTCGCGAAACAACCGCTTCGCGCCGTCAACCGACATCAGCGTATCTTTGTCGCCGTGAGTGATCAATGTCGGGCAGGTGATGTTTTGGGCTATCCCGGCCATCGTAAAATCTTTCAACAATCGCCGGGCTTCATCATGGCCGACTCCGCCGAGCAGTCTTTGGCAGACGGGCTGCAAGTGCACGCAATAATTGTAAAGATCTTCCAGGATGCTATAGCAACCGCTCCAGGCAACCAATGCTCTGATACGTCGATCGAATGCCGCCAGGCGCGGCGCGTAGTAACCTGCCATGCTGATGCCGAGCAAAGCGACACGGTCGGCATCGATTTCGGGGCGTGACACGAGATAATCGATACAAGCCTTGCCCGGTACTTCGTAATCCGGCCTGGTCTTGATCCCTTTGAGATAGATCGATGATCCGCGTCCCGGCGCGTCGACCAGCAGCATTGCCCAGCCGCGATCGAGCATCTGTTTGCCGCTGAAATAGATTTCCTCCGCATAGGCATCGGCGCCGCCGAGAAAAAGCACCGCCGGCCACTTGCCCGGCCGCGGATTCACCGGATGGCAGAAGTAGCCGTCGTACTCTTCCTTGCCGCAGCGAACCGAAATTATCTCGATCTTCGGGTCGTGCAGTCTAATCGCTGCCCGGAAATTGTCTCGCGACTTGCGGAAACGTTCGGTACGCCTGGTTTCTTCAGCAATGGTGAGCAGCACATCGGACATTCTGTAATAGTTGCTGGCATGAAAAAAATATTGCTTGGCGGTCCGTTCATGGCCGGCGGCCAGAGCTTCCTGGGCTCTCGTTTCCGTTTTTTGCGCCAGCGCCAACCAGGCACGCTCCCAGCCCTCTTTATCGCCCGCCTCGACGTTTTTCATGGCGCGGGCGATGTCAAAAATATCGCCGCCGCCTTGCTGCGCTTGGGCGACTAATCTCAGCGTGTGGCCGCCGAACGGATGACTGGGAAAGAGGAAATCAAACATAATGCCTCCCGAAACCTCTGTCGCGCTGCTCCTCCGCGTCACCGCAGGTTATTGGTTACTAAAATCTCGCCCGTAATCCAAACAAAATAGAAGAACTGTCTTTTAGCATGCAACGCGACACATTCGCCTGATCGTCCTCAAAAAGCAACTTGACAGGTTATGAGGAGGTTGGTAGCGTCGGCGTAGACAACAAGAGTTCCTCATCGTGAGACGGCATGAAGCTTCGAGCGAAGAGCACTGCGTGGTCGTCACAAGGGTAACCATCCCCATCAAGCCGGTTGGTTGTGCGTATGACGCATGGACTGACTGGCTTTTTTATTTTGCGGGCCGAAAAGGAGTTTCAATGTGGCAACCTATATCGCGCTCGTGAACTTTACCGATCAAGGTGTTCGTCATATTCGTCAGAGTACCGACCGGGGCAAGGCGCTCATCAAGGCAGCTTCGAATCTGGGCATCCGCATCAAAGATCTCTACTGGACCCTGGGCGCTTTCGACGCTGTTTTTACAGCCGAGTCGCCGGACGACGAAACCATTACGGCCTTCACCTTAAGCATGGCTTCGCTCGGCAACATTCGCACGCAAACCTTGAGGGCTTTCTCGGCAGCCGAAATGAACAGGATCTTAGACAAAATACCCGCAGGTGATTTTTCAGGAACGAAATGAGCTAGGGACGATAGCAAAGGGGGTTCGCATGGCAAAGGTCGATCTTTCGATCGCGATCGGCGGCGCGGCAGGGCAGGGCATTGCGACGCCGGGCGATATCCTGGCGCGAATCTTCGTGCGCCGCGGGTTGCACCTGAACGCCTATAATGCGTACCAGTCGATCATTCGCGGCGGCCACATTTTCCTCACGCTTCGCACCAGCGATGCCCCGGTTCTCACGTTCGGTGACAAGCTCGACATTTTGATTCCCCTCAATCAGGACACGATGAATCGCCATCTTCGCTTAATGAAATCTGGTTCTCTTGTCCTTTACAACAGCGATAAAATCAAACCGGGCGAAGTTGAAGCCGGCGTCCAGCTTTGTCCCTTTTCGGTAAAGGAGTTGGCGCCGAACATTAGAGGAGATCTGGTTCAAAACACCATTGCTTTGGCGTCGGTGTTGCGCCTGATCGGCGTCGAGTTCAAGATCCTCGAAGACATCCTCACTCTACAGTTCAAAAGAAAAGGGGAGACCGTCATTGCCGAAAACGTCGGAGTGGCCCGCGCCGGTTACGACTACGCTGGTGCGCATTTCAAGCCGTTGGCATTCTCGCTGCCCGACACCGGAAAAAAACTGGCGTTCTTCGAAGGCAACCAGGCGATGGCGATGGGAGGAGCGGCGGCGGGCGTGCGTTTTTACTGTGCCTATCCTATGAGCCCTGCATCCGGTGTGCTTCACTGGATGGCCCGACATGGGCGCCAGTTGGGCATCATGGTGCGCCAGATTGAAGACGAGATCGGAGTTATCAACGTAGCCATCGGCGCCGCCCATGCGGGATGCCGGGCGATGTGCGCCACTTCGGGGGGCGGCTTTGCGCTGATGAGTGAGGCTCTGGGATCGGCGGCCATGATGGAGATACCCGTCGTGTGCATCAACGTTCAGCGCGCAGGTCCTGCCACTGGCGTGCCGACCAAAACCGAGCAAGGTGATCTCTGGCAAGTGATGGGAGCGGGCCAGGGAGATTATCCGCGTATCATTGTGACGCCGACGAATATCCCGGACTGCTTCAAAACGGTGCCGCAGCTTTTTAACCTGGTGGATAAATTCCAATGTCCGGGCGTCATCATTTCAGATCTCTTGCTTTCCGAGGGTCGTTCCAGTGTGGACCCGGCGGAATTAGACTTCAACGTTCCCATCGACAGAGGTGAAGTCATCGGCCTCAACGGTAGCGTCCCGCCCGTCAACGGCGGCTATAATCGTTATCAGCTCACGGACACCGGTATTTCTCCTAGGGCGCTGCCGGGGACGGCGGGATACACGCATGTGGTGGCGACCGATGAACATGACGAGGATGGCGTGCTGATCAGCGATGAATTCACCAACCCGCACAAGCGCCAGGCCATGCATGAGAAACGCATGCGCAAAATGGAAGCGATCCTGCCTCTTCTGGAAGCGCCAAAGTTGTTTGGGTCGGAAGATGCTCAGGTAACATTGTTGGGGTGGGGTTCGACTGAAGGGGTCATTCGCGAAGCCATGCAGAAGTTATCAAACGAAGAAGGCATTGCCGCCAATAACCTCCAGATTAAGTGGATGGTTCCTCTCCATTGCGAAAGAATCACGGCGATAATTTCAAACAGCAGAAAAATCATCATTGTCGAAAATAACTACAGCGGCCAGTTCGCGCGTTATTTGCGCTCCGAAACCGGCATCGTCGCCCACGGCCATATTCGGAAATATGATGGCGAGCCGTTCATGCCGCATCATATTGTGGACGGCGTGAAAGCCATTTTAGCTGGCACGACTGAAAAATATGTCCCGGTCCATGAAATCATGGTTTAACCAGGCCGCTGAAAAGAGCCCATTTGATTTGTTGCGCTCGATCGCCTCGCGACAACGTACCGCCGGAGTACGCCTCCGCTCGTCGATGTGTCGCGCGCCTCGCAACTGGACCCTTTTGTATTGGCCTG
>Ga0075289_1000087_pt1 | contig 10749 bp, 9 predicted proteins | sample SF_Rice_20C_80N__4_FD_69764 | JGI IMG/M metagenome (GOLD analysis project Ga0075289, IMG submission 69764) | Rice paddy soil microbial communities from Twitchell Island, California, USA - SF_Rice_20C_80N_103 | ecosystem: Environmental > Terrestrial > Soil > Paddy field/soil | place: USA... | reverse complement strand
GTTAAAAAGGCTAACGCCTGAGCGACGCGGCTTGGAGTCTTGAGCAGGCCCTCGCGATCAGGGTCTTCACCCATTTCTTTGAGAATCGCGCGAATGTGGTCTTCCATCGTTGCTCCGAGAATTAGCTGACGCTTTGGGTTTATGAACCCGCCGGGTCCCCAGAAAAGTCTCAAAAAATTAACATTTAGCCCACAGGGGGTCAAACAATCGAACTTAGAGCGAGGGTCACAAACGTTGCAGCAACCACTGGGGCGTAAAGCGCAGCACGTAGGCATTGAGGAAAGTCATGTAGTCGGTAATCAAAAGGATGCCGACGATGATCAAGAGAATGCCGCCCAACACGTGGATGGCTTGGATGTAACCGCGCATGTGCTTTGAGAATTGCAGAAACGAATTGATCGCCAGCGCGCTTAAGAAAAACGGCAGCGCCAGGCCGGCCGCGTAGCTGCTAAGAAGAAACGTGCCGCGGCTTACCTCTCCCGCGGTGCTGGCGAGCGCCAGCGTCGCCCCCAGAATCGGGCCCACGCACGGAGTCCACGCCACCGCGAAAGTAATACCAACCAGCACCGAACCGAGATAGCCCGCGGGTTTATCCTTCAAATCGAACTGCAGGTAGCGCTCGAGCGCGGCGAGCCTGAACGCTCCGACCAAGTACAGTCCGACGAGCACAATGAAGATCCCACCGAGAATGCGAATGGCATTTCGATAGCTCAGAAACAGACCGCCGAGAAAACTTGCCGACGCGCCGAGTGAGACAAACACCAAAGAAAAGCCAATGATAAATGCGACCGAATTCAAAACCACGCGCGATCGCACGCGTGATCGAGCTTGTTCGCTGCGCATTTCCTCGAGGGAAACACCCGATACGAAAGAAAGATACGATGGAATCAACGGCAAAACACAGGGAGAGAGAAAAGAAAAAACGCCTGCCGCGAAGGCGATAAAGACGTTAACGTCGGTCATCTTTTGCCATCGACAAGGTCCTGAATCAATTTCCGTGACGCTGGGTCATACCAATTCGCCGGTCCCCATCCGCGGGCCAAGCCCTCGCCTTTCGGGCCAATCAAATACGTTGCCGGCAATCCCCACGCGCCGTAAAGAGTTCCCACTTGGGCGTCGAAGTCCAAGGCAATCGGGTACGTGAGTTTAAGCTCCTTGACGAAGTCGAGAGCATCTTGCTTGCGATCTTTGACCGCTACGGCGAGAACGACGAAGTTTTTCTGCTTGTATTCCTGATAGAGCTTTTCCATCGCCGGCATCTCTTCGCGGCAGGGCACGCACCAACTCGCCCAAAAATTTAGTAGAACAACCTTGCCGCGAAAATCTTTCAGCGATAATTTTTTTCCTTCAGGAGTCATCAAACTGAAATCGGGTGTCGGAGCGTTGTCTTTCATCGGTTGAAGAATCGGTACGGCTTTATAATTGACTTTCGACTGGCTCGATGGAGACGATGCGGCAAATGCACTGAAGCTCGCCAACAAAACCGTCACCGAGATCAATAAATAACGAATTGGCCGAAGTTTCATTGCAATTACTGTAACCAACTGGTCTGGGTGACGCAATACTTCGCTTCGAGAGGTGTGGGAAACTAATCCGCGAGACGAATTTGGTTACTTAAGCATGCGCTCAGTGCTGAGGGAGCCGTATCGGAGAGTTTAACGATTGGCAGTTCTAAAAACACAAGGCCCTCCGATTTATAGCGGAGGGCTCTGTGTATTAGGTAACCAGAACGGTTACCTTGCCGCCTGAGAGTAAGGAGGGTTCAAACCACAACCACCACCACCTCACAGTCCGTGGTTACTTCTTTTTCTTTTTGGCTTTCTTCTTGGCCTTTTTCTTAGCAGCCATAGGCACCTCCTTTTAGGATTCCGAGGGTGGGCTTTTTTTCGAGGCTGAAAAACTTAACTCAGGCGAAGACAAATATCGTACCAAAAACCCTCCCATATTTTGTAGGTGCTCTGAACATTAAGGCACAATAACTTGTATGTCAAGAAAAAAATACCATTTTAGAAAACATTTTGAGTCGCTGATGAAATTTTTTCGAAAGAAATTCTCAGCGCAATGGCAGCAACTACGGTGCACTGGAGTAAATTCCCAATGACAGCGTGTTTTATTGCAGAGAATTACTCTCGACACCGCCTGCTGCGTTTCGATTTTCTCCCGAGCCGTGGAATTTTCCGGGAGCGGATCAACAATGGCGAACGCAATGTGTGTCTAATAATTTCCCGGATGAAGAAAGGCGAGATTTAAATTCAGGATCGCGAAAGTCAGTCAATTCCAAGCGCCTTGATCATTTTTAACAGGTGCGTGCGATGGAGCCCGAGCGCTTTTGCCGCGGCGGCACGGTTGCCTTGAGCGCGAGCGAGCGCCTCGACGATCAACGCGCGCCGGTGGCTATTTACGGCGGCGTGGAATCCTTGGCCCCGGTCGGCAGGAGCGACGACTCCTCCACCAGTCAGTTGCGCTGGTAAATGATGGAATGTGAATTCGGGCCCGTCGCCGAGCACGACGCCGCGCTCGATCACGTTTGCCAATTCCCGAACGTTTCCGGGCCAAGCGTAACCTCGCAATTGCTCGAGCGCTTCATCGGTGAAGCCGGAAAAGTGTTTTTTGGTTTCGCACGCGAACCGCTGCAGAAAATATTCCGCCAGGGAAGGTATATCCTCATTGCGTTCGCGTAAAGAAGGAAGCGTGATTGGGATGACATTTAGGCGGTAATACAAATCTTCACGGAACGCGCCGCGTTTGACCGCTTCTTCCAGATTCTTATTGGTGGCCGCGATAATTTTGATATCGACACGGATCGGTTGGGTTCCGCCGACGCGTTCGAATTCGCGCTCCTGCAAAAAGCGCAGCAATTTGGTTTGCAGCTCCGGCGAAATATCACCGACCTCGTCTAAAAAAACGGTGCCGCCGTCGGCCAGCTCCATCTTGCCCTTTTTCATCTGATGAGCGCCGGTAAATGCACCTCTCTCGTGGCCGAAAAGCTCGCTTTCCAGCAGTTCTTTGGCGAGACCGACGCAATTGATGGCGATAAAAGGGCGCGCCGATCGCTCGCTCCACTCGTGAATCGATCGGGCAAAGAGCTCTTTGCCCGTGCCGCTGTCGCCTAGCAAGAGAACGGTGGCTTTGCTGGCGGCCGCTTTCTTGGCGTCGGCGATCGCCCGATTCATCGCTTCGCTCTTCCCTGTAATCAATCGGTAACGTCCGGCCAGCTCGCGCGTGAGCAGCTCGACGTCGGTTTTGAGTCTGGCTCGTTCCAGGGCTTTTTGTACGACTACGGCCAAATGATCAGGGTCGAACGGTTTGGTAATGAAATCATCGGCGCCGCTTTTGATCGCCTCGACGGCGCGCTCGATCGTGCCGTAAGCCGTGATGATGATCACCGGAAGCGCCGGATCCTTTTTTTTGATCTCGTTCAGTACTTCGATGCCGTTCATGCCTGGCATCTGATAGTCGAGAAGAACAAGCTCAATGGGTTTTTGAGCAAGTTGTTCCAGCGCAGCCCTGCCGCCGCTCGCCTTATCCACCGCGTAACCCAGATCCGAAAGCTCCTGCTCGAGCAGATCGAGATTGAGCGGCTCGTCGTCGACTACGAGGATTGTTTGCGGCATCGGCTAGTTTAGGTTTCTCATCTGGACGTTAAACGCCAGTCTTGAGAATCGAACGTATTCCAAATTGAAAAAAATGAAAAGAGTGTGAGCAACCAACGTGAGGCGACTTCTATGCTGTGCGCTTGAGCGGGGCGAGCACTGATCTGGCAGGTATTTTGGGGCGGCCAGCCAAAGATCACAACGTTCTACATGCGAGGCTTCATCTACGCTAAGCGGCGGTCATGCACGGAAAAGCTCTCCCATGCGCCGTCCGAAAAAACGTCCTGCGACGAAGAGGCTTCCGGCCAAGAGCAGAAGCCCCAGCATTCCCATAGCGCTCGCGATATAGGGACCGTCTGCAATCCTCCCTAAAAGGGCGTATATGGCTTTGGTTATGGGATAGTTCTGTTCTTTCAAGGCGAGGATTAGACTATCGCTGACCTCGAGCATGGCAAAAGAAAACGCCAGCACAGCACCTGCGACAAGATTTGCGAATATTAGTGGAAAGGTGATCTGGTAAAGGGTTTTGATGGGACTCGCGCCAAGATTCATGGCCGCTTCTTCGAGAGCCACGCTGCTCTGCTGAAAGCCCGCATATGCTGCGCGGACCATATAGGGCAGGCGGCGCACGGCATAGGCGATAATCAGCAGAGGCACGGGATTGATTCGGGCGTCGAGCGGCGTTGCCGAAAAGGCCGCGATGTAACCAAAAGCCATGACGAGACCGGGAAGCGCCAACGGAAGCATGGCCAACGCGTCCAGCACACCCCGACCAGGCACTCGTTTTCGCGCCAAAAGGTAAGCGATGCTTACGCCAAGAACGACATCGATGATCGTGCTCAGGCTGCTAAGCAACAGACTATTTTTAATGCTGAGGAGCGTGAGGTCCTGGCTGAACACTTCTTTATAGAATTGCGTAGTGTACTCAGTGGGAAGTACGCTCAAAAACCAACGGCTTGTTATCGAGGTCAACAAAACTCCGGCATGAGGAATGAGAGCGAGAGCTGAAACTCCCAGGACGAGGACGTAAGCAAGTACGGTCACACGCACTGACGCGGTACGCACAGCCGAAACCACATGGCCGCGGCCGAGCATCTCGTACCGCCCCCCGCCGAGAATGCGTTTGGACAGATAAAAGAAAAAAAGCGTGAGCACGATTACGGCCACCACGAAAGCGTAGCCCATCGGATTCTGATGCAGGTCGGTGACCATGCTGAAAATTTGCACGGCAACGACTTCGCGAAATTCGAAAACCAGCGGCGTGCCGAGTTCGGTGAAAGCCCAGATGAACACGATGATGGCTCCGGCGAAATAGCCGGGAAGCATTAACGGGAAGGTAACTGTCCTAAATAGCCTGAATCCGCTTGCCCCCATGTTCTTCGCGGCTTCTTCCAGGCTTGGATCAATATTCGCCAGCGCCGCGGCTAAATTCAAATACATAATCGGGTAAAGATGGAGAGCTTCCAGAATCACCACACCCCAAAAGCTTCCGCCACCGAGCCAGTCGATGGGTTGATTGATTACGCCCAGGTCCAACAGCAGCAGATTGACCGATCCAAAACGCGCCAATAGGTGACGCATGCCGATAGCGCCAACGAATGGGGGGAGCACCATCGGAATCAGGATGAGGCCGTTCAATACTCCCTTGCCAGGAAAATTGTAACGCACGAGCAGGAGAGCCAAAGGCAGACTGAGCAGCGTTGTCAGTAATGTTACCGTCAGTCCCAAATTAACGCTGTTGGCCAAAATGATCGTATAGTTCGGGCTGGAAAACAGCAGTTTCATGAAAACGAGAGAAAAACCATCGGCTGTGAAAAAAGCGTTCGAGAAAACATAGCCGAGAGGATAGAGCATGAAGATGACGAAAAACGCCCAGAGCAAAAGGAGGACCGCGCTAGTGGCGGGATTCAAGTCATTGCGCCGCAGCCAGCGAGTCACTTAAATCCTCCTGAGGCAGCACGACTACCGCTTTGGCGTCGAACTGTAGCGCGAGCCGGTCGCCAATCTGAGCTTTCCTCGTTACCGGATTGTACTCCACAGCACGCACTATGGTGCTATCGGCGAGCCGCAGCGAGTATTCTTCACTGTCGCCGAGGTACATGATGCTGAGTACCTCCCCCATCAATTCATTGGTTCCGTCGCACGGGGGAGCGTTGCTCGACACCTCGGCGAGTTTCACCCGCACAGACTCCGGGCGCACCGAGCAAAAAACCGCCGCGCCCGGTTGCATGCCAGTCACACCGTTTTTCGCGCGCACGATTCCTGATGGCGTTTCGACCGTTAAGAGTTCCCCTGCGTCAGCCAACGTCCCGTGTAGTAGATTCGTTCCTCCGATAAATTGCGCGACAAATGCCGATTGAGGCAGCCTGTATAGGTCCTGAGGTGTTCCACACTGAACCAGGCGGCCACGGCGCATGACGGCAATGCGATCCGCCATCGACAAGGCCTCGGCCTGGTCGTGCGTCACATAGATCATCGTGCGGCCAATCTTACGGTGGATATCTTTGATCTGCGTGCGCATCTCCACTCGTAGCTTGGCGTCAAGGTTGGACAAGGGTTCATCAAGTAACACGACGTCGGGCTCAATAACCAAAGCGCGGGCGAGCGCGACCCGTTGCTGTTGGCCGCCGGAAAGCTGGTTCGGCATGCGCGCCGCATAGGCTTGCATCTGGACGATCTCAAGCGCGTGATTAACGCGCTTTCTCTTCTCGGCTTCGGTAACATGGCGCATTTTAAGCCCGTACCCGACATTACTGCGCACGTCCATATGCGGCCATAAAGCATAATTTTGAAAAACCATTCCAGTATTGCGTTTGTGTGGCGGTACGCGCGTCTGATCTTCTCCATTGAAAAGAATGCGTCCCTCGTCAGGAGTATAAAATCCGGCGGCCGAACGAAGCGCCGTTGTCTTGCCGCATCCGGAGGGACCTAAGAGGAAGAACAACTCTCCCGCGCGGATGTCCAAAGTGAGATTATCGATCGCCCTGTATTGGCCGAGGATTTTTGTGACCGAGTCAAATTTAACGCTAACCATTTAGTTAACCCCGGCGTCAGCTTCTTTTTTTCCAGCTATACGTTACCAGGCCGCACGAAATTAAGGCGAAGGCCAGCAGGCTATACCACTCTTTGCGTATTATAGGCGGTGTGACGCCCAAAAGATATTTACTGCGAGCGAAATGAATCCAGTCATTTAGTTTTTGATTACGTAGCACGGGATCTTTCCAGTTCATCCGTGCCAATTTCAAAGCTTCATCCGCAGAGATCGGCATGGCTCCCAGCCTCTGCCATTCCTGTTCAGTCAAACCATCAGTTGAAGCGTCTTTCCAGGCCCGATTAAGAAGATGCTTCTGGTCGATGACCAAGGCGCCGATCAAGTCGTTGACAATCGACCAGCGCTCCGCCCCCAGTTTCGCATCGAAGGCAAAGTCCGATTTCCAAGTGAACGGGTTGAGCTTGACCGCGGTGCTCTGCGCCGGCAGCGCATACAAGGACGGCAGCACACTGAAGCGGTTGAGTTGGAAACGTTGAGGGCCGCCGGCCGACTTTTCGACGAGCAGCCACAGCTTTTGACCTTCGTCGGACATGACGAAGCGGATGAAGGCTTTTGCAACTTCCGGATTAGGGGCGCCTTTTAAGATGCCGATACAGTCCGGGGTGATGATCGTAAGATTCTCAGGCATGATAAAACCGATCTTATCCGCGCCTGCTTCCTTCACTTGTGCCCAGGCATAAAAATCGATAGCTACGCCGTATGCTACCTCGCCGATCGCAACGTCTTTTGGAATTTGGCTCGCCGAATCCGTGAAATTGCGCACGTTGGCTCCCAACCCTGTAATGATCCGCCAACCTTTGTCCCACCCGTAGGCTTGGAGAATGAGCTCATAGACCATGTGTACGCTGCCGCTCTTACGGGGATCCGAAGATCCGACCCAGCCGAATGCGCTCGGTGAAGCCAGGTCTTCCCAGGTCGTCAATACCGGCATCTTGATCAGATTGAGAACGACCTTGTTGTAAACAATGCCGAAGCCGGACAAAGTCGCGCCATACCAAGTATGATCCGCATCATAGAGAGGAACACCCGCCAGCGTCCGGGGGATTTTTTCAAGCAGGGTCTTCGGCAGAGTGTACGGATCAAGGAGCTGATCTTTCTTTAGAGCCAGATACGGGTCGAGCCCGCCGCCAAAAAAAATATCGATGCCTGCGCCCGCCGGCTTGTTCTTGAATTCTGATTGCAGATAACGGAGAGTTTCCGACGTGCCGCCCACGTCCATCCATTCGAGGTCTACAGTCCGGCCAGTGTCGACTTGATAACGGGCCTTAAATGCCCTCTCGAATTCATACCTGATCCCTTGCCAGTGAGGCGAAATCAGCACGAGCTTGTCGGAAAAGGCAGTTGAGGGAAAACCGTGGAGAAGCGAAGCCGCCAAGAGAAGACCGTAGCAAAAGCTACGGCGCTCCATTACAAACCTGTGGTTTAGCGCTAGATTCATAGTCCAATTTTAGGGCCAGGATAACCGGCGCGATATCGGAAGGTTGACGGCTCCAAAGATACAACAAAAAAGTGTCCAGCAGTCTATAGCCGAGTTTGCCAATCGAGGTCAAGGAAGGAATCTGTTTTCGTTGAATCGTTGAGAGCAATATGAATTATCGAGCCCTCACTCAACGCGCTAGAGAACGGATTCCCGAGCTCCGCCGTTCGTCTACTGATCCCCGGCAAACTGCCGGCCAAGAACAGCCTCCAGCGCGTTTTCGACCTTCTTATTGTTACCTACGTACAAGACGAGAATTCTCCCCTGTTTGAAAAAATGTGGCGAGCCAATCCAATGGATCTTCCTTGTCCCCACGGCGGTGCCATCGGGGGAAATGAGCGCGGCTTGGGCTTCCATTTCATTGGCGCTGGAATACTGAAAAATTTGGACATCCTCCCCCTGCAGTTTGATCATTGTCCCTGTGACGGACAAGAACGGCTGATCTACTTCTCCAACCAGTTCGACACTCTCTCCCGCAGCTCGCAATTGACTTATTAAACTTGCAGGATCTGTGACCGGTCTAGCGTGCGCTCCTCCCTGAGCTTGCTTTGCTTGCAAAAAATCTCCGCCACAGGCCACCGAGATCATAGCCAGAAAAAGCAAATAGGCGTAAACCAAAAAGGTCTTCACAGATTAAAGCTTCTAAAAACACATAAAAACACAATCGGGGCGAGGCTCAAGCCTCGCCCCGATTGATTGCTTCCTTGCGATGGGGCCGAGAGATCAGTCTATGCCGATCTAATTACCGCCGCCCTCGCTGTGTTCCTGGTTCTTCTTCCGGATCCGCCCAGATAACGTGCGTCAATATTTTATGCCCACGGCCCAAATCAAGCTCATAGAGTTCAGTATGACCGTTATTCGTCGACCGAATCAGCTTGCCCCACTGGGCCGTGCCCAACTCGACCGGCTCGTCAGCGTCGTTGTCGGCCAGCGCCGGTGGCAGTTTACCCTTCGCCGGCCCGCTTTGTACTGTCTGACCAACTGTGGTCGTGCTGTCGAGATCGCTGTAGATAATAGCGAGCTCCTCATAATCATGAGCATTGGGAATTTCATTATCTTGGAGATTCACAGGGTTAATAGCTGTGGGATCATTCGTATAGTCCATGCACGTACCCAGGTTTTCGTTACCGAACGTTTCGTCCTGATGATCGAGACCAAAAGTATGCCCGATCTCCTGACATATAACGAGGTTTTTCCATGCAGGGCTGTTGTACTTTGGATACCTCGAGTTTGCGAAGTAAGAGTCATTGAGCTTCACGGTTGCTTGGTAAATATGTCCGCCAGTCAGCCAGATTTGTGCCACACCCAGCCAGCCGTTGGTCCCATATTTGTAGTTGCAAACCTCCACACGACCGCTCGTCGGCGGACACTTCCTTAAATTTGAACCGGCCAGACCACTTCTAATTTCAGGATATAACAGATTGGCAGTAACCCAGTCATTCCGCGCGTTCGCCAAGTACTGATCCCAAGCGCTCGACACGTTATCACCGAGCTCAACAATAAAGGGGTTGCTCGTCCGCGCCCAGTGGTAGCCATTCCACGAGTGGTTCGCGTACGTGAAGGCTGGAAATGCGGCGAAAGCCAGTGAAACCAACAGTGCGATGTTTAACCGATGTACTATCGTAGACATGAGACTCCTTTCGTATTTGACCTGATTTTTCCCGAAACGTTTGCGCTAGTGTTTGTACCAAACCTCAAAAAGACGAGCTTTGAAGCTCGCGAACACGCAAACGTTATGCCCCAAGAACTTTTTTACCGGGAAGGCTAAAGCGTTACCGAAAGGGAGCTGAAAGAGTAAAAATACGACTGCTAGTTTAGAATCGAAGATTACTCACCGGTGCACTTTTAACTCATTAGACAGCCCGAATTTACAAACCTGCCGTCTATTCGGGCTACGGGTGTGACGCCAGCCTATTGTCGCCGATCACTTTTTCCTAGAACTTCACCCGGCTTGGGCTATAAAAAAAACGGCAGCAGCGGAAACCCGCTCTGCCGTTGAAAGCTTTCGGGAAATCTCGTCCGCCTGGTCAGCTCACCCGGAAAACAGACGGCGCGCCTTGGATTCGGAATCACGATGTGGGTATTGAAGGCATGAATTTCTCTGTCGTGAGACTATTTATTATTTAGTCGCGTCTGCTTGCACCGAATTGCGCGCGAGTTCATCGTCGATCACACGCGCGAAAGCCTCCAATGGTTGTGCGCCCGAAACCAACCTGCCGTTGATGAAGAATGCCGGCGTGCCGGTGACGCCGACACGCTGGCCTTCCTCGATATCTTTTTTGACGGCGGTCTGATACTTCCCGCTATCATAGCAGGTCTCAAAGGCAGCCATTTCTAGCCCCACTTCCTTGGCCAACCCTCTGAAGATTTCCGGGCTGGATTTCGGTGGACTGGCAAACAGCTTGTCATGATAAGGCCAAAACTTCCCCTGTTCATCGGCGCAGCGCGCCGCCTCATGCGCTTTAGTTGCTCCCGGATGCAGGTTTTCGATAGGAAAGTCGCGAAAGACCAGCTTGATTTTGTCCTCATATTTGGATTCGATCGGAGCGAGAGTTGGAAGCACCCGTCGGCAAAACGGACAGTGAAAGTCCGAAAACTCGACTATGGTAACCGGAGCGTTCGCCGCT
>Ga0075289_1000086_pt1 | contig 10753 bp, 10 predicted proteins | sample SF_Rice_20C_80N__4_FD_69764 | JGI IMG/M metagenome (GOLD analysis project Ga0075289, IMG submission 69764) | Rice paddy soil microbial communities from Twitchell Island, California, USA - SF_Rice_20C_80N_103 | ecosystem: Environmental > Terrestrial > Soil > Paddy field/soil | place: USA... | reverse complement strand
ATTCGATCAGGAATAACATCGCCTATGGCGAGCCGGGGCGCCGCATGGACGATATTATCGCGGCGGCGACAGCGGCGAACGCGCATGATTTCATTTCGGCTCTGCCCAACGGCTACGATTCTGTGATCGGCGAGATGGGTATGCAACTTTCCGGCGGGCAGCGACAACGTTTGGCGATCGCGCGCGCTCTGCTCAAGAATGCCCCCATTTTGATTCTCGACGAAGCGACGTCCTCTCTGGACGCGGAATCCGAGCGCGCCGTTCAAGATGCATTGGAAAATCTTATCGCGATGAGAACTACGATTGTAATCGCTCATCGACTGTCAACGATCCGAAAAGCGGATCGAATCGTCGTAATGGTGGACGGGACCATAGCCGAAGAGGGAACCCACGAGCAACTTCTTCGCAGGAACGGCGAGTACAGCCGTCTCTATTCGATCCAGGCATTGGAGGTCCGGGAGAGCGAAGAGCGGGAGGTGCTGCATTAAGCGTGCATCACGCATGTGGTACTTGGCCTATAATTCTGTTTTGACGGTCGCCTTTGTTACGACTCTCCCTGTTGTGCCGCTCATCTTCCTGCTTGGCTCTCGGTATCGCGATGGGCTTGCGCAACGGTTCGGCTTTTATCCTCGGGCCATTCGCGGCTCATTGGCCACGGCACGGCCGGTTTGGATTCATGCGGCCTCGGTTGGTGAAGTGCGGTCGGCAGAACCGCTGGTGCGCGAGTTGAAGGCGCGCCGGCCGAACCGCAAGGTTCTCCTGTCGACATTCACCGCGACCGGTAATCTGGTCGCCCGGCAAATTCCCAGCGTCGATACAATAATTTACCTGCCGCTGGATTTTCCCTGGACGGTGCGGCGTGCATTCAATGCCTTTGAGCCGTCATTGCTAGTGATTGTTGAAACTGAAATCTGGCCGAATTTGTTGCGCGGCGCTTTTCGCCGCGGCATTCCGACCGTCTTGGTGAGCGGGCGGTTGTCGGAAAAAGCCTTTTCGCGTTACTCGATGTTGCGTTCATTTTTCTCGTCCGTGCTCAATCTATTTACTGGTCTCGGCATGCAGTCGCCGGCGGACGCCGAGCGGGTCACACGACTCGGCGTTATGCAGGGCAAAGTCTCGGTTGTCGGCAGCCTGAAATTTGCAGGGTGGCCGAGCGATAAAATTGGCAACAAGATTGCCGCACCAACGGACCCCTCGCAGTATTTGCTGGTGGCCGGAAGCTCTCATAAGGGCGAAGAGGAAGTCCTTCTCGAAGCTTTCAAGTCGGCGCGGGCGCGCTTTCCCAGCCTATCGCTGGTGTTGGCGCCGCGGCACCCGGAACGGTTCGCCGAAGTCGAGAAATTGCTGACCGGTAGTCCTTTTACTTTTCAGTGTAGAACCCAAGTCGCGAGCGACCAATATTTTACCAGGGACATTTTGTTGCTCGATAGCGTGGGTGAATTGCCGGAGTTTTTCGCCGCGGCGGATATTGCGTTTGTCGGCGGCAGCCTGGTGGATCGCGGCGGCCACAATGTGCTGGAGCCGGCACGCCTGCAAAAGCCGGTTTTGTTCGGGCCGCATATGGCGAATTTCAAAGATATTGCCGATGAAATGAAGCGCCGCGGCGGCGCCATCGAAGTGCATGACGCCGAGGATCTGTCGCGCGCCTTGGTGGATCTGCTCGAAAACTCGGATCAACGCAAACGGATGGGGCAGCGGGCCAGTGAAGTAGCGGGAGCTGATCGCGACGCGCTTATGCTCAATATGGGTCTGGCCGAGCGCTACCTATGAGACGGACGGGCGCCTGGCGGTTTGCTGCGCTATGACGAACGCCCTGGCGCGCGAGACATGGGAGGGGAGGGGCATTCGCGGCAAATCTCTCAGGTCTATCGGGCTACCGCTGTCATTTCTTTATCGAATTGCGGTTCGACTGCGCAATGTCCTGTTTGATCTCGGCTGGCTCAAAGCCACACAGTTGTCTCGCCCGGTTATAAGCGTCGGCAATCTTACTGTGGGTGGAACAGGGAAAACACCCACTAGTTTGTGGCTTGCTCAGGAGTTGCGCCAACGCGGTTTCAAAGTGGGGATTTTGAGCCGCGGTTATCGCCGGAAGGATTCGAGAGCAGTGGTCATATCGCAGTCCGGCAATGGCCGGACCGATGAAGACATCGGCAAATTTGGCGATGAACCGCTTATGATGGCGCGGCTTTACGGCCAACATGTGGGTGTGAGCAAAAATCGCAGCGACGCGGCGGCAGAGCTATTACGGGTCACCCAGGCGGACGTTTTTATCCTGGATGACGGCTTCCAGCATCGCTGGGTGAAAAGGGATGTGGATCTTCTGCTGTTAGGTGCGGAAACCTCGGGCCGAATGCTTCCTGCCGGGCCCTTCCGCGAGCCGCGCAAAAACTTGCGCCGAGCCGACTTTCTGCTCGCGACAGCCGCTCAAAGCACATGGAAAGATTTGGTTCCTACGAAGCGAGCCGAAGCTTTTTATACCGGGGCCCTTCGGCCTGTGTCCTTGATCGGCTTCAACTCCCAGAGCTTCAAAGAACATCCATTGACACTGCTGTATCGAAGCAAGATTTTGACCGTCACGGGCGTCGCAGATCCGCAGGGATTGTACCGCCTCATCCACGAGTGGGACGGGGAAATCGTCCAAACCCTGGAGTTTCCCGATCATCACTTGTATACAACCGGCGACTGGCAGGAAATTAATCGCATGGGCCGGACGGTCGATTTGATCATAACGACGGAGAAAGATATCCTAAAGCTGCAGCGGTTCCCTTTTGCGAGGGACAAATTGTTGGCGTTCCGGGTAGCGATGACAGTAGATAACGGCGAAGCTCTCATCCAAGCCATTGTCGAACGGCTGAAGTTGGGCGACCGCGTATGATGGCCGATTTTCAACGCGCCGGAGCGGACCTCCGGCGAGCACTCCGTCGAATAGCGGCAGAAGAGTGGCTAGGATTATGAAGGCGCTTGTCACCGGCGTTGCAGGTTTCATCGGATCTCACCTGGCGGAAAAACTACTGGCGCAAGGGTATGAAGTCGCCGGCGTCGACAATTTCCTCGATAACTACCCGCGACGCTTTAAAGAACGCAATTTGGCGGCTTTGGCCGGCCGTGCCAAATTCGAGTTCGCCGGCGCGGATCTGTTGCGCGCGGATTTAAAGAACATGCTTCGCGATGTTTCTTGCGTTTTCCATCTGGCGGGTCAGCCGGGTGTACGCTCGAGCTGGGGCGCCGAGTTCAGCCGATATACTGAAAATAACATTATGGCGACGCAGCTTTTGCTGGAAGCGGCCAAGGATCTCAAGCTAGCCAAGTTTGTCTACGCCTCGACCTCTTCGGTTTACGGCGATACGGACGACTTGCCGATGCGAGAAGAAGGCGGCACGCGGCCGATCTCGCCTTACGGCGCGACCAAGCTCGCCGCCGAACATCTCTGTCATCTTTACTGGCGTGCTTTCGGCGTGCCGACCGTGGCATTGCGCTTTTTTACGGTATATGGGCCTCGCCAGCGGCCGGATATGTTTTTCCATATTTTTATGCGGGCATTGCAGCGCGGTGACGAGGTCCCGCTTTATGATGACGGCGAGCAGACTCGTGATTTTACTTTTTGCGACGACATCGTCGATGGGGTCATCGCTGCCTCATGCTATCGTGGTCAAGGCGAAGTATTTAATTTAGGGGGCGGCTCTGAAGTGAGCTTGAATCATGCTATTTCAGTAGCGGAGAGCATTGCCGGCCGCAAGGCGAAGCTCAAACGTTTTGAGCGGCAAAAAGGCGACGTGCGACATACGAGCGCGCGACTCGATCAGGCGAGAAGCAAGCTCGGTTATGCGCCGAGAGTCGGACTGGAGCAAGGACTGGCCGAAGAGTGGCATTGGATTTCCAAGCTGCAAGATCACGGGTGACATCGGCTTGTTTGATAGCTTGGGTTATCGGCGCTAAAATCGAGGTGAGTCATGGGCGCATACACAGAAGAAGATGTCGGCAACATTATTTCTCTCGAACACATCAATGTCCAAGTTCCCGATCAGGCCCAAGCGCTACTGTTTTACGTGGTCGGCATGGGCTTTACGCGAGATCCGTACTTGACCGTGGGGTTGAGCAACATGTGGATCAATGTCGGCGAGCAGCAGTTTCATTTGCCGACGCGCAAAGCCCAGGTCATCGACGGCCATATCGGTGCCGTTGTGCCGGATCTCGATGCTCTTGAAAGCCGTCTCCAATCCGTCTCGGAAGCCCTGAAAGACAGCCGTTTTTCCTTTGAGCGAAATGCTGATTACGTCGCGGTCACTTGCCCCTGGGGCAATCGCTACCGCTGCTACCCGAGCCAGCCCGGCTTCGGCGATATGTCCCTGGGAATTCCTCACGTTGAGTTCTCGGTAAAGCCCGGCACGATGGAGCGAATTGTCGCTTTTTATCAGGCCGCGTTTGGCGCGCCGGTTGCCGTGGAGAGCGACGCCTGCGGCGCCTTCGGCCGCGTTAGAATTGGACGCTCGCAATCCTTGATCTTTCGCGAGAGCGCAAAGCGGATCGCTGACTATGACGGTCACCACATCGCGGTTTACGTTGCGAATTTTTCCGCGCCGTACAACTATCTCTCGAGCCGCGGGCTGATCTCCGAGGACGTGCGCAATCATCAATTTCGCTTCAAGGACATCATCGATCCCGAACACGGCGAGACGATTTTCCTTCTGGAGCACGAGGTTCGCAGCCTGCGTCATCCCATGTACCATCGGCCCTTTGTCAATCGCGACCCGATGCAGTCTCAAAGGGCTTATCATCGAGGTCGGGATGCTTTTGTGCCGTTTCGCGGCTAAGCAGGCCGCTCGGCTAAAATTTACACGATATAGGGAGGAGACGACGATGGCGATTAGCAAGGAGCTTCTGGACATTCTCGCCTGTCCTAAATGCAAAGGCGATATCCACCTAAACCCGACCAAAGATGGTCTGATTTGCGCCACCTGTCGACTGATCTATCCAATCAAGGACGACATCCCCGTGATGCTGATCGATGAGGCTCTTCCATTGTAGCGGGATATGGCGCCGGTCAGTTGGGATAATGTGCTGATTCTCCAAACTAGTTTTCTGGGCGACACGGTATTGACGCTGCCGCTCATTTGCGAAATTCGACGGCGCTTTCCGGTGAAAAAACTGACCGTGTTGTGCTTGCCGGTGAGCCGGGAGCTTTTGCAGGATCATCCCGCGATTGATGAAATAATCACGTACGATAAAAAACACTCCCACCGCGGTTGGACCGGTCTGCGTCATATAGCGAAAACAATCAAAAACAAGAAGTTTACCGTCGCGTTGACACCGCATAAGTCACTGCGCAGCGCGCTGATTCTTTATCTCGCGGCAATTCCGCAGCGCGTCGGTTTTCGCCAAAGTCGCGGCTGGTTTCTTTTTCAAAGACGCGCGGCGCGCAATCCGGAGCGTCATGACGTGGAAAGAAACCTTGCGGTTCTGCAAGTCTTCGGCGTGCCCCCTGAAGATTGCCAGCGCACGATCGAGTTGCCTGTCAAACCGCACCTGCAAAATATCGTCGATCGCAAGCTCGCAGCTCTCGGCGTCAACGATCAAGCTCGGATCATCGGCGTGAGTCCCGGCTCGGTTTGGCCGACCAAGCGCTGGTCGGCGGCAGGATTCGCCGCGCTTATTCGCATGCTGCGTGATAAGCACAACTGCCAGGTATTGCTTTTCGGCGGATCAGACGATGCGTCCGTCGTCGAAGACGTTCAACGACAATGCGGCGAGGCGGCGATCAACCTGGTCGGCCGGATCGATTTGCATGAATTGCCCGCCGCCATAAGTCGCTGTCGAGTTTTCGTCACCAATGACAGCGGCCCGATGCACATTGCGGTGGCGCGGCAGGTCCCCATCGTGGCGGTGTTTTGTGCGACCACGCCGGATTTGGGTTTTTACCCGTACACTAGCAACGCGATCGTCGTGCAGCGACGGCTCGCCTGCCGGCCATGCGCATCGCATGGTGGAAGGCGATGCCCTTTAGGTACGGAAGATTGTATTCGTCAGATCGTTCCTGAGACGGTGTTGCAGGCGGTCGAAAAATTGCTGTACGGCGCTGCGCCCGCCGGACAGGGCCTATCTTTCCAGCCGGAGCTGCTGACGGTCTAATTCCCAACGCTGTCATTGCACAGGTGAGTTCGTCGGCCGAGCGGCATGCTTACGGAAAAAGTGATCTGGGGCGTTATTCCCGATGGTTTTAGAAAAGTCATGGAGGGCGGCGGTAATTTCCTGGTGGTACGCGAAGATCGCGCCGGGGAAATCAACGCACGGATATGCCGTGCGGCTATACCGGATGCGAGATATCGGGGCCGAAGCTCTCTTCGGGCTATCCGTCTCCAGGATGGAAACTTCGCCTTGGTTAGAAATTATCAGCATGGTGGGTTACTTGGCCGTTTGACGGGCCAATGGTTTTTTACCTGGCCACCAAGGCCCTTTCGCGAGCTCGCGATTACCGAAGAGCTTCGGCGACGCGGGCTGCGCACCATCGAGGTCTATGCTGCGGGAGTGCAGTGCGCCTGCGGGCCTTTTTATCGCGGCTGGCTGGTGACGCGGGAATTAGGCGGCGCCAAAGACCTCTGGGCCGTGCTGCAAGAGGAAGCGTATGGTCCGAGCGGCCTTTCATCGGCGCTGAGGGCGGCCGCCGAGACCGTGCGCGCAATGCATCGCGAGGGCGTTTACCACTGCGACTTGAATCTCAAGAACATTCTCATACAGCCGAATGCCGGCGGCGTCGAGGCGTACGTCATCGATTTGGACAAGGCGAAATTGTTTCTGGGAAAATTACCGCCGCCATGGGCCAAGAGGAACTTGAAGCGCCTGCTCAGATCCGCCCTCAAGCTCGATCCGGAGCGGCGACTTCTCAGCGCTGCATCATGGACCGAGTTTTTGGAATTCTATCATGGCGCAACCGATAGCTAAGTTCGATCCGAAAAGAATTCTGATTGTGCTGCACGGCTCCATCGGAGATGTCACCCGGGCTTTGCCCCTTGCCGCGATCCTGCGCAAACAATTTCCGCACGCTTTCCTGGCGTGGTCGATCGAACCCGCGTGTTTGCCATTGCTCGAGCGCAACGAAGCCATCGATGAAATCATTCTGTTCGATCGCCGGAATTGGTGGAAAAGTTTAGGCCCGTTCCTGGCCCGGCTGCGCGGCGCCCATTTCGACCTGGCCCTTGATCTCCAACGCTTATTCAGGAGCGGTTTGATCAGCTGGTGGTCAGGCGCGCGGCAGCGAATCGGTTTTCACCGCCGTGACAGTAAAGAATTCAATTGGATATTTAACAATCTGCATATTCCGGCATATGGCGAAAAAATACCCAAGCTGGAACATTACCTAAAATTCGCCGACTATTTGGGCATCGAGCGCACGCCATTGGAGTGGCATTTCAATCTTAGCGCCGAAGAGCAGGCATCGGTGGACGATCATTTGGTCGGTATTGGCCGCGCAATTGCGGTCTTGTTCGTGGGCACCCGCTGGCAGAGCAAGCAATGGTTTCCGATGCAAATGAGCCAATGCGCGGAGCAACTGAATCGCGATCATAATCTCGACGTCGTTCTGCTAGGCGGAAAGGACGACTCGACACTTGCGCGGGAAGCCCAAGCGCTAGCGAATCAAAGCCTGACGAATCTCGTCGGGCGCACGTCGCTACGCGAAGCCATCGGCATTATTCAGCGGGCAAAAGTTGCGATCGGTCCCGATACAGGCCTCATGCATATCGCCGCCGCGTTAGGAACGCCGGTTGTTTCGCTTTGGGGGGCGACAAATCCGCAAAGAACGGGTCCCCACGGATTTCAGCATTTAGTGATTCAGGGGGAAGCGCCGTGTGCACCTTGTCATCGGCGCAGGTGCTCGATCGGAAGAGTTTGTCTGCAGTCGATCACGGCGGAACAGATCGGCGCAAAAATCCGCATGGCGCTCGACGCGCAAGTGCCGGCGCGGATTCACCATGCTCGCTAGAATGAATTATCGGTTCCTATTCGTTGGACGGTGGCGTCTGGCGGTTTTGCCTGGCGTGTGGACTCCGGAAATCGAGAAGCAAGTCTTGCATATCGCTGGCGCGCAGCCATGGGCGAAACACCCGCAAACGATGTCCGTCTCTGTGCCCGAAGCTGGAAAACAAAACGACTTTTACCTGAAAATTTTTCACCCACCGCACGGCGGTGCCGCATGGAAAGATATTTTTCGATCGTCCAAGGCTCTTCGCGCGTGGCGCCAAGGGATCGCGCTCGCTCGATCAGGATTTGCGGTTCCTTTGACGATCGCCGCAGGGGAACAACGTTCCGTCGGTTTTTTGCGCCGTGCCTTCATCTTGACGCAAAACATTTATGGGCAACCGGCTCCTTTATATCTTCGTGACTGGAGGGATGGCGATCCTAAGGCACGGTTCGCAGCCAAGAGGGCCGGTCTGATGCAGTTGGCGAGTTTAGTGAGGCGCTTTCATCGCAATGGCTTTGTCCACGGCGATTTAGTTGCATCGAATATTTTGGTATCCGATGGCGCCGCCGGCGGCCCTGTCTTCTATTTTATGGACAATGACCGTACGCGCCGCTACCCGGCATGGATGCCGCAATCTTTCTGGAAGCGAAATTTGGTGCAACTCAATCGTATGCCGCTGCCGGGTATCACCTTGCAGGATCGCATGCGATTTTTTCGCGCTTATTTCGAAAGGCAGGAACTCACGCGCGGCGATCGCAAATTGGCGAAATGGCTCGAACGCAAGACCCGGCAGCGTAGAAAAGAATGTGACGGTGTGGATCCCTCCGGTGATTTCCGAATATTAATGCGCTGCTCGTGATTGCTCAGTACCTCGTGAAGATTGCTCTTGTGCATAAACGTTTGGATCTCAATGGCGGAACCGAAAGGGATTTGTTCAAAACCGCCGAAGGGCTGCGTGATCTCGGCCACGAGGTTCATCTATTCTGCAGTGAATACAAAGTGGACGTGCCCAAGAAGATTGTCGCTCATTCGATTCCAGTGATTCCGCTCGGTAGAACTCTTCGTCTGTGGAGCTTCGCATGGCGAGCACCCGCCGTCATTGCGCGAGCAAACTGCGATATTGTGATCAGTTTCGGCCGCCTTCTGCGCCAGGATATTTTGCGCAGCGGCGGCGGTACCCACCGGCGCTTTCTCAAGGGACTGGCTCAACAGGGCGGTATTCGTCGGCGAATCTGGCAGCGTCTCAGCGTGTATCATCGAAGCTTGCTGGCGCTGGAGAAACGACAGTTTGCGCCAGCGAACTCGCGGCTGATAATCGCCGTCTCCGAACAGGTCAAGCAGGATATTGTCTGCAACTATGCCGTGCCGCCGGAAAGAATTATTGTTCTTTATAATGGCGTTGACACCGAGCGGTTTCACCCCGACACCAGCCGTCAGATTCGAGAGCAGGTGAGAAACCGTTGGAAGATTCCTTCTGATGCGCCGCTTGTCTTGTTTGTCGGCAGCGGATTTCGTCGGAAGGGGCTCGATGCGCTTCTTTCCCTGTGGGAATCTCCCAGGATCAAACCGTTATATCTTCTAGTGGTCGGAGCCGACGCGCGGCTGAGCCGGTACCGGGCGCGAGCGAATGCCATAGCGCCGGGTCGCGTGGTCTTCACCGGCCGCCAAGACGACATCGAGAACTACTATGCTGCCGCAGACGTGGTCGCTTTATTATCGATTCAGGAAGCATTCGGCAATGTGCTCCTTGAGGCCTTAGCGTCGGGGTTGCCTGTCCTGGTGACCCGCAATGTCGGTGCCTGCGAGATTGTTCAGGGCCCTTTCCGAGAAGGCGTCATCGATGTCACCGATCCGCGAGAAGTACAGGCGGACAAGCTCCTGGCTCTTCTGAAAAGTTCACATCAGCCTGAAATCCGGCGTAAAGCGAGAAGCCTCGCTGAAGCATATTCATGGGGTAAGCATTTCGCGAGGCTCGAACGTCTCTTGACGGAAGCGCGCCCTATTTCGCGTGGTGGCTCTGACTCAGTTCCAAATTGAGAAACGCGGTCGCGCAACGCTTTGGGTGACGCGCTTGTGTGCCGATCCGGCATTTGCCGACGTTCTGGCCGATTTGGATCGGTTGTTTGAGCGCACGACATGCCGAGTGATTAAAGACCAAAGAAAAATCAAGGTCGGACGCATCACCATAAAGATCGCCGGAGAAGAGCGCGCGCTGTACGTAAAAAGGTATAACGCCTTTTCACTGCGTTACAGGATCTTTTCGCTTATAGGTCCTTCGGGCGCGGTTCGATCACTGCGAGGCGCTTGCGTGCTTGCAGAGGCGGGCATTCCGACCGCCGCGCCGCTTGCGGCCGTGGAGGAACGATTTTTTGGAATGCTCGAGAAGAGCTTCTTCGTCTCTGAGGAGATCGCGGGCGGACGGACCGCCGACGCCTTTTGGGCCGAACAGTTGGCCGATTGTAGTGGCGCGCAGGGGTTTCGCCGCCGAAGGAGTTTTTTACAACTGTTGGCATCCTTATTTCGAACGCTTCACGGCGGGGAGATTTACCACAATGATCTGAAAGACGCGAATATCATAGCCGTTGCCAGCAGCAATGACGGAGCTGTTAAATTTTGTTTGCTCGATCTCGACGGGGTGCAACGCTGCCGCCGGCTCGGCCATCGACGCCGGGTCAAGAATATCGTTCAAATTTACCGCACCCTAGGGACGCATCTTTCGCGATCTCAACAGTTGTTTTTTCTGAAATGTTATTTGAGCGCCTCCTATGACGACGGCGAGCGGAAGCGGGATCTGATTCG
>Ga0075289_1000084_pt1 | contig 10984 bp, 12 predicted proteins | sample SF_Rice_20C_80N__4_FD_69764 | JGI IMG/M metagenome (GOLD analysis project Ga0075289, IMG submission 69764) | Rice paddy soil microbial communities from Twitchell Island, California, USA - SF_Rice_20C_80N_103 | ecosystem: Environmental > Terrestrial > Soil > Paddy field/soil | place: USA... | reverse complement strand
ACTTGGGGTGGGCGTTGTCTATGTGAATCGCTGAATTGGGCATGCGGCGATCGACCGTGCGGAGTGTAACGTGATGCGACAGGTGCCGGTGATCATTGTCGGCGGCGGACCGGTCGGAATGGTCTTGGCGATGAGCCTTGCCGCTTTCGCTGGTCGCAGATCGGTTCGGAGCCGGGCGCATCGTCCTCGCCGGAGACGCGGCGCATCTATTTACACCGACCGGCGGCTTCGGCATGAATACGGGTGTTGTTGCGGAAGGCGATCGGTCTGCGTTCGGTTTCATAGCTCGAGAGCAGGTCGGGTCCTCCCCATCCCTTAATCAGGGCAGCAATTTTCCAGCCCAAATTCGCGGCGTCGTCACCGGCGTGGCCAAAGAATTGTCCCGCGGCTTGGGAAAAGTGCCGATCGTTCCCGAAATGCTGGACGCGTCGCCTGCTGGCGATAGGGCGCGTTTGAATATTGGCAAGCACCTCGAGACCTTCAAAGAGGAATTCGCGTCGATCGGCATACAACTGGGCGCCCGATACGATGGATCGCCAATCATTGTGTCGGATGGTTCGACGCCGCCACCCGACGATCCGTCGACTTACCAACCGACCGCCTGTCCGGGAGGGCGAGCGCCGCATCTGTTTTTCCTCGACCACAGCTCGCTTTTCGATCATTTGGCAACGGGATTCACGCTCTTTCATCTTCACGGAGAGCATGACACCAGCGTTATGGAAGAGGCTGCCGAAGCCCGACGAATTCCTTTCAAGACTTTAAGGGTTGAATTACCGGAGGGCAGGGAACTTTACGCGTGCGACTTGGCGCTGATCCGACCGGATCAGCATGTTGCCTGGCCCGGTGACAGACTGCCGGAAAACTGCGATGCATTGCTTGCGCGCGTCACAGGGTGGTAGAAGCGTTCAAGCGGGCTAGTCATCCCCGGGGACGAAAAAGGTGCCGATGCGCAATTGGGAGGAAACATGCCGAGAATACCAGCGTTGAGCCGAGACGAGATGGACGCGGAACAGCAGAAGGTCTATGACGCGACCGTGGCACAGACGGGACGGGTCGGCCGAGGACCATCGGTCGGCTATGCCTATTCGCCGGGCCTGTGGCAGATTCACAACGCATCGAGCGCGCATCTACTTGACTGTTCGCTGACACCTGCGCAGGTTCGGATCGTGTCGTTGATGACCGCGCGACACTGGAACTCCGCTTACCCCTGGAGCGCGCAAGCTGCCACCGCGTTGACCGCGGGCGTCGACCGCGCCGTGATCGAGGCCATCAACGCGGGGGAACAGCCGAAATTCACGGACAGCGCCGACGGGATCGTGTACGCCGTGGCGCGTGAACTGCTGGCGACCGGATCGCTGGGAGACGACCTCTTCAAGGCCGCTGAATCGACGATCGGCTATCAACGCCTCGCCGACGTGGTCGGCGTGATCGGTCATTTCTCTACAACTGCGATGATGGCAAATGTTGTTGGCGCTGAACCGCCGAAGGACGCGCCATCGAATCTCAAGCGTTAAACGCGGAGTTTTTTCGAAAGATTACTGCTCACAGATCACGCTGCACGGCTGAAAGAACTCATAGCTGAGCACAAATCTTGCTGACCGGAACCCCGTTGACTTTTTATTCCGGTCTGCTTTGGATTCGACTGTCAAAGTAAACATGGCACCCGGCTGTGCGGTCAGTCGTTTCAGAAAGAGAGACAGGGAAGGATCTGCCGATAAAAATCCCGGTCGCCTTCGAAGGTGCCGTCCAGGCGGCATATCTCGTCGACCGTGAGCCAGCGGGCGTCGCTCACTTCCGCCGGGTTGAGCGTCACTTCACCGCCGACGTACTGCGCCATCCACCAGTGCAGTATAAAAGTTCCCCGCGTCGAGACGTTCTCCCAAACCTTCCGAATCGCCTGCACCGTCAAGCCGACTTCCTCCATCGCCTCCCGCGCAACCGCCGCTTCCTGACTCTCTCCGGCCTCGACTTCACCGCTAACCGGCGCCCAATACCCTCCGCCGCGGATGCCCGGCGCCCTTTGAATGAGCAGAACCTTTTCCCCTTTTGTGATCACGGCGATGACGGCGTCGAGCATAAGTTTGATCGGTTTGGAGGCAAGGGTGCCCTCTCCGTCCGGCGGGTCGCGAGATGTCTACGCCAGCGTGGTGGCGCGTCGAATCGGCAAATATCTGTCCGGCAATCCCACGGTCATCGTTAAAAACATGCCCGGCGCCGGCGGCGACATCATGTTGAACTTCCTCTACCATCGCGCCAAAAAGGACGGCAGCGTCTTTGCGACGGGCACCAACGCCATGTACCGGGCGCAACGCCTCGGCCTCATACAGCGCCGCCCCGTCGGGATTTGCCTTGAGCCGTCATTGAACTAGCTTTTGTGCCGCAACCGAGCGCGGCAGAAGACGGGCGTCTCCCAACCGCTCAACACACGCGGCGAATGAGTCGGTCGGGCCGCGCCAGCGCAGCTCGTCTATGTTGCGGAAGAGCGGCGCGTCCGTCCGGAGCGTCGCAAGCTGCTTGAACAATAGCGCAAGCTCCCGTTTGTCTCCCAAGGCAAGTGCCGGCAGGTTTTCGATGATGCCGTATTTGTTCAGGAGCCGCCCCGCGCTGACCGGACCTATCCCTGCAATGCCGGGATAGCCATCGGCGCTGTCGCCGACGAGAGCAAGAAAGTCGGGAATCAGCGTGGGCTCCACGCCGAACTTTTCGCGCACTGCTTCGGCATCGCGGATCTTCCGGCTTCTGCGGTCAACCTGCACGACTTGGTCGCCGCGGATGCATTGGGCCAGATCCTTGTCGGGCGTCCAGATGCAGACCCTCCGCACTGTCTGGTCTTCCGAGGCGATCCGCGCCGCGGAAGCAAGCGCGTCGTCGGCTTCGAGCTCGGTCATTGGCCAGACAGCTACACCCATGGCGGAGAGCGCGTCTTCGAGCGGGTGAAATTGGGCGAGCAGCGCGGGCTCCATGCCTTCGCCGGTCTTGTAGCCAGCCCAGAGCGCATTGCGGAAAGACTCGATGACGTGATCGGTTGCCACGCCGACGTGAGCCGCTCCGGTCTCGATCATGTGCAAAACGGTATTGAGGACGCCGATCACCGCACCGAACGGCCGATCCTCGCCCTTGTTGAAGCGACGTAGTCCGTAAAAGTGCCGGAACAATTCGTAGGTGCCGTCGATCAGATGAACGATAACACCGTCGCTGGGCATCAGGTCCTTAGTTGGTGAAGGTCTGGGATCGGGCATAACGATCTTTACCGAACAGTCAATCCAATACTTTCATATTTTCGCAATTGGGAAAACATGATTAATCGTCGCCGCGCCGTGGGAGAGGTGATCTATCGGCAATTCGCCTAGGCCGTCTCCTCGGCATCCAGTGGCCTTTAACGTGATCTCCTTGTTCGAGTAAAGAGATAAGCAGCGGCGAGATCGCAAGAGCTATCCGTCGGAGCGTACTCGCACCAGCAAGATCCTTGACGCCCTGAGGCTTGCCGAGGTGGTCCGGTATGGGACCGAAGGGCGACACGAGCGCTATCGGCCTGAAGCATCCGCGAGATAAAAAAGAATTCTCAACGCGCTTTCCGGCTTAGTAAAATCCACATCCATTGCGCCCCGTTAAACCGCGGCGAACGACGTCACGACACCAGCGCGAGCGGGCGGCTGCGCGCGCGCCGCCTGCCGGGCTTGCGCTTATTTGGCGAGCAGTTTGCGCATCTCGAGCAGTTCCTTACGCTGATCAGCGGGTAATTTTGGGTATTCCAGTTTTAATCCCCGAAGTGTATCCAGAAAGATTTCCGAAATGATCAGCCGGGCGTTCTTCTTGTCGTCCGCTGGCACGACGTACCAGGAAGAATCGCGCGTGCTGGTGGCGCTCAGGCAGTCTTCATAGGCGCTCCGATAATCATTCCAAAGCTTTCTCTCTTCGATATCCGCGCGGCTGAACTTCCAATTCTTGTCCGGCTCGTCGATGCGCGCCAGAAAGCGCTTGCGTTGCTCTTCCTTGGAGAGATGGAGAAACAATTTCACGACCTGGGTTCCGTTGCTATGCAAGTGCGCCTCCAGGTCGCAAATCGATCGATAGCGCTGTCGCCACAACTTTTTGCCGCCCGCCCCGTTCGGAACCCCTTCGGCCTCAAGCAGTTCGGGGTGAACCTTAACGATCAGAACCTCTTCATAGTAGGACCGATTGAAGATGCCGATCCGGCCGCGCTCCGGCAGGCAGCGGGTCGTCCGCCACAGAAAATCATGGTCCAGTTCTTCCATGCTCGGGTGCTTGAAGCTGAAAACCTGGCAACCTTGGGGATTGACTCCGGACATCACATGCTTGATGGCGCTGTCCTTGCCCGCGGCGTCCATGGCTTGGAAAATCAGCAACACCGCATAACGATTCGAAGCGTAAAGAACGGTTTGCAGATCGCTCATGTCTTTGATGCGTTCTCCCAGGACTTCTTTCAATTGCTTGTCCGACTTGTAATAGGGTTTCACTTTGGTCGGCCATTTCTTCAGGTCGACGTTTTTTCCCTCACGCACGCGGAAATCATCGGAGTCGATCTTCATAGGGTTCCTTTCGTTGCCGTTTTTCGAACGTCAGATGAGAGTAACCGAATTTTCGCTTAGAAGAAAAATGCCGCGTTTGATAGTGTCGCGCGCCGGGTTACCTCGCACGGCATACGTCAGGGGATGGCTTGCGGCGCCGCGCGGTCAGTATCTGGTCACAGTCACGGTCGATTCCGTTGAATGGATCAGTGCGGATCGATGTTTTCTTTCCGTTCTTGTGCTGAACGCCGTTGCAATTTATCTTGAGGTAGATCGACCGTCGGCGTGTTGAATTGCTGCTTCACTTACGGCAGAGAACCTTGAACCCGAACGAAACATCGACATCAAAACAGGTCAGGAGAGTTTAAATGGTGCAAGAGTCTGCGAACCCAACGCAGTGGCAAGAGCCCGATAAAGGGCAGAATGCGGGTATCGGCAGCTGGAACCGGCCCAACTCGCCGTACGATAATTTCATGGAGAGCGAAGATATTCCGATTTACCGCGGCATCGGCGTGCAGCGCGTGCAAGAACTGCCGTTTAAACCATGGAAACGGCTCGGCGGGAAAGGCACATTCATTCAACTCTATGGCACCGAAGGACTTTGGGGCTGTTACGTCGTCGAAATACCCGGCGCCGGCGGACTCAATATTGAGCGCCATATGTATGAAGAAATCTATCTCGTGGTCGAGGGACGCGGCACCACGGAAGTGTGGGTGGACGGATCGCCGCGCAAGCATCAGTTCGAATGGCAAACCGGGTCGCTCTTTTCGATTCCGATGAACGTGTGGCATCGCGTGATTAACGCCAGGTCGACGCCCGCGGTATTACTGGCCGCGACCACCGCCCCGAATATGATCAACCTGGTGCGCAATACCGACTTCATTTTCAATTGTCCCTACGTGTTCAAAGATCGCTACAACGACGCCGACGATTTTTTCAAACCGAACGACGAGGTTGTGCCGGATCCGCTGCGCGGGCTTGCGATGAGCCGGACCAATCTCATTCCCGATGTGTTCAACAGCGAGTTGCAGCTCGACAACCGGCGCTCGCCTGGTTACCGCCGCATGGAACCACGCATGACCGAGAATGTTTTTTACCAATTCATCGGTGAGCATGAAAACGGCCGCTATTCAAAGGCCCACGCCCATGCGTCGGCGGCGGTGCTGGTTTGCATCAAGGGCAAAGGCTACACCTATACCTGGCCGACCAAATTGGGCATGACGCCTTGGAAAGACGGTCATAGCGATCAGATCATTCGCCAGGATTACGATCACGTCGGCATGGTCAGTGCGGCGCCGATGAGCGGTGATTGGTTTCATCAGCACTTCGGCGTGAGCAAAGAACCGTTGCGTCTGTTGGGTTGGTATGGGCCCAATAATCACCGCGCCCAACAACCGGGACGGCCGGGAGAAAAGGCTATCGACGAGGGGGCCATCGACGTGCGCGACGGGGGCACGGCCATCCCCTACGACGAGGAAGATCCGTTCATCCGCGCTGAGTACGAAGCGACCCTAAAAACAGAAGGCGTGACTTCCCGGATGGCCGACAGCTTATTTCGGCGCAAATAGATGGTTTTCTCGGCCTAGGCTGTGCCGGCTCCACCCGGTGGATTTATAGTTGGATTGGGGAACACCAAGCGATGCCCGAGAAGCATCACTCTCATCTATCTTTTTGCTTCCGTATAGAAGCCGTTCGACGGGTTTAATCGAGAATTTACGGCGATTGCCCTTCTAAAGAAAATCCCATTAACGACCGCAAGAAACGCCTGCAACCGTCCGAACGATGGGGTGCGGTTCTTTGTAACGTGTCTCGGCGGGGCAAAAGGTTCCTTCACAATTCGCGACATCGCTTCAAACATATGCAACGAAAATGCCAGTTTTGAACATTCGATCGTTCGCGCAGTTTGAGGATGCGCGAACGTAATGTTGCCATTCTATCTGGCATAAATGACAGTCCTGTCTCGATCACGGCGGCAAAAACAGTCGCGTCAGAAAAACACAGAAATCCAGAAATCGAAGGTCGAAGAATCGCAATTCTATGCTGCTGTTTCTGGCTCTCTCGAATTAGATTCAAAGCGCATGGCCGCGGCATTCAACACAACTATCACTAGGCTCGGTCTAGCTCATTGTTTATAATATCCAACAGGTAGTAACTCTCCGGCGATCAGTCGTGGCATGTGGCCGGGGCGGGAAGTGGAGACAAGTGGAAGATCAAAACAAGAATTTAGGCGATCTTGGAGCGCAACTCGATGAGTGGCTGCGGGCGCAGAACGATTTTGTAAATGCCGATCAGTTCGCCGGCATACTGCGCACCTTGCTCAAGCTGGCTCAGGACAACGCCGAGCGCGGCGATCTGAAAATTTTAAACCGGACTCTGCAGGAGCTGCGCCGCGCTTTCAAAATTTTCGCGCCCTACCGCCATATCCGCAAGGTGAGCATTTTCGGTTCCACGCGAGTGCCAAAGGGCGATCCATATTACGATCTAGCGCGTGACGTTGGGTCGGCACTGGCGGAGGCCGGGATCATGGTGATCACCGGCGCCGGACCGGGCATCATGCAAGCCGGGCACGAAGGAGCTGGCAGGGAAAACAGCTTCGGCGTCAACATCCGCCTGCCTTCGGTGCAAGACGCCAACCCGTTCATCCGCGACGATCCCAAGCTCATGAATTTTCATTTTTTTTTCACGCGCAAGCTCATGTTCGTCAAGGAAGCCGACGCGGTGATTATCTTTCCCGGCGGCTTCGGCACCCACGACGAACTATTGGAGTCGATTACCTTGGCTCAGACCGGAAAATCCCAGCTCGTGCCGATCATCCTGATGGATGTGCCGGGCGGCAGTTACTGGGCGCGCTGGCAAGAGTTTCTTCGCGACGACGTAATGAGCCGCGGTTATATCACCGAGAGAGAAATGACCTTTTTCAGAATCCATACGAGCGCAGCTACGGCCGTCGAGGAGATTCAAAAATTCTACCGTAACTTTCATTCATACCGCTTCGTAAAGCACGAGCTGGTGATTCGTCTCAATGATCCCCCTTCGCCCGCTTTGATCGAGCGGCTGAACCGCGACTTCGCGGATATCGTGATCGGCGAGGTCCGCCAAACCGAGCCCTTGCCGGCGGAATCGAACGACGCGAGCACACTGCACTTGCACCGTCTGGTGATGCGTTTTAACCGCGAAGACTACGCCCGGCTGCGGCAGATGATCGATGTGATCAATAGCGGGGAATGAGCGATTTTATAGATTTAACTGCAAGAATCAGGTGAACCTTGGGATTAGTGTTGCGCAGCTAGCGCAAATTTTTCCTGCGGAGAGATCCCGGATTCCGCTGTATTACATTCTGGAATACGACCGATACGCGCATGCGGCGCCCCGATGCGAAAACCTTCCTGGCCTCCGGGGCGCTGTCGGTCTCTGATTCGGGGCTTTTCGCCCGCGGTGAGCCCTTATCTTCTTCCCTGCGGGCGCCTATAGAAAAAAGATGACTTGGTGTCGGCCTGTCCGGCACTGGACTCCTTCAGCATTCTAGCAACCTTTTTCCCCATCACGTCGGCGACGTAGTTGGACAGCAAATGATCGCGCGTGCTCTTGATCTTTTGCCGGATCATGTTCTTGCGCACGTTGTCCAATAACGCGAGCCGCAAGTCGTGCGTCAGCAGGGACACAACTCCCACCCGCCCGCGCGTTGTCAGTTGAAGAGAGAACCTGCCTTCTTGCGCCGGGTCGATGAAATTGTAATCGAGCTTCTTATCGACGCTACGAATAATCCTTCTCAATAGCTCTGCGCTCTGTTTAACCGTTTCCTGTTCTGTCATGAAACCTCCCTGGTTTGCGGCTCAAATAAAAATCGCCAAGGTTACCGGTGACCTTGGCGCCTGAGAAAACGACGTAAGAACCAAATCCGTTCCGGCGTGCTTGAAATAAATCCCAACGCAGAATTGGCGAAACTAGCTTTTCACTATCGGCACGCCGCCATCAGCCGACAAATGAACTGCGAGCAAAAAGGGGCAACCCGACCTGTTGCCCCCCCAGGTGACTAGCCGGCTAACGAACTGCTACCAGCGATTGCGGCCGCCATCGCGGCCCGCGCCGCCGCCGTTGTCGCGCCGCGCCATCGGCTTGGCTTCGTTAACAGTCAGCGTGCGGCCGTCTAGTTGTGTGCCGTTCAGTGCCGAAATAGCCTTTTGGGCCTCACCGCCCGAACTCATCTCAACGAAACCGAAGCCCCGCGATTGTCCGGTAAACTTATCCGAGATCACATTGGCCGATTGTACAGACCCGTGCTCTGAAAAGATTTCCTGCAGTCGCCCTTCGGTTACCGAATAAGGCAGACCGCCAACATATAATTTAGTTCCCATGTTCTCCTCCTATGAGAGAAGTTAGTCTGAAACCCTGAGAATTAGACTGCCAGTCGGCAGAACATGGGCTAGTCAATTGCTGAAACCACGCTCTGGTCGGTTGATCCGTTAGGTATCGTTCGCAAGGAGAGAGACGGATTAGAGGCCTTCAACGTTTGTGTCATCCTCTTTCAGAAGGCCTGTTACTGAAGTAGGCAGTTCACCCTACGTGTTAACAGTCACACTGTCAATGGCGCGGCCAATTATTCAATGCGGTGCTTCCTTGGAGCGGCGGCAGCGTAAACGATGCGGACTTTCTCTGCCTCACAGGCGGAAACACTGTCCTTTGCGCCTCACCGACTTTGCGCGACCAATAACGTCACTCCAGCATCCAACACTTCACTCTATTCCCCACTTTATCTCTCGAAGCCAGCACCTTGCCGTACTGCTGTCTGGCCAGGCGGTCTAGGGTTTGCCCTTGGTTCTGACACACCTGCACCTGGCTTCGGGCGATTGCAGATCGCACCTGCGAGCCGTACCAATAGTGGGAACCGAAGCGGCTGGTCAGGGAGAAACGTGAGGAGCTTGGTCTACCGGGCGCTGGAGAGATTGCTGCGACTTGGCTGCAAAGGTGATACGCAACGAATGAGTCGCTGCCGTGAATCACGCGCAGTTCGAGTAAGAAGTCGGCGACCTTTAGCCCGTCGGAATACGAAGTTTTTGCCCGGGATGGATTAAATCGGGATTTTTGATCTGGTCGCGATTGGCCTCAAAGATTTTTTGCCATGTAAGGCCTTTGTATTGAGTGGCGATCTTGCTCAGCGAATCGCCGGCTTTGACGGTGTAAAAGACTTCGCTCCCGGCACCGATGTCAACGCTCAGGACAACGTCGCCAGACCGCATGTCCGGATCAAGGCGGCTATATTCATCCCATAGCTTTTTTTTGACCGCTTCGCTGGGCGGCTTGGACTCGTTGGCGGCTTTCATGGCATCCTGCAGCTTCGCCCGCGGAATTTTCGCCGGTTAGTGTCACTTGACCATCCGATACCGTGGCAGTGACTCCCTTCACATTGTATTTGGCCAGGCCCTCCTCTACCGAGCTCTTTATCTTCGGATCTTCGGAAACGGCGATGGGCGGCTTGACAGTCAAGTTATTCACTACCGATTTGACGTTGGGAACGCTCTTTGCGGCTTGCTCTGCCTGATCCTTCGCGGAGTCATTGTCCACTGTGCCGTTTAGAGTAACCACGCCATCCTTCGTCTCTACATTGACGATGGAAGCCAGCGCCGGGCTCTGGGACGATAGCTGTGATTTTACACTGGTGGTCAACGCCGCGTCGTCGGGACCTTTTTTGCAGGCGCCCAACAGTGCGGCCAGGCAAACAGCAAGCGCTGCCACTACAACTGTCGGGAGATTTTATGCTGCATGAGTCTAACCTCCTTTCGCTTCGAAATGTTTTTGAATCGAGACGGCAAGCTGTGCGACGAAAACTCTGCTTTGCATAGGATTTAGCCGGTCCCTAGTAAAGGCCTGTTTCATTTTTCCGTAGCGACTTACACGACCGGGGTCGAGTGCCCAAGGTCAAACATTGCACCCAGCGCCTTCTGGAAAAATACCAAGCTCGGATTTACGCAACAGGAAGATCGTGCCAACTGCTACCCGGTGGTGGCAATCGATGTTTGCCGTTGCATCCGGCGTAACACTCGCGAAAGCCCCCCACCTCTTTCCTCCCCCGCAAGCGGAGGAGGATGAAGCGAGGGGTGCTCTTCGCTCTAGCAGCATCGAGGTTCACGGAACACAACGCCCCGCTGAAAAGCAAACACCAGGAGACAATGATGGAAAACGTCTTCGACTTCTTGCTCCGCGCGTCCGATAGCGGCAATCGTGCCGCCTTGAGACCGGGTTTAAGGGAGTTGTTCTAATGGAGCATTGTTGATACGATCGCGCCTCGACAGGCTCGGATGCGCGAGTCGGCCGACGGACAGGGCGAGGGGTGTCGAGTCTCACCATGATGGTTGCTCCGATAGAGCGTGCAGCGCGCGCATATTTTTCAAATACACCGTTTAAGAGGTCAATAACAAAAAGGGGGAAGTCATGTTTGGCATTTTGATGACGGTCAT
>Ga0075289_1000082_pt1 | contig 11117 bp, 10 predicted proteins | sample SF_Rice_20C_80N__4_FD_69764 | JGI IMG/M metagenome (GOLD analysis project Ga0075289, IMG submission 69764) | Rice paddy soil microbial communities from Twitchell Island, California, USA - SF_Rice_20C_80N_103 | ecosystem: Environmental > Terrestrial > Soil > Paddy field/soil | place: USA... | reverse complement strand
CGGCCGTTCATCTCCCTTCGGGTACATTGGCTCACATGAAGATCCTCATCGTCGAAGACGATCGCAAAGTGGCCGGCTTCATCGAGCAAGGCCTCAAGGAAGAAGGATACGTAGTGGACGTGGCCCCCGACGGTGACGAAGCCACGATGCTGGCGCATGTATATGACTACGATGTCATCCTGCTCGACGTGGTACTCCCCAAGAAGAATGGATTCCAGGTCGCCACCGAGCTTCGGCGGGAGGGACGGAACACACCCATCCTCATGTTGACCTCGCGGGACGCGGTCGAGGACGTCGTGCGGGGACTCGACGCCGGTGCGGACGACTATCTGGCCAAGCCGTTCCTCTTCGACGAGCTGCTGGCGCGGATCCGGGCGCTGCACCGGCGCGGTGGGGCCGAGCGGCTCGAGATCCTCCGCTACGGGCCGATCGCCCTCGACCGCCTGCGGCATCAGGCGACGATCAACGACAGGCGTCTCGATCTCACCCCCAAGGAGTTCCAGCTCCTCGAGTATTTCCTGCTGCACCCCGAGGAAGTCGTTCGTCGCACGACCCTGCTGGAAAAGGTTTGGGACATGCACTTCGATCCGGAGAGCAACGTCGTGGACGTACACGTCGGGAATCTTCGGAGAAAGCTCACCGACGTCGCAGGAGAGCAGCTCGTCGCCACGATTCGCGGAGTAGGGTTCAGCCTCAGGCGTGGAGGCGACTCCGCCGATCTGCCGGCGGGGCCCTGACTCGCTGGCGCGCCGGCCTCCTCCCCGCCGGCGCACTGCTCTTCATCGCCGTCGGGCTCGTCCTGCGGCTCGATGGACATCCCGACGCTGCCGCGCTGGTCTGGTCGTCAGGCCTCGCGCTCACCGGCATTCCGGTCGTATGGCGGACGCTTCGCGGCATCGCCGCCGGGCACTTCGCCGCCGATCTGGTGGCGATGCTCGCCATCGTGGCCGCCCTCTGGCTCGGGCAGCCGCTCGCCGGACTGATCGTCGTACTCATGCAGACCGGGGGAGAGGGGCTCGAGCACTACGCCGAAGGACGCGCCTCGGACGCGGTGCGCGAGCTGGAGGCCGCGGCTCCCCGCCTGGCGCATCGCGTCCGGGGCAATGACGTGGAGGATGTGAGCGTCGAGGCAATCGAAGTCGGCGACGAGCTGCTCCTGCGGCCCGGAGAGCTGGTGCCCACCGATGTCGCGGTGATCGCGGGTCGCTCGCACGTCGATGCGTCGCGGCTGACCGGCGAGCCGGCGCCGGTGAGCGCGCAGCCGGGCACGGCGCTCATGAGCGGCAGCCTGAATCTCGAGAGCGCCCTCACCGTCCGGGCCACCGCGCCGGCCCGGCAAAGCCAGTACGCCAAGATCGTCGAGCTGGTCCGGACGGCGCAGGCCAGCAAGTCTCCGCTCCAACGGCTCGCGGATCGCTATGCGATCTGGTTCACGCCGGTGACGCTCTTGGCCTGCCTCGTGGCCTACCTCGCCTCTGGCGATCCCCTCCGCGTCCTCGCGGTGCTGGTGGTCGCGACCCCCTGCCCTCTCATTCTGGCGACTCCCGTGGCGGTGATAGGCGGGGTCAATCGCGCCGCCCGGCACGGGATCATCTTCCGCCACGGCACCGGGCTGGAGCAGCTTGGCCGGGCCACGGTCGCCGTGTTCGACAAGACGGGCACACTCACGCTCGGGCGCCCGCAGGTGGCCGGGGTTCTGGCGCATCCGCCCTGGGCCCCCGCCGAGGTGCTTCGCCTGGCCGCCGGTGTGGAGCACGGGTCGAGCCATCTGCTCGCCCGCACGCTGGTGGACGCCGCCACCGCTCAGGGCATCGCGACACCGGACGGCAGCGATATCACGGAGGCACCGGGCCAGGGGGTGTGGGGGCGAGTCGAGGGGCGCCTGGTGACCGTGGGCGGACGAGCGTTCGTGCTTTCGCGAAGCCGCGACGCGTCGGACGCGTTCGATCGCTTGCTGGAGAAGGCCGACGCCGCCGCGCTGCGCGCGTACGTAACCGTGGACGGCGAGGCCGCGGGCATCGTCGAGTACGCGGATCGGGTTCGGCCCGATATCCAACCGTTCATCGAGCGACTGCGCCGGCTCGGGATCCGCCGGATCCTGCTCCTATCCGGTGACACCATGGCGAACGCCGAGGCGGTGGGACGGGCCGTCGGCGTGGACGAGGTCCATGGGGAGCTCCTGCCCGAGGCCAAGGTGGCCTACGTGCACCGCCTGGTGAAGGAAGGCGACCGTGTCCTCATGGTAGGCGACGGCACCAATGACGCGCCCGCCCTGAGCGCGGCCACGATCGGCGTGGCCCTCGCCGCCGGCGGCGGCATCACGACGGAGGCGGCGGATGCGGTGATCCTGGCGGACGATCCGGTCCGGCTGGAGGAGGCCATCGCGATCAGCCGCCGGACGCTGCGCATCGCGCGGCAGAGCATCTGGGTGGGGCTGGGCCTGAGCGGCGTGGCGATGGTGGTCGCGAGCTTCGGCTACATCCCGCCGATCGCGGGCGCGGTGCTGCAGGAGTCCATCGACGTCGCGGTCATCCTGAACGCTCTTCGCGCAACGTTTCCGCCACGGCAGCGGTCCGCGAGCGTCGCCGGCGCGGGTACGATAGTGGAGGCATGAATGGGCAGAGTCGACCACAAGGTCGCGCTGGTGACGGGTGGGGCGGCGGGCATCGGGCGTTCCGCCGTCCTTCTCCTGGCGCGGGAAGGGGCACGGGTGGCGGTGACCGACGTGCAGGACGACGAAGGACGCAGACTGGTGAAGACGATCGAAGCGGCGGGCGGCCAGGCGCGGTACTGGCACCTCGACGTATCGAAGGAAGACCAGGTGCGATCGGTCTTCGCCGAGGTGGCCGACGCCTTCGGCCCGATCACGGTGCTGGTGAACAATGCGGGGATCAGCGGGGTCAACAAGCCCACGCACGAGATCACCGAAGCGGAGTGGGACGCCCTCATGGCCGTGAACGTGAAGGGAGTCTTCTTCTGCACCAAGCACGCGGTACCGCAGATGCGCCGCGCAGGCAGCGGAAGCATCATCAATCTCTCGTCCATTTACGGGCTCGTCGGTGCCCCCGACAGTCCGCCGTACCATGCCTCGAAGGGCGCGGTTCGTCTGATGACCAAGACGGACGCGCTCCTGTATGCCACGGAGCGCATCCGGGTGAACTCGGTCCATCCTGGGTTCATCTGGACGCCCATGGTCGAGAATTTCCTCCGAGCGGGCGGTGATCCGGAAGGGGGACGGCGCGCACTGGAAGCGCTGCATCCGGTGGGTCATGTCGGTGAGCCGGATGATGTCGGCTTCGCGATTCTCTATCTTGCGTCCGACGAGTCCGCGTTCGTCACGGGCAGCGAGCTCGTGGTGGACGGCGGATACACCGCGCGATGAGCTTCAATTCCGAAGGAAGCCGATGAAATTCGTCGCCCTCGTGGTGGGCCTCGCCCTTCTCGCCCCCGGCTGCCGGATCTCGCCGCCGCCAGCGCGCCAGGCCGCCGCACCCGCCTCCACCGGTGCGCCCGCCAATCCCCAATCCCCCGATACCACGCCGCCGGCCAACGTCTCCCACGGAGAGGCTCCGGTCGGCGGCCCGAACACCCCCCCGGCACCGGTCGAGGCGCGCCTCCCGGCCGTGGAGCCCGGCCGGCTGCATCACCTCCGACTCGAGATCAAACACGTGACGGTCACCGTCGCGCCGGGGGTGTCGTACGCGGCCTGGACGCTCGGTGGCGGCGTCCCGGGCCCGGCGCTCCACGTCCGACAGGGCGACACGGTCGATTTCACCCTGATCAATCGGGCGAACATTCCGCACAGCATGGATTTTCACGCGGCCGAGATCGCGCCAAGCACGCACTACGTGAACGTGATGCCGGGTGACTCGCTGCACTATCGTTTCGTGCCGCGGGTACCGGGGGCCTTTCTGTACCACTGCGGAACCGCACCGGTCGCCATGCACATCGCGAACGGGATGTACGGCGGGCTCGTCGTCGATCCGGCCATCCCACGGCCCAAAGCGAAGGAATTCGTGCTCGTCCAGAGCGAGTTCTATCTCACGGCCAAGCCAGGTGCGGACGGCGCGCACACGCTGGACTGGCCCAAGCTTCTGAGCCTGGCACCGGACCAGGTGGTGTTCAACGGCCGGGCGTTCCAGTACGCCGAGCATCCGATCGAGGTCGCCGCTCGCGAGCTGGTCCGGCTCTACGTCGTGAACGCGGGGCCCAATCGGATCTCGTCGTTTCACGTGGTTGGTGGCATCTTCGAGCGCGTCTTCGAGGACGGATCGCAAGCCAATCCGCTCATCGGCGTGCAGACGGTGAACGTTCCCGTGGGCGGCGGCTCCATCTTCGAGGTGCGCCTCCGGGAGCCCGGCGACTATCCCTTCGTGACGCACGCCTTCGCCGATGCCACCAAGGGTGCGGTGGGCGTGCTCCGCGCCACGGGGCACTGAGCGGACGGTGCCTCGAGTCACCCGCTGGTTCGTCAGGGCGGCGATGCTCTATCTCGTCGCCGCCCTAGCGCTCGGCATCGTGGCGCAGACGCCGGCCGCGTCACGAGTCCCCCTCCTGCGTGCCATCTGGCCCACGTACATCCACCTCCTCGTCGTCGGCTGGCTCACCCAGCTCATCTTCGGCGTGGCGTACTGGATGTTTCCCCGATACTCCCCTGAGCAGCCGAGAGGCAGCGAACGACTCGGCTGGGCGGCGTTCGTGCTGCTCAATACCGGCCTCGTCCTGCGCGCGCTCGCCGAGCCATGGCATTCGATGACCGGTCGCGCGGGCACGGCACTGGTCGCGTCCGCGGCGCTCCAGCTTCTCGCCGGGCTCGCGTTCGTGGTGAACACGTGGCCGCGCGTGCGGGAGCGCTGACGTGCCGAAACTGAGCGTCTGCCTGATCCGCGCGTCGCTGGCGTACCTCGCGGCCGGGTTCGTGATGGGAGCGATCATGCTGGCGGACCGCGCACTCCCCCTGGGCGGCTGGGTCATCCGCCTGCGGCCGATGCACATCGAATTTCTTCTCCTCGGCTGGACGGTGCAGCTCGCCCTCGGCGTGGCATACTGGATCCTTCCGCGCTTTCGCGCCGGCGCGGAGCGCGGGCGTGCCTCCCTCGCCTGGGCGGCGTTCGCGCTGCTCAACACCGGCGTGCTCGTGGTAGCAGTCGGCGCGGCGGTCGGCGCGCCGCCGATCGCCGGGCTGACGGGCAGGTGCGCCGAAGGGCTCGCGGCCGCCGCGTTCGCCGCGCACGCGTGGCCACGGGTGAAGGTGTTCGGGGCGGGCCCGGGTGCCGGGGCGGAGGGTTGATGCGCGGGATCTACCTGGCCAACGTCACGCTGCACGTCCTCGCGGCCGTGTTCTGGCTGGGCGGCATGTTCTTCTTCGGGACCGTGGGCGCGCCAGTGCTTCGAGGCATCGAGCCACTGGAGCTCCGACAGCGCCTGTTCACGATCCTGGGAATCCGATTTCGAGGGTTAGCGTGGTGGGCCATCGCCGTGCTGGTCGTCACGGGGATCGTCAATCTTCGGTACCGCGGATGGCTGGCGTGGGACGGCGTCCTCGGATCAGGCGCTTTCTGGGCCACCCCCGCCGGTCACGCGCTCGGCTGGAAGCTGGGGCTCGTGGCCGCGATGATCATCGTGAGCGCCGTGCATGACTTCGTGCTCGGCCCCCGCGCCGGTCAGGCGGCCCCCTCGAGCGGCGAGGCCATGGCCCTCCGGGGCCGCGCCGCCTGGGTCGCGCGAATCAACGCGCTGCTGGGGGTGGCCCTCGTGGCGGCCGCGGTGCGACTCGCTCGCGGCGGGTAATGGAGCTCCGACGCGATCCCTACCGGCCGGATCTCGGAGTGGCGGATCTGGCCGCCCAAATACGCGGTCCAACCCATCAGCGCCGCCACCACCAGTCCGAGCACCAGCACGCTTCCGCCATACCACGTCGGTACGGCGCCGTCTCCCCGGAATCGAACCAGCCCGAAGAGCGCGGCGAGCCCGACCACGCTCATGCCGATGGTCGCGACGAGGGCCAGCTCCTCGTGGCGCTCCACCAGGCTTTCCGAGTATCCCGGCAGATTCTCGACCAGCTCTTCGGCGGACTCACCGGTGAGCTGGACGATGATGGTAGCGGCCGCGATCAGCACGAGCAGCGCGAAGCCGGCCTTGGCGAGCTCAGTGCTCCGCCGGACCAAGGCGGCCAGGAGCACCAGAATGACAATAGGAAGGCCCACCACCGGAACGTGGTTGAGGGCGAGGTGAATGTGTGCCCAGCTCATAAGATCGCTCCTTGCGCATATCATGATGCGGCCGGTCCCGCGGCACCTCACCGGATTCGACGGGACGCCTCACGTCGCGTCGAGGAGTTCCCGGACTTTGCGGACCAGATTCGCGACGGTGAAGGGCTTCTGGAGATAGCCGCCTCCGACCTCGAAGAGCCTGGATCGCATGGTTCCATCGATATAGCCGGACATGTACAGGACCCGGAGATTCGGCCGGAGCTTCCGCAGAACCTGCGCGAGCTTCGGCCCGTTCACTTTCGGCATGACCACGTCGGAGAGCAGGAGGTCGATGGGCCCCTCGTGGCGGCTCACCAGCTCGAGCGCGTCGGGGCCGTTCGCCTGCAGAACCGTGTAGCCACTTCGCTCCAGTGCGCGGCACGCTGCCTGGCGCACGGCCGCGTTGTCCTCGGCAATGAGCACCGTCTCGGTTCCGCGCGGCAGATCATCGGACGTCGCGGCCCTGGCGGCCCCGACAGCCTGATCCACGTGGGGCAGGTAGATCTTGAACCTCGTTCCCACGCCGGGCTCGCTGTAGAGCCAGATGAAACCCTCGCTCTGCTTCACGATACCGTAGACCGTGGAGAGGCCCAGACCGGTACCCTTCCCCGGCTCCTTGGTGGTGAAGAAAGGCTCGAATACCCTAGCCTGAACGTCCGGGCTCATGCCGGAGCCCGTGTCGGTGACCGCGAGCATGGCATATCGGCCTGGCCGCATGGGCCCATGGCACCCGACATACGAGTCGTCCAGGTCGACGACCGACGTCTCGATCAGCAAGGCGCCGCTGCCGGACATGGCATCGCGGCCGTTCACCGCCAGGTTCAGCAGGACCTGCTCGAGCTGCCCCGGATCCGCCTTCACGATCACGGGCTCCACAGCGAGACGGTTCGAGAGGGCCACGTCGGCGCCGAGAAGGCGGCCGAGCATGCGACTGATGTTCTGCACGAGTGCATTGAGATCGAGCACCTGCGGCACGAGCACCTGCTGTCGCGTGAAGGCGAGCAGCTGCCGGGTCAGCGCCGCCGCCCGCTCGCCCGCCTTCTCGATCTCGAGGACGTCGGCTTGGCAGGCGTGGTCGCTGGGGAGATCCTCGCGGAGCATATGGCTACTGGCCAGGATCACGGCCAGAATGTTGTTGAAGTCGTGGGCGACGCCACCTACGAGTTGGCCGAGCGCATCCAGCTTCTGGGCCTGGCGGAACTGAGCCTCCAGGGCCACTCGCTCGGTCGCGTCCCGCCCGTTCAGGACGAATCCACCCACGACCGGATCGTCAAGCAGATTTCGGGCAGTGGCATCGATCAGGTGCCAGCTTCCGTCCTCGTGGCGGCAGCGATACTCCAGGGCACGAACAGCGCCGGCCTGATGCATGCCCTGGAGGACCTGTTTCACGCTCTCGCGGTCTTCCGGGTGGACGAGGTCGAGTGCGGCGGTACCGAGGAGGCCCGAGGGCTCGTGACCCAGGATGTGGTCGAACGACGGACTCGCGTATCGGAACGTGCCATCGGGGAGCACCACGGCAATGAGATCGTGCGCCCTTTCGATCAGCGTACGGAACCAGCTTTCGCTCCGGCGAAGCGCCGCTTCGGCCTCCTGGCGCTGGCGCTCCCGCTTGGCCAGCTCTTCGCGGATCCGCCGCTGTTCGGTGATGTCTTCCTGCACCGCCACGAACCCGCTCACCTGACCCGTGTCGTCGCACACGGGGGAGATGGACATGGAGTGCCAGTAGAGCCCGCCATCCTTCCGGCGATTGCACAGCTCACCCCGCCACGCGTCGCCGGCGCGAATCGTGGCCCACATTTGCTCGTAGACCGCCGGTGCCGTAAACCCGGACCTGAGCACTCGAGGGGTCCGATGCAGCACCTCGCCGGGGAGGTAGCCGGTAATCTCGGTGAATCGCCGGTTGACGTACTCGATCCGGCCCTCCACATCGGTGATGATGACGGCGGCGGGGCCCTGCTCGATCGCCAGGGAGAGGCGCTGGTCCTCGAGACGCGCCGGCCTCACATGTCGCTCCGGGCGAAGTGCCGACCAGCGAGCGCCAGGGGAACCAGGGTCCACGCGACCAGGGCTGCCGCCAGGGCCCAGGCTCCGGCCCCGCCAAGCACTTGCCGCAGCGCCGCACCGGTGGGACCCGCCACGATATCGGTCTGGAAGAGACTCAAGCCCAGCGCCCTCGCGCTGTCCACCGGATCGGCCATGAGCAGCATCGACAGCCACCATCCAGCGCGGCCTGCCGGAAGCATGGACAGCGCGCCGATCGCGACGAGGTCCACGCCGACGAGCAGGACGAACCATACCGCCACCGCAAGGCCGACCGCCTTGAGCCGCGAACGCACCGAGACGCCGATCGAGAGTCCCAGGGCAAGGGTGGCGGCCAGTACCATCTCGGCGACGCCGATGAGGCGCAGGTATCGCCAGCCGTTCGCGGTGCCAGCCAGCACGGCGATGACCGCCCCCGCGGCGCCCAGCCCCACGAGCAGCGCGGCGCCGAGCGTCAACGTCCACGCCACCCACCGGGTGACGATGATACCGCGGCGGCTCACCGGCAGAGATGCCAGCAACTCGAGCTCGTGACACTCCGATCCCGCGATGGCACCGGTCAGAAGCGCGAGCATGGGCACGATCCACACGACGAGCTGCAGGAGACTGACGGAGGTCCGGGCGAATCCCTGCACCGCCACCGCTCCGCCGGCCGACAGGCCCACCAGGGCGATCGCAATGCCGGCGAGCGCGAACCCGATCGCGAAGAGCGGCGCGGCGCGCCCGCGCCGGGCCGCGGCCAGCTCGAAGCGCAAGAGCGCGAGCGTGTCGCTCATGCCGCATCTCCCCGAACGAGGCTGAGCCGCCGCTTGCCGGCCGTGCGTCCACGAGTCACCAGGGTACGGTAGATCCGGTCGATCGGCGGATCGGCGGCCTCGCCGCCGTTCCAGGGCACACCCGCGACTTCGGCGAGCAGCGGCAGGGCTCCCTGGGCGACCACCACGCCCTCCACCATGACGCTGATACGGTCCGCCAGGGCCGCGACATCATACAGATGATGCGAAGCGAAAAGAATCGCGGCTCCTCGTTCGCGGGCCTTCCTGATCGCGAGCCGGACTTCCTCCGAGCCGTCGCTGTCGAGGCTGATATTCGGCTCGTCGAGAAGGAGCGCGGTTATGGGACCGAGCGTCGCGAGCGCGAGCATCACCCGCTGCCGCTGGCCGCCGGACAGCTCGCCGAGGGTAGAACGGAGCCGGTCGCCCAGGCCGGCGTTCTCCAGCGACGCGGCGACTTCGGACCACTCGACATTCCTCACCCGAGCGACCAGCTCGGCGATGTCGCCGATTACGGTCGAGAGCGGCACGCCCGGCCGCTGCGGGAGATAGCCGAGCCGCCGGCGGGCTGCCGCGGTCTCCGCCACCACGTCGTGCCCGCCGATCCAGGCGCGCCCTCCGCTCGGGCGAATGGCGCCGGCCAGGACGCGAAGCGTGGTGGACTTGCCCGCCCCATTCGGGCCCACGAGCGCCACGACTTCACCCGGGGCCACGTCGAGCGAGAATGGCGCCAGCGCCATTCGCCCACCATATGACTTGTACACCTCCTCGAGCCTGATCACGCGGCCGACTCCCTCCGGCGAGCCTTGGCGCGCCGCCGCACCGGCGCGACGAGAACGCCGACGCCCGCGGCGAGCGACGCCATCGCCACCGCGTACTGCCCTTTCGTGCCGCCCTCACCTTCACGCGGCGGCAGCGCCGCCAGCTCACCGAGCATGGGAGCCCGCGCGAGGGGGCACGCATCTACGGCCTGGTCCATCGAGAACGCCGGGAAGGTGCGCTCGGCCCAGTGGAGTGCATGCGCGGCGGGGCTGCCGAGGAACAGGCGCAGGCCCTCGCGCGCGCGCGCCAACTCCGCGAGAGGAGAGCCGGCCTGGTGCGGCCGATCGAGGATGCCATCGCCGTCGAGGTCGTAGCCCTCGTCCTTTGCCGACTGCCAGTAGTTGCCGCGCCCCCCGGCGCAGAAGACATACGCGCCCGGCGCGGACCCGCCCGTGGCGTCGAAGGTGTTGCCGACGACGGCATTGCCGGTGACTTCCGTCGCCTCGCTGTTGTCGAAGAGCTGGAGGCCGAGCCAGTTGCCCGCCACGAGATTGCCCGTGTACCGGCCGTGGACCACGTTGTCGAAGAACGTTCCGGTGCCGTTGCCGACGAAGAGATTCCCGCGCACGGTGGGCTCGGTGGCGGTCTGGAGCACTAGGCCGAACGAGCGGCCGCCCGCATTCCAGGCGAAGACATTGTCCTCGATGACGAGCCCGTTCGAGTTCATGATTACGGCCCCGGCGGCGTTGCCGTCGAACACGTTCCGCTCGAACCGATTGAAGTGGCTGAACATGTAGTGCAGGCCGAAGCGCACGTGGCTCACGCGGTTGCCGCGCACCCGCACGCTGTCGGTGTACTCGAAGTACATGCCGTCTCGCATCCAGGCGATCCGGCTGTCGGCGATGGCGACGTCGCGCGAGGAGTGGAGGTGAATGCCGTTGCCCGTCTGGCTCTCCGGGAGACCGCGAGGTCCCTCGATGTCGAGCCGCCGGAGAGCGGCGCCGCGCACCTTGAGGAGATAGACGCCGAACAGCACGTCCCTGATCACGAGGTCCTCGAGCGTGACGGAGTCGGCCCGCACCATCACGCCGGCATCGTCACGATCGACATTGCGGCCGCCGTGCTCGATCCGAAGGCCTCGCACGGTGGTGCCGGGAGCCTCGATCACGAGGACGCTGCCGGCTCCGGTTCCCCGCAGCACCGCCCGGCGCTCGCCGATCAGGACGGTGGGCCGGGTGATGACGAGCGGACCGGCGTGGACGCCCGGCCCCAGCCTCAAGGTGTCCGGCGC
>Ga0075289_1000081_pt1 | contig 11157 bp, 13 predicted proteins | sample SF_Rice_20C_80N__4_FD_69764 | JGI IMG/M metagenome (GOLD analysis project Ga0075289, IMG submission 69764) | Rice paddy soil microbial communities from Twitchell Island, California, USA - SF_Rice_20C_80N_103 | ecosystem: Environmental > Terrestrial > Soil > Paddy field/soil | place: USA... | reverse complement strand
TTGAGCCTGGCGGATTTTGCTGACTTCAATGAATGCGACCGACGGGCTGACCCTCTCCGCGGCATTGACGACGGCTTTAGAGTAGGCATCGAGCAATCCTGACTCTTGGCCGGCGCCGGTGGGGCGGTTGGGCTGAGAGTCCGGGCGGTGCTCGTTGTCGAGAGTTTTTTTCAAGGCTGGCGTTTTCATAGCTACTCGACAAGTTAATCATTGGGGCATTTTCTGTTAAGTACGCACCGGCTGGTGATATAGTAACTTGGAAGTAACTTCAGGAGTTCTCATGAAACCGAAGGAGACGAACTGTCCGGCGGAATTCACCTTGAGCATGATTGGCGGCCGGTGGAAGATTCCGTTGATTTTTCACTTGTTGGGCGGCGCGAAACGCTTCTCGGCGCTTGCCCGCGCTCTTGGCGGCGTCAGCCAAAAAATGTTGGCCCAACAACTGAGAGAAATGGAACGGGGCGGTTTGGTCGAGAGGAAAATCTATGCCGAAGTTCCGCCGCGGGTCGAATATTCGCTTACGTCTTTGGGCAAGAGCCTCAAGCCGGTAGTCGACTCGATGTGCCGGTGGGGAGTGGCGCATGGCGCATCAACGCCGGGACGCGAGGCGCAGCTATGATCATCAGCACCGGCATAGATTTGGCTGAAGTCGATCGCATCCAAGCGGCACTGGAAGATCCACGCATTGGAACGCGCTTTCGCGACCGGGTATTCACCGAAAAAGAGATCGCCTATTGCGAAAAGAAACAACGCGGCAAATACGAAAGCTATGCCGGCCGCTTTGCCGCCAAGGAGGCGGTCATGAAGGCGCTCGGACGGGGTTGGGGCGCCAGGGTGCGCTGGCTTGATATCGAAGTTGCACGGGCGCGCAGTGGCAAGCCGGAGATCGTGTTGCATGACAAGACGGCCAGTCTCGCCGCAGAACTCGGCATCCGGCGCTGGGCGCTATCGATTACGCACACCAAGGAACACGGACTCGCGTTTGTAATTGCGCAGGACGAGTAAAGGAAAGATCGATCTCAGCCCGTCCGTCCCGAGAATTCACCGCTAAGAACGCAAAAGACGCAAAATTTCCAGCCTGTCATGCTGTACGGCAGTGAAGCATCTGCTCTGTGCTTTTCGCGATTCTTTTAGATCGGAAAAGCAGATTCTTCGTCGCTATGCTCCTCAGAATGACATACGAGAATAGTGACGCGTTGAGAAATCGCACCTTGCGAAGAGGAATCTGGATTTCCGCTCTGCTGCTCCCGGGCTAGAAATGTTTTTACGTACCTTGCGTTCTTTGCGGTAAATTCTTACTCTTCCCGCTCGGGAAAAATTGTAATCGCCCGCTAGATTTTCGCCGAATTTTTGGCTGGCAGCAGAAACAGAATTCCCAACGCCCAAATACCGCCGAGCAAACCAGCGACGGTCCACGCCGTTTTGTTGCGGCCGCTGTGGTTGGCGATGACGCAGCACAAGATGGCATCGAGTAAATGCACCAATACGGCAGTGCGCAATAACGTCGTTGGGTCCATTTCAGATTTGATGAAAAGGAGTCCGGAAAAGTATCCGAGGAATTGGTAGAAATCCACGAGAGGCCTTGACGCTTCCTTTGGGCAGCTAATATACTCGCTCTTCGCGGAATTAGGAATATTCATGGCGGTCAAAACCATCGAATGGAAAAACGATCGAGTGATCATGCTCGACCAGCGCTTGCTGCCGCACCGTGAAGTTTATCGCGTGTGCCGCGATTCCAATGACGTCGCCGCCGCCATCCGCCAGATGGTGATACGCGGCGCGCCGGCCATCGGCGTCGCGGCCGCCATGGGAGTGGCATTGGGCGCGCTCAAATCACCGGCGAAGTCATTCGATCGCTCTTTCGAGCGGAACCTAGCTGCTTTGGGCAAGACGCGCCCCACCGCCGTCAACTTGTTCTGGGCGTTGCAGCGCATGCGCCAAGTCTATTTGGCGAACCGAAGCCAGGGCATCGATACGGTCAAAGGGGCACTTAAAGAAGAGGCGCAAAAGATTTACAAAGAGGATATAGCGGCCAACCGCCAGCTGGGCAAATACGGCGTCTCGCTGCTGCGCAACGCGAAAAAGATTATGACGCACTGCAACGCCGGCGCGCTCGCTACCGCGGGCTATGGAACCGCACTGGGCGTGCTGCGCGCGCTTAAAGAGAGCGGCAAGCAATTTGAAGTTTTTGTCAACGAGACGCGGCCGTTCTTGCAAGGTGCTCGATTGACGGCCTGGGAGCTCAAAAAAGAAAAAATTCCGGCGACTTTGATCACTGACAATATGGCGGGCTACCTGATGCAAACCGGCAAGGTGGATGCGGTCGTTGTCGGTTGCGACCGCGTCGCCGCCAACGGCGATGTCGCCAATAAGATCGGCACGTATACACTTGCGGTGCTGGCCCGCCGTCACGCTATTCCCTTCTACGTCGCCGGGCCGACCTCATCGATTGACGTGGATTGCGCGTCGGGCAAGGATATTCCTATAGAGCTGCGCGATCCCAAAGAGGTGTCGCATATCTTCGGCAAAGCGCTGGCGCCCAAGGGGACCCATGTCTTTAATCCGGCTTTCGACGTAACTTCACACGACCTGGTGTCGGCCATTATTACGGAAAAGGGCGTGATCCATCCGCCGTACCAGCAAAACATTCGCAGCCATGTCCATCATTGAAAAAGATTACGAGCTGGAAGCGTACTTTCACGATGCCGGCAAGCCGCGCGAGCAATGGCGCGTCGGCACCGAGTACGAAAAAGTCGGCATCGATCGTTCGACCGGCAAGGCCATCCCCTATTTCGGCCCGCGAGGCGTGGACCGGATTCTCCGCGAGCTGATCGATCGTTACGGCTGGGAGCCCGAGGAACAAGACGGCAATATCATCGCGCTCACACGCGACAAGGCGCAGATCACTCTGGAGCCCGGCGGCCAGATCGAATTAAGCGGCGAGCCGTGCGAGAGCATCCATTGCACTTACGGGGAGTTCACCCAGCATATCCGCGAGCTGCTCGAAGTGGCGGAGCCGCTCGATATCGCTTTTCTCGGTCTCGGCATGCAGCCGGTGAGCCGGATCGAGGAGATCGAATGGGTGCCGAAGAAACGCTACCGCATCATGGGGCCTTACATGCCCAAAGTCGGCAGCCTCGGCCAGCGCATGATGAAGCAGACCGCGACGGTGCAGACCAACATCGACTTTCTCGATGAGAAAGACGCCATGGCCAAGTTTCGTACCGGCATGGGACTCGCCCCTGTCTTGATCGCGATGTTCGCCAACTCGCCGATCTGCGACGGCCAGCTCAACGGCTATCGCAGCTTCCGCGAACACATCTGGACCGACACCGATCGGAGCCGATCGGGATTGCTGAAGTTCGCGTTCGCGCCGGATGTATCGTTCGCCCACTACGTCGAGTACGCTCTGGATGTGCCAATGTATTTCATCGTGCGCCATCACGATTACATTGACATGACGAGCATGACCTTTCGCCAGTATCTTGCCGCCGGCTATAAAGGAGAGAGAGCGACGCTGGTGGACTGGTCCGATCATCTGACCACGCTCTTCCCGGAAACGCGCATCAAGCGCTATATCGAGATTCGCTCGGTGGATAGCCAGCCGCCCGACTTGATGCCGGCGCTCTCGGCTTTGACTAAAGGAGTGTTCTACGATCCCGATTGTCTCGCCGCCGCGTGGGACCTGGTCAAAGGATGGACCTGGGACGAAAGGATGGAGATCTATCTCAGCTCGCACGAGAATGCTCTGGCGGCGCGCGTCCGGCGCTATACGCTTTTGGATGTGGCCAAGGAGCTCTTCCAGATCGGTTGCGAAGGTTTGCGCCGCCAGCACTCGCTCAATAAAAATGGCGAGGATGAGACGATTTATCTCAATCCTTTAAAGCCGCTGCTCTTTCAAGGAAAATGTCCGGCCGATATTCTCTTGGAAAAATGGCAAGGGGAGCTGCGCCAGGATATTAAAAATCTGATCGCCTACAGCGCCTACAAGCTGCCGTGAATTTCTGCGACGATGCGCTGGTGATTCAAGCTTTTTAGCCGATCCTCGAGCGCATTTTCCGGCGCTCCGGTAAACTCCTTCAAACAACGCTGTTTCAGCGCGCCGATGCGCCGATAGCTCGCTTCGACTAAAGCGCGCAGCGCCGGCTCGCGCTCGACTGCCGCATGGAGAACTTCAAAAGCTTCGATTGCTTTTTCCAAGTCGTGACAAAATAGCAGCACGTCGACACCGGCGCGAAGCGCCAACAGCGCGGCTTCGCCGGCGTTGTAGTCATCGCTGAGGGCGCGCATCTCCATGTCGTCGCTGAAAACGACGCCGGTATAGCCGAGTTGTTGGCGTAAAAGTCCTGTGACGATCGGCTCGGAAAGCGTCGCCGGATGGTTCGGGTCGAGGGCGGTGTACTTCACGTGCGCGGTCATCAGCGCTTCGATGCCATGCCGGCAAGCATCGACGAACGGCGGCAGCTCGACCGCTTGAATCTCCGCCAGGGATTTTGCGACCACCGGCAGAGCAAAGTGCGAATCTTTGTCTGTATCGCCATGGCCGGGAAAATGTTTGCCGCACGGGATAATGCCGCCGTCGCGCAGGCCGCCCATCCAGGCGCAGCTCATGGCGCTCGCCGACTTTGGGTCGTCGCCAAAGGCGCGCTCGCCGATAATCGGATTTTTCTGGTTGGTATTCACGTCCAACACTGGCGCGAAATTCAAATTGATGCCGACGAGCGTTAGCTCGCCGGCCGTTGCCCGGCCGGCCCGATATGCGAGGTCGAGATCGTTGCGCGCGGCGATAGTCGCCGCTGCAGGAAAATGGGTGAACGGTTGCGGCAAGCGGTGGACGTTGCCGCCTTCCTCGTCGAGGCCGATAAACGGCGGCCAGCTCGGTGTCCCTTGCCAAAGGCTGCGGCATAGGGACAAGATTTGCCGGAGCTCGCAGCAGTTTTTCTTAAAAAAGATAAAGCCGCCGAAAGCGTATTCGGCAAAGATCAACTGCTCATCGCGTCTTAGGCTCTCTCCTTGGCAGCCGACCATAATCATCTGGCCGATTTTTTCGCGCAGCGATTGCATATTCTCATGAGTATAACATACGTTCTTGCACCAGGCGTTCTCTGGCCAACATACCGAGCTGAATCTTCACTGACAGATCCTAACCACGAAGGTCACGAAGCGCACGAAGTTTCTGAATCCAAACGTTCAAACCCTTCGTGTCCTTCGCGTCTTCGTGGTGAGTTTGCTTGTTATTCTTGATTGCGGCTTCCGCTCGCCTCTCCTGGGTGTCGTTGCGCTGCCTGGACAAGTTTTTGGTCTGCGTGTAAATTCGTCTGAACGCTGATGGCCAAGGCGAAATATATAGTGGTCGAAGGACCGATCGGTGTCGGAAAGACCAGCCTCGCCAAGATGCTCGCCAACGAGTTTCAAGCCCGCACGGTATTCGAGCGAGTCGAAGACAACCCGTTTTTGCCTAAGTTCTACAAATCGCGCGAGACTTACGCTTTCCAGAATCAAACGTTTTTTCTGCTCAATCGCTACCAGCAGCAAATCGAGCTGGCCCAACAAAATCTCTTCAACCAGAATACCGTGGCGGACTACTTGTTTGCCAAAGACCAGATCTTCGCGACTCTGACTTTGAGCGCCGAGGAGCTCAGTCTCTACCAACAGATTTACGCGTTACTGAACACGCGTGTGCCGAAACCGGATTTGGTAGTTTATCTGCAGGCCCGTCCGGAGGTGCTTTACAAACGGGTGAAAAAAAGAGATAAAAAATTCGAGCGAGGCGTCACTTTCGAATACCTCAGCGAGGTGGCTCAGGCGTATAATCAGTTTTTCTTTCATTACGATGAGACGCCGTTGCTGGTGGTCAATACCTCGGAGATTGATTTCGTCTCAAGCAGCAAGGATCTGGCTGACTTGATCAAGGAAATCAACAACATGGGTTCGGGGACGCAGCATTACATACCGCTTGGATCCAGATGATCCTGGACCGAGACGGACGCCCTACAGAAGAGATTCTCAGTTGGTAGCATAGCGAGCAGAAGCAACTGCCGGCTGCAACTTCTTGATGGCCTTCCGGATCGGTCCGGAAGGCTTTTTTGCTTTGGAGGGTTGTTATGGGCGAGAAGATCACTGTACCCCATATTGTAAAAATGAAGCAGCGCGGCGAAATGATCACCTGCCTGACGGCTTACGATTATTCATTCGCGCGGATTCTTGACGAGGCCGGTGTCGATATGCTGCTCGTCGGCGATTCATTGGGCTGCGTCGTCCAGGGAAACCACAATACGCTCGCCGTGACGATGGACGAAATGGTGTACCATACTCGCCTGGTTGCGCGCGGCCGCAAGCGGGCGCTGGTGGTCGGCGACATGCCGTTTCTTTCCTATCAGGCGAACAAAGAACAAGCGCTGCAGAATGCCGGTCGGTTTCTGAAGGAAGCGGGCGCGGAAGCCGTCAAGCTCGAGGGCGGCGTAAGCGTTAGAGAAACCATTCGAGCGATCGTCGATGCCGGCATTCCGGTCATGGGCCATATCGGCCTGACGCCGCAGTCGGTGCATCGATTCGGCGGTTACAAAATTCAAGGCAGAGACAAGGACCGACGGGAGTCGGTCATGCGCGATGCGCTGGCGGTGGAAGAAGCCGGTGCGTTTTCCGTGGTCCTGGAAGGCATGCCGCTGGAATTGGCGCGAGAAATCACCGAGCGATTGACGATTCCGACCATCGGCATCGGCGCCGGCGTTCACTGTGATGGACAGGTGCTGGTCGTGCATGACATGCTCGGTCTCTTCGATGATTTTACGCCCAAGTTCGTCAAACAGTACGCCGATCTGAAAACGGCGATGAGCGGCGCGGTCAAAGACTTTATCGGCGAGGTTAAGGAGCGCAAGTTTCCCGCGGAGGAACATTCGTTTAAATAAGAATGGAGTGTTGGAGGATCAGAGGATTGGAGTAGTGGAGTAATGGGTTTGGAACCGAGTACTCCGACACTTCAGTGCTCCACTACTCCAATATCCGAGTACTCCCAATACCTTCCAGGTTGTCGGTCATGCGAATTATTGAGAACATTACCGAGATGCGCGAGTGGAGCGAGGCGGAGCGTCGCGCCGGCCGCCGCATCGCGTTTGTGCCGACCATGGGGTTTTTGCACGGCGGTCATCTTTGTCTGGTGCGCGCCGCCAAGGCGCGCGGCGACCGCCTGGTCGTTTCGATCTTCGTCAACCCGAGCCAGTTCGGCCGAGGGGAGGATTTCACGGGCTACCCGCGGGACTTCGAGCGCGACCGTGAATTGCTGGAGAATGAAAGCGTCGACGTGTTGTTCCATCCATCTGTCGAGGAAATGTATCCACAGGGCGCCCAGACCCATGTCGAGGTCGATAGGCTCAGCCTGCCGCTCTGCGGCGCGCTTCGGCCCGGCCACTTTCGCGGTGTCGCCACAGTAGTAACGAAGCTTTTCAATATCGTGCTGCCGCACGTGGCGGTTTTCGGCGAAAAAGACTTTCAGCAGTTGCAGGTGATTCGCCGGTTGGTGCGGGATTTGAGTCTCGGCGTAGAAATAATCGGCCATCCGATCGTCCGGGAGGCCGATGGTTTGGCGATGAGCTCGCGCAATGCTTATCTGACGGGGGCGGAACGCGCCGCGGCGGTTTGCCTATCGCGGTCGCTTTGCAAAGCCGAGCGATTATTCAAACGCGGCGAGACGTCGGCGCAGGACATCGTGCAGATTGCTTTGGAAGAATTGCAAAAAGAGCCGCTTGCCGCAATCGAATATGTAAGACTCTGCGACGCCAAGACTTTGGTGGACATTGAACGGATCGACGCGCCCGCTGTGCTCGCCTTGGCGGTCCGCATCGGCAGGGCACGGCTGATCGACAACCGGGTGCTCGCGCGTAAGGAGAGTGGCAGCCGTGGGTGAGGAGACCGCCGGCAAGGTAAGAACGCGCTGGAGCGAGAGCCTGCGGCGCTACTTTCTCGCCGGCCTGCTGGTATTTCTTCCGCTGGCGATTACCCTTTGGTTTATCGGCTGGGTCATCGGTTTGCTCGACAGCGTGCTCGCCGTGCTCCCCGACGCGCTGCATCCCAATTCCTATTTGCCCTTTGCGATTCCCAGGCTCGGCGCGCTGGTGACACTGCTTTTGATCCTGTTTCTCGGCGTGCTTACGAGCGGCGTTGCCACGCGGCGGTTTCTTGCCGCCTGGGAACGTATATTTATTCAAATTCCGGTATTTCGCGGCGTCTACACCGCGACCCAGAAGCTGGTTCAGACCTTTCTCGGCCAATCCAACGCGCAACGCCAGGTCGTGATGATCGAATACCCCCGAGCCGGCGTGTTCACCGTCGGCTTTGCAATGGGGCGGGCCTGGTCTCATCTGGAGGACAAGATAAACGCGCCGCTCGTCAACGTCTTTGTCCCGACGACGCCGAACCCGACTTCCGGCTTTTTTTTGCTGGTGCCAATCAGCGAAGTGACGCCGCTCAATATGACGATGGAAGAAGCGCTCAAATTGATTACCTCCAGCGGACTCATCACTCCGGACGACAAGATCAAAAGTAATAATGGCAAGTAAGAAGTCAGCCGAGCCCGGCGAGCAGATCGTCTGCGTGAACCGTCAGGCGCGCCACAACTATTTTATCGATGAGACCTATGAAGCCGGGATCGTTCTGCTGGGCAGTGAAGTGAAGTCGCTGCGCGACGGCAAAGCCAATTTAGTCGACAGCTATGCGCGCATCCAAAAAGGCGAAGCGTATCTGGTCAATAGTCACATCAGCCCGTACGCCGGCGCCAACCGGTTCAACCATGAGCCGACCCGCACGCGCAAGCTGCTGCTGCACGCGCGCGAGATCGAGCGACTCACCGGCAAGACCAAAGAGCGCGGGCTGACCCTGATTCCGCTAAAAATCTATTTCAAAAACGGCCGCGCCAAAGTGGAACTGGGCCTGGCCCGAGGCAAGAAGCTCTACGACAAACGCGAAACCCTCCGCCGCAAAGTCGCCCAGCGCGAAGTCGAGCGCTTGATTAAAGCACGGCATTAAGGTCAACTTATACGCCGATCGTGCAGCCGTTATCGAAAGGCCGCACGAGTCGTCGTCCTACAGCAAACAGTCCAAATCATCGCGGAATTTTCAGACGAAGATTAACCTTCGACTTTTGCGCTAAATGATTCGAGGACTTGCTCAGAGCCTTTAAACGGTTGAGATCGCCAGCGATCAGCGCGCGTTTCTTTGCACGGCTCCATCGCTTCAGCTGTCGTTACCGTGCCACTGCCTGAACTTCCGAGTCAAATGCCTCTGAATAAACGATTCGAACCGGCCTCCCTATGCTTGAACGTGTACGCTGCACCGTTTCCATCGTTGTGCGCCTTCATGCGGGCGTCAACGTCATGTGCTGAGCCAACATAATAACTACCGTCGGCACAGCGAAGGATGTAGACGTAGTGCATTGAGGTAGGGAGCTTGGTCGAAGTTCAATTCGGGAGTTGGCCGCTACCTCAGTGCGAGAAGTGGTGGCCTGCCATGAGCGAGCGTTTTGTGCGAGCCGGATGGTGGAGGCGGGGGGAATCGAACCCCCGTCCGAAAGTCTTCCATCAGCTATGACTACATGCTTAGCCGCTGTTTTGATCTCGCTCTTTGAGCCCCCAACGGCTGGGTCTCGCGGAGCTATCCGGCTTGGATCTCAGCCTCATCCCCTCCGGCAGGAGAATTGGCCCATCCCACTGAATGACGTCTTATCCGGCCCCGTGGGAGAAAGCCGGTAAGACGCTAACTGCGATTAAGCAGCTAGGGCGTATTCGAAATTGTCTGCGTTTAAATTGCAGATCTGTTTGTTTAACGGGTGAACAGAACCCGGCATGCCACTCTGACTTCGTACCTCCGTCGAACCCATATCGCCCCCATGAAAGACAGTTTACAGGTTCAAATCAGCAGTTTCCAGTCGCGATACCCGGCAAGGTTTTGGCAGGCTTTCCTGACCACTTCCGCGTGTTCATTCCCAACGTTGGCCGTGGGAGTCCGGCGCAAGTGTTTCTTTAGCCTCGAACTGCCGTCAGGAATGTGAAATTTTGGAACAGCTGGAACGGGCATTTCCGCATACAGCTCCCCTTGCTACAACACGTCCTCTCCTATAGAGTTCATAACGCTTCATTCCTTCCGATGTAGTGGCGCGCAAGAGGTAGAAGGCCCGCACCCAATAATCAACGGTGGCATGGACTTCGGCTCCGCTTCGGCAGCGAACGTATCCCCGGTTCAAACCCATCCCTCTTCCAATATCCCAGGCTATCAAAAGCCTGAAAAGGAGAGTTATGAATCCTGTATTGATAATCGCGATTCCACTGGGATTGTTGATCGTGGGGATGATACTCAACAGCCTCGATCTTGGTTACAACCAACCGCCAAGTTCGCCGGAGCAGGATCCGCTTAAACGATTAACGGCGGAAAAGGAAGCTTACCGCAAATTTTTCGATCAACAGAGAAGCCGGTCCACGAAGCGGCAGAAAAGGATCGGCCAGTATGGCTGGTTGGTAATGGCCTCTTTCATCGGCGCCTTCATCTGGCTGTACACGGATACCGTGACCAAGACGGGCCTTTCCAGTCGAATCGCCGCCATGCAAACGCTGGCGACCGAAGAAGGCAAACAGATGGTTCTCTCCGTCACACTGACCGATGGGGAAAATGTCAAATACCTGATCAAGTTGCCCCAGGCTGATAAGTTGGAAACCGGCGCAAAAGAAGTCGCTTCGACGGAGAAGGTGTCATCATGGGAGCTGGAAAAACTGGGCACGGCTTTGAGTACCGGGGGCAGTCCATTGCCGCTCGGCGTCGCATTGAAAATTTCGTATTAGCAGTCAGCTAGCGGGCATTCACAGACCTACATTCATACTCGAGGTGCCATAACGGCGCCTCGAGTGTCCGCTAACGAGCAGGTCGGTTTTCCCAGCTTCCGACAAAAGTCGAGCTGAAAAAGCCACCAGCCACCGGTCGATCCGGTGAAAACGCGGGAGAAGCCGGTCTTTTCTTCCAACCAGAAAAAGGTTTCTCGCGGCTGTTACTCCAATACGCAAGCGGATGAAGTTCTCGGCACCAGCCGCGAGTTCCTCAAGATCATAACCGAGGTCCGGTGCCCGCCGAGGCAAGAGGCCGGGATTTGCGCCGACGAATTGCGCCACCGCCTCG
>Ga0075289_1000080_pt1 | contig 11202 bp, 7 predicted proteins | sample SF_Rice_20C_80N__4_FD_69764 | JGI IMG/M metagenome (GOLD analysis project Ga0075289, IMG submission 69764) | Rice paddy soil microbial communities from Twitchell Island, California, USA - SF_Rice_20C_80N_103 | ecosystem: Environmental > Terrestrial > Soil > Paddy field/soil | place: USA... | reverse complement strand
TCATCGTGATGCTGTGCTCGCCGCTGCCGCACACGCCCCGACGGGCGGCGAAGCTCAGGCGGATGGTGCCGTCGCCGGCGGCCGCGATGAGCTGCGTGAGGGTCTGCCCCTCGAGCGCAGACGGCAGCGCGAGCAGGCCGAGCAGCAGGGGGATGCGGGTCACGGGACGCATCGCTTAGGTTCGGTCGATGAAGTCCTGAAGCGCCTTGGCCGCACGGGGATCGTCGCTCTGGCCCAGCCAGAAGAGCGCCTTCTTTCGGAGCTCCGGATCGGTGTCGTGCTTCGCGATGTCGAGCAGCTTGTCCGTGGCGGCCGGCTGGTCGCTCTGCGAGTAGACGAAGATCAACTGCTCGCGCATCTCGTGGTCGGGCATCGAGGCGTAGAGCGCCGTGAGGTCGGCGATCGGCGCGTCGGCCTGTCCGGCCCAGAACAGCGCCTGCTTCCGCACCTCCTTCGGCTGCGTGGCGTCGCGGGCCACGCCGAGCAGCCATCGCGAGTTCTCCGCGCCGCCGGCCTGTGAGATCGAGAACAGCACCTTGTTCTTGAGCTCTGGCTCCTTGAGCCGCCCGTAGAGCCCGCGGAGAAACGCCTCGCTCTCCTTGCCGCCCGACTGGCCGATCCAGAAGATGGCCTTCTCGCGCAGGTCCGACGGCACATCGGGGCGCTCCGCATAGGCGCGGATGGCCTGCATCGCGCGCGCGCTGCCGTGCTGCGAGAGGGCGAACACGGCCTTCTCCTGCAGGGCGCGGTCCTTGGACTGGCGGAGAATCGAGTCCAGCGCCACCACCGCCTTGTCGGTTCCGACCTGCGACAGCCAGAACACCGCCTGCTCCCGCACCTCGTGGTCGGGATCGTTGCGCGCGGTTTCGAGCAGGATGTCTTCGTTGCCCGCCAGATCCTGCTGGGCGATGAGGAACACCGCCTTGCGCCGGAGACACGCCGAGCCGGCATCTCGCTTCGCCAGGACCTTTTGCAGAATCGGGCGCGCGCGCGCGTCGTCCATCTGCTGCAGCGCGCTGAGCGCGGCGATCTTGGTGTCGTCCTCGCTTCCCTCGCAGTCCCGGTCGTCCGGCGGCACCGGAGGCGTTGGCGGCATGGGAGGTGTGGGCGGGGTCGGAGGGGTCGCCGCCGTGGGTCGCGATGGCGGCACCGGTGGCGTGGGCGGCACGACGGACCGTGCCGCGGCCTCGATGTACGCCCTCGCGTCCGGATCACCCCGGCGAGCCAGTTCGCCCTGGATGCGCTGCTCGAGCGCGGCCGCATCGCCTCTCGTGGCCGCCTGCGGGAAGCGTCGATGCTGCGCCGCGAGCGCGTCGAGTCCTTCCTTGAGCTGGGGCGTGCTGCCGAGACGATACAGCGCGAAGGCTCGCCAGTAGAGCGCGTCGGCGGCGTAGCCCGAGGTGGGATACTTCGCGGTCACCTGGTCGAACAGATCGGCCGCCCGGCCGTAGTCCCGGCGGTTCAGCGCTTCACGCGCCGCCCGGTACAGCGAGTCGGCGGGGTCGGCCCTGAGCCACGGAGCCCGCGGAATCGAGTCGGCCACGACAGTGGTGTCCGGACCCCCGGCCTCGGTCCGGGCCACCGGCTGCCACCAGCCGCCGAGTCCCATGGCCGTCATGAGGGCTACACCGAATGGGATCCGGGACATCAGAGTGCTCCTTGCGTTGGGGACGTTCCCGCCGGGACGGCGTTCCTGATGCGGGGCAGGACGCTGCCGCGCTCGATGCCATCCTCGATCAGCTTCAGGTCCTTTTCGTGTGGCTCGGGCGAGAGCTGGGCGATCTCGGCGAGCACCAGCTCGAGGTCCTCGAGCAGCAGCCGCATCCGGCGATCGTCGGCGGCCGGCGAGTCGAGCAGCAGACGGTTGCTCGCGAGCAGGTCCCGCGCGGCCGCCGACGCGAGCCGCTCGTCTCCGCCCCTCCGCGCCGAGGCGCGGAACATGGTGAGGAACGCCTCGGCCTGGCTCAGGTGATCGATCGTGGTGAGGCGATACGCCGCCGTGCTCACGCTGCGCGGCTCCCACCGTCCCGCGACCTGCGATCCCTCGGTCCGGACCGACATCCGCCCGATGCCGATGCCCGCGACGAGCACCGCGGCGGCCGCGGCGGCCCAGACCAGCGGGCGGCGCCGGCCGGCCCACGGACGCCGATACCACCGCCGTTGCGCCTGGATCGCCTCCCACATCGCCTCGCGCGGCGGCTCCGGCGGCAGGTGATAGTCCTGCGCCATCGACCGCAGCAGCTCGTCCAGCCTGTCGTCGTCCTGTTCGGGCATGCTCACTCCCTCGCGAAGTCGGCCAGCGCCTCGCGCAGTCTGGCCCTGGCCCGGAACAGCTGGGCCTTGGACGTGCCCGGCTGCACGCCGAGCGCGTCGGCGATCTCGTCGTGGGTATAGCCCTCGACCTCGTGCATCACGAACACCGTTCGGTAGCCCTCCGGCAGATCGTCGATCGCGCGGGCCAGCCGCTCCTTGAGGTCCGGCTCCGCGTCCCGCGTCACCGCGCCGATGGGCGGCGCCTCGTCCAGTGTGACTTCCCGCTCCTTCGACCGCCGCGTCTTTCTCAGCCCGTTCAGGGTGATCGAGATCGCGATCGAGCAGAGCCAGGTGGACAGCGCCGACTCGAAGCGGAACTCGCCCAGACGCTGGAACGCCCGGATGAAGGTCTCCTGGACGTAGTCCTGCGCCCGGTCGAGGTCTCCCGCCATCCGGTACGCCAGGCGAAAGACCCGGCCCACGTGCGCGTCGTACAACGCCCGTTCGGCGCTGGGATCCCCCGCCATCACTCGGCCGATCAGCTCTCGGTCGTCCACAGGCTCCAGCGCGTGAGGGTCGTGGGCGGTGACCGGACCTCTGACACAGGCCGGCCGGAAAGGGTTGGCCGGGACCGGCCACGCAACCCTTCGGGGCCGTCCGGGCATCTCAGGATACGTTGCAGCCCGCGATGCCGCGGGACAACCGACGAGTCAGCGAGGCAGGACATGGTTCAGATGACGAGCAGGGATCCGGTGACGGTATACGAGGTGACGGACGACGGGGGCCATACCATCGGCGAGGTCAGACAGCCGGATGGCGTGCCGGCCGTGGGATGGGGCCAGGAGACGGTGTTGCTGAGACGCCCGGCGCTCTGCCGCCAGCGCACGCGTGAAACGTTTGGGGGCCGTCGGCGGTAGTAAGGGGGCCGCTCACCCCTCTACCTCAGGACGGCGCCATGCACCGCCTCTGGATCGTCGCGTTCATCGTTCTTCCCAGTGCCACTGCCTGTGGAGGCTCGGGGACCCCGGGCTCACCTTCACCCCGTACCGCCACCACGGCCGCCATCACCCCCGCCGACCTCCGGCTTCGCGAGTCCATCTTTTCCGACGACTCCATGCTCGGCCGGGGAGCCGGCACCATCGGAAACAAGCGGGGCAACGCGTACATCGCCTCCGAGCTGGCGAGGCTCGGACTCGAGCCCGCGGGCGACAGCGGACGCTTTCTCCAGCGCGTGCCCATGATGCGCTACACGGTGGACACCGCGAAGACCCGTCTCCATGCCGGCTCCGTCACCCTCGCCACCTTTCACGACTACTACCCGTACCAGGCCGCGTTCGAGCCGCCAGCACGCTCCATCGATGGCGCGCCGCTCGTCTACCTCGGCGCCCTGGCCGACTCGGCGGCCATGCCCGCGCGGGAGGCGCTGCGGGGCAAGCTGGTGCTCTTCCGGGCCGATCCCCATGCCGCCGGGCTCACCCTGCCCGATCTCGGACCGAACGGCCGGCTCGGGCTGATCGCCGGCATCGCGGTGACCGACATCGATCCGATTCTCCAGTCGTACGACCAGTACCTTCGCTCGCCGCGGCTGAGTCTCAAGGAGAGCTCGAACATTCCCGCCGGGGTGACCCAGCCTCGGATGCTGTTCGTCCCTACGAGCGCCATCCCCGCCATGTTCGGCAAGCCGATGGGCCAGCTTCAGCCCGGCGCTATCGGCGCCACGATCCAGGGAGATGTCACCTTCGACGAGAACGATCTCGGCGCCACCAACGTCGTGGCCATCCTCCGGGGCGCCGACCCCGCCCTTCGCGGCGAATACGTCGCGCTCGGCGCCCACAACGACGCCATCGGCCTCGTGGACCCGGTGGATCACGACTCGCTTCGGGCCTATAACACCGTCGTCAGGCCGCGGGGGGCAAACGACCCCGCAGGCACGCCTACCGCCGAGCAGTGGACCCGGATCAAGACCATTCTCGACAGTCTCCGGCGTATCCGGCCGGCAAGAGTGGATTCGATCGTGAATGGCGCGGACGACGACGGGTCCGGCTCGATGGGTCTGCTCGAGATCGCCGAATCCATGGCCGGCGCCGACGCACGGCCGCGGCGGTCCGTGCTGTTCGTGTGGCACACCGGCGAGGAGTCGGGCCTTCAGGGCAGCCGCTGGTTCACCGACCATCCCACCGTACCGCGCGACTCGATCGTGGCCCAGCTCAACATCGACATGATCGCCCGCGGCGGGCCGGGCGACGAGAAGCTCGGTGGACCCGGTTACCTCCAGGCCATCGGCACGCGGCGGCTGTCGACCGAGCTCGGCGACCTGGCGGAAAAGGTGAACGTGGAGGGGAAGCACGGGCTCGTGTTCGACTACACCTACGACGCGGACGGGCACCCCGACAACTTTTACTGCCGCAGCGACCACTACATGTACGCCCGCTACGGCATTCCCATCGCCTTTTTCAGCACCGGCGGCCACCGTGACTATCATCAGGTCACCGACGAAGCGCAGTACCTCGATTACGACAAGTTCGCGCGGGTGACGTCGTTCGTGGCCGACCTTGCGGGACAAGTGGCCAACCTCGACCAGCGCCCGGTGGTGGACAAGCCGAAGCCCGACCCGGAGGCGCCGTGTAAGCAGTAGGGGTCGCGGGTCGCGACCCGCGACCCTAACACTTTACCCTCCAACACCTTGTAGCCACCCTCCGGCCTTGTCCGGCCCCCCGCATCCGACTACTTTTCAGTGTTCCCGGCAGCGCGCCTGCCACTGCCGTTCCTCGCCTCTGATCGACATCCATGACCGCTCCCAATACGCGCGAACGTATCCTGCCCCGGCTGATCGAAGAGGAGATGCAGCAGTCGTTCATCAACTACTCGATGAGCGTCATCGTCTCCCGTGCGCTGCCGGACGTCAGGGACGGCCTCAAGCCGGTGCATCGCCGCATCCTGTACGCCATGAACGAGCTGGGCCTCGTGCCGGGACGGCCGTACAAGAAGTCCGCGACGGTCGTCGGCGACGTCCTGGGCAAGTATCACCCGCATGGCGACAGCTCGGTCTACGATGCCCTCGTCCGGATGGTGCAGGAGTTCTCGCTCCGCTATCCGCTGGTGGACGGGCAGGGCAATTTCGGCTCGGTAGACGGCGACCCCGCCGCGGCGTACCGCTATACCGAAGCCCGGCTCACCCGTGTCGCCATCGCCATGCTGGAGGACATCGACAAGAACACGGTCGATTTCCAGGCCAATTTCGACGACCGGCTGCAGGAACCCACGGTCCTGCCGTCGAAGATTCCCAATCTCCTGGTGAACGGCTCGTCGGGCATCGCCGTGGGCATGGCCACCAACATCCCCCCGCACAATCTCAAGGAAGTCGCCAGGGCGGTCGAGCTGCTGATCGACAACCCCGAGGCCACCATCGCCGAGCTGCGGAAGGTGGTGAAGGGACCGGACTTCCCCACGGGAGCGTACATCTACGGGCGAGAGGGGATCAAGGAGGCGTACGAGAACGGCCGCGGCCGCATCGTCATGCGGGCCCGGGCTCAGATCGAGGAGCGCGAGACCACCAGCAAGTCACAGATCGTGGTTCGCGAGATTCCCTACCAGGTCAACAAGGAAAATCTGGTCAAGTCCATCGCCGACCTGGCGTCCGCCAAGAAGATCGAGGGCATCAGCGGCGTCAACGACGAGTCCGACAAGGAAGGGATGCGGATCGTCATCGAGCTGAAGCGCGACGCCATCCCCAACGTCGTGCTCAACCAGCTCTACAAGCACACCGCCATGCAGTCCACGTTCGGCGTCATCATGCTGGCCCTCGACAAGGGCGCGCCGAAGATCATGAATCTCAAGGAGCTGCTCGAGCGCTACATCGAGCACCGCCACGAGATCGTGGTGCGCCGTACCAAGTTCGACCTGGCCGCCGCCGAGGCCCGCGAGCACATCCTCGACGGCCTCAAGATCGCCGTCGACAACATCGACGAGGTCATCAAGATCATCCGGGGCTCGGAGGACTCGCCCCAGGCGGACGCGCGGCTGCGCAAGCGGTTCGGCTTCAGCGAAAAGCAGAGCGAGGCCATCCTCAACATGCGTCTGGCCAAGCTCACCGGACTCGAGATCGAGAAGCTCGAGGCCGAGCTCAAGGAAGTCCGCGCCACCATCAAGGAGCTGAAGGGCATTCTCGCGTCGAAGCCCAAGCGCATGGCGATCCTCAAGTCCGAGATGGCCGAGGTGGTGCAGCAGTTCGGCGACGATCGGCGCACCGAGATCGTGGCCGACCAGGACGAGTTCACGGTGGAAGATCTGATCGCCGAAGAAGACATGGTGATCACCATCTCCCATTCGGGCTACATCAAGCGAATCCCGGTCAGCACCTACAAGCGGCAGCGGCGGGGCGGCCGCGGGCTCAACGGCGCCGACCTCAAGGCCGACGACTGGGTCGAGCACCTCTTCATCGCGAGCACACACGACTACCTGCTCTTCTTCACCAACGAAGGCCAGGTCTACTGGCTCAAGGTCCACGCGATTCCGCAGGCGGGCCGGGCGGCGCGCGGCAAGCCGGTGGTCAGCTGCATCGCCATCAAGCCCAACGAGCGGATCGCGGCGCTGGTGCCGGTGCGGGAGTTCACCGACGACAAGAGCCTCATCTTCGCCACCCGCCAGGGCACGGTCAAGAAGACGGTGCTCTCCGCCTACGGCAACGTCCGCTCCAACGGCATCTGCGCCATCAACATCGAGGACGGCGACGAGCTGATCGACGTCCAGGTGTGCGACCAGAACAGCGACATCATCCTGGCCACCCGGGACGGCATGAGCATCCGCTTCCACCAGGGCGACGTCCGCGACATGGGCCGCGCCACCACCGGGGTCAAGGGCATCGAGCTGGAAAAGGACGACGCGGTGATCGGGATGGTCGTGGTCCGGCGCGACGCGACGCTGCTCGTGGTGAGCGAAAAGGGATTCGGGAAGCGGTCCGAGCTCCTGGACTACCGGGTGCAGAAGCGGGGTGGTAAGGGCATCATCACCCTCAAGAAAACCGACAAGACCGGACCCATGGTGGCGCTCAAGGAAGTCATCCCCGATGACGAGCTGATGATGATCACCCGGCACGGCGTCATCATCCGCCTCCCGGTAGACGGCATCCGCGTCATCGGACGGAACACGCAGGGCGTCAAGGTCATGAATCTCGACGCCGGCGACGCGGTGGTGGATGTCGCCCGGGTGGTGAAGGAGGACGAAGGAGGAGCCGAGGACGCGGCTGGCGGCGATGTGCCCGCCGGAACGGACGAGTCGGGCCACGTGAGCTGATCGCGGGCCCCCCCGCCGCGGGAGGCCCTGCTCAGCGCGATGCGTCGAGCTCGAGCGCCAGCAGCCCCGAGAGCGGAACCCGGGCCCAGCCGGGGCGATTGTCCAGCTCGTATTGAAGCTCGTACAGGGCCTTGTCCAGCAGAAACGCTTCCAGCAGCTGGCGGAATTCGCTGTGATGCGCCGGGAGGAACGGGGCGGATTTCGCGGTGCGGCGGTAGGCGCGCAGGAAGACGCCGGTCACGGACCGCTCCCAGAGTCCCGCCCACGGCAGCAGCCGCTCGAGGTCGCCTGGCCGCCGGGCGACGTGCCCCATCAACGCAACCTGCGACGCGTAGCTGAACGACCGGAGCATCCCCGCGACGTCCCGCAGCGGCGGATACTTCGCCCGTCGCTCCGCCACTGGGCGCGACGGCTCGCCCTCGAAATCCAGCATCACGAAATCCGTCCCGACCCGAAGCACCTGACCGAGGTGGTAGTCGCCGTGGATCCGGATTCGGACCGGTCCGGGGGTGAGCAGGTGCAGCTGTTCGAGCCTCGTCCAGACTCGACCGCGGTAGCTCAGCACCCGGCTGGCCTGGTCGACCAGCTCGTCGGGCAGCCGGGGGATGGCTGCCTTGAGAATGTTGAAGGCCTCGAGCGCCCGCGTCCGGATGCCCGCGGCGAGACGAACCCAGTCCTCCGCCCCCGTCGGTGCCGGGGCGAATGCGGGATCGTCGGAAGGCGTCGCGAGCGCCAGATGCAGCTCAGCGGTGCGCCGGCCGATCGTCGCGGCGGCATCGTCGGAGATGCCGAGCAGCTCGTCGAGGTCGGGTGAGAGCGGCTCATCGCCGTCGTCGAGGGGGTCGGGCGGCACCGAATCGGGAAAGGGCAGGGTCAGCGCGCGCTCGTTGTACCGGCCCAGCTCCTCCTGGAACCAATGCCACCCGTCGCCCTGATTGGGAACCAGGCGCTGGAGCAGCGCCAGCGTGGCCGGCTCCTGGTCTTGCGACCGGTATTCGAGCGAGCCGGCAAAGCCGGGGGCGCCGGTGAACCGCACGGTCTCGGTCAGGTACCGCGTCATCTCGCAGTCCGGGTTCGGGCCCGGCACCACCCGGCGGAAGAGCTTGAGGATCAGCTGGTCGCCGAACACCACCGAGGAGTTGCTCTGCTCCCCGCTGAGCCGCTTCACCGTCCATCCCTCGCCGGGCCGCTCGGTTTCCCGCAGTGCCGCTCCGGCGATCCCGTGGAGCCGGCCGCGATCGCCCGGCCGTTCGGCCTCCTCCGCGATCAGGCGCTCGAGATCCAGACACGACTCGTTCCACGCGACGGCGTCGAAGAGCACTCCCGGCACACCGTCCTGCAGCACGGCGGAGAGCACCGCGTCGGGGTGGTCGGCCCGGATCGCATCCGCCGCTTCGCCGACGGCGAGGGCGGCGGCTACCAGGTACTGCTCGCGCTGATCGCCCTCGTAGCGCACCTCGACCAGCAGCAGGCCGGCATGCGGGGAGAGGGGAATCGAGTCCGTCACCTCGCAGCTTTGGATGGTTTTCGACTTCCCGCCGAACCACCGCTGCCGCGGCAGATACTCCGGCAGGACCTTGCCCTCCAGCACGGAGCGGGCGCCGCCGCGCGCCACCGCCCCCCAGCCGTCCGCCGCGGAGAGCACCATGGCGATCTCGACCTCCACCTCCTCCACCGGCTCGACGGGCTCCGCCTCCCCGTGCAGCTCGAACCAGAGCACGCCGTAGGGACCCAGCGTCAGGGGATACGGCGTCCGTCCGATTCGAGGAAACTCCACGTAGCCCAGCATCTCCACCGGGGTCTTGCCGGCGAGATTCGAGAGGTCGAGCTGAAAGGGCTGCGCGAACCGCGAGAGGTTGGCGACGCAGAGGACCTGCTCGCCGTCGTAGCTCCTGACGTACGCGAGGATCTTGCGGTTGGCCGGCGACAGGAACTCGATGGCGCCTCGGCCGAAGACCCGGAACAACTTGCGCAGCGCGATCATGTGCTTCGTCCAATGCAGCATGCTCGACGAGTCGCCCTGCTGAGCCTCGACGTTGATGGCCTCGTACCCGCACACCGGATCGATGATGACCGGACTGTAGAGCCGCGCCGGGTTGGCGCGCGAGAAGCCCGCGTTGCGGTCGCCGCTCCATTGCATGGGCGTCCGCACCCCGTTGCGGTCGCCCAGGTAGATGTTGTCGCCCATCCCGATTTCGTCGCCGTAGTACAGGATCGGCGTGCCCGGAAACGAGAGCAGGATGCTGTTCAGCAGCTCCAGGCGGCGGCGGTTGAACTCCATGAGGGGTGCCAGCCGGCGGCGGATGCCCACGTTGATCCGCATCCGCGGGTCCGCGCTGTACGCGAGATACATGTAGTCCCGCTCGTCGTCGGTGACCATCTCCAGCGTCAATTCGTCGTGGTTGCGGAGGAACAGGCCCCACTGGCACGCCTCGGGGATCGCCGGCGTCTGTCGCATCACGTCGAAGACCGGATCCCTGTCTTCCAGGCGCAGCGCCATGAACAGGCGCGGCATGAGCGGAAAGTGGAACGCCATGTGACACTCGTCGCCATCGCCGAAGTACGCCCGGACGTCCTGGGGCCACTGGTTGGCCTCCGCCAGGATCATCCGATCGCTGTACTCGCGGTCCAGCGCGGCCCGGATCTGCTTGATGACGGCGTGGGTCTCGGGAAGGTTCTCGCAATTGGTCCCGTCTCGCTCGACCAGGTACGGGATGGCATCCAGCCGAAGCCCGTCCACTCCCATGTCGAGCCAGAACCGCATCACCCGGATGACCTCCTCGACCACGGCCGGGTTGTCGAAGTTGAGGTCGGGCTGATGGGAGAAAAACCGGTGCCAGTAATACGCCTTGGCCTCCGGATCCCAGGTCCAGTTCGATTTCTCCGTGTCGGTAAAGATGATCCGGGCCCCGGCATAGCGGTCGTCCTTGTCGCTCCACACGTAAAAATCGCGCTGCGGCGAGCCGGGCGGCGCCCGTCGGGCGGCCAGAAACCACGGGTGCTGGTCCGAGGTATGGTTGATCACCAGCTCGATGAGCACCTGAAGGCCGCGGGCGTGGGCCTGATCGAGAAACTCCCTGAAGTCGTCCAGCGTCCCGTAGGCGGGATGCACGCCGGTGTAGTCCGCGATGTCGTAGCCGTCGTCCCGCAGGGGCGAGGGGAAGAACGGCAACAGCCAGATGCAGGTCACGCCGAGGTCCTGGAGGTAGTCGAGCTTCTCGATCAAGCCGCGAAAGTCCCCGATGCCGTCGTTGTTGGCATCGTAGAACGCCTTCACGTGCAGCTCGTAGATGACCGCGTCCTTGTACCAGAGCGGGTCCGAGGCGCTTCCGGGCTTGCTCATCGTGCGGACGCTCCCGCCGGTCCGAGCCGGCATGAGGCTGAGGGCGGGCCTTCCAGGTCTCCACTCACGCGCCGGACTCCGGCACCGGGGCGCGAAACCCCACCACCGCGAGCGGCGGCAGCGTGATGGTCAAGGATTGTGGCCGGCCGTGCAGGGCCAGCGGTGAGGCGTCCCCGCCGCCGAAATTGCCGATGCCGCTGCCGCCGTACAGGGGAGCGTCGCTGTTGATGACTTCCTCCCAGTACCCGGCCGCGGGTACGCCGACCCGATAGTTCTTCAGCGGCACCGGAGTAAAGTTGCACGCCAGCATCAGC
>Ga0075289_1000076_pt1 | contig 11438 bp, 10 predicted proteins | sample SF_Rice_20C_80N__4_FD_69764 | JGI IMG/M metagenome (GOLD analysis project Ga0075289, IMG submission 69764) | Rice paddy soil microbial communities from Twitchell Island, California, USA - SF_Rice_20C_80N_103 | ecosystem: Environmental > Terrestrial > Soil > Paddy field/soil | place: USA... | reverse complement strand
AACATCCATGACCGTCCGCTGGCGGAAATGGTCGAAGATCCGAAGCAACGGGAGTTCGGCCAGGCCAAATGGACGAGCCTGCCTCAATATTGCCGCGAGTGCGAAGTATTGAGCATGTGCAACGGCGGTTGCCCCAAGGACCGCATCATCAAGACGCCATCCGGTGACGACGGCCTCAATTATTTATGCGCCGGGCTCAAATCATTCTTCGGCCATAGTAAGCCCTACTTTCAGAAATTCGCCGAGCTGGTCGAAGCCGGCGAACCAATCGAGAAGCTGATGGAGATCGTGCGAGCGAGCGACGCGAAGACTTCCCTGCGCCAAACCGGCCGCAACGATCCGTGCCCCTGCGGCAGCGGGAAGAAATATAAACGGTGCTGCGGCGGCGCCCGTCCCGGCGTGTAAAAACCTGCATTCCCTTCCGTTATTGGTGCTAACTCGCAGCAAAAATACAATCTCACCACGAAGGTCACAAAGAGCACGAAGTTGAGAAATCATCATAACCAACACCCTTCGTGTCCTTCGTGCGCTTCGTGCTGAATATCCTGCTCTCATAACACTCAGGAGACACCATGACAGTCTATGACGACATGATGGAAGGCGCGATCGACGTGCACTGCCATATCGACTTCGAATTTTCCGCCAAAGAACGTAAGCGCGAGCCGGAATTTCTCTGGCTGCCCAAAGCCGAGGCGCTGGGCATGCGCGGCGTCGTTTTAAAATCCCACTGGTGGCCCACGATCAACGTCGTGCCGTATATTCTTTCTTCCGTGGACACCAAGGTGGCTTTGTGGTCGAGCGTCGCGCTCAACAGCATCGCGGGCGGACCCAATCCATGCATTATTGAAGCCTGCGCCGAGCTCGGCGGCAAAATGGTTTTTCTGCCGACGTGGAGCGCCCGCAATGACGTCGAGCGGAAGGGTTTCAGCAGTCGAATCAAGTCGTATTACAAAAGCCACGCGAAGCTGGAGAACCCGAACTATTATTTTCTCGACGAGAAAGGCAAGCTCATCCAACGCGGCCACGAGATCATCGAAGCCTGCAAAACGCACGATCTTACCCTCGGCATGGGACACGTTTCATGGCAGGAATCGCTGGCGTTCATCGAAGCCGCGCGCGAAATGAATTACAGCCATAGGATCGTCGTCAATCACGTGCAGAGCCACATGATCGCCATGCCCGTGGACGCGATGAAGCGGGCCGCGGAGATGGGCGCGTTTTTAGAGGCCTGCTGGAATGCCTTGGCGCCGGGGCGAATGGATTCGCCCGACTTGGTCAAACAGTTTCGCCAAATAGGACTGCGCCAATGCATCGCCAGCACGGACTACTTCCGGCCCTATAGTCCGAACCCGGCGGAATTGTTCCGCATGTATTTGGGAATGCTCCACGAAGGCGGCTTGAGCAAGGGAGAAGTGAACCAAGTCGCCTCGATCAATCCGGCGCGGTTGATGGGTCTGGCGTAATTGAACTCACCATCACTGTCGCCGATCCCCGTTGGAGTGATGGAGTACTGGAGTGCTCGATAGTCTTTTCCCCTATAAACTTTACATGGCATGGAGAGTGCCATGCGCCACGGTTATCATCCCGAACGAACGTGAGGGATCTTTCCGAAAACCTTCACTTTGAATCCCGTCGTACAGGCATGTGGCAGGTGCGCGAAATCCAATAACGGTTATCGGCGAAGGCGCGGTAAGCGGCATCAAATAATCCACGCAGAACCGGTAGGGTCGAAAGAAAATAAAACGGCGTCGCCCACCAGATGCGCCGCATCAAGTACCGGTACACTTCCGCGCCCGCGAGCTTCTCGCCGTTCGCGAGCAACAAACGAAAGTCCGAGTTCAACTCTTCTTCCGATAATTCAAATTTACCAGCGACCCAATCAGACTGCAGGGGCGCGATGTGAAAACCGCGCTTGCGCAGCGTATTTTCCCAGAGCGGCACCCAACGACTGCAAAAACCGCAGCCGCCGTCATAAAGCACCCAACCTTTTATTTCTTCTGGCATGCGGAAAGCGGTAGCCGGTTATATCTTCTCATCTTCCGAAATCACATCCGTCACCAGATCCCGAATCAGCGGGCGCTTGGGCAGGGGTTCGACAGTGACAACGCCCGGCGTTAATTTGGCTATGCAGGTATACTCCACCTCGCCGTTGACCAGTGCCATGCAGGTCTTGCAGGCGTTGGCGTTGATGCAGCTGTAGCGAATCGCCAGGCTGCTATCGAAATGCGTGCGAATCCAGCGCAGCGCATCGAGCACGGACATCCCTTCTTCGTAGGGCACTTCGAAGTCTTCGAAGCGAATCGCTTCGCCCGGCGCGCCCCGCTGTACTCGCAAGACTGCCGTCTTCGGGGCTTGTTCAATCATCGATTGGCGCTACTCCGAGAAACCGTACCGGCGGCAGCCAATGAGATTCAAGTTTGCCGTCCTTTAGCTCGAGCATCTGGTTTTGTAGATACGCGTCATCCGGAGCGGGAAAATCTTCCCGCTGGTGCGCGCCGCGACTTTCCGTCCGCCCCAGCGCCGAACGGACAACCGTCTGCGCGGTGGCCAGCATCGCGCGCAGCTCGAATCCATCCTGCAAATCTAGATTAAATTGACGCGCGCCGCCAATATTAAGTCGAGACAGATCGTTTTTCTGCATCTCCTCGATGCGCGCCAGTGCAGCGCCCAGTTTTGCGCCGGTTCGAAACGGACCGGCCTCCTCCCACATAAGTCTTTGCAGTTCTGCTTGAAGCGAGATTGGTGGGATACCATTTCCGTTGGACACTGAAGCGAACGATTGCAACCGGCTCAGCGCATGAGCCGCGAACTTCTCAATCCAGTCAGACCGCGATCGCAGCGCTGTTTCTGCCGCAGCAGAGCCGGCCCGCGCCCCGAAAACAAATGCTTCGATGATCGCATTGCCCGACAGCCGGTTGGCGCCGTTGGCGCCGCCGACCGCTTCACCGGCGGCATAAAGTCCTGCGATGCGGGTTTGCATGTTCGCGTCGACGCGAATCCCTCCCATGTGATAGTGCGCCATCGGCCCCACTTCGACCGGAGATTTCGTGAGATCAATGCCGTTGGCGAGCAGCCGGTCGATCACCGGCCCGAACGCGCTCCGGAGTTGTGCTTCCGGGATGTGACGAAAGTCGAGAAAAGCACCACCATGCGGCGTTCCACGGCCTGCTTCGACTTCCTTGAGAATCGCGTAAGCGGCAATATCGCGCGTTGCATTGTACTTGCCGAAATCCGTGCTGCCGTAGCGATCGATGAATTCTTCCAATTTTCCATTGAGCAGCTTCCCGCCAAGCTTGTATCGAAACGGGTCCCACATAATGGGATCCATACCGACGAGGCGCGGCGCCAGATGGCCGATGGGAAAGAACTGCACGAACTCCATATCGATGAGCTCCGCGCCGGCCCACAGAGCCAAAGCGTATGCTTCGCCGCCCATGTTTGCTGAAGCGCTGTTGCGCTCATAAAGTTTTGTCAGACCGCCCGCCGCGAGAATCACGGCTTTGGCGTCAATCGTAACGAATCCTCCGTCCACGACATTGAGCGCGATCGCTCCGTTCGCGTGTCCGTCGCGCGCGAGTATTTCCACGGCCGCGAGATTGCTCACCCGGCGAATCGCAGGGATCTCGCTGACTTTGCGCCGCAGTGTGGCCGCTACAGCGGGACCGGTGTTGAGAAAGTCGACGTAGCAGCAGCGCTTGACGCTGTGTCCCGGCGCCATTTCTTGTTTGATGTGACCATTCTCTCGCGCCCAGCGTGTGCCCCACTGTTCCATCTCCCGGATGCGCGCGGGACCGTCGCGGCACAGCAACGCCGATAGTTCTTCGTTGCACAGGCCGCGCCCCGCTTTGAGTGTGTCCTCGAGATGGAGCGCAACCGAGTCCGGCTCCTGCTCGCCCAATGCCACAGCCACAGTCATTTGCGCCATGATCGTCGCACCGCCGCGGCCGACCTGGCCTTTGTCCAGGAGCAGCACAGAAACACCTTTTTGCGCCGCGGCGATTGCCGCGTACATGCCGGCCCCGCCGGCGCCGATCACGAGCACATCTGTAGAGAAATGCGGCATGGCGGTTGGTTAGTCTGTTGATTGCGTCCCGCTTTTTTGCAGCTCGTGAAGCGCTTTGTTCGCCGCCTCCTGCTCCGATTGTTTCTTGCTCCGGCCTTCGCCTTTTCCCAAGACCTTGCCGCCGACGGTGATCTCGGTGACAAAAAGCTTTTCGTGATCCGGACCGGTTTCGGAGATCACTCGATAGACCGGCGGGGCGCGGAAAAGCATCTGGCTGATCTCCTGAAGCCGCGTCTTGTAATCGTGCTGGCCGAGGCGTTCGCCTGTGACGTCAGCGCCGAAATAGCGCTCGACCACCCGATGCACGGCTTCGTAGCCGCCATCCTGGTAAATACCGCCGAGCACGGCTTCAAATGCGCCCGCGAGAATCGACGGCTTGCTGCGGCCGCCGCTCAACTCTTCGCCCTTGCCGATGCGCAGGAGCGAGCCGAGCTCGAGAGCGGTCGCTTTCTCGGCAAGCACGGTCGAATTGACCAGCGCCGCGCGCATTTTCGAGAGAACCCCTTCAGTTTTGGCAGGATTCCGACGGATCAAAAGATCGCTGACGGCGAGATCGAGCACCGCATCGCCGAGGAATTCGAGAACTTCGTTGTGGCCCACGCTCTTTTGCCGCTCGTAGGACACATGCGTCAGGCTGCGCGCGAGCAGGGCGGGATCTTTGAAGCTATAGCCCAGCTCTTCTTGGAGGCGCTTGAGGTGGGGCTGGTTTTTCAACTCGGTCCTATTGCGAGGATCGCATGGTCGCTCGCGTATTAATTCACAACCGCGCCGTTCAACCAGCCGTTAAGATAGCGATCGACGCGCACGTCCAGCTCTCGATTGGAACATTCGTCGGCGCCGGAGACGGCTACCGGAAGATAGTTGCGGCTAAAACCACGTCGCAACCCGGTTTGCTTTTCGATTTTCTCTTCGATCAAAACGGAAACCGTGCGTCCAATAAAACCGCCGCAGAACTCGCTTTTCTTGCGCGCGCCCAATTCACGCATGCGCCGCGCCCGTGTTTTTTTTACATGCCCGAGCACGTGATTCGGGAGCGATGCCGCGGTCGTGCCGCGACGTGAAGAATACGGGAAAACGTGAAAATAAGTGAGCGGCAGGGAAGCGAAGTATTCCAGGGATTGCTCGAACTGCGCATCGCTCTCCCCTGGGAATGCAACGATGATATCGCTTCCCAGCGCCGCTTCGGGCAGGCGCTGTCGGACGCGCTGAAGCAGCTCGCGGTAATAAACGGTATCATAGTTCCGCCGCATTCGTTTGAGCATTTCGTTGTCTCCCGCCTGGGCGCAGATGTGCAAATGCGGGCAGACTGTATCGGAGCTGGCGATCAAGTCGAGCAGCCGATCCGGCACTTCGCGGGGATCGAGCGAGCTCAAGCGCAGGCGCGCAATCAAACCGGTGGCAGCGATCATTCCGATTAACCCCGTGAGATCGATCTTGGGGTTCAAATCCTGCCCATAGCCGCCGAGATGAATGCCGGTGAGAACAATCTCATTATAACCGGCGCCCGCCAATTGCCGCACCTGTTCTATAACTTGCCCTGGAGAAACGCTGCGGCTAAGCCCGCGCGCGGTGGGAATGATGCAGTAGGTGCATGAATAATTGCAGCCTTCCTGAATTTTCAGAAACGCCCGGGTGTGTCCCGGCAATGCCCGCGTGCCAAGCACCGCTACGCCGCGTTCGCGCATTACGTCACTGACGACGATTTGGGTCGACTGCGACGGAGGAGCTTCGACGAAGCGTAGTACATCGTCCAGCCGGTTGAGCCCCACAACGTAATCGACGCCGGGAACCTGTGCGACCTCTGCAGAATTGACCTGAGCGTAACAGCCCGTGATCAGCACCTTCGCCGCGCGATTCAACCGCTTCGCGCGACGAACAAGCTGGCGCGCTTCCGAGTCGGCCCGGTCGGTGACCGTACACGTGTTGATCACATAACAATCGGCTTGCTCTTCGAAGGGAACGAATAAGTGCTTTTCCTCCAAACGGCTTTGGATCACGGCCGAATCGTATTGGTTGATCTTGCACCCCAGTGTAGTAATCGCTATCCGCATATCTTCGCTTCGCTCGCAATCTCAGATTCTCGTTTCATAAGTCGCCTGTGAAATTCACGCCCAAGGGTACGAGAAACTGAACCGTTAAAAGAAAAACATAAAGACCAAATTCTTCGTGCGCTTCGCATGGCTATCCGAAAATTAAAACCAACATGTACTACTATCGTTGAAAGTTTTCGCGGCTCGCGCAAATTTTCCAGTGGTCATCAGACTATCTCGGTCCAAAAGAGAATTCACCGCGGAGACGCGGAGTACGCTGAGAAAAGAATTTTATGAAGCAAAACTCCGAATTCCGCGACCTCTGTGCCTCTGCGGTCAGTCATTCTTGTGCTCCTTTGGTTGCGGCTCTGCCGCGCTAGGCCCTTCGTGGTGAAAGTATCTTCCTCATCAGCGTAGCGCGCGCTCGATCCATCCGCCGCCGAGGACCTGGTCGCCGCGATAAAAAACCGCCGCCTGCCCCGGCGTCACCGCTGTCACTGGTGCGTTGAAACCAACCTCGCAAGCCTGCCCGTCCCGCTGTCGAATCCAGCAGCCGATCGCCGGCGCGCGATAGCGGATCTGCACTTCGGCCTCCGTCTCAGCGTAACTCAGGTTTTCAAGCCAGTTGACCGACCGCGCGATCAAGCCGTCCGATGACAATTCATTTTTCCGCCCCACCACAACGCGCTTGGTGTCGTCTTCTATCTCGACGACGTAGAGCGGCTCGGCCGCGGAAATTCCCAAACCTCGTCTTTGGCCGACCGTCACGCCGTGAATACCGCCGTGCCGTCCGAGCACCCTGCCCGTTCGGTCGATGACATCGCCGGCACTCACCTCATTCTCATCAGCATACGAGGCGACGAGGGCCTTGTAATCACCGAAGCAAATATCCTGGCTTTCTTGACGCTCGGCAACTGGCAATCCCAACCGGCGCGCGTGCTCGCGCACTTGAGCTTTTTGCCATTCGCCCAATGGAAACAGCGTGTGCGCGAGCTGATCGCGCGAAAGGGCAAAAAGAAAATAAGACTGGTCCTTGCCGCGGTCCAGGCCGCGAAAAAGCGACGGGTGCGAGACAGATTCTCCCCGCGCTATGCGCGCGTAATGGCCGGTGGCAACGTAATCGGCGCCTCGTTCCCGCGCCCACTTGAGCAGTGTTCCAAGTTTGAAATCACGATTGCACGCCACGCAAGGATTGGGCGTGCGGCCATGCAAGTAATCGTTCGCGAAGGGCTTCACCACGGTCTCGACAAATTGCGCGCGCAAATCGAGCAGTGTATGGGAAATCCCCAGCAGCTTTGCAACTTCCGCGGCGCCGCGATGATCGGAGCACACCCGCGGCCCGTGGTTTTCCTCCCACATGCGCAAAGAAACACCTTGCACGTCATGGCCCTGCTCTACAAGCAGCGCCGCTGCGACCGAACTGTCGACGCCGCCGCTCATGGCGACGACGATCTTCTTATTATCCCCTTTCATTGTCTGTCTGTCGGTTTGAACGTTTTGAACGACTTGAACCAGCAATTCCGTGTCGCCTCTTGCCTGTTGCGCTCTTCTAACTCCCGGTATTTTTCAGCAGCTCTTTGACCTTGTTCAAAACTTCGCTCTCTTCGGCGGTCTTTTCTTCGAGCCCCCCCTGACGATGGCTCAGCTCATCGACCTTCTTCTCCAGTTTTTCAACATAATCGGCGAGCGCGCTGATGGCTTTGGCAACGGGGTCGGGGAGATCGGCTGAGTTGAGATCGATGATCGCTTTGCCCGCCGGTGTATGCTGCGCCTCGATCTGCACGATTCTGCCGGGGATGCCGACCACCGTGGAATGCTGCGGCACCGAAGACACCAGTACTGAGCCCGCGCCTACCCGGCTATGGCGCCCGACGGTCACCGGCCCAAGCACCGCCGCGCCGCTAAAGATTGTCACAGAGTCCTCGATGGTTGGATGACGCTTGATTGGCGCGGTCGACGTGCCACCGAGGGTGACGCCTTGGTAGATCGTCACATCGTCACCGATTTCGGCGGTCTCGCCGATCACGACACCCATGCCGTGATCGATGAAACAGCGCCGGCCGATTTTTGCTCCGGGATGAATCTCGATGCCCGTGAGAAATCGGCCGATGTGGCTCACAAAGCGCGCGAGGGTAGTGAACTGGCGCTGCCAAAGCCGGTGCGCCAAACGATGAATCAGAATGGCATGAAAACCCGGATACGCGATCGCCACTTCCCACGTGGACCGCGCCGCCGGATCGCGCTCGAAGACCGCCTGGATATCTTCCTTAAGCGTGTTCCACATGACGACGATAGAGGTAGAGGCGCAGCATGCTGCGCCCCTACTCCCATAATTAATTAGCCCGGTGTTTCGAATCCTTGTAGAGCTTGTAGTCGATACTGTCCGCCAACGCCAGCCAGCTTGCTTCGATGACGTTGTGCGATACTCCGACGGTTCCCCAACGGTCTTTTCCATCGCCCGACTCGATCAGTACCCTCACCACCGCACCGGTGCCTTCGCCGGACGAGAGCACCCGCACTTTATAATCGAGCAGCTCCACCTGCTTGAGTGAGGGGTAAAATTTCGTCAGCGCGCGGCGCATCGCCTGGTCGAGCGCGTTGACCGGTCCATTGCCCATCGCGGCAGCATGTTCCATCTCGCCGTCGACCTGCACCATAATGGTCGCCTCGGAAATCGCCCCCTCGCTTTCCTTGCGCTTTTCGTCGATAACGCGAAACCCGATAAGGCTGAAATTTTTCCGCTTCTTGCCGAGGGCTTCCTGGATCAGCAGCTCGAACGATGCCTCTGCGGCTTGGAATTCGTATCCCTGGCCCTCGAGCTCTTTGGTTCGACGCAGGATCTCGCGCACGGCCTCGTTCTGCTCGTTCAAATCGATGCCGTACTCTTTGCCTTTGTAAACGATATTGCTGCGGCCCGAGAGATCCGAAACCAAAACTCGCTGGCGATTGCCCACCAGCTCGGGATCGATGTGCTCGTAGGTCTCGCGATTTTTGAGCACTCCGGAAACGTGCAGCCCGCCCTTGTGCGCGAAAGCGCTGTCGCCGACATAGGCTTGGCGCTTGTTCGGTTGAATATTCGCGAGCTCGTAAAACAGTTGCGAAACTTCACGCAGCTTCTTCAACTGCACCGGTGAAACGCACTTCTTGCCCATCTTGAGCTGCAAGTTCGCGATGACCGAAATCAAGTTGACGTTGCCGCAGCGTTCGCCGAAGCCGTTGATGGTTCCCTGAACTTGAGTCGCGCCCATCTCCACGGCCGCAAGGGTGTTGGCCACCGCCAGCTCGCCGTCGTTATGACAATGGATACCGAGCGGCGTTTTGATCACCCGATTCACGTGATTGAGCGCATCGCGCACCTCGCCGGGGAGCCGCCCGCCGTTGGTTTCACAAAGCACGATCCAGTCCGCGCCGCCCTCCTGCGCCGCCTTGAGGCATTCCAGCGCGTACTCCGGGTTGGCGCGAAAGCCGTCGAAGAAATGCTCGGCGTCGAAAATCACTTCATCGACGCGCTTTTTCATAAAGGCAATTGAGTCCGCGATGATTTCCAAATTGGCTTTCTGGCTGATTCTCAAATCGTCGCGCACGTGCAGATCCCAGGTCTTGCCGACTAGAGTCACCACCGGAGTCTCGGCGCCGAGCAGAACCTTAAGATTGATGTCCTGTGAAGGCTTGGCGCCGAATTTTCTCGTCGTGCCGAACGCCGCGACTTTGGCATTTTTGAGCTTCAGCTTCTTTACACGCTGAAAGAAATCGGCGTCGCGCGGGTTAGAGCCCGGGTATCCCCCTTCGATGTAATCGACGCCCAGTTCTTCGAGCTTCTCCCCGATTCGCAGCTTGTCCTCGAGCGTGAAAGAAACATCCTCCGCTTGGCACCCATCCCGGAGTGTCGTGTCATAGAGCAAAACGTCCTTCATACCATCCCCTGGTTCCCGATAAATGCCTCGTGCAGGACTCGCACAGCGAGTTCCGTATATTTCGCTTGGATCACGACGGATATTTTGATTTCCGAAGTCGAGATCATTTCGATGTTTATTCCCTCGCGCGCGAGCGCCTCGAACATTTTTGCCGCCACGCCGGCATGGGTGCGCATACCCACGCCTACTATGGATATTTTGGCCATCTCCGTATCAACCTTGACACCCTTGGCATTGACAGCGCGTGCGCTCTTTTCGACGATTGCCAGCGCCTTTTTATGATCCGCCTTGGGCACCGTGAAAGTCAAATCGGTAGTGCCGTCTTCGCTGACGTTCTGGATGATCATATCGACGACGATGTGCGCCTCCGCTATGGGTCCAAAGATCTGCGCTGCCAAGCCCGGCCTGTCGGGGACTTTGAGCAGCGTGATCTTCGCTTCGTTTCTGTCGCAGGCCACGCCTGAGACCAACACATCGCTCATGCCTTCCTCCTCGTTAATCAGCCACGTCCCCTCGACGTCCGTAAAAGTGGAACGGACGTGCACCGGAACCGAAAAATTTTTAGCGAACTCCACGGAGCGAATCTCCAAGACTTTGGCGCCGGTGCTCGCCAGCTCGATCATCTCGTCGTAGGAAATTCGCGCGAGCTTACGCGCGTGCGGGCAGATCCCCGGATCGGTGGTATATACGCCCTCAACATCGGTGTAAATTTCACAGGCTTGAGCGCTCAAGAATGCCGCCAGCGCCACAGCGCTCGTGTCCGAGCCGCCGCGGCCAAGTGTCGTAATATTGTCATCCTCGTCCACGCCCTGAAAGCCGGCGATAACCACGACCTCGCCGGCTTTAAGCGACTGCAAGATCTTGCTGGAATCGATGCTCAAGATTCTCGCTTTGCCGTACGCGTTATCCGTCGCGATCCGCACTTGATGGCCGAGGAACGAGCGCGCCGGCTGGCCCGCTTCCTTGAGCGCGAGAGCCAATAACGCAACCGAAACCTGTTCTCCGGAGGCAAGCAGAACATCCTTTTCCCTCTCGTCAGGCAGCTCTGAAATCTGCTGGGCGAGCGCGATCAAACGATTGGTCTCGCCTGCCATGGCCGAAACCACGACCACCAGGTCGTGCCCGGCGCGCCTCGCGGCAAGGATCTTGGCCGCAACCTGCTTGATACGGTCAACCGAAGCGACGGATGTGCCGCCGTATTTTTGTACCAGTAGAGACACTCACTGCTCCGCGATTTCGGTTTTTCGAGTTTGCATAGGCACAATCAAACTCAAAACTAAATCTCAAAGAAAGGACTTTGAATTCGTCAACGAAAAATCCGATCTACGTTTTTCCCGCCGCAGGAATCCCGTTTCACAAAAGAACATTAATTTCCCCGCAACCTGTCAAGGATCTTCTCATATCGCTCGCCGTGCGCGACAAACGTCAACT
>Ga0075289_1000074_pt1 | contig 11618 bp, 12 predicted proteins | sample SF_Rice_20C_80N__4_FD_69764 | JGI IMG/M metagenome (GOLD analysis project Ga0075289, IMG submission 69764) | Rice paddy soil microbial communities from Twitchell Island, California, USA - SF_Rice_20C_80N_103 | ecosystem: Environmental > Terrestrial > Soil > Paddy field/soil | place: USA... | reverse complement strand
GCCACGGCCCGCGATGCGGCCGAGGCACATCAGGCTGCGTTCGAGGAGACGGGCGGACTCCCGAGGCTCGAGGGTTCCGCTCGCGAGGTGCGGCGGGTGGCGCGATACGCGGACCTGGCCGACGTCAGGACCGGCGACGCCGCGAGCGCGGCCTACCTCAAGCGGGCGGACCTGTCGCGCTATCGCATCCTGCACTTCGCCACTCATGCGCTCGTAGACGAGTACGCTGTCGCGCGCAGCGCGCTCGTCCTCGCGCCGGGGGACGGCGAGAGCGGGTTCGTCGGGTCGGGCGAGCTGGCCCTCCTCCATCTCGGCGCGGATCTGGTGGTACTTTCGGCCTGCCGGACCGCCGGCGGCGTGGTGGTGGATGGCGAAGGGATCCTGGGACTCTCGGCGCCGCTGCTCCAGGCCGGCGCACGGTCCATCGTCGCGACCCTATGGCCCATCGGCGACCGGGCCACGCTCGGGGTGATCGACGCGTTCTACGACGAAATGGCCGCCGGATTGCCGGAGGCCGAGGCGCTGCGTGCCGCCAAGCTCCGGATGATCAGGGCGCGCCGGCCCGCGGCCGAATGGGGCGCGCTCACCCTGGTGGGCGATCCGTCGATCACGCTCCCACTGCACCGGCCAACTGCCGCCCTGCCCGCCTGGCTACCGGTGGCGGTCTTGGCGGCCGCGGGCGCTGCCTACTGGTGGCGGGCCGGGAAAAAGCGAGCGCCCCGGAATCGCTCCCGGGGCGCTCAGACCTGCTGACCTGCGGGACGGTTAGTACATCCCGCCCATGCCGCCGCCCGGAGGGGCCGCGGGAGCCGGCTTGTCTTCCTTCTTCTCGACCACCACACATTCGGTGGTGAGCAGGAGGCCGGCGATCGACGCGGCGTTCTGGAGCGCGGTCCGCGTGACCTTGGTGGGATCGATGACGCCCGACTTCACCAGATCTTCGTAGTTGTCGGTCTGGGCGTTGTAGCCGAAATTCCGCTCCTTCGACTCCTTGACTCGTGCCACCACGATCGAGCCCTCGGCCCCGGCATTCTGGACGATGGCCCGGATGGGCTCCTCGAGCGCGCGGCGCACGATCTCGACGCCGATCTTCTCGTCTTCCGTGCCCTTGATCCGCTCCAGTGCGGTCTGGGCCCGCAGCAGCGCGACGCCGCCGCCGGGAACGATGCCCTCTTCCACGGCCGCACGGGTGGCGTGCAGCGCGTCCTCGACCCGAGCCTTCTTCTCCTTCATCTCGGTCTCGGTGGCGGCGCCGACGTTGATGACCGCGACTCCGCCCGACAGCTTGGCCAGCCGCTCCTGCAGCTTCTCCCGGTCGTAGTCGCTGGTGCTCTTGTCGATCGCGGCCTTGATCTCGTTGATCCGGCCCTGGATGTCGCCCTCCTTGCCCTTGCCGTCGACCAGGGTGGTGTTGTCCTTGTCCACCACGACCCGCTTGGCGCGGCCCAGGTCGTTGAGGGTGGCGTTCTCCAGCTTGAAGCCCACTTCCTCGGAGATGACCTGGCCACCGGTGAGCACCGCGATGTCGCGGAGCATCTCCTTGCGGCGATCGCCGAAGCCCGGCGCCTTGACGGCGGCCACCTTGAGGGTGCCGCGCAGCTTGTTCACGACCAGCGTGGCGAGCGCCTCACCCTCGACGTCTTCCGCGATGATGAGCAGCGGGCGGCCGCCCTGCGCCACCTTCTCGAGAATGGGGAGCAGCTCCTTCATCACCGAGATCTTCTTGTCGTGGATCAGGAGGTAGGCGTCGTCGAGCACCGCCTCCATCTTCTCCGGATCGGTGACGAAGTAGGGCGAGAGATAGCCGCGGTCGAATTGCATGCCGTCCACCGTCTCGAGGGTGGTCTCGAGGCCCTTGGCCTCCTCGACGGTGATGACGCCGTCCTTGCCCACCTTTTCCATCGCCTCGGCAATGAGGTTGCCGATTTCCTTGTCGTTGTTGGCGGAGATGGTGCCGACCTGGGCGATCTCCTTCTTGCCGGCCGACGGGACGGAGATGGACTTGAGCTGCTCGACCACCGCCTCGACGGCCCGGTCGATGCCACGCTTCAGCTCCATCGGGTTGGCGCCGGCAGTGACGTTCTTGAGGCCCTCGCGGAAAATGGCCTGCGCCAGCACGGTAGCCGTGGTGGTGCCGTCACCCGCGAGGTCCGAGGTCTTGGTGGCCACTTCCTTGACCATCTGGGCGCCCATGTTCTCGATCGCGTCGGCCAGCTCGACTTCCTTGGCGACGGTCACACCGTCCTTGGTGACGGTGGGCGAGCCGAACTTCTTGTCGATGACGACATTGCGGCCCTTGGGCCCGAGGGTGACCTTCACGGCCTCGGCAAGCGCGTCCACGCCCCTCTTGAGCTTGGCGCGGGCGTCAGTGTTGAAGAGAAGCTCCTTCGCTGCCATCTGTCAGTCTCCTAGGTAGGTACGAGCTGGAACTAGAGAATCTTGGCGAGGACGTCGGACGCCTTGATGATGACGTACTCTTCGCCGTCGATGGTGTAGGGGGTGCCACTGTACTTCCCGTAGATCACCTGGTCGCCCGACTTGAGCTCCATCGGCACCCGCGCACCCTTTTCCATCCGGCCCGGGCCGACCGCGATGACTTCGCCCTGGGTGGGCTTTTCCTTGGCGGTGTCGGGAATGTACAGGCCACCCCGCATCGACTCGGCCTCCTCGGCGGGCAGAATCACAACCCGGTCCTCGAGGGGCTGGATCTTGGTCGTGGGCTTGGCCTTCGAAGCAGTCGCCATCGTCCGTCCTCCACAGCAGATATGGTGATTGTGTAACGTATTGGAAAACATTGCGTTAGCACTCAGCCAGTCAGAGTGCTAGCCGGCCTGTGGGCAAAGATAGTGAGGCGGATGCAGGTGTCAAGACGGGGACGCCTCACAGATCGAACCGCAGCTCCGCTCCCACATATCGGCTCTCCCGCCGGAAGAATTGCCGCTGGGTGGACAAGCCGTCGTGCGCAATGAGGGAGAAACCGATGTCCCGCCCCGACGGCGCCACGAACACGACCCCAGCCTTGGCCGACGTGCTCACGCGCCAGGCCGCCGCGGCGGTGGCATCGAAGAACACCCCGCCCACGGGTCGCACCGCCGCGCCGAGGAACCGGCCGCCGCCCCGGCCGCGGAAGTCGAGGGCGAGCGCGGCGCCGGGCCGGTCGAGGTGCAGCTCGTCGATCAGCACGTAGCTCACGTTCCCCGTCACCGTCCACGCGCCCGTGGAATAGCTGGCCCAGCCCGTGGCCACTTCGCGGGTCCAGTCGAGGCGGTCCGCATCGAAGCGGTCGCCGTACTCGTCGCCGAGATGGCTGCTCTCGTGGAGGATTTCTCCGGTGAGCGTCCACCGTCCAAGCTCCGCGGTCGTGCTGAGGCCCACGACCCAGTCGTTGCTGATGAGCGCGCTCCGCGAGTCGCCCAGACTGAACCGCCCGTACGCCTGCGCGCCGAAGCCGAGAGAAATGGGCCGCGGACCGCGCCGGAATGCGAGGATGGGGAAGTCCTCGCCGAGTCCGACCTCGGCTTCGGGCTCGCGCCCGAAGTCGCTGTCGCCGCGGCGCGCGGAGAGGAGCCGCCCCACCAGTCCGTGTACCCGGGGCGACGCCTCGGGCAGCTCGAAGCTGCGCACCCGCGGGAAGAGCCACGGCTCCGCGGTCTGTGCCGCCGCGGCTCCCGGGACGACGGTGGTCAGCACGAGTGCAAGCAGCACGAGATGGTACATGCTTGACATTGCTCCATGGCCCTCAGATGTTCCGCAGCGAAAACCGATCCCCGTCGCCGGGACCTGTGACTCGAACGGCTCGTAATATGAGCCCGGCGTCCCCGGCGACGCGTTCCCGTTCCCGGAGTCGTCCATGTTGCTGTGGTGCACCGCCCTCATCGTTTCTCTCGCGGCCGGTCCCGGTCCAGGCGATCCGAAGGCGTCCGTCTCCATTTCCGTGGATTCGTCGAAGCACGAGCTGACCATCACCGCCGGCCCGTACAATCTCCCGAACATGCCGCCGATGGAAGATCACGGCATGATGGACCATGGCATGTCGCACGACACGCCGATTCAGGATTTCGACTGGCCGGTGGAGGGCTGGTTTCGGGGATACCGAGTCGACGTGACGGACGCGAAGGGCCAGCCGGTCCCGCGGCACATCCTGCACCACATGATCATGGTCAACTTCAGCCGCCGCCAGCTGCTCTACCACGCCGCCGAGCGGCTGATGGGCGCCGGCACCGAGACCGACGAGGAAGTGAGCGTCCCCAAGACCATCGGCATTCCGATGTCACCCGGCATGCGGCTCGGGATGTACGTCGCGTGGCACAACGACACCGGCAAGGATCTCGAGGGCGTCTTCCTCAAGGTGACGATGCTGTGGACCCCCAAGAATCAGAATCCCCAGCCGGTCAACTCCATGCCCATCTACATGGACGTGAACCTGACCGTGGGCGGCAGCAATACGTTCGACGTCGTGCCGGGAAAGTCGTCCAAGTCGTACGAGTTCACCTTGCCCGTGGGCGGACGGCTGCTCGGCGTCGGCGGACACCTGCACGACTACGGCGTGCGGGTGCGGCTCGAGGACGCGGAGACCGGGAAGGTCCTGACCACCGTGACCGCGACCCGCGATTCGGCGGGCCATGTGAGTAAGGTGAGCCGGAAGCTCTTCGGCGTGAGCGGCGAGGGTCTCAAGCTCAAGGCCAACCACCGTTATCGCGTGGTGGGCGAATACGACAATCCCACCGGCGAGACGCTCGTCAAGGGGGCGATGGCGCACATGGTGGGACTCTTCGTGCCCGATGACATGTCGAAATGGCCGGCGATCGACCCTTCCGACCCGACCTATCAGCGCGATCTGGCGTCACTCCAGGTGCGCGGATCGGGGAACGACATGGGCGACATGAAGGGCATGCACCACGAGACCCCTGGTGGCGATCACGCGGAGCGTCACACCGGGCAGTAGCGGCGCCGGCGCGCCGGATCAGGCACCGAGGATACGGCGCGCCCCCACCCATCGCTGGTACCACCAGCGACCGTAGGGATCTTCCGGACTCAGCAGACTGATCTGCACGCCGCCTGTGGCGCTGTGTATGAACTGTCCGTTGCCGATGTAGAGCGCGACATGGGTGACGGGCCCGCCGCTGCTCGAGAAGGTGAGGATATCGCCGGCACGGAGCGCGACGGGATCTCGGGTGACGCCCCGCCCCTGAAGCGCCTGATCGGTGCTGCGCCGCGGCAGCGTCACGCCGTGCCGGCGGTAGGCGTACTGAATCAGGCCGGAGCAGTCGAAGCCCTCGCCATCCCCTCCGGTCCCCCCGTACTCGTACGGACGTCCCATCATCTCCGTGGCCGTTTCCACGACCGAGTCCGCGAGCGCGGCCGAACCGACTGACGCAGGCGCGGCGCTCGGTGCCGGAGCTGACGGCAACGGGGATAGCGCACTCGACGCCGGTGCGGCCGGCACCGAGGGCTGGGGCCATTCGCGCGCGACGGGACGGCTCGGCTCCGGCATCCTGGCCGGCTTGCCCCCGCTCCTGCCGCCGAACCGCAATCCGACGCCGGCAGCCAGTTCGAGACCGCCTCGATGGTCCAGCGAGATCTCCCGCCACCGCACTTCGGCGCCGAAGGTGAGGAATGGCGCCGGGAGCAGATCATACCCCGCCCCGGCCGACCACGAGCCCCAGAAGCTCGAGTACGACCTCGCGTGCGGTGCGGCGATGCCGCCACCCAACCCCGCGACGGCGTACGGGCCCTGGGCCGTGCGGAACGCGGTGACGTCGATCCCCGCCCCGATGAAGCTGCCTTCGCCGTCGCCGGCCCGGCTCAAATAGTCGCCATGATACGTGAGGCCGACAGGGCCGATGAACGGCCGATTGAGGCCCACCCGATAGAAGGTCCATCCGCCGTCGTCATAGAACCGGCCGATCTGGCCAACGACGCCCTGGGCGGTCGCCGGGGCGGCGGTCGTGCCGGTCACGAGGGCGACCAGCGCCAGTGCGCGAGCTCTCATGTGCGCTCCCGGGTGGGGCGTCCGTTCCTGAGGTCGACGAGATACGCGTCGCCCGCGCGACAGTTGGTGTAGAGGATCGCGCGAGCCGTGCTGTCGTTTACGATCCGTGGCGCTTCGCCCGTGTACAGGAGCGGTACCGGAATCCGCTGGGTACCGCGGCGCACTTCGATGGCGCGATCGACACAAGTCCGGCCATCCGGGGCCGTGGCCGGACGCGAGTGGGTGAACCAGATTTCCACCCCACCAGGGCCGGACACGGCAAGAGAGTCGGCGAGTGCTGCCGCGGTCGCCTCGGCGCTGTCGCCCGCGGAAACCCGGCTCCCATCGCCCGTGTCATGACGACACGACACGAGCACGACCAGGACGACAACGGTCCAGCGCGTCACTCGCCTCTGGCGGGAAGGCCGAGGTCGACGGTGTCCGGCGTGCCGTCTTCCGTCACCGCCAGCACTTCGCGTGCCTCCGGCGTCTGCCGCAGATAGCGGAGCCACAGGATGAGCGTGGCGAAGCCGGTGAGCGCTCCGCAGAGCGCGGTCACGGCGAGCCCCTGCACCGGATCCCGCATCCGCATGGCGATCAGCGCGCCACCGACCGCGCCAAAAAACGAAGCTGCCCAGGCCAGAAACGGCGTGAGCAGCCATCCGAACACCCGGAAGAAGAGCCTGATCCAGCGCATCGGTTAGCCCCGACGGGTTCCCAGGAGGGAGACGACGGTGGCAAGCGCGGCGCCGGGGATAAAGGCGACACCGAAGGTGCCGATGCCGACGCCGGCTCCGGGAATCCCGATGACGATGCCAAGCCCTCCGGCCACGACGGTGCAGAGCAGTGCCAGGCCGAACGCACCAGCGGCGGAGGGCCGCCCGCGTCTCGCGGTCTGACAGGCCAGCACCCAGGCACCCATCCACGGAATGAAGGTCCCCACGATCCACCAGACCGGGTGATACCACCAGTTGCTGCCGCCGCCAATGGCGTACCACCGATTGGTGTATGTGCCGATGTTCTGGAGGACGGCGGCATCGATCAGGAGGAAGGCCACCGTGGCCGCGAGTCCGATGCCCGCGGCGCCGGCGATGCCTTCGATCGTGCGCGCGCTCGTCCAGAGACCGGGCAGCAGGTAGACCGCGGCGATGCCCGCCAAAAGAAGGATGGCGAGCACGATCGTCTCGACCGGCCCGGAGAGGAAGCGCGAGGCGAGGGAGAACAGGAGAACGGTCAGGGCCTCGATCAGGCCGAGCTTGACTGCTCCGCGAACGATGGACGGTACGTCGGTAACGTCGTGCGTTGCGTGAAGTTCCACCGCCGGATGCATTCCCGTTCTCCGCTTGGGGGTCGAGCGGGAATCATACCCCATCGGCCCGGTCCCGGCCAAGGGGCGCCGTCAGGTGCCCCAGGCGAGCACGACGGCCACATCCGTTACGGCCCACGCGGCCAGCGCGCGGTACATGCCACGTTGATGCAGGGAAGCCGAGAGTCGGGCCGCGCGGGCGCGCCAGGGAAGCAGTACCACCGCCCACGCCACCAGAGCGAGGCCGAGCAGGGTCCACCGCCAGCCGTCGGCAGGCACCCGCCACCCGGCCCGAACGCCCCCGGCGATGAAGAGCGCGAACGCTACGACCGCGGCGCCCAGAGCGATATCGAGACTCCGGCGCGCCCCGAGCACCGAGGCGAACGTCCGGTCGCCGCGCCGCCGATCCTCCTCGACCTGATACAACTGGGTGAGTGGATACAGTGCCGCGAACAGGGGACAGAAGGCCAGGAGGACCAGAGCCCGCGCCGGGTCCACCGCCATGCCGGTGGCGGCCCAACCGGCATACGGGGTGAGCGTCCCGAATCCCCACATGTTGATCGCCCAATCGGTTCCGGCCACCGCCTTGAGGCGGAACGGAGGGACCGAATACAGCACCGAGAGGACGAAGCAGAGCACATATGCCGCGATGTATCCCGCCGGCAGCGCCAGCGCGCCGAGCAGGCCGACGGCCATCAACGACAGGCTGAACGAGGCGAGGCCGCGAGGCGGAGGCGGCGGCCGCCGGAGATACGCCACATCACCCTCGTCCCGGTCGAACGCACTGTTGAGCGCGAGCGTACCGCCGTTGAGACAGGCGATCCACAATACCAGCCCGAGCAGCGCGGGGACGAGCTGTCGGCCCGAGCGCGCTCCCGCAAGGCCGACGGCCAGGAGATATCCGACTGCTGTGTGCGCCGCCATGATCGGCCACTCGGCCGGTCTCAGGTGGAGCAGATAATCGAAACGCTGTCCGAAGAGTGCGTAGCCGGCGGCGCGGGCGCGCGTCACCATGTGAGCCCGAGATGACGGGCCGCCAGATGGAGACCGCGGAGCGTCAGGTCGGGGTCGGTGCGCTCGATGGTGGAGGAGAGCGGCGCCACGATGTTCGCCAGGCCGCCGGTCGCGGTCACGCCGGGCCGGCGGCCTCCCGGCCACTCGGCGCGGATCCGCCGCACGAGGCCGTCCACCGCCTCGACAGTGCCGTACAACACGCCCGCCTGAATGCACTCCTCGGTGCGGCGGCCGATTACGTGCGTCGGGGCCCGAAGCTCGGTCGCCGGCAGCTTGGCGGTGCGCCGGGTCAACTGATCCGCCGCGGTGCGGAGCCCAGGCATGATGACGCCGCCCAGGAAGCGGCCGTCGGCCGTCACGCAGTCGAACGTGGTCGCGGTGCCGAAATCCACGATAATCGTGTCGGCGCGGTACAGCTCGACGGCCGCCAGTGCGTTCACGATCCGGTCGGCACCCACGCTGAGCGGCTCGTCCACGTCGAGCGTAACCGGGAGCGGGCTCGTCGCGTCGACGGCAACCCCCGTCCGCCCCGTGGCGCGCGCGACCCCCTCCACCACGCTCTGGGTTACCGTCGGCGCCACCGAAGCGAGGCAGACGGCGCGCACCTCGTTGGGTGAGTGGCCCGCCTGCATGAGAAAGGTCCCGACCGCGCTGCCCCATTCATCCGGCGTGCGGTCGGGGTTCGTGGTCATGCGCCAGTGGGCCTCGAGCTCGCTGCCCGCGAAGAGCCCGAGGGTGATCTCGGTATTGCCGATGTCGAGGGCGAGAAGCATGGCGTCGAAGTTACGTCGCGGTGGAGGTGTCGGCCAACCCGACCGGACCGGTGCGCACCACCAGCTCGCGGCCGCCCGCGATGGCCACCCGGAGCCCTCCGTCGGCCGCGATGCCGGCGACGACGCCCGCCGCCGGTGACTCGATCCGGCGGCCACGCAGCCAGTCGAGCTTCGCGAACCGGTCGAGCTCGGCCGCGCCGAGGCGCGCGCTTTCGCTGGCAGCGGCCCGCACCGCGGCCGCCATCGGCTCGACCAGCGCCGCGGGCGTCGCGTCCGCGAGTCGCTCGCGCAGGTTGGTCGCGACGCCGCGAAGCGCGTCGGGAACCGGATTCGCGACGTTGAGGCCGAGGCCCACGACCACCCATCCGAGCGCCCCCCCTTGCCACCGTGCCTCGCAGAGGATGCCACCGAGCTTGCGCTCGCCGAGCATGAGGTCGTTGGGCCACCTGACTCGGACCGCGTCACCCGCGCCGAGCGCGAAGAGCGCCGACGCCACCTCGAGCCCGACCCGCAGGCTCAGCAGGTCGAGTCCCGAGTTGCTGGCGGGCCGGAGCAGCACGCTGAGCCAGAGCCCGCCCGGAGGCGAGAGCCAGATCCGACCTCGCGAGCCCCGGCCCGACATCTGCTCCTCGGCCACGACGGCGGTGCCGGCCGTGGCACCGTCGAGCGCCAGCGCGTGCAGCGCATCCATGGTGGACTCGACGCGCCCGAGGCGGTGTATCGGCGTGAAGCGCTCGTTCAATGGAGGAGGAACAGGAGAAGGACGCCGAACGCGATCCGGTACCAGGCGAAGGCCGCGAAGCTGTTGCGCGCCACGAAGCCGATGAACATCCGCACCACCACGAGCGCGGAGAGGAACGCCGTGACGAACCCGATGGCGAACGGGAGAAAGTCCGACGGGGCGAGCAGGTGCCAGCTCGAGCGAAGATCGAAGATCGTCGCCGCGAACATCACCGGGATCGAGAGGAAGAACGAGAACTCGGTGGCCGCGGGTCTGGAGAGCCCCAGCGCGTAGCCGCCCATGATGGTCGCGCCGGAGCGCGAGGTGCCCGGGATCAGAGACAGGATCTGCGCCAACCCGACCCCGAACGCGGTGGACCGGGGAAGGTCGTCCACGGTGCCGACGCGCGTGTGCGGAGCGAGGCGCTCGATGAGGAGGATCACCACGCCGCCCGCGATCAGCGCCCCGGCGACCACGACGGGAGAAAAGAGCCAGGTCTTGATCCAGTCGTGGGTCAGGAATCCCACCACCGCCACGGGGATGAACCCGAGCACCAGATTGGCCACCAGCCGCCGCCCGCCCGAGGGTGCTCCGGTCCAGGCCTGTACCAGCGCCGCAGTGAGGCGGACGCGGTAGAGCCACACGATGGCCAGGATGGCGCCGAGCTGGATGAAGATCTCGAAGGTCTTGGCGCGCTCGCCGGCTTGCCCGAGCCAGTGCCCGACCACGATGAGATGGCCGGTGGACGATACCGGAATGAATTCGGTCACTCCTTCCACCACGCCGAGGAGCGCCGCCTCGATCAGCGGGTCAGCCATCGAGCGGCCTCGACCGCGCCGCCTCATACAGGGCCTCGTACATCGGCACGATCCGCTCGGCCGAGAACTGCCCCGCCTTCGCCACCGCCGCCGCGCTCATGGCGCGGTGCCGCTCCTCGTTACGTAGCAGCTCCACCGCACGCCGGCCCATCGCCTCCACCGAGCCGACCGGTTCGAGCAGCCCGTTGACCCCGTCATCGATCACCTCCGGCAGGCCTCCCGCCCGGCTGGCGATGACCGGGGCGCCGCAGGCCATGGCCTCGAGCGCGGCCAGCCCGAACGATTCGGTCTGCGAGGGCAGCACGAACAGGTCGCTGCCCTGCAGCAGGCTCGCCACCGAGTCGAGGCGGCCGAGAAACCGGACGTCCTGGGCGACGCCGAGCTCGCGCGCCTCGTTCTCCGCGTCGGGGCGCTCGGGCCCGTCACCGATCATCACGAGCGTCGCCGGCATCGCCCGGTGAATGCGGGCAAAGACCCGGACGACGTCCTTGACCCGCTTGACCTCCCGGAAGTTGGAGGTATGCGAGATGACCTTGTGCCCCTCCGGCGCGAGCGAGCCCGGGCAACGCGTTTCCGCCGGATGGTATTCGTGGAGGTTCACGAAATTGGGGATGACCTTGATGTCGCAGCTCACGCAGCCGAACGCCCGGTAGGTCTCGTCCCGGAGATAGCTGGACACCGCGGTGATCTCGTCCGACTTCTCGATGGAGAACTGGGTGATGGCGTAGAAGCTCGCCTCCTGCCCCACGAGGGTGATGTCGGTGCCGTGGAGCGTCGTGATCACCCGCAGCTCGCGCTGCCCCTTCAGCATTTCGCGCGCCAGGTACGCGGTGGTGGCGTGCGGGATGGCATAGTGCACGTGGAGAATCTCGAGACCCTCGCGCAGCACCACCTCGTGCTGCATCGATGCGAGCGCGAGCGTGTAGGGGAAGTGATCGAACAGCGGGTACCGTCCCATCCGCGTGTCCACCTGATGGAAATAGATCCGCTCGGTGTACCCGTGGAGGCGGAATGG
>Ga0075289_1000073_pt1 | contig 11620 bp, 14 predicted proteins | sample SF_Rice_20C_80N__4_FD_69764 | JGI IMG/M metagenome (GOLD analysis project Ga0075289, IMG submission 69764) | Rice paddy soil microbial communities from Twitchell Island, California, USA - SF_Rice_20C_80N_103 | ecosystem: Environmental > Terrestrial > Soil > Paddy field/soil | place: USA... | reverse complement strand
CGGCTTATCGGTGCTCGTCGTGCCCGTCACGGTAATATCCGAGCGAATTTGTTTCATGAGGCCAGGGCCGATGCCGGGAACTTTGCCCAGGTCATCGACCGATTTGAAGTTGCCGTTTTTCTTTCGGTAGTCAATGATCTCCTGCGCGCGCCCATCGCCAACGCCCTTGAGGGTCGTCAACTCTTCCTTGGTCGCCGTGTTGATATTGACGACCGCCAGCGCCATGCCTGAGGCGGCAAACCACCAAGTCAAAGCCAAGAGCAGCTTTTTCATCTATTATGCCTCCTTTTGTGCGAGCGATTAGCCGCCGCTGTCTTCCTTTACATGAAACGGCCGTTCACATTCACGATTTTGATTTCGCGGATCGGCGTTAGCTGCACCGCGTCATAGCGGAGAAGTAATGGATGTGTCAAGCGATTGTGAGATGCTATGGAACCGCGGAATATCAATCACGAACGGCGGACACTGTGAATCCTAGGAAGAGTAGCGGCGCGTGCTACAATGGATCGATGGAAAACGTCGCCCAGGCTAGATCATTAGTCGGACAATGGGGTGACCAGCATAGTCATGCCGTCCTTTTCGATGATGAAAGCTCCACATTACTCGATGTAGCGTCCGGCAAACGCGTGAAGCTTTCCTGGGGCGATGTGAAGGCGTTCGAGGAGAAAATTCATCCGGAGACCGGAGATCGTTATTTGGTGCTTCTGTTCGAGAGCGGGAAACAAATCGCCTTGGTAGATCCGGGCGGTATCGCGTTTGCGCCATCGACGGAAAATTGCGGGCCTCTGGAGAATCTGCCCGCGGTGGTGTGCCTGCGGGATTTTTTCACGCTCAAACAGCGAGTCGATCACTACCTGTATGATCATCCCGACGAGCCGCCGCCGCGCGAGTGCTTGGACATGATCATGATTTGCATCGCGACCCTGGATGGAGCGCGCGCCGTCGGTTTCGATGTGGGAGATCTGGAAGGGGAGCTGGAAAAATCGCTGAACGAAGTCGAGCGACGGAAGCAATAGCGGTTGGCAGATTGAACGGCGCTCGCCGGCGACGTCATCCTGAGGCAAAGCCGAAGGATCTGCTTATGCGAGACCCTTCGGTGGAGCGGAAGAGCTAAAGCAGGTTCTTCGTCGCTGCGCTTCTCAATAATGACAGCCGCAGTTCCTCTGATAGTATCCGCCGGGCGCGACAGGGAGTACTGGAGTAGTGGAGTGTTGGCCAAAAAGTAAACCGGAGGCTGAGCGGACCTATGGGTATGATTGACAAGCTTTTCTGCCCCAAATGCGGCCACCAGCCAGCGTCGCAAACTGTTTTTCAGTGCACAGAGTGCCGAAGTATTCTCGAAGTTCACGTAAACTTCGGTCAACTGACGGCGGCGGATTTCCAGCGCATGCGCCAAAGCCGGGATCAGTCGATCTGGCGCTGGTTTGGTTTTTTTCCATTAGCTCAGCGTTCTTCGATCGTCTCTCTGGGCGAGGGTAATACGCCGCTGCTTCCGGCGACCCGGTTAGGCGAAAAACTAGGTATCGCAAATCTCTATCTTAAGAATGATACGGTTCTGCCCACGGGTTCGCTCAAGGACCGGAGTAACAGTGTCGGCCTTTCTGTTGCGCGCGAATGGGGATTTAAAACCGCCGCCGTCATGTCGACGGGGAACGCCGCCGCTTCCGTCGCGGCCTATTCGGCGGCTGCCGGAATCAACAGTGTCGTGATGGTGCCGGCCGGAACCGCGGCCTCGAAGATTATTCAAGCGCGCGCTTACGGCGCGACTGTTGTCGTTATCGACGGCAGCTTCGATTACGAAGTGGCGAAGCTTTACAAGGCTGCGGTGCAGGAATTCGGCTGGTACGACTGCCTTTCTTCGAATCCGTATCGCGACGAAGGAAAAAAATCCTATGCGTACGAAATGGCGGATCAGTTCGACGGGGAGAGTCCCGACTGGGTGATTCATCCAACCGCGGGCGGCACTGGTATCTATGCCATGTGGAAAGGCTACAAGGAATTTCTATCGCTCGGTTGGATCCAGCGCACGCCCAAACTGGTCGCGGCCCAGAGTGAAGCCGCGGCGCCGATCGTCGCTGCATTCGAAAGAGGCGTGCCGGATATAGAGGCGGTAATTGCGCGCGAGACCGTTGCCGAGAGCATTCAAGTCGGAAATCCGGCATCGCTCGGGTGGCGCGCGCTGGCGGCTTTGCGCGAATCAGGGGGGACGGCAATCGCTGTCAGCGATTCAGAGATTCTCGAAGCGCAAGCTCTGACCGGCAGTCTCGCAGGGGTCTTTGTCGAACCGGCCGCGGCAACTTCAGTCGCCGCGGCCAAGAAGTTGCGGGATACCGGCGTGATCGGTCGCGGCGACATTATCGTCTGCAATCTCACTGGCCACGGATTGAAACAGCCTGAGGCGATTCGTTTGACCGACAAAGAGTTCACGCCGATCGCGCCGACATTAGATATGCTACGCCAGCAGATAGCGCGTTTTGAGATTATGTAGGAGAGACAAAGGCGGTAATCGATTCGCACAAAGTCATACAGAGCAGTTTGGCGCAGAGGAAAGTAAGGTTGCGCGCGAAGATCGCTGCGGGAACTGCTCAAGCGACGAAGCGATCCTGGGCTGTCTATACTACTAAGATTCTTGCCCGCGGAATTAGGCGGCCCATTGATCGATGAGCTTGACCTCCAGCCGCTGATCTTTCTCTATACTGATCTGAGCAGCCGGCTGCATCGTAAGGACCGGACAAGGGGCCTGCCGAACCAGCCGCTCCGTAACGCTTCCGCCGAAAAGGCGGCTTAGACGCCCGCCTTCGCTATTTATAACGATCAAGTCGCAGTGCTCTTCGCGGGCGGTTGCGATGATTTCTTCAACGACTTTTCCGGGCTTTACGATTGGCCGTATCTTTACGTTCTTGCGAAGATCGGATCCGATCCTTTGTTGGACGAAAGCAACAAGTCGCTGCTTTTTTTGTTCATAGAAGCTGTCGATGTCAGCCTCGCGTTGGATATTTACCCCGGCGCCGGGCGGGAACGCGAGACTGTCGGCATAACCCCCCGTGAAGAGTTTTTTCATGGCTTCGAGGGGAACTACATGTAATAGGATCACTTCGGCCTCGTGGTCCTTTGCGAGGCAACTCGCATATCCAATCGCTGGTACCGAAACCACGGAAAGGTCTGTGGGGACGAGAATTTTTTTGATCGTGAGCATAAATTCACCTCCTTTTTTTGGTTATTACATTCAACGCGAATGCCAAGCGAAAGTTTCCCTAACCGTCTAATTTTAAGGACTTCTTGAAAGCCAGTGTAGTAGATTTGCGAAGGAAGTTTCCTGCAGCCCATAAGAAATTAGGCGATTCGCCTACGCAAGAACGCCGGTCGGAGTGAATTGCGACGATAAGTTTTATACGGCGCATCATTACGGTCCCGACCCGGTGCCGGACGACGTAAGCCGACCCATGGCAGCATTGATTTAGGTCGGATCAACTCGGATATCGGGTTTGCCGTCATCGATTCATTTTTTGGCCAGTTGAATACCTCCTAGAGAATGCGCGAGTAAAGATCAGCGGAGGTTGCCGGTCTTGTTGCTCTCGCCCCAGCGCTGGCTTGTCGGACAGTAACATCTAGATCACGGTTGCCATGTGGGGATGAAAGGTTGAGAATAGCCGGAGGGATTCTTAGTTCAGACCCTGAACTAGCCTAAGATTCAAGCTGATTCTAAGACGTGTCTTCGTTCAAGGAGGCGATATGTCACAAGAGAACATCGAAGTTATTCGGGGGATGTACGAGTCCTTCAGCAGGGGTGACGTTTCTGCCGTTCTTGGTCAGATGCACCAGCAGATTGAGTGGCGGCAGGCGGAGAACTTCATATATGCCGATCGGAGTCCTTATGTCGGCCCGCAAGCGGTGCTCGAAGGGGTCTTCATGAGATTTGCATCGGAGTGGATAGATTTCACGGTTATGCCCGAAGAGTGGCTTGATGCCGGAAATCACGTTGTGGTGCTAGGTACGTATACCGGGAGGCACAAAGATAGCGGGAGAGAAGTGCGGGCACAGTTCGCGCACATCTGGGGTGTGACCCATGGCAGAGTGGTCAGGTTCCAACAATACACCGACACGAAACAATTTGCCGATGCGATTGTGTGATAGCGGTCGTCCGACTATTTTCCGGAAGAAGATAGAGTTCGATACTGACGATTGGGCGTTTGAAATTCTGCAAGCGTCAAAGAGGGGATAGAACATGACCGTAGCTAAAGGAACCATTCTGCTGCTCCTGTTCGTGCTTTTGCCGAGTTGCGCCGGTCAGTTTCAGCGTCAAGACGCATCTGCAGAGAAAGCACAACAGGAGCAGAAAAAAGAGAAAGACCCGCCAACATTCACTTAGCGACCAGGGTCCTAGGCTAGCCGGCAGGGAGGTTTTGTCGGCGCGGATGGTGGTCAAGCGAATTCAGCCGTCCTATTCAAGAGTGTGAGTCTCGACGAACTTGGGAACGATCATTTTGTTCCTAGGTGACAGCGTGGGAAGTCAAGAAAAGGTTCCCGTCCCCTAATTCATTCTTTCTCCTTGTCACAGACTCTACGAATCCATAGAATCCCGCGTTATCACTCAAATACCGACGAGAGTGTGATTAGCCGGGCTGGACATCGAGTAGTCAGAGAAATTCGTGTGCCAAACCTGGAGGAGCGCATGTCGCGGGATAAGCCTGTATTGCGCGCGCTCAAACTTCTGATCCAAGACGCAATCCAAGAGCGGAAGACCTTGCGCCTTCAATATGAGGCTCGGGATCAGAAGCCAGCGAAGCGCAATGTAGACCCTTATGCGATTCATCTGCGCAACGGGAATTTGTACGTGATCGGATACTGCCATCTGCGGAAAGATATCAGGACATTCGTAGTGGACCGGATGCAAAAAATAAGGCTCACCGAAGAGACCTTCGCGCTACCGGTTAGGTTCTCGCTGGAAAGTTATCTCCGCCACAGCTTCGGGAGGTTTACGGAAGAGTTGGTCCGGGTCAAAGTCCGCTTCCACAAGTCCATAACCCACTATCTGCTGGAACGCCGCTGGCATGCGAGCCAGAAAAACAAAAAACTCAAAGACGGTTCGTTGGAACTGACCTTCGAAGTAGCCGGCACCAAAGAGATCAAGACCTGGATCGTGGGCTTCGGCTCGCTCGCCAAAATCCTTGAACCGGGTTCTTTGGTCAAAGAGATCAAAGACGACCTGGCCAAGGCGTTGAAATCCTATGCAACTCCAGAGCACGCCGGCAGAGTACGAACACTTGACGCGATACGATAAGCCATGGCGTCGCAACGAACGTGGAAATGGCTCAAGTCTTTATTTCACGACGGCAATCGAAAAATGACGAAACGGAGAACTAGCAGTGAGTGTGGTTGGTCGTAACGATCCTTGTCCATGCGGCAGCGGACGCAAATTCAAAAAGTGCTGCTTGAGCAAGAGCGCTGCGGTTGCGTACTCCTACCGTTCAGAGGAGCGAAACAGCGCTTTGGCTAAGCTCATGCGCTTCGCTGCTCGGCCGAAATATAGGGAACTGCACCGCGCGGCGCTGGCATTGTTCTGGGGCGACTGGCTTTTAGAGGAGCCGGATCATCGGCTCGAAGATGTCATGGCCTTGGAGCAGGTGGAAATCGCCTACAACAGTTGGTTTGCTTTCGATTTCGACTGCGGCGGCGCCCCGCGGATGCTGGATTTCTATCTCGAAAGCGAAGGGAACAAATTAAGCCCCGGCGAATTGCATTATTTGCAAGGCCTCCGCGGTAGTCACCTGCGGTTGTACGAGATCCTCGAAGTGAAACCCGATCAAGGGATCGAAGTACGCGACCTGTGGGAGGATCGGCAGTTTTTTGTGCGCGAGCGTGCGGCGACACGGCAGCTCGTGGCGTGGGATTTGATTGTTGGACGAATCGGGTTGGCAGGTGATGGAGAAACAGTTTTTGAAACGCTGCCTTATCTTTTCCGGGCAGCGGACAAGGATGACCTCCTAAAGGGCCTCAGGAAGGCACACCAGGTTTTCGCACAGGAGTTTCCGGATGAAGACATTTGCGGTTTCTTCAGAAGGATGGCGCCGGTCTTTCACCATCTATGGTTGGAACGGGTCGCGCTGCCGCCGCGTCCAAAACTCATTACCGGCGACGGAGAGCCGTTTATCTTTGCCAAGGTGATCTTCGATCTTATCGACCGGGAAACCGCGATTCGTTCCCTGGCGGAGCGAGACGATATCATCGATCACGGCGACGGCAGCTACGGCTGGCTCGAACCGGCCGGCGCTTTTCAGCGCAGCGCCGGCACGATTGTCGTCGAAGAGAAGCGAGTCGTGGTTGAGACCACTTCTAAAAAACGCGCCGAAAGAGCGCGGGATGAGTTGCCGAGTCTATTCGGCGGCGCGGCAAGGTTTCGCGTGATCAGCTACGAAGACGTCGAGCAAGCGCTCAAGCGCGCACCGAAAACCAGCAAGCCCACAGAGCCAGATGTTCCGATCGAAGAGCAACGAAAGGTCCTGGGCGAATTCTACGAACAACACTATCGTAGATGGCTCGACGAGCCGGTGCCTGCTCTCGGCAATCGCACACCGCGCCACGCCGCGCGCTTGAAGACGATGCGCCCCAAGCTGATCGCCCTGCTCAAGGATTTTGAAAGCCACTCGGAACGCCAGCGCCGGTCCGGCGAGATCGCCTACGATTTCACTTGGATGTGGGCGGAGTTGGGACTGACGCGGGAGTGAGATTGAGGGCTGATTGGAAACGGGCCTCGGTATTGAATTGCGCACACCGAGAAACAGAAGACGTAATATCTTAACGTGGTCACAAATGTGGTAACGAACCCCAAATGTCAGAGATCGAAAGGAGAGGAAGGGTGACGAAAAACGGGAAAATTTACCAGGTAAAAATCACGCTCAAATACGTTCGGCCGCCGATCTGGCGGCGCGTGCAAGTCCGTGGCGATATCACACTGGCGAAACTGCATGAGATCATTCAAATCGCGATGGGCTGGTTTGACTCTCACCTCCATCAATTCAGAATGGGTAAGGTTTATTACGGCACGCCGGACGTTGATGAGTTTTCCGAGCTAACCCTCAAGGATGACAGCAAAGCGCAACTCGGCCGGGTCCTGACAAAGCCAAAGCAGAAAATAATTTACGAATACGATTTCGGCGACGGCTGGGAACATGAAATTTTGTTGGAGAAGGTTTTCCCACCCGAACCCGGCATTCGGTATCCGCGCTGTCTCGGTGGCGCCCGCGCCTGCCCGCCGGAGGATTGCGGCGGCGTGGGCGGATACGCCAACTTCTTGGCGGCCATCCGCGATCCGAATCACGAAGAGCACGACGAGTATCTCGATTGGATCGGCGGCGAATTCGACCCGGAAGAGTTCGAGCTGGATGAAGCCGATGCCGGGTTGAGGCATATCGAGTAAACGATTTGAACGGGTTTAGGGGAGAAATGGAACCTTAGGCCGTTGGACGAGAAATTTGTTTGGGAAGTGACACGTTTCGACAAATGTTTGGGGTATAAGGCGGCGGTGGTTTGAAAATGAAAGCGGTGAAATGATCGCCGGCGGAAAGAGCTGCGGTCACGAGAAAATGGCGCCGCGCAAGCGCCAAGGTCCATGCGTTGCAACTGTTGGAACCGCTGGACGGTGGGAACGGCAGATTAATATACATCAAATTTGATGTTGCCGTCCGATGGATTTTAGAGTAGAGTTTTACGTAATGGCAGCCGGTAAGTGCCCGGTGCGGGAGTTCCTGGATGATTTGAAACTCAGCGATCCGGACGACTTTGCGGCGGTTGTCGCAGGCTTGGCCAAGCTGCGCAATCGCCAGTATCACCGCGAGCCGCTATCCAAAGCGCTCGGCAACGGCCTCTTTGAGTTGCGCCATGTCGGCAAGCTCAACAGCCGTGTGCTGTGGTTTTTTATGAAAGGCAGGCGGATTGGCCTGCTGCACGGCATTCGCAACAAAGGCCGGGCTATCCCCTCGCGCGACCTCGCCACCGCGTGGGAACGGATGCGCGACTGGCAAAAGAGAGACGAGACATGAAGAAAACCAATTTCGACCGCTATCTCGAAAAGCAATTGACTGATCCGGCATTTGCCGCCCGTTTCAAAAGAGCCGGCGAGGCGTGGGACGTCGCGCTGCAAATCGCTTCCCTTCGGGAGCACGCAGGACTGTCCCAAAAAGACCTCGCGAAGTTGCTCAAGACCTCGCAGCAACAAATCAGCCGGCTGGAATCTTTCGGCTACGAGGGCCACTCCCTGAGCATGCTTCGCCGCGTCGCCAGCGCTCTCCACGCGCGGGTCCGCATCGTTTTTGAGCCAGCCGAAACAAAACGCCGCATGCAAGTCGCGGAACGCCCGGCAGCCTATCGGACCAAGCGCAGCGTAGCCAAGAAGAAATAGCCGCATGAAGATCGAATACGATGCCGCGCATGATTTACTGAACATAGGGTCTAGCGAACGTTCCCATCGATGATTCGGTGGAGATGGACGGAGTGGTCATCGACTACGCAAAAGACAAGCGCATCGTCGCCATTGAAGTTCTGGACGCGAGCAAGCGAACCACGCGCAAGCCCTTGGACCTCACAAACTTGGCCATCGTGAAATCTACCGGACCCGATGCTGTCCGAGAAAGTACGGAGAAATATGGCAAAAAGGCACGAGCTAAAGGCAAACGTCGCCGCTCATGACTCAAAGGAAAAGAATGGCTTAAACGATTTGAACGGCTTGAACGATTCTAACCGGTGTTTCTTATGTTTGGATAACCTTGAACCCTTGAACTTTTGAACGGGCCGATCTTTTTGTGAGTGACTCCATATCTCAGAAAATATTCTTCGGCGTGACCTGTACTGTGGTATAGCGTTGATTCCGGAGTGAGACCGGGCCGGGAGTCCGAAAAGACTCCCGACCCCATTTTCTCCGGCCCGATCGGCGTTTGTGTGAAATGCTCGATCTTGCCCTCGACGGGCGCGGCGCCTTTCGCCGATTCAAAGCCGTCCTTTCCGACTATCCAGTCGAACGCGAGCGCTGGTTTGCATTCCGCCAAGAACGCTTGGATCAGGAGATCAAGGAGTGGCTTGCCGAAAATGACATTGAGCCTACAACCTGGCTACCGACGCCTCTATCTTGTCGCGCCCGAGGATCTGATTCTCTCCAAGCTCGAATGGGCGAAAGATTCGAGAAGACCGTGGGAAGCGCGCGAACAACTAGAAACCCCGCGGCCGAAAAAAAATGAGCTTACGAAATTGAGCCGACGATGAGCGAATACCAATACTACGAATTTCAGGCGTTGGATCGTCCGTTGACGCGGGAGCAGATGGCGGAGTTGCGGGCTGTCTCGTCGCGCGCGAAGATCACGGCGTACAACTTCGTCAACGAGTACAACTGGGGCAGCTTCAAGGGGAGTCCTGACCATTGGATGGAGCGGTATTTCGACGCGTTTCTCTATTTCGCCAACTGGGGTTCGCGGCGTTTTATGCTGCGGTTGCCGACGAAGCTGCTCGATACGAAAACCGCGCAGGCGTATTGCGGCAGGGAAAGTTTATCCCGTTGGCAGAACGATGGTCACACCATCTTGTCCTTCGATGCTGAGACCGAGGGTTACGAATTGGCGGAAAACGAGGGGTCTTGGCTCGCGTCGCTTGTACCCATCCGCGCCGATTTGATGCGCGGCGACTATCGGGCGCTCTACTTGGGTTGGCTACTGGCGGTTCAATGCCGGGAACTGGATGAGGACGATCTCGAACCGCCGCTGCCGCGGGGGCTTGGTCATCTGAGCGGTGCTCTGGAATGCCTCGCTGATTTCTTAGGTATGGATTTCGACCTCATTGCGGCAGCGGCGGAATTGAGTGTGAATGAACAATTGCCGGTGCCTTCCGGCAATTGGATTGACGAATGGGTTCGTGGTCTTCCGACCACGGAGAAGGACGCGATCGTTAGACGGCTGGTTGGCGGCGACGATCTTCACCTTGGGGTGGAGATCCGCCGCCGCGCTATCCTGGCGATTGGTGGAAAGGGACAAGCGGACGAAAGGCCGCCGCGGACGGTGGGCGAACTTCTTATGCGCGCGGAGACGATCGCCGCCGAACGCAAAAAGAAAGAGGCCGAAAAGCGCGCGCGAGAAAAGGCCGAACGCGAACGGAAGGAGTCTGAAGCACGGAGAAAGTGGCTTAAATCGCTTGCCGGTAAGGAGAACCATCTCTGGTCAAATATTGAGAAATTAATCGCGACCAAGCAGCCAAGACGCTACGACGAAGCGGTATCCACGCTTCAAGATTTGCGTGATCTGGCACAGTTAAAAGGCAGGATCGCCGAGTTCAAATCTCGCATAAACGCGCTGCAGCAGGCGCACTCGGCCAAGGGCACGCTGATTGAAAGATTCTGCAAAGCGGGGCTGCTGGAACATAAACGAGGGGAAGTCAGTTGAAGAAAGGACAACAACCGCTGAAACTTTCTCGCATTGCCGAACGTGTGCGGGAACTTCGGCAGTGTTCACGGAAGAGCTGGTGCGGGTGAAAGTCCGCTTCCATAAATCTCTGACCCGTTACCTGCTGGAGGGCCGCTGGCACCTCAGCCAGAAGAACAAGAATCTCAAGGACGGTTCGCTGGAGATCACGTTCGAAGTAGCCGGCACGAAAGAGATTAAGGCCTGGATCATGGGCTTTGGTTCGCTTGCCAGGGTCCTCGAACCGGTGTCTTTGGTAAAAGAAATCAGAGAGGATTTGAGAAAAGCACTAAAATCCTACGGGACACCATAAAAACATTGACAATCCTATCGGCGTGCCTAGTCTGAATTATAGTCTCCTGGAGGGCTTTATGGCACGTGTTCTCAGCTTGTCTGAGGCCAAGGCGCGCCTGAGCGAGCTTGTCGCCAATTGTGAAAAAGACGAAGAGGATCTCGTGATTACACGCAACGGAAGGCCAGCGGCTGTGTTGATGAGCGCAGATGAGTACGAAGGATGGCGTGAGACGAGAGAGATCTTGCGCAACCCGGCGCTGATGAAAGAGATCAAACAAGGGCTAAGGCAACTCGAAAAGGGTCAGCGGTTTATTCTTGAAGAGGTTTTCGGCGAGCCTTTGCGATGGCGCAAGCGTCGCAAATGAAGCGCCTATCGCATTGAGACGGCGCGGGCTGTGAGTGTTTTTGTCAGCCATCTTCCCCCGGAGCTGAAAAAGAAAGTCAGAGCGGCGTTAAAATCGATCGCCGCTGATCCCCATCGAGCGAAAGAATTGAGAGACGAGTTGACCGGGCTCAGAAGTTATCGAGTAGCACGAGCCCGCCTCATCTATCGTATTGAAGGTTCCAGAATAGAAGTCGTTGCTTTCGGTCCGCGCGCCGACATCTACGAACGCGCCGCTGGCGAACTCAGTTTGGCTCTGAGAAGAAAGAAGACAGATTGAAGCATCGGAAGCCGACCGGTTCAGGTGGATGTCTGACGTTTAACTGCATTTTCAGGAGCCGATGATGTCTCATATGCATGAGCAAAAAATCACCGCCGGTCTGCTTAAAAAGTTGATGTCGGCCATCTCCGAAGAGCGCTGGTGCGCCGGCTGGATGCACGGCCTTGAATATACGTTGTGGGAGGACATGGTCACCGGCAGGCGTACTGGTGTTTGCAGCCGCGA
>Ga0075289_1000072_pt1 | contig 11723 bp, 11 predicted proteins | sample SF_Rice_20C_80N__4_FD_69764 | JGI IMG/M metagenome (GOLD analysis project Ga0075289, IMG submission 69764) | Rice paddy soil microbial communities from Twitchell Island, California, USA - SF_Rice_20C_80N_103 | ecosystem: Environmental > Terrestrial > Soil > Paddy field/soil | place: USA... | reverse complement strand
GGCAGTGCATAACAGTGGAGCTCATAAACGCCGCCGCCGACATGGCTCGCCCAGTCCGCCGCGTTTTTTTCGAAACGATGATAGAGGGTTACCGAATCGAGCACATCGCGTTTTTCGGTGATGATGAAAGCGGGCAAGTTGTCGCCCGTGCGTCTATCGAGCCAGATCCGGTAGACGGCGTAACCGCTCGAAGCCTGCAATGAGGTCAATTGCGAGTAGGTCTTATGCGAGGCGGTTTCGATCCAAGGAGAATTTTTACAAATGTTGCGTGTCCCGAAAACGTCGGCAGCTAGAATCAGATACTCGAACGATTCGCCCTCGACGATAAACGTCTCGTTTTCACGGCGCGTTTCCGCAACCGGCTGATTCAATCGGATCGCTACATTCTGGTTAATAAGATACCGCCTTATCGGTTGAAGCAGTGCTTCGTCATAATCGGTATCGAAGTAATCGTAGAGCAAACCATGATCGTGGCTGAGATAGAAAAAATGAAAACTCTTCATCATCTCGGCGGTGCTCAGCTTCTCCGCCGGCGCGAAGAATGCCCTGGCAAATGTGCTGAACGTAAGCCTCAAGGGCGGTGGTAGCTTAGTCTCGCTCGCAAATGCGTCGAAGCTCATGCCGTCGTATTTTGCGAACGTGTTGACTTCGTCATATTCCAAAAACTCACCCATCCTCCAGCTCGGCGGATTGAACAACACATCGCGAAATCTAAAAAACTTATTCTTCCCGAGGGACACAATGTTGAGCACTGGGGTGGTCTCGACGTGCTTAAAGCTGTACCGTTTCCCGTCGCCGGCGAGAACCAAGTAATCATCGATAGTTTGGAAGCGCTGGGTCGCGCCGATTTTTTCCAGGAACGAGCGCAGATTGTAGTAGTGACGGAAAAACGCGTGAAAGCCATGGTCAATCTTGGTTGTGTATCCCTCCTGGAGTGAGACATCCCAAGAGCCGACTTTGCCGCCGAGGTACGAATTTTTATCAAAGAGGGTAACGCCGAACCCACGTTCCGCAAGCAGCGAAGCCGCGCCGATGCCGGCGAGGCCCGCGCCGATGACCGCTACGCTCTTTGAGGACGAAAGCGATGTCGGCTTGGCCGGATCGACTTCGTTGAGCATAACCTTGTAGCCGTGGAGTTTACTTTTGATGCGCGACTGCAAAAAGGCCTTAAGCACGATAAGTCGAGTCCTGAATTGTGCAAGGGGGATCAACGGCGTGTTCGCCGGTGGCTTGGCGGCAAATGAGCTGCTGTACGTTGCGGACGGTGCGGTTGATCTCAGTCGGCTCTCGGAAAGGATTGCTGTCGAATGCTTCCTGCTCTTCCTCGATCATCAACACGTCCTGACGAGCCAATTTGGCCAACAGCCGCCTGGCGATATTGCTAAGAGCGCGTTTGACGACTCGACGGACGGCTGGCGGTGCTTTTTGTAATCCAGCAAATTTGGCGAGGGAAGTATAGTGAATAAGATAAGCTTCGGTTAAGCGCTCGTGCGCCGGACGGATCAGACAAAAAAGTTTGAAGTCGTCGCCCAAGGTCGCCTTCCAGTTGGGATAGTCGTAAGTCACCGTCAAAGTTGCACCGTGAAGCTTTCGGAGCGCCGGAATAAAGAGCTCGAGGATCGACGAAAGATTTTTTACGCAATAATAAGTCGTCGCCTGATAAGTCGCAGTCACTTGGTTCTCCGCTTCCACGACATCCTTGAGCGCTTCCGCGGTCCATACCTGGTACTGCGCATGTAGGCTGCCATGATACATGTCCATAAAGTTTTCGATCAGGTAAGAAAAATGAGCGCGCGTCGTGAGTCGCACCCAACTAGGTATTTCGTTGAGATCGTCCCATTCGTCCATTGCCATCGGCCTGACGGATGCGGACAATTCGGGATCGCCAGGAAAAATCCAGACGAAGCCATGCTTCTCGAGGACCGCGAACGATCTGATTCGACAGTTCGGCATGCGCGTATTGGCAGCAAGGTGCGGCACATGAACGCACCGACCGGCGCCGCTGAACTGCCATCCGTGATAGGCGCACTCGATTTTGTCGTCGATTACCCGCCCGTGGCTGAGCCTCACAAGCCGATGCGCGCAGCGGTCCTCCAACGCGTGCAGTTCGCCGTGTTGGTTTCGGAAGAGCACGACCGGTTGGCGCCAAATCTCCCGCCCTACCGGTCGTTCGCGGATGTCGGAGGCTTTGGCGATCATGTACCAACGATTGGCATTGATGCCGGCGCGGCGGATGTGACCGAGCTGCAGTTTTGTGGAGGTTGTCGGCTCTGATCTCATGAAGTGACGCACCGGACCTGAGCATGAAACATAAGCTGAAATACTTACACGCACAAGGCGTAACCCTAGCGCTTTGTTAGAACCAGATCTCTCATTCTTTCCAAATTACAATGGGCTTTTGCTTGTCATTTCGAGGAAGGAGCGAGGAATCTTTTGCGAAGTGGCTCGGTGCAATCGTAATTGAACCATTACCATTTGCATGACCAACGCAACGTAGCAGTTCGGCTGCAAAAGCCCGAAATTTGAATGGCCCAACGGCAAGGCGACAGAGCGAAATTCCACCATGAAGGCCAAGTGCGACATGGCTAAAAAGATCCGGGTACCTTGTGCCAAGACGCAAAAGCGCCAAGAAAACCAATCCTCCGGGGTTCGAATTTGCCGTCTGCATGCTGAACCCTTCGATATTTTAAGAGTACTCTACGCGAAGTATCTGCTTGGCACTTGTCCCAATTCATTGATCAAGCGCGTCTTCCCTCTGGATGCATTGTTCTATATACCTGGGGTGTTCGCGGAGGATATCCACTGATGAAAAAAGGCGCACTCCTGGCTGCCGCGTCGATAGTTGCGGTTTTGGTGATGTTCTTTGTCTTCAGCCGCTTCTTCGTTGACCTCTTATGGTTCAGCTCCCTGGGATTCCGAGCTGTTTTTACTACGACGTGGCTCACGATGCTAATTGTGTTCGCCGTCGCGTCCGGACTGTCATCGGTAGTCCTGCTGGTCAATGGACTCATCGCGGCGCGAGCTACGACCGGTCCAATAAACCGACCGCGGAGCTTTAGAGTCATCGGCCGTAGCACCCAAGGGCGCCCCGAGGTGATCGAGCTTTCCGTCGACAAGCTTCCGCTGAGGCCGATCGTTGCGGGAGCGGCCTTGATCGTCGGCTTGCTTATCGGTTTTGCTCAAATGGCCAACTGGGACATGATTCTCAAATGGTATTATGCTGTGCCGTTCGGACGGTCTGACCCTGTATTCGGCAATGACCTCGCGTTCTATGTATTTGCGCTGCCGGTCTATGAACTGCTAAAGGATTGGGCGCTGCTGATAATTTTTCTAAGCGCCGCCATCACCATCGTTATCTACGTTGCTCGCGGCTCGATTGATTATCAGCAGACCGGATTCCCCGCGATAAGCGCCGCCGCCATTCGTCATCTTTCCGGCCTGCTGGGGATGTTTTTTGTCGCGAAAGCCTGCGGCTATATTCTGCAGCGCTATGACTTATTAACCAGCAATAATGGGATCGTTTTCGGCGCCGCCTATACCGACGTTAATTTGCGCTTGCCGTTGTTGATCGCTCTCGCCGGCGCGGCACTCATCGCGGCGGCGCTATGCGCTTACAATATTTGGCAAGGTGGTATCCGCCTGCCCGTCGCGGCTGTACTGATCGTTTTCGCCGTGTCGATTGTCCAAACAATCGTGCCCGGCGGGTTTCAGGGTTATTGGGTCAAGCCCGACGAATTAAAGCTCGAGTCGCGCTACATCGCCACTAACATCGAGTTCACCCGATATGGCTTCGGTCTCGATCACATCACGAGCGCGCCGTTCCCGTCGAAAGGAAAACTCACGCCGGAGGTGATCGCGGCGAATCAAGCGACGATCCAAAACATTCGCTGGTGGGATCCGCGCCCGCTAACGGATACCTACAGACAATTGCAAGAAATCCGCCTTTACTACGACTTTCACGACATCGATGTCGATCGTTACACCATCGATGGCAGCTACCGGCAAGTGTTGCTGTCGGCCCGAGAGTTGAATCAGTCGAAACTGCCGGCCGACGCGCAAACCTGGATTAATCAGCGCTTCAAGTTTACCCACGGCAACGGCATTGCCATGAACCCGGTCAATCGCTTCGATGAGGAGGGGCTGCCGGTTTTTTACGTCAAGGACATTCCTCCCGTCGGTCCGCCGGAGCTCAAGATCGACCGCCCGGAGATTTATTTCGGCGAGGAGACGCGCAACTACGTCGTGGTAGGAGGCGGGACAAAAGAATTCGATTACGCCAAAGGTCAGGAAAATGTCTACAACGTATACGAAGGCCGTGACGGCGTATCATTGGGCAGTCTTTGGCGGCGCGCGCTATTTGCCTGGTCCTTTGGCGATTTCAAGTTGCTCATCAGCGACAACGTAACCTCGTCGAGCAAAATTCTCTTTCGTCGCCTGATTCAGGAGCGCATCCAGCGGATCGCGCCGTTTTTCCGTCTCGATCGCGATCCTTATCTGGTCGTCAACGACGGGCGCTTGATCTGGTTGCAGGACGCTTACACCATCAGCGACGCGCTGCCTTATTCCCAAGTGGCCCAACCCGGCGGTATCAATTATATCCGCAACTCGGTGAAGATAGCGGTCGATGCCTATGACGGCAATCCGGTTTTTTATATCGCCGACCCGAACGATCCGATCGTTCTCACCTATCAGCGTATTTTTCCGGCACTATTCCAACCGATGTCATCGATGCCGGATTCGCTGCGCAAGCACATCCGTTACCCGGAAGATCTGTTCATTATTCAAGCCAGAGTGTACGGCACCTATCACATGAAAGACCCCGAGGTGTTTTACAACAAAGAGGATCTTTGGAATTTTCCGCGGGAAAATCACAAAGGGCAAGTTGGCGTGATGCAGCCTTACTACACGATCATGCGACTGCCGGGGGAGCCGCGCGAGGAGTTTATTTTGATGCTGCCGATGGTGCCGAACAATCGCGATAACATGATTGCCTGGCTGGCGGCGCGTTGCGACGGGCCAAACTACGGCAAAGTGATCGAGTATGCCTTTTCCAAGGAGAATCTCATTTACGGTCCCGCACAGATCGAAGCGCGCATCGATCAGGACACGACGATCTCCCAGCAACTTTCACTGTGGAATCAGGCCGGTTCCCGCGTCATCCGCGGTAATCTGTTGGCAATTCCGATCGATGACACGTTGCTGTATGTGGAACCTTTGTATCTCAGTGCCGAGAGCCGCCAGTTGCCGGAGCTCAAACGGCTGATTGCCTCTACCGGCGATCGTGTGGTCATGGCTCAGGACGTCGATAGTTTGCTCGCTGCGCTAGTCACGCCGGAGACACGCAAGGCAGCCGTCGTCGCGTCGACGGCAGGCCGTGGAGCCGAATTGCCTCCCGCTGGCGCAAATGCGCAAGCCCTTAACCACTATCATCGAGCGTTTGAGGCGCTGAACAAAGGCGATTGGCGTACTTTTGGAGTAGAAATGGATGCGATGCAAAAAGCCTTGCAAGCCGCCCCGGCGAAGCCGCCCTCGTAGCGTCCGGAACGTGATATTCGGAGAATGAGGTAGCCGAGTCAGTCAAGTCTTCTTTGATCGATGGTGCTTGCGTCAGTTGTGCTGCGATCGTAACAAATATTCTGCCGCAAAATTCAGCTTCGGCTCCGGGGGATCTAAGTTTCTCTTGGGACCTCGACATCGGCCCATTCATGAAAACTTGCGGGTCAAGGAACAGTTCGCTTAAAACGGGTCGAGGTGATAGGATATAATCTCCTTTAGAGCTTTTTTGACGTAGTTGATTGGCCTCCGGAGCTTTAAACGAGCCGGAGGCTTTTTTGTTTGAAAGGGAGGGGGCTTATGGCGGAAAGAATCGATGTCACTTTACGAGACGGCACCTTGGTACGGCATAAGATGAAGGGTTATGAAGGCAAGATCGAGGGTACGACCGCGATCAAAGGCTGCTTTACCAAAGGCGGGGCCTTGCTGGAGCCGCCGGTCAGCAAAGAGATTTTCCAATACCGCGTGGTGGTGAGCGGTATGTCGATGCGTTATATCGCGCCGGTGGACGATTTAGAAGTTCTCGATGCAGTGACCGAGATCCGCTGTGTTCGGTGCTCCAAAGCTTTCTACAGCAAGCCGGGCATAAAAAACAAAGCCGGCGGGCGCTGCGCCTGCGGCGGCTGGATTTGTCCTGTCTGCTTGGGATGCCAAACGGACGACGCCGCAAAAGATAAAGCAACCTCCTGCGTGAGCCAGCGCAAACGATTTCAAAAAAAGTCGGCAGCGAAATAAATATTTGCCGCGGCAAAAGAACTAGTGCCACGTTTGAAACTCTAGAGCAGCGATCGTAAAAAATCAGTGGGAAGAACGGCTGTGCACCGCCATCGGACGACAGCCCGGGGTGCATGGCCGATTCGACCGCACAAGAGAATTCGAACCGACCCGAGTTAATTCATTCATGCCGGGATGCGGGCTGCACGATCCACGCGTTACTCTCAAGACAAAGAAAAGATCTTCGAGGTTCCAGAAATATGAGCGGTGAACTTTCTCTAACCGGACTCGTTGAGGTTCTGCAATGTGACGCTTCTGCTATGAAGCCGGGAAAGATGCAGGATATTCTTGACCGGCTCGTCATTCCGACTGCGGAGATTCAAAGTCACACGCGCTTCTCCGATATAAGCTATGCTCGTAATTTGGTGCATAAAACCGCCGAGTTCGAAATCATGCTTATGTGCTGGCATGCCGGTCAGCGTTCCTCGATCCATGATCACGCCGGTTCGTTGGGCGGGTTAAAGATTCTCCACGGCTCGCTGACAGAGTCTCTCTTTCAAAAGGCCCCGAACGGCATGATAAAGTCACTGAGTTCCGTCGATTACACAGTCGGCGAAACGTGCGTGGAGGAGACTTCTCTAATCCACCAGATCTCGGATCTGCAAGGAGAGAACGGCAAGGCGATTTCTGTTCACATTTACGTTCCACCTTTATCGCGAATGAATGTTTACTCACTGGAAGATCCCTCCGTAAAGAATATCTTGCCTCAATACTTCAGTGCTGGCGCCGGGATATAACCGATTTCCGCTGGGGCTTAACGTCACTGCGGAGCCAAATCTAATTCACTTCGATTGTGGGCGATTGTATTTTACGGCCAAAATGGTCGTCAGGATCCTGGCGCGCTAATACCGCAACGTTTGCGGGATATGAAGCGGCGGGATCCATTTTTGGCGTCTAATATTGTGAGATTTAATTCTATAGTTTACTGTAACCCCTAATTTACGTGTGCGAGGTGTGTGCATGATAAACTCCAAAATTTTCTTCCTTACAACCTTTTTTGCTCTGTCTTTTGCCGCGTCGGTGGCTCATGCGGATGTGCAAGAAGACATCGACCGCGCAGTATCCATCATCGAACGATTTTCGGAGATACCAGAGAGCGCGATTCCGCCCGCGGTTATGCGCGATGCCAAAGGCGTGGCGATCCTCACCGTCACCAAGGCGGGTTTTGTCCTGAGCGGCAGGGGCGGGACCGGTGTTGTCGTTGCCCGGACCGAAAAGGGCTGGAGCGGTCCATCAGCAATCGGCACGGGTGGAATAGGAGTCGGATTTCAAGTTGGACTTCAAGTTTCTGAATACGTGATCATTCTTAACACTCAAGAAGCAGTCAACTCGTTTGCCAAAGGCAGCAACATCACTCTCGGCGGTAACCTGAGCGCCGCGCTCGGACCCGTCGGACGTTCTGCCGAGGCCGCCATTGCGCCTCAGGCGGCAATTTATACCTACAGCCGGAGCCAAGGCATATTTGCCGGCGTGTCCTTGGAAGGAACGGTGATAGCGACCCGCTATGAAGCAAACGAAGAATACTATGGCAAGCCGACTTTTCCGAGCGATATCCTCTCAGGCTCTGTTACGCCTCCTGCCAGCGCTCAGAAGTTGATCGATGTGTTGTCGAAATACTGAGAGTAGTGCGGCGGAATCGCTAATGTTGAGAGCCTGCGAAACGAATTCCGCACATATCCCTGCTTGTCCGCTAACGAGGAGAATTTCCTAACTCTCGGTAGGCCGATTCCAAGCCCGCAGCTACGTCATCTACGCTGTCCGTGATCTCGGCAATTTTCCCAATCGACATCGCGACTTGGGTTTGCAATATTTCTTCCGTTCATCGCTGCCCATGACTTAATCTAAACTTGCCGCTCTCGTAGTCGCTCTATTTTTATATTCCGAATTTGTGGCGCCGCGGAGTCGCCACCTTCTCCTGTCCGGAGAATTGCCATAATCCGTTGACACGATGGCAAAGAATACATACTCGTAGATCTAATGCCTGGGCAGATTCCAATCACACTATTAGAGAATCAAACGGGGGCGCCGACATTCGACACCGACGACGAAAAGTGGGTGGAAACGCTACTTGCCGGAGAGAATCGTCTGCTCGAGATGATATCAAAGGGCAATTCGCTCGCGGTGATTCTCGATCGATTATGTTGGCTCGTCGAGGAGCTTTCCAGCGGTTTTCTCGCCACGATTCTACTGTTGGATCCGAACGACAACCGCCTTTGGCACGCCGCGGCGCCAAGCCTTCCTAAAAGTTATACGGCGGCCATCGATGGTATCGTCATTGGCCCTTCCGTGGGTTCGTGCGGAACGGCTGCTTACCGGAGAGAGCCGGTCATCGTCTCAGACATCGCCACAGATCCGCTGTGGGCCGATTACCGCCAATTGCCGTTATCGCACGGGCTGCGGGCGAGTTGGTCTGCGCCGATACTCTCCTCGGAAGGCAGTGTGCTGGGGACCTTCGCAATTTACGCTCGCGAGCCGGGTAATCCTAGTCCGCAATATCATAAAATCATCGAACAGATTTCTCATCTTGCTAGCATCGCGATCGAGCGTAGCCGGGCGGAGGCGAAGCTGCGACAAAGCGAAAGCGAGCTGCGGCAGCTCATCGATGCCGTTCCTCATCACATCTTCGTTCTCGGGCCGGATGGAAGCCGTCTCTATTCGAATCAGGTCGCGCGCGAATACCACGGTCTCCGTCCCGAAGATCCTGAGAGAGACCAATTGGCAACGTTCGTTCATCCGGAAGATCGGGAGAGGGCGCTGGCTGAACGGCAGCAGTCGATAACGCGCGGCGCACCTTACGAATTGGAAGCAAGACTATTTGGCAAGGACGGGCAATATCGCTGGTTTCTTATCCGTGGCAACCCGCTGCGGGATGAACAGGGGCGTATCACTCGCTGGTACGGGACGCGGACCGACATCGAAGACCGCAGGCGCGCGGAAGAAAAATTACGCCAAGACGAGAGGGAGCTCCGGCGCATCACCGATGCGATACCTCACGCCATCAGTGTCTTGGCACCGGACGGGACGATTCTATACGCAAATGAGGTCGTGCTCGACTACACGGGTCTTAGGCTAGAAGACATAAAGGCCGACGACTTTTGCGCCCGGCTTTTCCATCCGGATGATCTAGAAAAGTTCCGGGACGAACAGCGGCTCGCGCTGTCACGCGGTGAACCGTTTGAGGCGGCACTGCGCGCTCGCCGCAAAGACGGGCAATACCGTTGGTTTTTAGTCCGCTACAACCCATTGTGCGACGACGAGGGAGGCATCATTCGATGGTACGCGACGGGAACCGATATCGAGGACCGCAAACAAGCTGAGGAGAGAGTCCAAAAAGAAAACCTGGCGTTGCGCGAGGAAATCGATCACTCGTCGATGTTCGAGGAAATCGTCGGTTCGTCGGCGCCGCTCCGAAAAGTACTGGCGCAAGTCGCAAAAGTGGCGCCGGTGGATTCCACAGTTCTCATTTTGGGTGAGACCGGGACGGGCAAGGAGCTGATCGCGCGCGCCATTCACAAGCGCTCGAAACGTTCTTCGCGGGCATTTATTCGCGTCAATTGCGCGGCGATCCCTCAGTCGCTCATCGCCTCCGAACTGTTCGGACACGAAAAAGGCGCTTTCACCGGCGCGCTGCAAAGGCGGCTCGGGCGCTTCGAGCTGGCCGATGGCGGAACGATCTTCCTCGACGAAGTGGGCGAACTGCCGGCCGAAACGCAGCTCGCGCTATTGCGAGTGCTTCAAGAGCACGAATTTGAGCGCGTCGGCGGCAGCCAGACGATTTCCGTCGATGTGCGCGTGCTCGCCGCTACCAACCGCGACCTTAAGGCTGTGGTCGCCGCGGGGATGTTCCGCGAGGATCTTTACTACCGACTCGATGTTTTTCCAGTCGAGATGCCTTCGCTGCGCGAACGGACAGACGACATTCCTTTGCTCGTCCAGTATTTCATCGAGCGCTATGGCAAAACGGCTGGAAAGAAATTCAGAAACATCAACAAGATGACATTGGAGCTGTTTCAAGCTTACGATTGGCCCGGCAACATTCGCGAGCTGCAGAACGTTATCGAGCGGGCGGTTATTCTCTGCGACGGCGATATCTTCTCGGTCGACGAAACCTGGATCAAGCGCGAATCGCCGCAAGTCTCTGGGCCATCAGTCCCATTCGTCGGCGCTATTGTCAGCCGGGAAAAGGAAATGATCGAAACCGCGCTGGCGGAGAGCCGCGGAAAAATCGCTGGTCCAGCGGGCGCGGCGGCCAAGCTCGGCATCCCTCGGCAGACCCTCGAATCAAAGATCAAGCGCCTGGGACTCGACGTCCATCGGTTCAGAAGCAGACAAGTCGACTGAAGCACGAGGGCGGAAGTCACCGATGCCCGTGCAAGGCGCTTCGTTTTTCGTTGGTTCCTCAGATCCAAGCGGATACGATCGAGGTCGCGATGGTCCACTCATTTAACCGCGAGTTGGATCGACGTTTGGCACCGATGGAATTGTCGCCTGAAGTGCGTCATGTGATGGACGCGCAACGCGTCAAGCTCGCGGGAGCGGAACTGTCTTCCACTGCCGACGAGCGACCGCGCCTCGCGTTGAAACAGGCGATCGACGAATCTTTTGTTTCCGGTTTTCGTCTGGTCATGCCGAAGCAAAGGATTTAGCCACGGGTACAGCGCGCCGCGCCCGACCCGCCGCGGCGCCCCTAGCCAGCCCGAAGCGCGGTCGCGCGACGCTCGGCACCTCGATCATCGCCAACACGTCGTTGTTCAGCGCAGGGTCGCGTTCGCTCAAATAAAAGAACAATCGTTGCAGCGCTTTGCCGCCGACGGGCGACCTCGGTTTTTTCGCGCGGCGCTGGAGCTTTGTATCGATCTTGCTTCTCATCGGAGACTACCCCCTTTTCACGGGCAATCCTTCTTGGCGTCCTTTGGTGATTTCTTTTTTTTCTTTGCTTGAGAGATCGTTTTCACTCGGCGCGCCTCCTGAAACATGCGGAGGCGCTCCGCGGCGCGACCGCCAGCGGGTTCCGGCGTCTTGTCGCCTGGGCGTCTAACCATTTTTATTCTCCTTGTCAGACCGTGTGGAAGGTAGTGATGCGAAAAGTTTACAACCGGGCTCCTGCGAAAAAAAGTCGCTTTAGAATTTTTGCTGATGAAACTATATAACCGAATCGTTTGTCGGCCGTCCAATATAAAATACTTATGGCTGAACGATAAATGAGGCTTATGTGGCGAGCAAAGTTTATTTTCGGCACCGGCGCCATGCACCGGCCTCGATGTCAATGAGAAATTCCGCTGACAAGCGACTGATCGACTCGGAGTTCAAATAGTCTAAGCCGGCCATGAGTGTAACTGGTTCCAGTCGTTCAAGACGTTCAATCGCTTCGCTACGTTCAAATCGTTTGACGGATG
>Ga0075289_1000071_pt1 | contig 11748 bp, 8 predicted proteins | sample SF_Rice_20C_80N__4_FD_69764 | JGI IMG/M metagenome (GOLD analysis project Ga0075289, IMG submission 69764) | Rice paddy soil microbial communities from Twitchell Island, California, USA - SF_Rice_20C_80N_103 | ecosystem: Environmental > Terrestrial > Soil > Paddy field/soil | place: USA... | reverse complement strand
AATTTCGCCGGCCGGATTTTGCTCGCATGAAGCGATTGATGGAGCGGCCGGTGATTTTCGATGGCCGCAATATTTACGATCCGCTCGATTTAGCCGAGCGCGGATTTGCCTATTACTCCATAGGGCGGAATCATGTCTAGATACTTGGTGACCGGCGGCGCCGGCTTTATCGGGTCTCATCTATGTGAGAGCTTCCTCAAGCAGGGGCATGAAGTGCTTTGTATGGATAACTATTCGACCGGCGCCAAACAAAACATCGGCGCATTCCTCAGGAATCCCTGTTTTCGTTTCATCGATCACAACGTAAGCCGCTATATCGAAGTGCAGGAGCCGCTCGATTACATCCTTCATTTCGCTTCGCCGGCGAGCCCCGTCGATTACCTGGAACTGCCGATTCCAACTCTCAAAGTGGGGGCTTTGGGGACGCACAATACTCTGGGCTTGGCGAAAGCGAAGAACGCGATTTATCTCTTGGCGTCCACGTCGGAGGTGTATGGCGATCCGTTGGTGCGACCGCAAAATGAAGAATACTGGGGCAACGTCAACCCGATCGGTCCGCGCGGGGTTTACGACGAAGCCAAGCGGTTCGCCGAGGCGATGACGATGGCGTACCACAGGTTTCACGGGCTTAACACGCGCATCGTGCGGATTTTCAATACCTATGGGCCGCGCATGCGCTTGCACGACGGCAGAGTCGTGCCCAATTTTATCATGCAAGCGCTCAAGGGAGAGCCGCTCACCGTTTATGGCCAGGGCCAGCAGACCCGAAGTTTTCAGTACGTTGACGATCTGGTCGATGGCATCAATAAGATTCTCGGGGCGGATCATCATCTGCCGGTCAACATCGGTAACCCTCGCGAAATGACCGTGCTCGAATTCGCGGAAAAGATCATCGCGCTCACCGGCTCGAAGAGCAAAATAGTTTATAAAGCTCTGCCCGAGGATGACCCGCAGGTGCGTCAGCCCGACATTACCAAGGCAAAGAAGATTCTCAATTGGGAGCCCAAGGTCACGCTGGAAGAGGGGCTAGTGAAAACCATCGAGTACTTTCGCGCCCGTCTCAAGGAGCAAACGGCTTGAAAATCGTTGTGACCGGCGGCGCGGGATTCATTGGCTCCAATATAGTAGACGCTTATCTGGCGCAGGGCCACGAGGTGCATGTCCTCGACGATTTTTCCACCGGCCAAAAAAGCAATTTGAACAAAAAAGCCGAGCTCCATGAAGTCGATATCACCGATCCGCAAGCGGCGCGCGTGATTGAGCGCGTCAAACCGGACACATTGAGTCATCATGCCGCGCAAATGGATGTGCGTCATTCTGTCGCAGACCCGGCTTTTGATGCGCGCGTCAATATCATCGGTTTTATCATCTTGCTGGAAGCGGCAAAAAACGCCGGGGTCAAAAAGGTCATCTTCGCTTCTTCGGGCGGCGCGGTTTACGGCGAGCAAGACGCGTTTCCCGCGCCCGAAGATCACGTGACACGGCCGGCTAGCCCGTACGGCGTGAGCAAGCGAGCCGGCGAGCTTTATCTTTCCTATTATCAGCAAGCTTTCGGCCTGCCGTACATCGCGCTCAGATACGCCAATGTGTACGGGCAGCGCCAGTCTGCCAAGGGCGAAGCCGGTGTCGTCGCAATCTTTTTGACGTTGCTGCTGGCGGGCGAAACACCGGTGATCAACGGCGATGGCGGCCAGACGCGCGACTATGTTTACGTCGGCGACGTGGTCGCGGCCAACGTTAATGCCCTTAACTCGTCTTTCGTCGGCCCGGTCAATATCGGCACCGGGGTTGAGACCGACGTCATTACCCTTTTTCAGCATCTGCGCCAAGCGCTCGGCAGTGAAATTCAAGCGCTGCATGGGCCGGCCAAAGCCGGTGAACAACGGCGCAGTTCGCTCGATGCGCGCCGCGCAAGCGCGGTGCTCGGTTGGCGCCCCCAGGTGGCGTTGGCGGACGGGCTGCAGCGCACGGCCGAATACTATCGAGAAACCGCCGGCCGATGACCCTCGATCACATCAGAAATTTTTCGATCATCGCGCATATCGATCACGGCAAGTCGACTTTGGCGGACCGGTTGCTCGAATTTACCGGAGCGGTGAGCGCGCGTGAGAAGACCGATCAGATCCTCGACAGCATGGATCTCGAGCGCGAGCGCGGCATCACGATCAAAGCGAGCCCAGTCTGTTTGAGCTACCGGGCCAAGGACGGGAAAGAGTACAAGCTTAATCTCATCGATACTCCCGGCCACGTCGATTTTACCTATGAAGTTTCGCGGAGTTTAGCGGCTTGCGAGGGCGCGTTGTTGGTCGTCGATGCGGCCCAGGGGGTGGAAGCACAGACGGTCGCCAACGTGCACATGGCGCTTGATCATAATCTGGAAATTCTGCCGGTGATCAACAAGATCGATTTGCCGAGCGCCGAGCCTGAACGGGTAAAACGCGAGATCGAAGATGTCATCGGCCTCGATGCGTCCAACGCGGTCATGGCGAGCGCGAAAGAGGGCATCGGCACCGAGGATATTCTCGAAGGAATCATCCACCATTTTCCCCCTCCCACGGGTGATCCGGCCGCGCCGCTGCGCGCGTTGATCGTCGATAGCTGGTTCGATCCTTACCACGGCGCGGTGGTGATGACTCGAGTCTTTGACGGCACGGTGAAAAAGGGCACAAAAATTCGCATGATGGCAAGCGGCAATTCCTTCGAGGTGCTTCGGGTCGGCGTATTTTCACCCGGACCCGTGGAGGTCGCCGAACTTAGGGCGGGCGAAGTGGGCTTTGTCATGGCGGGAATCAAAGAAGTCGCCGAGACCCAGATCGGCGATACAATAACGACCGACGATCGGCCGAGCGATGAGCCGCTGTCGGGATTCAAGCCGATGAAGCCGATGGTATTCAGCGGGCTATATCCAACCGACTCCGGTCAGTATCAGGCGTTGCGCGACGCGCTCGAAAAGCTCCGGTTGAACGACTCCTCATTCACTTATGAGCCTGAGACCTCGCAGGCGCTCGGCTTTGGATTTCGCTGCGGTTTTCTTGGCCTCTTGCACATGGATATTGTACGTGAGCGGCTCGAGCGTGAGTTCGGTCTCAGCCTGATCACGACCGCGGCGACGGTCGTCTATCGGGTCGTGATGGTAAACGGCGAGGTCCTGATGATCGATAATCCGGTGCGGCTGCCGAATGAATCCGAAATCGATAGAATCGAAGAGCCGGTGATCCAAGCCACCATTCACCTGCCCCAGGAATTCCTCGGCGGCGTGCTCAAGATCTGCGAAGAGAAGCGTGGTAGTCAGAAAGAAATTCGCTATCTTGGTCCTAAGCGCGTCGTGCTGGTGTATGAGTTGCCGCTCAATGAGATTGTGGTAGATTTTTATGATAGGTTGAAATCGGTTAGCCGTGGTTATGCTTCGATGGATTATGAAATCGCCGGTTACCGCGCGGCGGATCTGGTGAAGCTGGACGTGCGCATCAACGGTGATGTGGTCGACGCCATGTCGATGATCGTCCACCGTGAAAGAGCCTATTACCGCGGCCGCGACTTGGTGCAGAGAATGCGCGAGATCATCCCACGGCAACTCTTCGAAGTGGTGATCCAGGCGGCCATCGGCAGCCGGGTAATCGCGCGGGAAGCAGTAAAAGCGCTGCGCAAAAATGTGACGGCGAAATGCTATGGCGGCGATATCACGCGCAAACGCAAGCTCTTGGAGCGCCAGAAAGAAGGCAAGAAGCGCATGAAGCAGGTCGGCAAAGTGGAAATCCCCCAGGAAGCATTTCTGGCGGCGCTCAAGATTTGACGCGGAAATCGCCAATGGCGTCAGAAAAGGTAAACAAGGTGAAAAATCAAGGCGTGGTGGACCAACCGGCGACGGTGAAGCCCAAGTCGGCTTTTCGCGAGTATGCGGAAGCCATTCTCATGGCGCTGATTCTGGCGCTGTTCATCCGGACCTTCATCGTGCAAGCGTTTAAAATTCCTTCGGGTTCGATGATTCCGACTCTGGCGATCGGTGATCATATTTTGGTCAATAAGCTGTCCTATGGCTTGCGGATGCCGTTTCTCGAACGTTATCTCGTGCAGTACGCTACCCCGCAGCGCGGCGACGTCGTGGTCTTCATCTATCCCGAAGATCGCTCGAAAGATTTTATCAAGCGCGTCATCGCGGTCGGCGGTGACACGGTGGAGGTTCGCAACAAAAAGATTTTTATTAACGGCAAGCAGATGGAAGATCCGCACGCCCACTTCGCCGGGTATGATCCGCAGGCGGGCGGCGTCGGCAGCGGTGACGACTACGGCCCGAAAACGGTGCCGCAAAATCATATATTCGTCATGGGGGACAATCGCGACCGTAGTTATGACAGCCGTTTCTGGGGCTTCGTCGATTTGAATGAGGTGCGCGGCAAGGCCTTTCTCATCTATTGGTCCTGGGACGGGAGCGACCGCTGGGTGCGCTGGGAGCGCCTCGGTAATCTGATTTACTGATCGCGTTTGAGTGGCGGGTTCGCCAAAGCAGCGACTGCGCCGCCGCACCTTCAGTGACAATCCCATGACTGTTATAACCGTGCCTGGTGCTGTTGGCGAAGCGGCGGAAGATCGCCATGAACAAAAAAATGAAGATCGCATTAACGGTGTGTGCGGCGATGATTCTTCTTTTGGTGATTGTGAATATTCTGATTGCCTTGGGCAATCAGTCGATTCAAAACGAAGTCGCCGAACGCCAGCAAGAGATCGCGCAGACGATTCAGCTCGAGGCGCTCAATCGCCAGCTCATTACCGTGCTCGCCAATATGGCATTGAAGACCAATGACGACCGGCTGAAAAAGTTGCTGGCGGAAACCGGCATCAGCCTCGATGCCGCCCCCGAGACCGCGCCGGCGGAAAAGTGAGGCAGTCATGGCTGAAGAGATCGAACACGTAAACGAAGCGGAGCCGGTCGGTCAGGCGGTTGCTCAGGAAAAAGCCCATGCTAATTTGCCCTTCATTCTGACCTTGGCGGCGCTGCTTATTTATTTTGGTTTTCAAACCGTGCAACTGCTCGGCGAGCGCAGCAATATGATCCTGGTCAAGAGCAACCAGGATGCGGCGATCCAGGAGGCGCAGAAAGTTCAGGCGCAGTTTAAAAACCTCGTCGCCAAGACCAGCGAGCTTGCCGATCAAGGCCACGCCGGCGCAAAAATGGTTATGGAAGAATTGCTCAAACGCGGCGTGAGCTCTGTGCCAGACGCCATGCCTCCGGAAACGAAGACACCGGGAAAACTGGAAACAAAGCCGACCTCGTAAGTTACGATAGAATTAATTCGCTTGCGCCGGGGTGCTGGAGTCTTCGGCAGCCTAGCGCATATATTTCATGCGTGATGATAGGCCGTCAACATCCGTAATCCCGGCGGAACCCCACCCGCGCCGGCAAACACTAAATGCTTCTTGATGCTCGCGCCGCCGCGATTCCGTTTTTAGCGCGAAACTTCGCTGCGATAATGTCGTGTCGGCGATTAGATACACAGTGATTCGCTGTTGCTCACTTGACGCTTCGTCAAATTCTCTTTAGCTTGATCTTACGCGGCCCTCGCGCGGGAGATCTGTTGACACTATCCTTATTTCATCCGCTGGTTGAGCACTGGTTTGCTGCGCGTTTTCAAAGTCCCACGCCTGCGCAGCAGCGCGGCTGGGAAGCGATCGCCGCCGGCCGGTCGGCGCTTATCGCAGCCCCTACCGGGTCAGGTAAAACCCTGGCGGCGTTTCTTTGGTCTATCGATCGGTTGATCAAGCGGGCGCTGCGCGGAGAGCTCGACGAGCGCACCAGCGTGGTTTACGTGTCGCCGCTCAAGGCCCTAGGGAACGATATCGCTAAGAATTTGCAAGTGCCGCTGGCCGAGATCTATCAGTTAGCCGGCCGGGAAGGTATTCTGCTGCCGAGCATTCGCGTGGCGGTTCGCTCCGGCGACACGCCGGCGCATGAACGGCAGGCGATGGTGCGCCGGCCGCCGCACATTCTCATCACCACGCCGGAGTCTCTCTACATCCTTCTCACCGCGCTGCGCAGCCGGGATTTTTTACAAACGGCCGAGACCCTGATCGTCGACGAGATACATGCAGTGGCGCAAGACAAGCGCGGGGCGCATCTGGCGCTCTCGCTCGAACGTCTCGACGCCTTGGCCGGCCGCTCGTTACAGCGCATCGGCTTGAGCGCCACGCAAAAGCCGATCGAAGAAGTCGCGCGGCTTCTCGTCGGATCGGAGCATATACGGCCCGACGGTACGACTGATTGCTCGATCATTGACGTCGGCCACCGCCGCGACATGGATCTGCGTATTGAAGTTCCGGATCAGGAGCTTGGACCGATCATTCGCCAGGATATCTGGGCGGCCGTTTACGACAAGCTCGTCGAACACGTCCAAGCGCACCGCACGACCTTGATCTTCGTCAACACGCGTCGCTTGGTCGAGCGCGTAGCGCACCAGTTGACTGAAAGGCTGGGCGAGGGCAAGGTCGGCGCGCATCATGGCAGCCTGTCGCGCAAGACTCGATTGGAAGTCGAAGAAAAACTCAAGTCGGGGGAATATGGTGTCGTCGTAGCGACGGCCTCGCTGGAGCTCGGCATCGATATCGGCCATGTCGACGTCGTCTGTCACATCGGTTCGCCGCGCAATCTAGCTGTGCTGTTGCAGCGAGTGGGCCGGTCCGGGCATTGGCTCGGCGCCATCCCGAAGGGGATTTTTTTTCCGCTCACGCGCGACGATCTGCTGCAGTCGGTTGCGGGCATCCGTGCTGTGCGCCAAGGCGAACTGGACAAGCTCGCCATTGTCAACAAACCTCTCGATGTTCTGGCGCAACAGATGGTCGCCACTGTGGCGAGTTTGCAAGGGACGGCAAAAAACGGCAAGGCTGGGCACAATAAAGGCGAAGAGCCGGGAATTGGCGAGGACGAGTTATGGCAGCTCGTGCGCTCTGCTTATCCTTACCGGGACCTCGCGCGGGAAGATTTCGAGGAGCTCGTTGAAATGCTCAGCGAGGGCGTCGAAACGCGCCGGAGCCGGCGCAGCGCCTATCTGCATCGCGACCGCATCCACGGCATACTGCGCGCGCGCCGCGGCGCCCGCCTGACGGCGATCACCAATGGCGGCGCCATCCCCGACACGGCCGATTACCGGGTCATCGAATTTCCGAGCGAAACATTTGTCGGCACGGTGAACGAAGATTTTGCCATCGAGAGTCTCGCCGGCGATATTTTTCTCCTAGGCAATCGTTCCTGGCGCATTCGGCGGGTTGGCTCGGGAATGGTTTGGGTTGAAGACGCGCAGGGACAGCCGCCAAGCATTCCGTTTTGGCTGGGCGAGGCGCCGGCGCGCACGCTCGAGTTATCGACGGCAGTGTCCGAGTTGCGTAAAGCGGTCGCTGAAAGACTGCCAGACCGCGCGCGAGTGGTGGAATGGCTGATGGCCGAAGTGGTCATGCCGCCAAGCGCCGCGGAGCAGATCGTCGATTACGTCGGCGAAACCGTGCAGGTCCTCGGTACGGTGCCGTCGCAGGAAAAGATTATCGCCGAGCGTTTTTTCGACGAGGCGGGCGGCATGCAGTTGATTTTACATTCGCCCTGGGGAGGGCGCATCAATCGCGCCTGGGGCCTCGCACTGCGCAAACGTTTTTGCGTGAGCTTTGACCGCGAGCTGCAAGCGGCGGCGACCGATGACGGCTTGTGCATTTCGCTGGTGGAGCAGCACTCGTTCCCGCTGACAGACGTCTTTTCGATGTTGCGGCCGGGGAATCTCGAATACAACCTGATTCAGGCGGCGCTCGCCTCGCCGATGTTCGACAATCGTTGGCGTTGGAACGCCACGCGAGCTCTGGCGATCCGGCGCCATAACGGTGGGCGCAAAGTTCCCGTGGCGCTGCAGCGAATGCGCGCCGAAGATCTTTTGGCGGCGGTGTTTCCGGAACAGGTGATGTGCCAGGACAATCGCAGCGGCCCGGTCGAATTGCCGGATCATCCGCTGGTTAAAGAAACCATCGGCGATTGTCTCCACGAGGCCATGGACGTCGATGGGCTGGCGGAAATACTTGAGCGCATCGAAAACGGGGCGATTCAGACGTTGGCCATCGATACTCCGGCGCCCTCGCCGATGGCCCATGAAATTTTGAATGCCAATCCGTACGCCTTTCTTGACGACGCGCCGCTCGAAGAGCGCCGCGCGCGGGCGGTGTCTTTGCGGCGCGTCGATCCTCGGATTGCTCAAGAATTCGGCCGGCTCGATCCTGCGGCCATCGAGGAAGTGCGTCGCCAGGCATGGCCGGAAGTGCGCAACACCGATGAGCTGCATGATTTTTTGCTGGGTGTTTGCTTGCTTCCGGAGGATTTCCGGCCGGCCTGGCGGCCTCTGGGCCAGGTGTTGATAAATTCCGGGCGCGCTAGTCTCGCGGTCTGGCGGGAGCAAGATAGCGAACGGCGCGCTTACGTCGCGGCCGAGCGAGCGGATTTGATGCGACTCGCCGTTCCGGCGGTATCGCTGGCGCCAGCCATCGAGCTGCCGCTCGGGTTTAACGAAAAGGTCGAGTCGGCAGAAGATGCATACAAAAAAATCGTGCAGGGATGGCTCGAAGTAGCCGGCCCCGTCAACGCCGGGACGCTGGCGGAGCGATTGGGCCTGCCGCATGCAAAAATCGAGGCGGCTCTGATCGTTCTGGAAAGCGCCGGGGTTGTTTTGCGTGGTGAGTTCAGCGCAGAAGCGCGGCCAGCCGGAGAGACCGAGTGGTGCGACCGGGTATTGCTCGCGCGCATTCACCGGTTGACGCTTGGGCGCATGCGCAAGGAGATCGAGCCTGTATCCGCGGCGGACTTCATGCGTTTTCAGATGGCTTGGCAACATCTGTCACCCGGACGCAACTTGCGCGGCCGCGATGGCATTCTCCAAGTGATTCGGCAACTCCAGGGCTTGGAGTTGCCCGCGCCTGCCTGGGAGCTACAGGTTTTACCGGCGCGAGTCGAGAACTATGATCCTGCCGACCTCGAGCATCTCTGTCTTGCCGGCGTTGTGGCATGGGGACGCCTTAAATCGGGCGCGGCGACAAACGGTGACGACGCGCCGCAACAACCGCGCGCTGTGAAGCGAAATAAAAGGATCCTTGCTCCGGCGCGCAATGCGCCGATCTCGTTTCTTCTCCGCGAGGACATCGACGCGTTTCTCGAATCATCGACGCTGCGCTTTGAACAAATTCCGACGCTTTCGCCGATGGCTCAGGAAGTGGCGCGTTATCTCGATCTCCACGGCGCTTCGTTTCTCAATGACATCGCGCGAGCTACCGGCATTTTGAAAGTCAAAGTGGAAGAAGCTTTGTGGCAGTTGGTGGCCCACGGCCTCGCTAGCGGCGATGGAATCGCAGGGCTCAGGGTTTTGTTAACACCGGAGCACAAAAGGGTGGAGCGCCGCCGCCTGCACGTTATTTCCGGCGGCAGAAGCCCTGAGCGATCGATGCCTGTGGGGCGGTGGTCGCTTTGGCGGGCGGGGTTTGCCGATGCGCCGATCGGCAGTGAAACGATGCTCGAGCGGCGCGCGCGCCAGTTGCTGCAGCGTTACGGAATTGTATTTCGCGAGTTGCTTGCGCGCGAGAGCATTGCGCCGCCGTGGCGCAGTTTGCTCGGCATTTATCGGCGCTTGGAAGCGCGCGGTGAAATCCGCGGCGGCCGCTTTGTCAATGGCTTTGTCGGCGAGCAGTTCGCCTTGCCGCAAGCCGTCGATGCGCTGCGGGAGATGAGGCGTAAGCCGGCAAATGATGAAACAGTTATGATTTCAGCCGCTGACCCGCTAAATTTATTAGGAATTGTTACCCCGGGCTCGCGACTGTCCCCGTACTCGAATCAAGTGATTGCCTATCGTGACGGGGTGCCGATCGGCGTAGGATTGTTGGGCGAGCTACTCAGCCGGCTTCAGCACCTGACAGTGCAAAAACAAGTTTGACGCCGAGGCGAGGGAACAAACCCTATGGCCGCGGCCGCCGCGTGAGCCGACGGAAGTAAAGTACCGCTTCAACCGCCGTATCTACCGATCTGCCTAGCCTGGGAGACGGGCGCTTTAACTTACATCCGTGCCTGGCCGTTGACTTGTTTGGGAATGGGCGAGCTCAAAACTTCCTTCAGAACTCGAATTTCAACTACATCTTCCTGCAGCCGAGTGAGGCCTTCTTTGGCGCGGTGAATTTCAGCGAGCATGGAGTCAAGCTCGCCAATGCTGATCGACTCCAGGGCCTGGCGAATTTTCCGGTTCATGCCGAACAAATTCTGCACCCCGCCCTTATCGGAAATTTTATCATCCAGCTCGTTGTATACGCGGGTTACGCCTTCCATCTGACTCTTCACATCGTCCACGAGAATCCTCCTTAACAGACTTGCTACGAATGTTGGGTTGTTGTAACTACCACGAAACGCGTTTGGAAAACAAGCACAACGCGCGTAAGAAAATGAATTTGCAGCGACTCAATGACGTTTGGTGGAAAAATCAAGTCATTTGTTCGAATACTGATTAATGATCGAGCGAGAGGTGATCTGAGATGAGCAAGATTCGCAGCGTCGGCATGCCGAGCCCGAGAGTGGAAGGACAACAAAAAGTCGGAGGCGCCGCAGTGTATGCGGTCGATGTGGCGCTTCCCGACATGCTGTGGGCGAAGGTGGTGCGCAGTCCGATCGCGCATGGCCGAATCAAGAAGATCGACGCGTCCAAGGCGCTGGCGTTGCCGGGAGTGAAGGCGGTACTGACCGGCGCCGATCTCTCCGGCGCGCGCATCGGCAAAAAAATTGTCGATATGCCGCTGCTGGCCGAAGGCGTGGTGCGCTACTGCGGCGAGAAAGTCGCCGCAGTGGCGGCGGAGAACGAGGAGATCGCGGCCGCGGCGGTCGATCTGATCGACGTGGAGTATGAGGAGCTGCCCGTGATCACGGATCCGATCCAAGCGATGGCCGAAGATGCACCGTTAATTCATCCGGACGTCGCCGGTTACAAAGGATTGCTGCACAAAATCGACAAAGCAAGCAATGTATTCGTCCGTCTCAATTGGAAAAAGGGCGATGTGGAAGAAGGCTTTCGCCAGTCGGACCTCATCGTGGAGAATACGTTCACGGTTCCGGCTGTGCACCAGGCTTACATCGAACCGCACTGCTCGATCGTCCGCATCAACTCCGACGGGACAGCAGAGATCTGGTCGTCGAACAAAAGTCCGTTCGCTTTGCGCGATCAGGTCGGCAACGCTTTGCAGATTCCGCCCGCGAGTCTGATTATTCGTCCCTGTTACGTCGGCGGCGACTTCGGCGGCAAAGGCGACGGCAACGATGTGGCGCTTTGCTATGCGCTGGCCCGGCAGACCGGTCGCCCGGTCAAGATGCTGGTCGATTACACGGAAGAACTGACCGCCGGTAATCCGCGCCACGGCGCGGTGATCGCGGTCAAGACCGGAGTTAAGAAAAACGGCATACTGATTGCCCAGCATGTGCAGTTTGTCTTCGACAGCGGTGCTTACGGCGCTTACCGTCCGCAAGGTTTTCTCGTCGGCGCGCACGATGCTCCCGGACCGTATCGCGTGCCCAATTGCCTGGTCGAAGAGAAATATGTTTACACCAACAAAATGCCGTGCGGCTACATGCGCGCACCCGGTCATTTACAAGCCATGTTCGCTTGTGAAAGTCAGGCGGATTTGGTGGCGCGCCGCCTGGGCATCGATCCTGTTGAATTCCGCCGAATGAATCTGATGCGCGACGGAGACGCCGCCCCG
>Ga0075289_1000070_pt1 | contig 11765 bp, 12 predicted proteins | sample SF_Rice_20C_80N__4_FD_69764 | JGI IMG/M metagenome (GOLD analysis project Ga0075289, IMG submission 69764) | Rice paddy soil microbial communities from Twitchell Island, California, USA - SF_Rice_20C_80N_103 | ecosystem: Environmental > Terrestrial > Soil > Paddy field/soil | place: USA... | reverse complement strand
CGGTCGGTGCAAAATCCCGGAGTTCGGCCGGGGCGACTACGGCCGCGCCGAGTTGGAAAATGCGGCTGCCGATGGTCGTTGTCGGAAAATCATTGGCGGCAACGCGGTGGGTCGAAAAAGCGATCGCGAGGTGACTTGCATGCTCAAGCATTTAGGACTTGGGCTTCAGTTTTCAGCCGCCGCGGCAAGAAATATGCGGTCTTGCTAAAGCACAGAAATTGGGAAGAGATCTGCCCACCGAGTGGTTTTGCCAGGATGAGCATTCGTACGTGGAAGCGGCGTTACCCTTAATGCTCACGCAAAAGCCGGCCGAGGTCTGGTAGCCGTTGTTGAATTCCGGCCATTCTCAGCGCCTGCCACAATCCCGCTTGATTACTGGTGACGACCGGCAACCCGGTGTCTTTTTCCAACGGCTCGATCGCTTCGAAACTGCGCAGATTGCCGCACGAGATCAATATGCCGTCGGCATCCGCTGCAGCGCGTGCGACCGCGTGAGCCAGTTGATAGGTTTCATCCGGCAGCACCTTCCCCATATCGATGCTTCGTCTGAGTCCCATGCCGCGAATTGCCGGAACATGAAAACCCGATTGCTGTAAGACCTCGCCCAGCCGCGCGTCAATATCCGGCAGATAGGAGGTTGCAACCGCCGGCCGTTTGATGCCGAGGATGCGCAGCGCTTCGACCACGGCGGTCAGCGAGGTGGTGGCTTTGATGCCTGTGACGCCGCTGATGCGTCGACTGAGCTCTCGGTCATGGCCGAAGCCGCGAAAGAACGCGATGGCGGTCCCGGCCTGGAGAATCACATCGACTTCAGCGGAAGCCAGCTCAAGCGCAGCGCGCTCGACCTGTTTGAGTGTCTCGGCGAGTCCTTCAACCGTGACATCGTGCAGGAGCGTGCGCGTTTCAACCAGACAGACGCCTTCCGGCATGGCGCGCCGCCATTCTTCGCAACCAACGGTTTCAGGCGACGGGGAAATTCGTCCGATTTTAGCGCGCCAGCCGTACATCGTGAGCTCGAGTCCCTTGCTGAAAACCCCGGATTCCTTATATACGGTCGAGAGCCCGTCCTGACTGTATCCAGGGGACAATCTTGACGATTTCTTTGATGAGTCTCCGTTCAAGTTGAGCCTCTCGAAACATTGCGAAACCTTTTCAGCAACCGGCTATGGCACTAAAAGGATCTTGCCGACAGATCTGCGCGATTCCAATTCGCGATGCGCCTGCGCCGCATCTGCCAGACGAAATACCTTGCCGATCTTGACCTTGAGTTTTCCAGTTTCGATCCAATTAAACAGGTCTCCCGCGCGGCGGAGCACATCGGCATGACTGGCGACGTTGTGCGTCAGGCTGGGGCGCGCGAGCGATAAAGATCCCTTGGCGTTCAGCACCGCGGTATCGAATGGCGGCACCGGGCCGCTGGCCTGACCGAAGATGACGAGCATGCCAAGAGGGGCGAGTGAGTCAAGGCTTTTTTCATAGGTTTCCTTGCCGACCGAATCGTAAACGACATTGACGCCTTTGCCGGCGGTCAGCCTCTTCGCTTCGGCGGCGAAATCCTGTTTTACGTAATTGACCGTCATGTCGGCGCCGGCCGCACAAGCGATTTGGGCTTTTTCCTCGGATGACACGGTGCCGATCACGCGAGCACCGAGCAATTTGGCTAATTGGACCAGCAGCAATCCAGTTCCGCCGGCGGCGGCGTGGATGAGCACGGTATCGTTTGGCTTCACGGCATAGGTGCTGTGGGTCAAGTAGTGCGCGGTCATGCCCTGGAGCATAACCGCGGCGGCGGTTTGAGAATCGACAGTGTCGGGCAACTTGAACAACTGCCATTCTGGCACGGCATGAAATTCGGCGTAGGAGCCGGAGCCGTTTGATATGCCGTAAGCGATGCGATCGCCGGCTTTTACTCCTTCAACGCCCGCACCGACTTCGAGCACGATCCCGCCCGCCTCCGCGCCCGGAATATATGGCAGGGTGCGGCGATGATGGCCGCCCCAGTGAAAGCCGGACCGATAATAAACATCGAGAAAATTGACCCCGGCCGCTTCGATTTTGACCAAAACTTCGCCGGCTTTCGGCCTCGGATCGGAAATTTCTTCGTAACGGAGAACTTCCGGGCCGCCGAGTTCATGGACCCGAACTGCTTTCATTAGTTTGTGTCTTGGATCAGTTATCGAGGAGCGCAACGACTCGCGCGGGCGCCGATTCGGTCTTCCATTTGACCGGCAGCGCGACGATTTGTGCCGTGGGGCCGATCTGATCGAGGTTGATCAGGTTCTCGATCTGAAAAATCACTTTTGGAAGAATCGTTCGATGAACGCGCATGGCGCTATCCAAGATTTGATCGGCTTGCTGATAATCGGAGCCTTTCTCCTCTTGCGCGAAGTCGTAGCCGACGACGGACGGCTTTTTGCTCACGATCCACTGCGCCGCCTCCTTGGTGAGATACGGCGAGTCATTCCACCACTTCGGGTCGGTGGTGTCATGGCCCTTCGGCCAGTCGGTTCTGAGCAACAGCATGACGCCCTCTTGAATCTCAACGCCATCCCGTTTGAGCTTTTGCTCCGCTTCATCCAAATCGGCCGGCGAAATGCTCGCGTGAGCTTTCCCTTTGGCGGTCAAATCCAAAACCACAGCTTTCCCTATCATCGGCTCGAGCGGCAGTTGCTCGATCGAAGGCTTGTCGCGAAAAAAATGATGCGGTGAGTCGATATGCGTGCCGGCATGCACGGTCATTTGCACGATGTTGGAGACGAAACCTTTGTCTTCCCACTTGATGATCGGTTTCAGCTTGAAATATTTTTCGTCTGGGGCAAACGGCGCGGAATCGCATTCCTCTACCGTCATACTGAGATCGACAATGCGCATAAAATCCTCCAAGAAACGATTGTGTCTTATATCTCTCCCGCCCAGAATAAAGTCAACGACGCGACAGGCGGAAGGTGCGGAGCCAGGCCGAGATCGAGGGAACACGTTCCAATCTCCAAGTGGTTTTTAGTAGATTCGCGATTTGTCTCGCCGGCAAAATGCCATCGGCGCATTGGCGGAGCTTGTCTTCAATTTCTGCCCATGAGGGAGGAATGCTGGGATGGCCGCGCGCAAGCGAGGCTTGTCCGCGGTGAATTATCCCGTTCATCATCGTAATCTCAATCTCGGTAACCATGCCGGGCTCATGCTTTCGCCCACGTATAGGCGGGCGTGCAAGTTCCACGCGTTTCATGAGGCTTGCGACCTTCGGGTCACCCAAACGTTCCGCGGTGAATTGCCTCAAACCGGCTTTGCCATCGACAAGGGCCACCGCCAAGGCAAAGTTAAGGCTGAATTTGGCTTGCAGGCTATCCTGCGGGTTTTCATAAACTAATGGTAACGCCGCTTCGGCATCGAGGTTGGCTCGAATTCGATATATTTTCGTTGGGTCGATGCTGCGGCTCGCGCGCAATTCGAGGATTATGTCGAGCGCGGGATGGAGCACGCCGGCGCACGGATAGAGCTTGATCGCGATCCCCGGCTTGATGAAAAAAAACGGCTTGCCAAATCGCATGAGATTGCTGTTGATCCGGCCGCGGCAGGCTGCGGAGAAAAACCCCATAGGGTCCTCGAAAATATTTTCCGAGGCGGTGAAGCCGTCCGCCGCCAGGGTTGCGGCAATTACACCGTTCTCTGCGGCGCGACCGGCGTTTAGTGCTTTGGCCATGGTGCCGCGATTAGCGCGCAGACCGGACGCCAAGGTTCCTGCAATACCAAGGGTGTGGCGTATCGATCGCGGTTTAAGCTTGATGAGATGAGCGCAAGCGGCGGCGGCGCCAAAAGCGCCAAGGGTTCCTGTCGGATGAAAACCGTCCAGATAATGACTCGGGTCGACAGCGTCGCCTAATCGGCACGCCACCTCAATCCCGACGATGTACGAGGCGAGGAGCGCCGCCCCACTGGCTCCCCGACTCTCAGCCAAGGCCAGGCTAGCGGCAAGCACCGGCGTTGTTGGATGGGTCTGTTGCCCCATCGGGCGCGACGGCCATGTCGCCGCCTGTGCATCGTCATAGTCCATAACATGACCTTGAACGCCGTTTATCAATGCGCCGTGCGCGGCGGAAAATCTGCCGCGCGAGCCCAACGTAGTCGATTCCGGTCGACAATTGCGGTCGATCAAGCGGCGGCGCAAAATCCGGCTGGATTCTTCGCCGGCGCCGGCGAGCATGGTTGCCAGCCCATCGACCACGTGAAGTTTGGCGAGTTCGCGGACGTCGAGTGGAATATTTTTTAACTTCGTTTGCGCGATGAACGCGCTGATAACATCGGAAACAGTACTGCGGTGAGACTTCACGAGCGCGGCTGAAAGAGGAAAAATGCTGGCAAGGTTATGTCCCAACCAGCTGCTCAACGAAGCGGGCGTCTGGGATTGCTACGCTTTTCGCCTGCGCAGGGACTTGCGCGCGGGTTTGGCGTCCTTTGGGTGCTCGATATTGTCAGCGCTCGACCCATCCAATTTAGGCTGGACGTTATCGTTGATCCATTTTTGGTCCCACCATTCGACGGGCAAAATGGGAACGCCGTCAAGATAGACGCCGAAGTGCAAATGATCTCCCGCGGCAAGGCCGGTCTCACCGGTTTTCGCGATAGCCTGTCCCTGTTTGACTTGATCGCCGGCTTTGACGTCGATGGAGCTCAGATGGGAGTACAACGTAAACAGGCCAAGGCCGTGGTCGATGATCACGGTGTTGCCATAGATGCCGAGATCGCCGACAAAGGCGACGACGCCGCTATTGGAGGCCTCGGCGGCATAATGCTTGGTTACCGAAAGATCGTAACCGACGTGATAGGCTTTATCGATCACGGTATCTTTGTAGATGTAAGTCCGGGCGTCGGCGAAATTGGCTTCGACCTTAGAATTGCTGAGCTGCCTGAATGCGCCTTTCCAGAGTACCGATGGTGTCGTCTTTGACGTGATCGAGCGAATCTTATCTTCGTTTTCTTTTCTGAGATCGCGATTGACTTTGATGAAAACGTCCTTAGGAGTCGCTTGACGCGCGGCGACATCGTTTAACAGCGGCGCGACTTTGGACGCAATGAACTCATCGGAGATCGGGATCGTGCTTTTTTTGTATTTCACGTTCTTGAGCTCATAGACGAGTCTCATCTCTCTTGTGTTGCCTGCCTTATCGACGGCTACGAGCGTTGCCCTCTGGTCTTCCCCGACATTATACGGGTGCGCAAAGAACGCGATAAATTGGTCAGGGTGATCCTTGATCTGGCCCTTATAACCCGGGAAAAAATAGTTGCCGATTTTTACTCCGGTACTCACCGCATCCGCGGCGGGTTTGTAAACGACTACGCCGACGCCGCCGAAATTCACGTAGCGGTCATCGGCGACAAGCTCGAGGGTCGGGGGGGTGATATCAATGGTGATGTTTTTCTGGACCGATGTCTGGTTGCCGCGAAAAAAACTCCACAGCGAGCGGTCGCGCGCGCTGATTCGGAGCACCGCGGGCCCTTCCTTGAGGCCGGCAAGCTTTGACGAGAGAGCCAAGGTGTAGTTTTTCTGCATCACCGGCTGCTCGTATTGCTCTGAAACAAGGGGGAAATCAGTGCCGCCCGAGTTAAGGTTTACGCTGAAGGATTTTAAACCGCTGCCCCGGTCGGTGGCTTCGATCGCAAGTGCGCCCAGACCGATGGTATCGCTATCCGGGGTGATCTTGATCTGTGGCTTGTGCCATTCAAAACGCGGCGCGAACCAAATGCCGGCGCCTACGACGAGGACCAGCAACACAACCAGAACGATGCCCCCGCCTGGAACGAACCGGCGTCGAGGTTTACCAAATTCAAGCGCGCTCATGATTCAGATGGTTCAAAAGGTATGATTGTGGAACGACTGTTCCGTGAGGATAAACGCGGCTCGCCACGATGTCAATAAATTCTCGCGTAACAATTGATTTTTATTTCAAACGAAGAAGGAGAATAACCGCAAGGACAGAAAAGGCGCAAAGACAAGGAGAAGGAAGATCAGACTGTGTCACGCGCGCCGTTCGAAATCTTGGAGGCAGCGGCGCCTTTAAAGCATGCCTTTGTCGTTGAAGCTAAAAAAGCGGTCGTGCCCAATCACGACGTGATCGAGGACGCGCACGCCCATGACGTCCCCGACTTCTTTTAGCCGCCGTGTGATGTCGACGTCTTCAGGGCTCGGCGCGGGGTCGCCGCTCGGATGATTATGGACAAAAATCACCGCGGCCGCGGATTCGCGGATGACGGGATTAAAAACCTCGCGCGGATGCACCAGCGACGCCGTAAGCGAGCCTTCAGAGATTTTCACCTCGCGGATCTTGCGATTCTTGTTGTTGAGGAGGACGACATAGAAAAGCTCGCGCATTTCTCTGCCGAGATTTTCACGAAAATGATGATAGACGTCTTCGGAAGAGCGAAGCGGCTGGCCGGTTTCCCATTTCTGCCCGCCGACGCGCCTGGCGATTTCCAGACATGCCTTGATTTGCGCGACCTTAGCCGGACCGATGCCTTTAACCCTGGCGAGCTCGCTTGGCGAGGCTTCTTCGATTCCTTTGAGACCGCCGAATTCGTGGAGTAGCCCGCGCGCGTGATCCAGCGCGCTCTTGCCGCTGCCCGCATCGCCGTTGCGCAAAATAATGGCGAGTAATTCCGCCTCGCTGAGCGCCTGCGCTCCCTTGGTGAGAAGTTTTTCCCGGGGACGATCTTCCGCGGGCCAATTCTTGATGGTCTGATAGGGTGCCATCCGCGCCTCGCCATGGTTGATACGATTAAACCCAGCTCAAGTAGCGCAAGGGTCTACCATAATGCCCGCGGTTTAGTCCACCGCAATGAGGGCAAGCCCCTTCAAGTACTCGCCCTCCGGATGATGCAGGCTGACCGGGTGATCGATCGGTTGGCTCAAGCGTTTTATGACGGTAACTTTGCGGCGCGCGTCGACGGCGGCTCCGAATACGACTTTTTGGAACAAATCTATTGGCAGATGCTGAGAGCAGGAGAAGGTCAGGAGCATTCCGCCGGGGTTCAGATGCTTGAGTGCGTGCAGATTGAGAAACTTATACCCGCCCGTCGCAGCGTCCAGGTCGGTTCGTTTGTGGGCCAATGACGGCGGATCCACGACGATGAGATCGAATTTTTCGTCGATCTCTTTCAGATACGCAAAGGCGTCGCCTTTGAGAATTTCTCCCGGCGCGTCCGCGAAGCCATTGAGCCCGAGATTCTGTTCCGCCAACTCCAGGGCAGCCATCGATGAGTCCAAGGTGACGACTTTTGTGGCGCCGCCGCCGAAGGCGTAGATAGAAAAAGCGCCGCTGAACGAAAAACAGTTCAAAACGGCTCGGTCGCGCGCCACCGTGGACAAGAAAACGCGGTTATCGCGTTGATCGAGGAAAAAGCCGGTCTTTTGGCCGCGTCTGATATCGACCAAAAATTTATAGCCGTCTTCCTCAATGGTGATTTTCTCCGGCGGCGCTTCGCCGCTTAGCACCCCGACCGATGGCTCGAGACCCTCCTCACCGCTCACACGGCCTTCACTGCGCTCAAAGATTCCGGTGATCGAATCGAGCAAGGCGAGCGCTTCTACAATGTCGTCTTTGAACAGCGCCATGCCCGCCGTGAAAAATTGGCAAACCAGAAAGCCGCTGTAACGATCGACGATCAAGCCGGGCAAAAAATCGCCCTCACCGTTAACCATTCGATAGCCAGACGTTGAGGCCGACAAATGCCTCTGTCTTAACGCAAACGCTTGGCGCAATCGGCGCGCGAAAAAATCGCCGTCGATCGTTTCTTTGTGCCAGGTCAGTAGTCGAACCCGGATTTGCGATTTCTGATTGTACAGGCCCCGCGCCAGCCAGTTCTTCTTGGCATCCAGAATATCCGCCACGCCGACGGCGTCCGGCGGCCCCTCGACGTTTTCAATGGCCCCGGAAAAGATCCAGGGATGACCGTGAAGGACCGGCCGCTCGCGGCCCGATTTAAGATAGATTCTTAACACCAGATTGGTTGCCAAACCGCAGGGGCGCAGCATGCTGCGCCCCTGGGATTCACGACTTGTAGTTGAAACGCCTATTCCGTGCGGATGAACGTGCCGCTTTTTCCGCCGCTTTTTTTAACCAGGCGGATATCGCCGATGGTCATCGCACGATCGACGGCTTTGCACATGTCATAAATCGTTAGGCCTGCGGCCGACACGGCGGTCAGAGCTTCCATTTCCACACCCGTTTTGCCGCTTACCCGGACCAGCGCTTCGATGTCGACGCGCGCCGGATTATCCTGCGCGGTAAGTTCGATTTCTACAGACGTAATGTTGAGCGGGTGACACATGGGGATCAGTTCGGAGGTCTTTTTCGCCGCCATGATGCCGGCCACGCGCGCCACCGAAAAGACATCGCCCTTGTCAATTTTTTCTTCCAGAATGAGCCTTAAAGTTTCCGGGCGCATATGAATGGATCCGCGGGCGACCGCGATCCTGCTGGTGACTTCCTTTTCACTGACATCGACCATGCGCGCGCGCCCCTGCTCGTCCAAGTGACTTAACTTTTCCATGGATAGCCTGCTTTCGCTAGATATGCCGCGGCAGCAGAGATCTTCTCAACCGATATCGTTAATGACATCTCAGGGAGCGCCGCGGCAGCTCAGGAGGAAAGGTTTTTATTTCATCCGTTGGCCTGCCCAAAGTACAGAAATAAGGTTGCAGGCTCCGGCCATTAGGAGTCCTGATTGCAGGCAAACGTCAAATGGCAGAAGTCGTGCCTGTCGCCGATGAACTTCGTTGCTTTGTGCATTTTCGATTTTATGGTACAGAAACCCGATGGATAATAAAAGCCACTATCGCGTGATGATCCTCGGGTCGGGGGCGGCCGGTTTAACGGCGGCGATTTATGCTGCTCGCGCAAATCTTCAGCCCCTCGTTGTTGAAGGTCCTCAGCCCGGCGGCCAGTTAACCATCACCACTGATGTAGAAAACTACCCAGGTTTCCCGAAAGGCATCATGGGTCCCGAACTCATGGAAGAGTTTAAGAAACAGGCTGTTCGATTCGGCACCGAGACTCTTTTCGGCGAAGTCACATCCGTGGAACTTAGGGGAAGACCGTTCAAATTGCTGATCAGCAAAGAAACTTACACCTGCGACGCCCTGATCATCGCCACCGGCGCAACGGCCAAGCTCTTGGGCTTGGAGTCGGAAAAAAAATTGATGGGGTACGGCGTGTCGGCTTGCGCTACCTGTGACGGCTTTTTCTTCAAAGACAAGGATCTGATCGTCGTCGGCGGCGGCGACACGGCGATGGAAGAGGCAACGTTTCTCACCAAGTTTGCCAAAAAAGTGAACGTCGTCCATAGAAGAGACCAGCTGCGCGCCTCGAAGATAATGCAGGAAAGGGCGGAACGGAATCCAAAGATTTCTTTCATCTGGAATAGCACATTAGAAGAGATTTACGGCGATTCCAAAGCCGGCGGTGTTAAAGGCGTCAAACTCAAAAATTTAAAGAGCGGAGTAACCGAGGACTTTAAGATCGACGGGGTGTTCATCGCTATTGGCCATGAGCCCAATTCCAAACTTTTTGCCGGCCAGTTGGAGCTTGACCAGAACGGTTACATCAAAACCCACGACGGTACTAAGACAAATGTTGCAGGAGTCTTTGCTTGCGGCGACGTGCAGGATCATGTCTACCGACAGGCTGTCACGGCAGCGGGCACAGGGTGCATGGCGTCGATCGATGCGGAAAGATTTTTGGAGAGTCAAGCACACTAGCCGGCAGCCGAGAGACGGAATCCCACCATGAAGGCACGAAGGACGCGAAGGTTTTCGTAGGGCGCGCTGCACGCACCGATTGGTCGCAGCCGGAATGTAATGCCGGTGGAATCCGGGCTTTGCGCCTGGCAAAATTTCCGGGGGATTCTTGCGAAGTTTCCGGCGAAGGGGTAATCGGATTCGTGACCTACGATCGAAACATGAAGTAGACCGCTCCGAGCAGACAGAGTCCCGCCCATAGGTAATCAAATTTCATCGGTTCACGCAGATACCATACGGCAAACGGCGCGAATACAGACAAAGTGATGACTTCCTGGGTGACTTTCAATTGCGCCACGCTGAACTGAGTGTGGCCGATGCGGTTCGCCGGTACTTGAAGCAGATACTCGAACAACGCGATGCCCCAGCTCGCGATAGCGGCGATATACCATTTCCTATCGTTGAGATTCTTTAGGTGGGCGTACCAGGCAAAAGTCATAAATACGTTTGAGCCGACAAGCAACAACGTGGTTCTGAGGGCCACCGACATTTTTTTCTTTTCCTCCAAACGAATTAATTATTAAAAGCGGCAGCTTGACCAGAGACCGAGCTCTCGGCGGCGCGCTTCCCGCTCCAACGCACGAAATTCTACAACGTAGCGAAACCGGAATCGAGTATAGGCGTGCGCGTAGCCGCGACGGACGAGGTCGGCGTTTAAAAAGATGCCGTCTTTGAGATAGACATAAGCCAAAATTCGGCCGTATTTGTCCCTGTGACGCCGTGCCTCGTTGAATTCATCCAGCACCAGACGAACGGTTTGGCCGCCGATCATTCTTCGCGTGAACTCCTTGGCCTCTCTACCGAAGCATTGGACGGCTTTTGCCGGGTGGACTGTTTCCGGAGTATCGACGCCGATCAATCGCACCCTTTCGTTCGGGCTAACAACGATTGTGTCGCCATCGACAACGCGCAAGACTTTCCTAAGATCAATCGTTCGCGAATCCGCTTCCCCAGATTCTGCGGAACTACCCAGAAGGGTCGGCCGATTCGCTGTCAGGCCGCTGCTTGAAGGCGCTGAAGCAAGCCAGATCAGCAGGAAAAAGATCTTCAAACGCACGAGCGTTCATCGGAGCAAGAGCAGTGCCCCAGCGAATGTCGTGGCTCGCGCAGCGGACGTGAAGAAAACGTTCCACGCTTGAGGTCAATTCAAAGGCGCGCGATGAGAGGCCTCGCAGAGAATGCAAGAACGGAACTGGCCGGCGAGGAACTATTTCGCGCTGTGAATCATCTTCAGGACCTGATCGGTGGTCCTGACGCGCGCCATGCGCGGGAACACGGTGTTCATAAACGCCGCCATAGAATCTTCGTGAGAATTGCTGCAGGCGTCACGCACAACGATGATGTTGTAGTCATGGTCGCGCGCCGAATAGACAGTTGAAGCTACGCCGATATCGACCGCGCCGCCCGAAATAATGATCGTGTCGATTCCGCGCGAGCCTAGCGCCAGATCGAAGTATGTCCCGTGAAACGTGCTCCAGCGATATTTGGGAATTACGTAATCTTCCGGCTGGGGCGCGATCTCCTCGATCACGCCTTGCTCCCAGCTGCCTTCGACGGCGCCGTGGACGGTCGGGTTGCACTCGCCCCCGGGCCAGGGTCGAAGGCGCATGTCCGTGTCTGTGACAATCATGCTACGGCTCTTGCCGTCGGGACGGTGGTTGGCCATCGCATAAAAAATCGGCATTGACACCTTGCGCGCTGTCTTCATCAGGCGCACGGCATTGTCAATGACGGGCTTCATTCTTTTCTGCGTCTCTTCGGAAGCGCCGAGATAATAGATGTTCAGCATGTCGAAAAAGAGCAAACCGGTTTTGCGCGCGTTGAGTTCGTTGACGTTCATGGATTAAACCTCCGGCAGTATGGAGAATGGAGTAATGAAGTGTTGGAGTAATCGGCTTCGGAAATGCTTTTGACATTTCATCTTCGCAAGACAGGCGAGATCGCTCAGTTGTGGGGCCATTCGATTTCCCACCAGTTG
>Ga0075289_1000069_pt1 | contig 11891 bp, 7 predicted proteins | sample SF_Rice_20C_80N__4_FD_69764 | JGI IMG/M metagenome (GOLD analysis project Ga0075289, IMG submission 69764) | Rice paddy soil microbial communities from Twitchell Island, California, USA - SF_Rice_20C_80N_103 | ecosystem: Environmental > Terrestrial > Soil > Paddy field/soil | place: USA... | reverse complement strand
GGGCGCACCATCGTGCTCGGCAAGGACGTGAAGGGCGAGGTCACCGCCGAAATCAAGAATCAGCCGTGGCCGCAGGCATTCCAGGCCATCCTGGCCACCCAGGGCCTCTCGGCGCAGGAAATGACGGGCGGCATCATCCGGGTGGACGCGCCCTCGACGCTGGCGGCGCTCGATTCCCTCGAGCCGCTCGAGACCAGCCTCGTGCGCATCAACTACGCCCAGGCCGGGTCGCTGGCCAAGACGGTCGAGAGCATTCTCACCAAGAACCGCGGCCGCGTGGTGGCCGACACGGCGTCCAATGCGCTGATCCTCACCGACACCCGGAGCCGGATCGCCAGCGTCACCGACTTCGTGCGCGGGCTCGACGTGCGCACGCCGCAGCTCTCCATCCAGGCCAAGATCATCTTCGTCGACCGCACCGACATCGAGCAGCTCGGCGTGCGGTACGACCTGGGCAACCGGAGCCAGTTCTTCAACAAGCTGGTTCAGCGGCCCGACCCGTCGAACCCCGGCCAGGTGTTCGGCCGCGACGTCAACATCGTGGACCTCGGCGGCAACTCGGTGTCCGCCATCGGCAACGCCGACGCCACCATCACGGGCTCCGCGCTCGATCTGATCTACTCCACCAGCATCGGCGGGTTCTCGCTCACCACCTTCCTGAGCGCGCTCCAGACGGTCGAGCTGGCCGACATCCAGGCCGAGCCGGTCATCACGACGCTCGACAACCGCCAGGCCGACATCCTCGTGGGCGAAGAAACGCCGGTGCGCGTCATCGACGCCTCGAGCGCCGGCACCAACGGCGTGGCCCGCGCGACCGTCCAGTTCAAGGAGACCGGTATCCGCCTCACCGTCACGCCGCACGTGACGAACAACCGCCAGGTGCTCATGCAGCTGCACACCGAGCGGTCGGCGGTCCAGCCGCTCGCCGCGGCCGACCTCGGCTTCGTCTTCTCGAAGCAGAAGGCCGACAACATGCTCCTGGTGGACGACGGCGAAACCGCGGTCATCGGCGGCCTCACCGTCACCCAGGTCAACAAGAGCACCAGCGGCATCCCGCTCCTCGGCAACCTGCCGATCGTGGGCAAGCTCTTCAGCAAGACGTCGGACACGGAAATCCGGCGCGACCTCATCATCCTGGTCACGCCCCGGATCACGGACGACGGCACGAGCGAGTAATCGCGTAGCTCTCCGGCTCGTTGTTCAGAGCGGAGCGAGGGATCTTCTCCACCGAGTTCCCATCGGGCGAGAAGATCCCTCGCTCGCTTGCGCTCCAGGAGGATGACCCCTAGGCTCTGGACCATGCATCTACGGTACACCACCGCGGGCGAGTCCCACGGGAAAGCGCTCGTCACCGTCGTCGAGGGTCTGCCCGCGGGGCTGCCTATGTCGGCCGAATGGGTCGACCGCGATCTCTACCGCCGGATGCAGGGCTATGGGCGCGGCGCGCGAATGAAGATCGAGCGCGACCATATCGAGTGGCTCGCCGGCATTCGCGCCGGCGAGACGCTGGGCACCCCGGTGGCCATGCTCGTGCCGAACCGCGACTGGGCCAACTGGGAAGACGTCATGGCGCACGAGGCGGAAACGCCCGGAGAGCTCCGCCGGCGTCGCGTCACCCGCCCCCGCCCCGGCCATGCCGACCTGGTGGGCGTGCTCAAGTACGATCGCGTGGACGCGCGCGACATCCTGGAGCGGGCCAGCGCGCGCGAGACCACCGCCCGAGTGGCCGCGGGGGCGCTCGCCCGGCGCCTGCTCGACCATTTCGGCGTCGACATCGGGAGCCATGTCGTTTCCCTCGGTGGCATCGCCGTGCCGGTGCCCCAGTCCCTGCCGGTGCCCCTCAACGATGCGGCCGATCAGTCCGAGATTCGCGTGGTCGACCGAACGGTCGAAGCCGAGATCATCCGGCGCATCGACGCCGCCAAGCAGGCGGGCGATACGCTGGGAGGCGAGGTCGAGGTGGTGACGAGAGGCCTCGTGGTCGGCCTCGGCAGCCACGTGAGCTGGGACCGCAAGCTCGACGGCCGCCTTGCCGGCGTGCTGATGTCGATCCCGGCGGTCAAGGCCGTGGAAGTCGGCCTCGGCGTCGAAGCGGCCCGCCGTCCCGGCTCCGAGGTTCACGACCCCATCGATCCGGAGCGGCCCGGGCAAAGCCCGCCGCATTCGGGAGACACGAGGGGCGGCTTCCGGCGCCGGACCAACAACGCCGGTGGCCTGGAGGGCGGAATCACCACCGGGGAACCGCTGGTTGTTAGGGTAGCGATGAAGCCGATCTCGACGCTGATGTCTCCGTTGCCAACGGTGGACCTCACGTCGGGCCAGCCGGCTAACGCGCAGAGCGAACGGTCCGACGTGACGGCAGTGCCGGCCCTCGGCGTCATCGCCGAGGCGCTCGTGGCACTCGTCCTGGCCGATGCGATGCTCGAGAAGTTCGGGGGCGACTCGCTGAGCGAGATGGCCAGGAATTACCAGGGCTACCTGGGCGCGCTCGGCTCGCGGTGGGCGGCGCTCAGAGAGGCGGTCGAGGGCTGAATGCCGCGCCACGTCCTGCTCGTCGGGCTGCCCGGTGCAGGCAAGACGACGGTAGGCCGTATTGCCTCGGAGCACCTCGGGGCTCCGTTCATGGACATCGACCAGATCCTCGTGCGGCAGGTCGGCCGGCCGGTAGACCAGATCTTCGGCATGATGGGAGAGCCGTACTTCCGTCAGCTCGAGCGGGAAGCCGTGGCCGCGGCCCTGGCCGGCGATCCGGCAGTGATCGTCCCAGGCGGGGGGTGGGCGGCCCAGCCGGGACAGATGCACGCGGCGCGCGAGACCGGCTTCATTATTTATCTGCGGTGCACGGCAGGCACCGCGGCCCGCCGGAGCGAGCAGGGCGAGGCCAGGCCGCTCCTCGCGGGGGCGGATCCGGTGCAGCGAATGCGGGTCCTGCTCGAGGAGCGGGAGCCGTTCTATCGCCTTGCGGATCATGAAGTTGCGGCCGGCACCCGGGAGGCAGCCGAGGTAGCGCGAGAGGTGGTGGCGCTGGCCCAAAGCCATGCCGGATGGATGTGAGCATTCGCTAGCAGTGCCTTGCCACCACCAGCCCCCGCGGGTTTCTTGCTACCTCCCGGATTGATCCGGTGATGACTCGACCACTTACCGTGAAGACATGGCGACTCGAACCAAGCGAACCGTAAAAGCTCCCAAACCGGCAAAGGCTCCGCCGAGCCCTGTCCAGACCGCCAAGGCCGCATCCAAGCCCAAGGCGGCCAAGGCAGCCAAGCCGGCCAAGACCGGCGCCAAGACGGGCAAGCCCCGCGGCCGCGCCCGGAGCGACGGCCCCGCCCTCGTCATCGTCGAGTCGCCCACCAAGGCCAAGACCATCGGCAAGTACCTGGGTGCCGGGTACGATGTGCGCGCCACCATCGGACACCTGCGCGACCTTCCCACCCGCGAGCTCGGTGTCGATGTCGAGCGCGGGTTCGAGCCGAAGTACGTCACCATCAAGGGCAAGACCAAGACCCTGTCCGAGCTGAAGAAGGCGGCCAAGACCGCCTCGACGGTCTTTCTGGCCACCGACCCCGACCGCGAGGGCGAGGCCATCGCCTGGCACGTCGCCGACCAGCTCAACACCAAGGCGCCGACGCACCGGATCCTGTTCCACGAGATCACGAGGGACGCCATCCACGAGGCGCTCCGCGAGCCGGGGCAGATCGACGATCGCAAGGTCAACGCGCAGCAGGCTCGCCGGATTCTCGATCGCCTCGTGGGCTACAAGGCCAGTCCCATCCTCTGGCGCAGCATCAAGACCGGACTCTCCGCCGGCCGCGTGCAGACCGTCGCCCTCCGCCTCATCGTGGAGCGCGAGCGGGACATCCGCGCCTTCGTGCCGCAGGAGTACTGGAGCATCGAGGCGCTCTGCGCCAAGGGTACCCAGACCTTCGAGGCGGCGCTCGCCAAGATGGGCGGACACAAGCCGCAGCTCCACTCGGCCGACGAGGCCAAGGCGGTGGTGGACGCGGCTCGAAAGCTGCCCTTCGTGGTCACCAAGGTCGAGAAGCGCCATCGGCGAAAGAACCCGGCCGCGCCGTTCACCACCAGCACGCTCCAGCAGGAAGCGGCCAAGAAGCTCGGCTTCTCGTCGCGGCGCACCATGCGGGCGGCCCAGGATCTTTACGAGGGCAGGGACGTCGGCGAGGACGGCCCCGTCGGACTCATCACCTACATGCGTACCGACTCGGTGCGCGTGTCCGACGCCGCCATCGCCTCCGTGCGCGGCTTCATCGCGAAGAACTTTGCCAAGGGGTACCTGCCCGAAAAACCCAACACCTACGCCACGCGCAAGAACGTCCGGGTGCAGGACGCCCACGAAGCCATCCGCCCGACCGATGTCTCGCGCCGGCCGGAGCAGGTGCAGCAACACCTCGAGCCCGACCAGTTCAGGCTGTACCAGCTCATCTGGCAACGGTTCGTCGCCTCGCAGATGACGCCGGCGGTCTACGACATGACCATCGTGGACTTCGATCTGGGCGAATACCTCTTCCGGGCCACCGGGTCCGTCCTGGTGTTCGACGGGTACCACACGCTCTATATGGAAGGGCGCGAGAAGGAAGAGGGAAAGACGATGGACGACCTGCCGCCCATCCCGCCGCTCGAGGTGGGCGAGCGGGTGGAGGTCCGGGAGATCACGCCGTCGCAGCACTTTACCGAGCCGCCGCCACGCTTCTCCGAGGCGAGCCTGGTCAAGGAGCTGGAGCGTCTCGGCATCGGCCGGCCGTCCACCTACAGTGCCATCATCTCCACGCTGTCGGCGCGGGAATACGTGAAGGTGGAGCAGCGGCGATTCTTTCCCACCGAGCTGGGCGAGCTGGTGGAGAAGATCATGGTGGCCAAGTTCCCCGAGATTTTCAACGTCGAGTTCACCTCGGAAATGGAATCCGAGCTCGACCGGGTGGAGGAAGGGGAGCTGGGCTGGCGGCGGGTGCTCGGCGATTTCTACGGACCCTTCAACAAGGCGCTCGACGCGGTGGACCTCAACGCCCTGGTGGCCGAGGCGCACGGGCTCTCCCCGGAAGATCTCGCCAAGGAGCGGTGTCCCAAGTGTGGCTCGCGCATCGAGCTCAAGACGGGCCGATTCGGGCCGTACCTCGCCTGCGTCAACTACAAGAAGACGTGCGACTACGTGAAGTCGCTCCGCAAGGGCCGCGCGCCCGACCGTCCCACCGACGAGAAGTGCCATCTCTGCGGGTCGCCGATGGTGATCAAGACCGGGCGGTTCGGGGAGTTTCTCGCCTGTACCACCTATCCGGCCTGCAAGGGCACCCGCGCCATTCCGCTGGGGATGAAGTGTCCCAAGTGCCTCGAGGGCGATCTCGCCGAGCGGCGCACCAAGCGCGGCAAGTCGTTCTGGGGCTGCGTCCGCTACCCGGCGTGCGACTTCTCGACCTGGAACCGTCCGGTGCCCGACACCTGCCCCTCCTGCGGATGGGTCGGAATGGAGAAAAAGATCAGCAAGGCCGACGGGGAGACTCGCACCTGCCTCAAATGCGGCCACAAGCTGGTCGTCGCCGAGCCCGAGGAGGTGGCACTGGCGTGATCGCCACCGTCGTCGGCGGCGGTCTCGCCGGCTCGGAGGCGGCCTGGGCGCTCGCGGAGCGCGGGGTTCGGGTAACGCTGTACGAAATGCGTCCCCGGGTGCCTACCCCGGCTCATCGCACCGACCGGCTCGCCGAGCTGGTCTGCAGCAACACCTTCAAGTCCGTCGACCTCACCAACGCCCACGGTCTTCTCAAGTCCGAGCTTCGCGCGCTCGGCAGCCTGCTCCTGCCCTGCGCCGACGCCGCCCGGGTGCCGGGCGGCACCGCATTGGCCGTGGACCGCGATCTCTTCTCCCAAGAAGTGGATCGGCAAGTCCGGGCCCACCCCAACATCGAGGTGGTGCGGGAGGAGGCGGTGGAGCTGCCGTCGCCGGGCATCGTGGCCACGGGGCCGCTCACGTCCGAGCGGCTCGCCGGGTCCATTTCCTCCCGCCTCGGCTCGGCGGCCCTCGCGTTCTACGACGCCATCGCGCCCATCGTCTCCGGCGATTCACTGGACCACGGGCGGCTCTATGCCTTGTCGCGCTACGGCAAAGGAGACGGCGACGACTACCTCAACGCGCCCTTCGACGGTCCCGGCTACCAGCGGTTCCTCGATGCGCTGCTCCAGGCCGACCAGCACCAGGGTCACGACTTCGACCAGGTTCACTATTTCGAGGGATGCCTCCCGGTGGAGGAGATGGCGAGCCGCGGAAGGGAGACTCTGCGTTTCGGACCGATGAAGCCGGTCGGTCTGGCCGACCCTCGCACCGGGCGGGAGCCGCACGCGGTCGTGCAGCTGCGGCGGGAAGACCGTGCGGGCCAGATGTGGAACCTCGTCGGGTTCCAGACCCGGCTCCGCATCCCGGAGCAGCAGCGTGTGTTCCGGATGATTCCCGGGCTCGAGGGCGCGGAGTTCCTGCGCTACGGCAGCATCCACCGGAACGCCTACGTCAACAGCCCGGCTCACCTCGGTCCCGCGCTCACCGCGCGGGACGACGACCGGCTCTTCTTCGCCGGCCAGTTGACCGGGGTCGAGGGCTACACGGAATCGCTGGGGACGGGTCTGCTCGCCGGGATCAACCTTGCGCGTCGGCTCTCTGGCTGCGGCGCCGAGATTCCACCGCCGACCACCATGCTGGGGGGTCTGTATCGGTATCTACGCGAGGCCGATCCGGCGCACTTTCAGCCGATGAACGCCAATTTCGGCCTGCTCGATCCGCTGCCGGTCAAGGTGAAGAAGGATCGGAAGAAGGAGCTGCTCGTGGAGCGGGCGCAGGCGGACTTCGGGCGATTCCTGAAGGAGATTCTGTGAGGGGCGGGCGCTCGCCGATTCACCACGGAAACACGGAAGACACGAAACCCCCTACCACTGCCAGGAGGACGGGTGGGGTGGCTTCCGCGTCTTCCGTGTTTCCGTGGTGAAAAGGACGGGGAGCCGGATGTCGGCCAGGCCGGCAGTGAACGAGTTTCTCACCCACCTCGAGAAGGAGCGCGGGCAGTCCGCGCATACGGTCAAGGCCTACGGCCGCGATCTGGAGGCCTTCACCGAGTTCTGCGACCGCCACTACGCCGGCGACTGGTCCTGGACCTCCGTCGACCGGCTCGGCTTTCGCGGCTTCCTCGGCGAGCTTCAGCGGCGCGGACTTGCCAAGCGCTCCGCGGCACGAGCGCTTTCCGCCGTCCGGAGCTTCTACCGGTTCCTGCAGGAGCATCACGGCGTGGCCAACGCGGCCGCCCGGTCGGCGCGGGTGCCGAAGCTCGACAAGCGCCTGCCTACTTATCTGGATCGCGCGCAGACCGACCGGCTCTTCGAGTGGGCGGAGTCGCGCGCCGGGGGCGACGACTTCGGCCCGGCGCGCGACCTCGCCATTCTGGAGCTGTTCTATTCCACCGGGATCCGGCTCTCCGAGCTGGCCGGCATGAACCTCGAGGATCTCGATCTCCTCTCCGACCAGGCCAAGGTGCGGGGCAAGGGACGCAAGGAGCGGATCGTACCCGTAGGATCGCGGGCGGTGCTGGCCTTGCGCCGCTATCTTCACCTCCGGGAGGCGGTGCCCTCGCGTCCCGGCGCGGATCGCAGGGCGGTCTTCGTGAGCCGGACCGGCCGGCGTCTGGCGCCCCGGGGGGTGCAGCGCATCGTTCATGTGATGTTCGATGCCGTGGGGGGAGACGGGTTGCGGGTGCACTCGCTGCGCCACACCTTCGCGACACACATGCTGGACGCCGGGGCCGACCTGCGCGCCGTGCAGGAGCTGCTGGGCCATGCGTCGCTCAGTACGACACAGGTATACACCCACACCAGCGTCGAGCGGCTCAAGCGGGTGTACAACCAGGCCCATCCACGAGCCTGACGGACGGCCAGAGGCTGTCGGCCGTCGACCGCGAGCAGCCTTAGCCCTTAGCCCTCAACCTCGAGCCCCCATGCACGGCACCACTATTCTCGCCGTCCGCAAAGATGGCCGCGTCGCGCTCGGCGGCGACGGGCAGGTGACCATCGGCGAGACCGTCGTCAAGGCGCACTCGATCAAGGTACGCGCGCTCAAGGGCGGCAAGGTCCTGGCCGGCTTCGCCGGTTCCGTAGCCGACGCGCTCACACTGTACGAAAAATTTGAGGAAAAGCTCGACCGCTATCCCGGCAATCTGCCGCGGGCCGCGGTCGAGCTGGCCAAGGATTGGCGCAGCGACCGCATCCTGCGCCGGCTCGAGGCGCTGCTGGTCGTCGCGGCGCAGGAGCACAGCTTCCTGCTCAGCGGCGCCGGCGAGCTGATCGAGCCCGACGACGGGATCGTGGCCGTCGGGTCCGGCGGCAACTTTGCGCTCGCGGCCGCCCGGGCCCTTTTGCCCTTGGACAAGCAGTCCGCGCGCGACATCGTCCAGCGGTCCCTCGAGATCGCGGCCGACATCTGCGTCTTCACCAACCGACACATCACGGTGCTCGAGCTGCCGTCGGGCGCATGACCTCCGACCCGCGACTCGTGACCCGCGACCCGTGACCCTATGACCGACATCGCCACTCAGATTTCCGATCAGGCAGAGCCGCCCGCGCCGATTCCCTGGCTCGAGGAGATGCCGCCCCGCCAGATCGTCGCCGAGCTCGACCGGTATATCGTGGGCCAGGAGGCCGCCAAGAAGGCCGTCGCCATCGCCGTGCGCAACCGCTGGCGCCGCGCCCAGGCCCCGGATGATATCCGGGACGAGATCACGCCCTACAACATCATCATGATCGGCCCTACCGGCGTCGGGAAAACCGAGGTCGCCCGCCGCCTGGCCCGCCTGAGCGGCGCGCCGTTCATCAAGGTGGAGGCGTCGAAGTTCACCGAGGTGGGCTACGTCGGGCGCGATGCCGAGTCCATGGTGCGCGATCTGGTGGACGCGGCCATCAACATGGTCCGGACCGAGCGGGAGGACGAGGTCTTTCCCCAGGCGGAGCAACGGGCCGATGAGCGTTTGCTCGATCTTCTGCTCCCGCCGGCGCCGGCCCCGGTGGCGGCGGAGCGGGCGGACAAGGGTGACCGCCCGCCGGTGTTCGTGGTCTCCTCGAGCGGTCAGGCGCGGGCCGAGGCGCCCGCGGCCGGCGAGGACGATCGCCGGAGCCGGTCGCGCGAGAAGTTGCGCGAGATGCTGACCGACGGGCGGCTCGACGATCGCGAGGTCGAGATCGAGGTCGTCCCCCAGGCGTTCCCGATGATGGAGTTCATGCAGCCGCCGCAAGGCATGGAGGGCACCGACATCAACTTCACGGAGATGCTGCAGGAGATGCTGCCCAAGCGGAAAAAGCGGCGCACGGTCAAGGTGCCCGAGGCCCGGCGGGTGCTGGTGGACGAGGAGCTCAAGAAGCTGGTCGACATGGACGACGTGGTGAACGAGGCGCTCGACCGGGTCGAGAACCACGGCATCATCTTCATCGACGAGATCGACAAGATCGCCGGGGAGCGGGGGCAAGCTGGTGGCCCCGACGTCTCCCGCGAGGGCGTCCAGCGCGACCTCCTGCCGATCGTCGAGGGATCCACCGTGCAGACCCGGTACGGGTACGTCCGGAGCGATCACATCCTTTTCATCGCCGCGGGCGCGTTCCATGTCTCCAAGCCGTCGGACCTCATCCCCGAGCTCCAGGGCCGGTTCCCCATCCGGGTCGAGCTGCAGCCGCTTACCGAGCAGGACTTCATCCGGATCATGACCGAGCCCGAGAACGCGTTGACTAAGCAGTACAGCGCGCTGGTGGCCGCGGAGGGAGCGGAGCTCGAGTTCACGCCGGAGGGGATCGCCGAGATCGCGCGGGTGGCGTTTCTGGCCAACGACCGGATGGAGAACATCGGCGCCCGCCGGCTGCACACCGTCATGTCGGCGCTGATGGAAGAAGTGCTCTTCGAGCTGCCCGACTATCCGATCAAGCGGATCGTCTTCGACGCGGACAACGTCCGGGACCGTCTTGGCAAGATCGTGGCGGACGACGACTTGAGGCGGTACATCCTGTAGGCCCCTTCTTCCGCGCTCACCGAGGCCAGGGCCGATATGTCCCTGGCACCAGGCTCCGTCCCCTCGATCGGGCATCTCGCAGATCACGGGTGCGAGACGCCCGCCCGATGGCTGGCTACCCCGCCGCTGGAGCCGTAGATTATCGCTTCAGAAACGTGGAGTGGTCGTGACTGGCTTGGCGGTCGAACGACTTCGAACGGTCCTCTCCGGACACTACACCCTCGAACGCGAGCTGGGCCGGGGCGGCACGGCCACGGTGTATCTTGCCCAGGACCTCAAGCATGCCCGGCCCGTCGCGCTCAAGGTCCTCAGGCCGGATGTCACCGAAGTCCTCGGCGCGACCCAGTTTCTCCGCGAGATCCGTATCGCGGCACGCCTGACCCATCCGAACATTCTGTCCGTGCACGACTCCGGCAAGGCTGGCGGCCTCCTCTACTACGTCATGCCGTATATCGCCGGCGACTCCCTGCGCGAGCGCATCCGACGCGAAGGTCAGCTGCCATTGGACGATGCCCTCCGCATTGCCGCGGAAGTGGCCGATGCCCTCGCCTATGCGCACGCGGAAGGGGTCGTTCACCGGGACATCAAGCCGGAGAACATCCTGCTCGGTGCCGGGCACGCGATCGTCGCCGACTTCGGTCTCGCCAAGGCGATGAGCGCTGCCGTCGCGGACGAAGGCGCGTCGACCCGCCTCGTCGTCGGGACCCCCGCGTACATGAGCCCGGAGCAGGCCACGGCGAGCGGCACGCTCGATGGCCGGAGCGACGTGTACAGCCTGGGATGCGTGCTTTACGAGATGCTCGCCGGAGAGGCCCCCTTCACCGGCGTGTCGCCGCAGGCGATCGCGGCCAGGCATCTCCAGCACACGCCCACGGCCCTTCGGACGATCCGGCCCGATCTCCCACCCTGGGTCCAGGCGGTCACCGAGCGGGCGATGGCCAAGTCCCCCGCGGACCGGTTCCAGAGCGCCTCCGCGTTCGCAACCGCTCTCGGAGCCCGCACGCCAACCACGTCCATCGAGGCGGTCGAGCGGCCCGCGAGCCGATGGGTCATGGGCGTCCTCATCGCCGCCGCGGCGCTCGCCGGAATCTTCGTCCTCCGGCACCGGGGCGAAGTCACCTCCACCTCGACACCATCCCGCTACGACACGGCTGGTGCGACGTCCGTGGACCCGACCCACCTGGCCGTGCTCTACTTCGACCAGCAGGGCCCCGACAGCAACCTGCGCTCGGTCGCGAACGGCCTCACCGAAGACCTCATCGACCGGCTCGGCGCGGTCCAGGCGCTGAGCGTCATCAGTGCCGACGGGGTCCGTCCCTTTCGCGAGAGGCCCGTCCCGCTCGACAGCCTCGGCGCCATGCTCGGCGTCGGGACTCTCGTGACAGGGACCGTGAGCGGCACGGTGGCACGCCCCAGAGTCACCGTCCGCCTCGTCGATCCAGCGTCGGGGCGCCTGCTCGACAGCAAGGTCGTGGAGCCGAATCGAGGAGACCTGCTCGCGCTTCGGGGCGCGCTCGCGGAACAAGTCGCTCTCGTCCTGCGGGAGCGGCTCGGGCGGGAGATCAAGTTGCGGGAGCAGCGGTCCGGCACCGCCAACGCCGCCGCCTGGGTCTATCTGCAGCGGGCGGAGAAGCTCAGTGAAGACGCCATGTCGCTCTTCCGATCGGGAGACCCGTCCGGCGCCGACCGGATGCTCGACTCGGCCGACTCGCTGCTGGCGGCGGCTTCCATGCTCGATCCCGCCTGGGCCGATCCCGTCCTCCAGCGCGGCTGGCTGGCCGGCAATCACCTCGAGGTAGGCGACACCGCGGGCTCCAGGACGTACACGACCTGGCTGCCGGCCGGCATCGCCCG
>Ga0075289_1000068_pt1 | contig 11900 bp, 7 predicted proteins | sample SF_Rice_20C_80N__4_FD_69764 | JGI IMG/M metagenome (GOLD analysis project Ga0075289, IMG submission 69764) | Rice paddy soil microbial communities from Twitchell Island, California, USA - SF_Rice_20C_80N_103 | ecosystem: Environmental > Terrestrial > Soil > Paddy field/soil | place: USA... | reverse complement strand
AGCGGCAAGAGGCTCACATCGACTAGAACTTCATAGCTGAAGTCATCCATCATCGCGCGCAAATAGTCGTTGCCATCCTTATCGACCGTCAGACAGAATGGATGAATGTCTTCGCGCCGCGCTTCGATGAGCGCCATGCGCGTGTCCTGCACCGCGTAAGCTTTTTCGGCGCTCTCTTGAGAATAACCTCGGTCTTGCGGCCGGCCGTCGCTGATCAGGAATAGAAACTTCGCGCGCGACTGCTCCTGTCTGAGCTTCATCGTGGTATGGCGGATCGCGGGGCCCATGCGAGTGGCGTGCAGCGGACCGATCCGGCCGAAGCGTTTGGCAATTTCTATATTGAAATCTTCACTGATGTCCTTGATCACGTAGAATTCGACGTTATCGCGGCCGTGACCGGAAAAGCCGTAAACGCCATAGCGGTCACCGATCGTTTCCAGCGCGTCCGACATCAACACAATCGCTTCTTTCTCGACGTCGATAATGCGTCGCTGGGATCGTTCGAATACGCCGCCGCCGTCCTGCAATCTGCCGGCGGCGGGATGCGCAATTGCTTCCCCTGTGGAGCCGCTCATGTCGAGAAGAAACGCGACCGCGACATCGCGATCGATCTTGTGCTGCCGCCAAAAAATCTTTTCCGATGGCGTGATGCCGATCCGCAAGTCGGTCAGCGCCTCGATGGCCGCATCGAGGTCATGCTCCACGCCATCCGGCAAGCGCTTCTCCTTGCGGTACAATTCGGGCATCACCTGCTCGAACTCGCCGCGAATCTGTTTGAGCAGCGCTCGGCGGTTGAGCAATGTCTCCTGGTAGAATTTAAGGTCGCCCGGCAGCATGATCTTTTCATACACTTTGCACCAGTTGTTGCGAAAGCGATTTTCAAAAACATTCCACTCGTCATAAACAAAGGTATTCGGTTGGCTCGCCGTCAGTGGCCCTGTATCCTCGTCGGACTGTGCCGATTGCCGTCGCGACACGCTTTGCATGCGCGGATCGCGTTCGTCGAGCTCTCGCAAAAGATTCTGCACCATCTGGCTGGTCTGCGGATCTTGTTCCTCTCCCTCATCATCAGAATCGCGCCGCTTCGGCGCCCTTTGACTGCGGAGCAAATCTGCAAGTTCCTCCGCAGTCAGCGACTTCCGCTGTTCCCGCGCGTTTGCTTGCGGTTGCGTCAACAGTTGAGCCAATTCCGGCCGGAACTCGCCCCGATAATCCACGCCCTGCGGTGAGAGATATTCTCTTTCCCTTCCGACCAAAGACGGAAGGGTCACCTTACCCTCTTCATCGTTGTCCATCCAACGATTGGAACCCCTGGGACCAGTGGAACCATTGGAACCCCTGGAACCCATCCGTCGGCTTGAACGGCTTGAACGTTTTAAACTCTCTGTGAATAGTTCAAACTGATCTTCATCGAGATAGTCGTTTTTGATCCTTGCTAATCTTTGGTAGATCCGCAGCGCCGCTTCGGCGGCATCTTCGACAGTTGAGCCGGGCTCGGCGATCAATCGGACTATCGTATGAATCTCGCAGGCGATTTTGCCATGCTTCGATGGAACCTTCATGCCACGACTCTGCTCCAGACTCAGGCGGACCATGAATTCGAGCAAAGCTTCTCGCGCCGGCAGTAAAATCATTTCAGGCCGCACTTTCAACGTACGCCGGCGCATTTCACCATACGCCTTCGCTATGCCGCGGTACTCGTCCATGATGCGCGCTTCCACCCGGCTGCTTTCGAGGATGGAAAAAATATCCAACGCGAGGCGCTTATTCGGAAATAGCCTGAAAAACCTCGTCAGCTCGGTTACGCCTGGGTGCTCATGATGTTCCTCATGACCGTGGTCGTGATCGTGATAGTCCGGCGGCTCCGCCAGCCTTCGCCGAAGGTCGTCGAACTTTGTCGCGGGTCGGTCGAATTCGAACGCGAAACTGCCGAACTCAAGATGCCCCGCCTGCTGGGTCAGCATAACTTTGAGAAAGTCGAAGTTGTCCGATCGCGCATCGAACCTCTCGATGACCGCGGGCAGAAAAATCGCCGCGCCGTCGCTCGTAGCGACGTCGTTCTTCGACCAGCCGATGTTCTTTTCGACGAGCTGTCTGAGATCGTGTAGATCGACACTCCGCTCCGTCAGCGCATGGCAATAAAGCCGCAGCATCTCGCGGATCGGCCCAAGCTCAACGGTGGGTGAATCGGCAATTGACATCGGATGTATGAAAATTAAAACTTAGATCTCACCACGAAGCACACGAAGATCACGAACGTTTCGTTTTGTTGGAGGCGCAAATTCCAGAGACTCACCGCAACGGCGCAGAGAGCACTCGTAATGCTTGAGAATTTTCGCGGCTTGCGCAAATGTTCTGGATGACCACCGTTACGCTAGCGATTTTATAGAAGGAATTCGATCTCACCACGAAGACGCGAAGAGCACGAAGTTGAAGGACAGGAAGATTTTTTTAGAGGCGAGTTTCAAACCCGCCTAAATCATACCCTTCGTGAGCTTCGTGTCCTTCGTGGTTAACCCATCCTTTTATTTGGTTGCGGCTTCGCCGCGCTGGGCCCTTCGTGGTGAATCCCGCCTTTACGGGAAGATTGCCGCGACGACTTCATCGAGGCTGCGCTGTACTTGCGGATCATCGGTAATGCCCCAGGTGACCGCGACGTGGCAGGCGCGCCGCGGCGCGATGCCTTCTTTGATCAGCCTCCCGGCGTAAATCAACACGCGCGTGCTGGCACCCTCTTTCAGACCGTGTTCGCGCAGGGTGCGTACTTTGTGGCCGAGCTTCGCGAGCTGAAACGCGTTTGCCTCGTCCACGCCGGATTCATGCGCGATAATCTTCGCTTCGCGCTCCGGCTCGGGAAAATGGAATTCCAAAGCGACAAAGCGTTGCCGCGTGCTGTGCTTCAAATCCTTCAGAGCGTTCTGATAGCCCGGATTGTACGATACCACCAGCAGGAAACTGTCCGCTGCCTCGACAACCTCACCCAACTTGTCGATCGTCAGCAAACGCCGGTGGTCGGTCAGTGGATGAATAATCACAGTGGTGTCTTTACGCGCTTCGACGATTTCATCGAGATAGCAAATGCCGCCCGCTTTTACGGCACGCGTGAGCGGGCCATCGATCCAGCGCGTGCCATTGGCGTCGAGCAAATACCGTCCGACCAGATCGCTCGCGGTCAAGTCCTCGTGACAGGCGACAGTAACAAGCGGCACCGCGCCATTGCCATTGGCGCCAGTTGTGGTCGCCTTCCTATTGTCCTTAACAATCGTTAACGGCTGGCCGAGTTTCCACGCCATGTACTCGACGAAGCGTGTCTTGCCCGTCCCCGTCGGCCCCTTGAGCAGTACCGGCACGCGCTGCCGGTACGCGGCCTCGAAGATTTTGACTTCATCGGAAGTGGCAACGTAGAACGGTTCCTCCTTGATGATGAATTCTTCGATTCTGTATTGATTGTTTTGCTCATTCATCACGACTGATAATTCACCTTTTGGATAAAGAAATATTTTTTATCACGAAGGACGCGAAGGGCTTCTCATGTTAAGCTCCGCAACTTCGCTCTTTGCGAACTCCGCTCTTCGCGCCTCCTTTGAAAATACGGGGCAGGATGGGCCCGGGTGGAGGGAAATTCCTCCATTTTCATTACGCGGAGACGAGCGCTAAGCTCATGAACCACTTCGTGGTGAGTATCCCTCTCGAACATCCTTGGCGTCTTTGCGCCTTGGCGGGAGAAACTCCCCTCCGAACCTTCGTGTCCTTCGCGCCTTCGTGGTGCGCCAGACCAGACACGATTACTGCACAGGACTCGCGCTGCGCGCCACCTTGCCCGGGTAAGCGCCGGTGTGCTCGCCCTTTTCGATGAGCACCTGGCCGTTCACGACGGTAAACTCGATCCCTTTGGCGAGCTGTTTTCGTCGCCTCGATCCACCCGGCAAATCGTAGGCCTCGCCCGGTTCCAGCGGAGCGATGGTCGTGGGATCGAACACCATTAGATCCGCCGCCAGGCCGCGCCGCACAAGACCGCGATCATACAAGCCGAAGAGCGAAGCGGGAATGAATGTGAGCTTCCGGATCGCATCCTCCAGCGACATGATCTGTTTTTGGCGTACCCAGTGGGACAGGAGATAAGTGGAGTAACTGTAATCGGTTCGAAAAACCACGTGCGCGCCGCCGTCGGACTGGCCGATGACGGTGTACGGACTTGTAAGTAGCGCTTTCATCGCCGCTTCGTCGCTGTTCACTTCCCGGCGCTCGAATTCGGTTTCGAGGTTTTCTTCCAGCACGAGGTCGAGCATCGTGTCCAGCACGTCTTTGTTCTGCTCGCGCGCGATCTCGGCGATGCTCTTGCCCTGGAGATGTTGATTCTTCGCCAGGGCAGGCTTGAACACGAACTGCAGGTCCCAGCGGCGCGTGAAGTCGCCGGCGAGGTTGGGATTCATCGGCGTCTCGACCGCTTCCTTGTGCAGCTTGGCACGCGTCTCGGAATCGCGGAAAGCTTCTTTGCGCATTTCCAGCGGCAGCAGCATGACGTTCTTCCACGTCGGCATCGCATCGAAGTGCTGCGCGGTCTTAAGCGTGTAACGCAGGTCGCCCGGCCGCGGCATGATGAACTGATAGGCGCGATGCCCTTCGCGCATCAAGCTCTCGGTTTCGTCGAGTTGCTTGCGCCACCGATCGGGAGCGACCGCAGCTTGCGTGATATTGCCATAGAAAACCGGGCAACGGCTGTTCTTCGCGACCGCCGCACCGAGCTTGCGGTCGCCGCCGCACTGGATCACCCCCCGCCCCACTTCATCGACCACCCCTGCTACAGCGAAAATCTCGGAATCATCCGCGAGATTGGTCGGCGCCAGCCGGCCATCCCAATCGAAATGACGCGGGTTGCGCTCGAAGGAGACGCCTACCGCGCCGGCCTCGATGCCCTCCCGCACGATCGCCTTCATGGCGTTAATCTCGTTATCGGTCGCATGCCGCTCCTGCGAAGCTTCGCCCATGACGTAGCGGCGCACAGCGGAATGACCGATCAAGGACGCGACGTTCAACCCGAGCCGCTGCTCGAGCGAATCGAGGTACTGCGGAATGGTTTCCCACGACCATTTCACTCCCGCTTGAATCGCTTCCAGCGGAATCGCCTCGACATGTGATAACACTCCGGCGAGATTGTCGCGGTCTTCCTTATGCGCCGGCGCCAGCGCCAGGGAACAGTTGCCGATGACGACGGTGGTAACGCCGTGATAGCAGGAGTAGGTGCAAAGCGGATCCCAGGTAACCTGCGCATCGTAGTGCGTATGGTTGTCGATGATGCCCGGGGCGACCACCAGCCCATCCGCGTCGATTACCCGCCGTGCCTCGCCGCTCACCCGTCCGATCTCAACGATCTTACCGCCGCGCACAGCGACGTCGCCGTGAAATCCCGGCAAACCGGACCCATCGATAATCTTCCCGTTTTTAATGACCAGATCGTACACCATCGCTCCTCCTCTTTCGGCCCATAAGTTTGCCGCCGCGAAAATCCCAGTTCTCGTCAAAGTAGTCGCTGACGCCCTGGCTGTCAACATGACCCGACTGCCGCAGGAATTCCGTCCACCAACTGTTGCTGATCTCCTTCTTGATCGCCGTTTTTATGTCCAATTTGGAAACGATGCCTGCCCTCTAAATACGAGGCACAGTGCCTGGCGTTACTCGATCGAGTAGACCCGGACGGTATCCTTATCACCAAACATGGAAAGCCGTTGCCAAGTTCTTCCCGTTCATACAAAGAATACAAATAAGATCGGCAGCTTCAAAGGGAAGATCAAAATGAAGGGAAACTCTTGTGCATCACTTCACGACCAGCGGTACCAATTGGGCCGCATCGTTGCAGGTCTCGAGCCGATCCACGGCTTCGATCAATTTGTCGATGCGCTCTTCCGTTAGCACCGTGCGCGCCATCTTGCGAAACTTGGCGCGCAACACATCGCGGCTGACCATGTTGAGCGGCGAGCCGGGCGGATAAGGCTCGAACGCTTTGTAAGTCTTGCCGTTAGTGAGCTTCACCTCCATCGTCGTGTTATAGTTCTGGTCCTTCTTCGCGTTCGGGTCGGCGTAGCTCTTCACTTTTTTGGCGAGCGCCAGGACCTTCGGATCGGTCCACAGCTTCGGATCCATGTAAAAGCTCAGATCATTGTCATTCTTCAATAGGCGAATGGCCAATGAGAACGGCAGGCTGAATTGCGCGCTCGCGGTATCATGCGGCTCGTAAATCGCGCCGCCGTGCGACAGCGACGTCTCGGAGATGCCGACACGGATCTCCTCGACGTCATCGGCGGTGAAGCGGTGTTCGTCAATGAGCTTGGTCAGCGTGTAGATGACTCCCTGAACGGTGGCGACGCAGGGGTAAAGCTTGAACCAGATGCGCATGATTTTGAACTCGCGGCCGAGATCGCGGGTGATCTCCTCGGGCTCCGTCAGATCGGCAAACACTTTCAGAAATCCGCGTTTGCCTTCGATAATCGTCGGCGGGCCGGTGAGGCCGAGTTGGGCGAGCATCGCCGACTGGATGCCGCTGCGCGCGCCGATCCCGGCGACCACGCGCTTCACCTCTCCGCCGGTCTGATCGTATTCCATCGTGCCGCTCGAATGCATGCCGGCGATACCGAAGGCATGAAGCATTTGCCCGTCGGTCAAGCGCAGCAACCGCGCCGCCGTTGCCATCGCGCCGAAAGGCGCGCCGATACCGTGGCTGTGAAAACCACGCTTGCCGGACGAAGGACGCACGGCCGCGAGCAAGCGGTACATGACGTCGCAACCGACGACGACCGCGGCGAGAAAATCTTTGCCGCTGCTGCGCTGTCTTTCACCCACCGCCAGCGCTACCGGTACGGTGGCGGCGCTCGGGTGGCCCCCCGCAGCGAAGCCGACGTCGTCGAGCTCGCATCCCTGGCCGAAGGTCGCGTTGACAAACGCGGCATCGAGGGTCGGAACTTTGTTACCGTAGTTAACGACGGTGCTTTCGCCGCGCCCGCCCATCTCGGCGACGTAGCGATAGGCGATCTTGTTCCACTCCAGAGTCGAACCGATCAGCTCCACGCCGATCTGGTCGAGAATACAGTCCTTGGCCTTTTCGATCGCCTCAGGTGGGATATCTTCGTAGCGCACCTTGGCTGTATGGATCGCCAGTTGTTCCGTAATGCCGGTTGCCATTTTCATTTCTCCTGTCTAGTCATAATTCCGCACGCTGCTCAAAAAATCTCAGAGGCGAGGGCACATGGATCGTGATCGTGTCCGTGAAAACTTGATCGTGAAATCCGGACGAGCACGAACACGTATGACGAACACGAATTCGCGAAGCGATTGAGCTCAGCAGCCTGCCTACGCGCGCTTCGCCTTGGCAAAGGCGGCGGCGCTGGTACCCGCCAAGCGGCCGAACACGGCGCCTTTCATCAAGCCGGAGCCGCCGGGGTAATTGTTGAAGAACGAGCCGCCGGTTATTTCTCCGGCCGCGAAAAGCCCGCTCATCACGTTCCCGCTGGTATCCCTGACCTCGCCTCTTTCGGTGATGCCGACGCCGCCGAAGGTGAACGTGATGCCGCAGGTCACCGGGAAGGCGTAATACGGCGGGGTGTCCAAGCGCTGCGCCCAGTTCGATTTCGCCGGGCTGATACCGCGCGTGCATTTGCCGTCGTGCTTCGAGGGATCGAACGGCGCGTCGCTCACCGCATCGTTGAACGCATCCACCGTTTTGACGACATTTTCCCAATCCAAGCCCGGCAACTTTTTCGCCAACGCTTCGATCGTGTCGGCGCTGACGTGAAAACCGCGGTTGTACTCGGAGCGCAGCAGCGGGCGGGTCTTGCTGTCGAAAATCTGGTAGGCCGTGCGCCACGGCAAGCGCAACACTTCCCGGCCGCACTTTGCGTAGGTGTAGCTGAAAAAATCTTCGCCTTCGTCGACGAAGCGCCTGCCGTTGATGTCGACCATGATGCCGTAGGGATACGAATAGCGGTGTTCGTATGCGCATTCGACGTCGGGCGCTTCCGCGTCGACCAGCACCGCATGGCAGCCGCTCCAATGGCCGATCGGCTGCGCGCCAAAGCCCAGCGCCAAACTGAGCACCTCGCCCGTGTTGTAGCGCGAACCGCGAACTTTCACTAAATCCCAGCCCGTGCCGAGATAACGCGCGCGCATTTCGGGATTGGCCTCGAAGCCGCCGGCGGCCAAGACCACCGCGCGGCTCGAGAAATCGACCAGTTCCTCTGCCGTTTGCACCCGGACGCCCGAGACCTGGCCCTTGGAATCGATGGTCAGAGCCTTCGCCTTCGCTTCGTAGATAATTTCTATGCCGTTTTTCTCCGCGGTCGGGAACAACATCTCGACCAGGCCAAGGCCGCCATCGTTCACCGAAATCACCCGGCCCGAGGGAAACTTGATTTTTCCGCCCATCTTCACCGCGTGGGTGCTGGTGGAAAGAATCCATTTGACGTTCATCTCCGTCAGCCAGCGCGCCGTGGCATAGGATCGGTCGACGAGAATATTAGTGAGCTTCTTATCGGCGGCATACTCGGTCACTTGCATGACGTCTTCGAAAAATTCCGAGTTGGAATAGGTGCCGACCTCCATCTTTGCCGCCTCTTCATCGGTGAGTCCCGGCAGCATGGGCCGCATGTCGTCCAGACTGTTATAAGTGAAGCGGAAGCCGCCGCCGGAAAAGCGCGTGTTGCCGCCGCGCGATTCCTTGGGACATTTGTCCAGCAGCAGCACGCTCATTCCTTGTTGCCGCGCCGCCAGGGCTGCGGTCAATCCCGCGTTGCCGGCGCCGATCACGATCACGTCATAAATGGTTCCTGCCATAGAGATCTAAAGCCTCCTCGTAGTGGGCCCTTTGAGTCGATCAAGAAATTGCCAGCAGCGGAAAACGGGTTTTCCGGTGTCCTTTGTGATAGGCAGCATCACGCCGCCGTCATGAGCATGCTCAGCGTCCCGACGCTTTGCGCTTTTTCGATGCCTTCTACCAAGGCAACGATCGAGCCAGACCTTTCATCATCCAGAACCGTCCTGCCCAGCCGGTAAAATTTGTCTTGCAACTCGCTGGCGGTCAGGGGGTTCTTGTAACTTCCCTTGGGCGCCGCCAGAGCACCGCGAATCTCGCGTCCGTCGGAAAACTCAATGCTCATCGCGCAGGCAAAACGACGCGGGCCCGTGGCTGTGGGATCGGCAAGGAGTTCGATCTTCCTGCCCAGTTCCAACATCGCCGGATCGCTCCACATCGCGGCATCCAAATAATGCTCCAAGTCGTTATTGCCTTTGAGCAATCGCAGCGCGAGGGAAAAGCGCAAGCTGAATTGCGCTTCGATGACTTCCTTGGGCTGATAAATGGTGCCGCTGTGCAGCAGGATTCCTTCATTGACCTCGACCCTGATCTTCGTAACCTGCCACGGGTCGATGCTGTGCTCGCGGACCAATTTGTCGAGCAGCTCGATGGGCGAATGCTGGCTGGCATTCACCGGGAATCGCTTCATCGCCGCATGGTACAGCGCAAGATCTTCGTTTCCGGTTTGCAGGTCTTTGACGATCGGGTCAATATTGCAGCCGCCGGACATCACTTTGAGAATTCCGCGCTCCCCTTCAAATATCGTCGGCGGTCCGGTGAGTCCGATTTGCGCAAGTAACGCGGAACGCACCCCGCCGCAGCAGGCCATGCCGTTGTGCAGGCGCTTGACCTCGCCGCCGCTCTGGTCGTACTCCATCGTGCCGCCGGCGTGGCTGCCGGCAATGGCCAATGCATGGGTCATCTGTTCCTGATCGAGGTGAAGAATTTTGCCAGCCGCGGCGGCCGCGATGAACACGCCGACCGCGCTTTGCGCGTGATAGCCGCGCTTCATCAATTCCGGCAAGAGCGCTCGGCCGATGCGCCACCCGACTTCATAGCCGGCAACCATGGCGGTGATCAGTTCCTCCCCGCTGACAGCCTGCTGCTGCGCCAGGGCGAGTATGACCGGCACCGTCGCTGCTCCGGGATGGCCGCCGCCTTGATCGTAGTAATCGTCGAGCTCGCAACCCTGGGCGAAGGTTCCGTTCACAAGAACCGCGTCGTCGAGCGGCACTTCATTGCCGTATTTTACGATCCGGGCCGGGCCGCCGCCTTTCGTGCTTTTCACAAATTGATAGACCGGCTGATTCCACGGCACGCCGGCGCCGATCAACTGACAACCCAGTTGATCCAATAGGAGTTCCCGGCAGCGAGACACGGCGTCAGCCGGGACGTGCCGGTAACTCAGGTCACAGATGAACCCGGCGAGGCTTTGCGCCGCTGTGAGTTGCGAGCTCATATCGTGAGTCATGATCGCAGTCGTTTGCTCCCGCTGCTCATGCGAGCCGCCGGCATCGAGCTCGAATTACCACCGCCGCTATCGCTCCCCAGCTTGTATGAAATCTCGGCGGCAAATCTCTTGACCGCTTCCACCAGTTTGCTTCTCCCCTTCGCCTGCAACCTGAACGGCGTCAAGGTAATTGTCAGGGAATAAGGCGCACGACCCTCGCTATCGAAGATCGGCGCGCTGATGGCGCATAGTCCGTCCATCACGCGCTCGCCACAGCTATAGGCAAATCCCTGCCTTCTCGTGCGAGCAAGATCTGCCGCCAGCTTTTTGGGATCGGTAATCGTGCGAGGAGTAAGCGCTTTCAGGGCATGTCCCGATTTAAGGTAGTTTCGTAACTCATCAGGTGGGAGGTACGCCAAAAGGACCTTGCCGCTCGCGCCCGCATGAGCCGGAAACTGGTCGCCGACTCTTAGCGAATCTCGCAGCACTCCCTTGCTTTCGACCTTCTCGATGCACACGCGTTTACCGTCCCGCAGTTCATGCAATACCGCATTTTCTCCGGTGATATCGCGCAAGCGCTCCATCAACGGCAATGCAATCTTCCTGATCTCCAATCCTTCGCGCGCGACCGAGGCCAGGTAAAAGAGGCCGGGACCAAGGCGATAGAGCTTGGTCGCGGCATCCTGCTGGATCAAGCGCCGCGACATCATCACCTTCAACAGCCGGCGCGTCGTGCTCGGGGGAAATCCTAGATTGCGACTGATCTGAAAAAGGGCCTGCTCCGGACGATGGGATTCGAACGAATAAAGCACATCGATGGACTTTTCCAAAACCCGCGCGCCAACGGCCTTTGATTCCATATTGTGGAATTACCTTTCATGGCTTTGGACCGATCTTCTATTACGAGTGTCGCCGTCGGGTCAAGACCATACGAGCCTTGAGTGGCAGCATCGTCCTCTGAACATCCTCGGCGCGACCGGTGTCGTGTACGATATCGATAAGTTTATCTACCTCAGTGCGTCGGAAAGCACTTCACATCAGATCCTGTACACAACAAAGGAACTTGCTCTGAGAGGATGGGATCAAGCTCAAGTTCGCTTGACTGATAGCCTGGTCTTCGCAATAAAGGTTGCGAACCGAAGGGCGGCGTCGGCGAGGAAAATGCCGGGCACGCTACGGTCGGCGCTTTGACAGAGCCGGTGCGCACGACGGAGTCGATGGTTTTGTCGTCCCTTATGAAAGTGTCGTGATTCAGCCCGGCTATGTAACGCTCAATTTTCTCAATCGCTTCCCAAATATCCTCGACAAGAATGGGCGTTTCCCTACGGGACATCGATCAAATCCTTTTCGATGATCTCCCAATAGCGTGGCTTGATCGCCCGGCGCGAGACAACGTCGGTGGAAACACCGAGAACATCTTCAATCCGGTCGGCGAGCTCAACGAAGCCGAGACCTATCGACGGTTCGATCTCCACCAAAATGTCCACGTCACTGTCTTCGCGCTGATCCTCGCGTGCATAGGAACCGAAAAGAGCGAGTCTTTTCAAGCCGTAGCGGCGCATCAGTTCCGGTTTTTCCTTTTGTAAGATGCTTAAGATTTCTGCTTTT
>Ga0075289_1000067_pt1 | contig 11984 bp, 9 predicted proteins | sample SF_Rice_20C_80N__4_FD_69764 | JGI IMG/M metagenome (GOLD analysis project Ga0075289, IMG submission 69764) | Rice paddy soil microbial communities from Twitchell Island, California, USA - SF_Rice_20C_80N_103 | ecosystem: Environmental > Terrestrial > Soil > Paddy field/soil | place: USA... | reverse complement strand
CGCGGCGGCGTTTTCGCTGCGCGTATCGCCGCGATCGATTTGTACTCAGTGTCCGACCGGCAGGCGGCCATCATGGGCGACCTATTGAAGCTGCCAATCCAACTGAGTTTGCGAAAGTCGGTTTTCACTTCCGGCCGCCCGACCATTTGCTCGATGTAGTTGGCGCGACTCATCCCGGCGATCGTCAGACCGTCGGGTTTGGCGACGTTGTAGAGATGGTTGGCCGCGACAATCCCGCCTGCTCCGGGCATGTTTTGCACGACGCTGCCGGGATTGCCCGGTATGTGCTTGCCCAGGTAGCGTCCGACGAGACGCGCGCTGATGTCGGTCGTCGCGCCGGGACCGCTGGCGACGAGAAGTTGAATTGTCTTGCCCTCGTAAAACGACTTTGCTCCCTGGCCGTTAGCCTGCTGAACTGAAGCAGTCCACGCCACGAGGAGTATGCAGACGGCGATGCTTCGCCGACATCGCCCCGCACCGCCGAATTTTCGCTCCCGCATATTTCACCTCGTTGGCCGGCTGTGCTTGTCAGCCGACATCGCGGGTTAACTTGTCGTGTTTTTACAGCCCCTGCGCTGCTGCGTTTCGTCCGGCTAACCGCGAGAACACTACGTTGCGTGTCTGTCCGGTACAGGATGGGTAGTTATGGAAGAACAAGCCGACGATATCGCCGGATGCGAACAAACCACGAATCGGATTGTTCGAGGTGTTGAGCACCTGCGCCTGAGTGTTGATTTGCAGGCCGCCGAAGGTGAATGTGATCCCGCCCGTAACGGCATAGGCCCAATAAGGCGGCGTGTCGATGGTGTCGGCCCAGTGGGATTTTTTCGGCGTGATGCCTTCGGTACAGCGACCGTCCAGCTTCGTCGCGTCGAATGGAATGTCCTTGCGCACAGCGTTGTTGAAATTGTTAATGGTGTGCGTCAGCACCGCCGGCTCGATGCTGATCTTGCGCGCCAGCTCGTCGATCGAGTGAGCTTCGATGGGATGGGAAAACTCGTAGTAGCGTTTGTTGAGCAGGCCCTTCGCCTTTTGATCGAAGATTTGGTACGCCACCGCGCCGGGTTGCCCGAGCACCGCCCAACCGGTCTTGGCGTAAGTATAGGAATGGCGCGCTTCGCCTTCATCGAAAAATCGCTGGCCCAGTGAATTGACCGTAATGCCATAAGTATAACCGTAGCGATTCGCCTTGTTGCTAATCTCGACGTCAGGAAATGTCGCGTCGATCGGCGTGGCGTGGGCGCCCTGCCAATGCCCGGCGGTCTTCGCGCCGAGATCGATCGCCATCATCAGCACTTCGCCGGTGTCATGTTTGCTGCCGCGAACTTTCATCAGATCGGCATTTTGACCGAGATAACGCGCGCGTTTTTCCGCGCTCGCTTGAAAGCCGCCCGCGCACAAAATTAGCGAATTTGTGTAAATTTGATATTCTTCATTGGGGTCCGACACTCGAACGCCGTCGATCTTCCGGTCGTTGCCGAGGAGCGCCGCGACGCGCGACTCATAGCGCAGCTCGATGCCCATCCCGGTCGCGATTTCACGCCACTGCATGAGCTGACCGATGCCGCCTTCGACCCCGCCGGCCGGATGAACGACCATGCCCGGCTCAAAGTAGTAGCGTCCATCGATGATCACGTGGCTGTCGATGTCCCATTTGATGCCGACCTCGCGCATCCAGTGAATCGCTGCAGTGGACTGCCCCACCAGGACGTCGGCCAATTCCTTGTTGATCCGGCCGCGCGTCACACGCCGCAAGTCGGCGTGAAACTGCTCCGCCGTGTAGGCCGGAATGTGCAGCTTTGCAAATGTCTCGTCGTCGATGTGCGGCAGGAATTGGCGAATTTCGTCAGGGCCGGAAAACACCCAACGAAACCCGGTATGGGAAAAACGCGCGTTGCCGCCGAACTCCGGCTCCGGTGCTTTTTCCAGCATGACGACTTTCGGAGCGCCCGCCTGCTGGGCCGCGACGGCAGCCTCGAAGGCGGCGCTGCCGCCGCCAACCACGACTACAGGGATGTTTTCACTACGCATCGCTGACTCGCTTTCCTCTGTGCTTGATACGGAACAGGAAAATGAGCGTGACGTCTTCTATTTCTTCCAGACGCTCTGCACGAAGCCGGATTGATCGAGTTTGCTGATAAACGAATTGTCGATCACCGATTCGACCCGCACGTTTTTGACCTTGGGATTAATAGTCGTCAACAGGCCGTGCAACCGCTTCATGCTCTCGACGCTCGTATACGGCACTCGCTCGTAGGAATTGACAACCGAGTGATAGGCCTCTTCGGCATCGGCGGGATTGCTCAGACGCAGATTCTTCGCAATCGTCTTGGTCACGCTGTCCTGGTTGGCCGGATCGAGCAGCAGGCCGATGCTTTCGATCAAGGTCTTTAGATAGGCTTCGATCACTTGCGGCTTGGCGGCGGCGGTGCGGCGGGTGGTAACCAGCATAGTCTGCGGCAAGGTCATGCCGCTGTTTTTAAAATTGTAAAGCGCGGTGAAACCTTTGTGGTCGTACATGTCGCCGACCGCGCCGCGCAGAGTCGTAGCGTCGACGCTGCCCGACTCGAGCGCCAGACGGCGGTTGAGCTCGGTACCGGGGATTGTCAGCAAAGTGATCTTCGCCTGCGCCGGATCGATGTTGAGCGCCTGCAGGGCGAGCAGGGTAACGAGATGGGAGGTTGCCCCGGGGCCGCTGATCGCGATCTTCTTGCCGCGCAGATCTTCCGGTTTCTTAATTTCCGGCCGGACGTTGAGTCGATAATCGAGTTTTTGAAAAAAATTGGCGACGCCGATCAGGTCCGCGCCGCTGCTCCCCGCGCTGATCAGATGGCCGGGACCGACGATGGCGGCATCGATCTCGCCCGCCAGCAACGCCGCGATCGCCAGCGGCGAGCGCGGCATCAGGATGTATTGCATCTCCAGGCCGTGTTTTTTGAACAGGCCACGCTCGCGCGCGACCCACACCGCGGTCATGCTTTCGCTGGTGATGCTCGAGGCGAAGTTGGTGCGCGTCTGCGCATGCGCCGATAGCTGTGCGCATAGACAGACCGCCACCGCAAGAATGGTGAGGAAGAAGCGGCGGCAGCGCAGCGGGCTGCCACAAATCATCGATGGCGCCTAGCTCGGCTTCTTTTCGCCGACCGGCTCAACCGTCAAGAAGCCGTGCTCGGAAATGTCGAAGTAATTGCCGTCGATATCCGAAGTGCGGGTCTCGGCGTACGGCCGGCCGTTGGGCCGCTGTTTGGGGAGCTTATTCGGATTATATTTTTTCAGGCGCTCGACAATTTTTTCACCGTTCTCCACTTCGAAGCCGAAGTGGTAAAGCCCGTTCGGCGATTGCTGCTCATGATTCGGCAAAATCGCTAAATTGAAGTAACCGTCGGTGAGATAAATCGCGCCGCCCTCGTTCTTGTCTTTGTGCAAGATCTGCATCTCGAAAACATCCATATAAAACGTCGCGAGTTTCCCGGTGTCCTCAGTGCGGATTGCAAGATGGCGGATTTTTGGCATAAGCCCCTCCCTTTGAATTTTCGTTGCTTCACCCTTAGTCCTCCCGGCCGGGAGTTGTCAAGTTATGGGCTTGAGGAGTGGACTAGAGCGCCAATCCGATTAGTGGCCCATCAGGCGCGGGTGCGCCGTCCCGGTGCCTGTCATTTCAACGAAGTGAGAAATTTTTCTTCTCCGGCGCTGCGATCTTGAAATTAATGCAATTGAAGCTCGATTTGATCGCGGTCGGCGATCAGGGGCAGCATGGCGTCGCGAATAACCTTTTCGCTCACCTCGCCGAATTTTTCTTTGAAGCGATCGAGCGGCACGACCGCCTTGGCCATGGAGCGGTGCCCCCCCGCGCTGCCGATATCATCGTAGAGCTTCTTCATGATCTCGCCGGCGCTCTTGACGTAGCCGACATTGCGCACTGAAATCACGACCCGATTTTGCACCAGGCCGGAAACCACTGCCCAATCAACCCCCTCGATCTGCAGGCAAAATTCCGCGATCTGCGGAATCACGTCCTCGCGGTTGATCTCGCCCAGGTGAATCACTGCGACGCTGTTATCGATTTGCAGACGGCTCAGCGCCCGTCCCATCGCTTCGAGATCCTCCCGCGGCAGGGCCGGCCGCTCGATGCGTGTGATCATCGCTTTATTGGCGAGCGGATAAAGAAAATTAAAGGCGCTCAGATCGGCCTGATTGCTGCCGCGCTCCAGGAACAGCGTATCGGTCTTTATGCCGTAGACCAGCGCGGTTGCCAGCCGCTGCGATGGCGCCATGCCGGCGGCACGCAGATACTCCGTAAAGATGGTCGAGGTGGCGCCGTAGGCTGTTCGTAGATCAGCGAACCGGGCTTTGAATGAAGCTCGCTTCGGATGGTGGTCGACGACGAGATCGACCCGGCCCAAAGGTCTGTCGAAATACGGCGGCTGCACATCGACCATCGCCAATCGGGCACCGTCTTTGTGCAGATCTTCATAGGTGATCCGCTCGATGTGAATTTCGAGCAGGCGAATCATCGCCAAATTTTCCGGACGCGTGATCTCTCCGAAGGTGACGATCGGCGTAGTGGCCCGGTTACGGCCGAGCAGCTCGCGCAGAGCCAAAGCACTGCCGATGGCGTCCGGGTCAGGATCGTGCTGCAGCAAAATGTGGATCTTTTTGCTCTTGCTCAAAAGCGATCGGATGCGCTCCACTTTTTTAATGTTCAGCGTATCGAGAAGTTGCGTGGCGCAAAATTCCTGGAAGATATCCGGCAACATCAAATGGCGGAGCAAAGGATCGGTGCTCTCTCTCTTGCCATTGCTGGAGGTGAGCGACACGATCGAGACGCCTTTGTCCAACTGCCGCAGCAGCCGGCAAACACGTTCCTGAATCTCCGTATCGCGGATCAACACGATCGCCTGATCCACGTGGTGCAGCTTGATTTTTCTGTAGGTTTCTTCCTTGAGCAGATCGCCGTGGCGAACCTTGCCGCCTTGTCGTTTGATCGACCGAGCGATGGTCTCGTCGGGCACCAGATAAAGCACCTCGCCCTGCTCGGCGGCAACATTGCGCATAAACTGGAATAAAAGATCGTCCTCGCAAATGGCTAAATATTGCATATCCGTGCCCCTGGCGAGGACTAGCGCAGGAGTTCTTGCGAGATGGAAATTTTAGCGGACCGGTCCCTGGTGAGCACGCGCGAAAGTCTAGCACCTGGATTTGGCCAAAGCCAGCGGAAATAACGGGCCAGATCCGGGTAAAACTTTGTATATTAACGATTAAGAGGTCCGCTATTTTTTGGCGAGAATCAGCGTGGTTCCGGGCAGCGTCTTCGGGATATCGCGCTGCGACTCAATCGACCTGAATCCGGCGTTCTTCAGCCAGTCGCAATACTGCGATAGCGTCCAGCACTCGCCTTCCGGGGTATGCGTCAGTGTGTAAACTGAGAATCGCAGCGCAAAAGTGGGTTCGGTGCGCTCCTCATTGGGCACAAAGTCGTTGATGACAAAAATCCCGCCGTGTGTCAGCGCCGAATAGGCCTTCGCGAATAATTTCTGGTTACCGGCCGGCGACTCGAATCGGCAGAAATTACTCGCAAGAACCAAGTCGTAATAATCGGTTTCGATCTTGGCGCCTTGGTGTTCGCCGTCGATAAAGCGAATCTTGCCGTCGAGGCCGCGCTCTCGATTCAGTTTTTTTGCCACGGCATTGACGTTGGGCCAGTCGAGCTGCGTGACTTGAGCCGAAGGGTCGCGCGATAAGATCGTCATGCCGAAGATGCTCGAACCGCCGGCGATGTCGAGAACTTTGATGCCCTTCCGTGCGCCGCCGATCTTGAGCAGATCGCACAAGGCCTTGGCCGCCGGCTCGGCGATCACGATGATGCCGAGAACCAGCTTCTCCCAAACCTGGAGCTCCGTGCCGGTGTCCATACGGCTCAGCGGTTTGCCGGTTTTGAGGGACTCCTTCAAATGAGCCATGCCGTCCCACAAAGCTAGAGCGACATGGCGGAAATCACCGACATAGGAAGGCTTGCCTTGCACGAGAAATACATCCGCCGTCGGGGTGAGAAAATATTTTTCAGCCCGTTTTTCGACCAGTCCCAGTGCCGGCAAGCTGTCGAGCACGATACGGGTGGCCCGCGGATCGGTCCCCGCTGCACGCGCGATCTCCTCCGCCGTCTGGAGACCTCTGTGGATGAGTGAAAAGAAATCGTACTCGAGCGAGGCGTCGAGAATTTGGCTGTTGGCGAAATCGCCCAAAATGCGCATCAACGGACGCGGCGAGAGTTCCTGCGCTGTATCGAGCTCGGACTTCATCACGCTTTGTAGAACCCTTCCTTATTGATAAACTGATAAACCCCCTCGAAGAACCACGCGAAGTACGCGGTGCCGGTGCGCAGACAATATTCCAAATTGAAACCCGGACGGGTTTCCGCCCTGCCGCTTTCAAGGAGCTTTTTCAACACCGTCCAATCCAATTCGGCATGGGCCATCACGCCGTCGTGCTCTTCGAGATCGGCCTCGGCATGCATGCGGAAGTAAACGATCTTGTCTTCCGGAATTCGGTAGTTTTTGCGCAGCGCGCCGCCGAAAAATTTTGCCCAGTGGCCGACCGCTTCTTCAACACAGAACGACGCCCACCACTCGACCATCGTGCCTTCGTAAAGCACGCCGCGGTAATATTCGAGAAATGCCCGGCATTCCGGCAGCATTTCGTACTCGACCATCTCGTCGTTTGTAAGTCCGAAGTTCCGCCCCTGCTCGAGCACGATTTGAATATGTCCCGGCGGTTTGGGATGAATCATCTCGTCGGCAACGTGGTTGGCGAAATGCTTTTGCAGTTCGGGATGGCGCTTAAAGAAGGGCAGGTGGCGCTGATAGGCGACGCCATGAAAATTGTTGATCTCGGCGACGAAACCGTACCAGTTCTGCCAGAAGACTTTGATCGCTTCCATAGGCAGAGTTCCCTTGCTCATGTCGGTATGGAAGCGCCCTTTTAAAAGCCAGCGGTCGGCGATATCCATTAAATACTTTTTTAGATCCAAGATCACCGCATCGGCTTCCTGCGGCGAAAGTTTCTTGCCGGAAAAATCTTGCCTGCCGAGTCCCATAATTTTCTCCTTGCGTTAATGCGCTGCAAATCTTTACTTAACGCCAGCGCCTTTTTGACGTTGAACGTTTGAACTTTGAACCTTGGACAGAGCTAATACAGCGCTCCGGGGTTCAAAATATTGTTCGGATCGACCAATTGTTTGATCTCTTTGATGATGTCGTAGAGACTTCCTAGCCGCTGATACGGCAAAGCTCCTTTGGTGCTCAGCGTCGGTGCCGTCCAGACAACACCGCGTTCATTGCTGAACTGCTGCACCAAGCTCATCCATTTGCGGAGCTTGCCGACGTCTTCATCATCATAAGGATTATAGAAAACAAAATACTCTTCTTTGATGGCGCAGTCGCGCGTGACGTAACTGTCGTGCTGCGGCGAATGCGCCGCATCCCAAATGCCGCATTCGCGCTTGGCGGCTTCGTCCAAATCGTACATCTCTTTCAAAAACGTCAAGGGGTACATCTTGGAAGTAACCGCGAACATCCCGCTATGGCGAACCACCGTGCCGCACCAGCCATCCGGCCCCATCACATGCCAGTCGGGCCAGCCATGCAGTCCAAATTCCTGCGCCTTGGCACCCATCGCTTTATCAGCAATCTCCGGCACGTCGACGCCGCCGGCATCGTGATAAATTCGCCGCATGCGCTTCTCCTTGAATGCGAGTTCTTCGGGATCGCGTGCCAGGAGAATAGTCTTTAGAAAAAACCAGCCGTCGTCGGGAATCTTGCTCTTGTCGTACAAGCCTTCTTCCATCGGCCAATGATACTGCCAGCGGTCGGTGAAATGGATATCGTAAACGACCTCGCCTCGAACCTGTTGCATGAGCGCGGTCTGGACGTCAGCCAATTGATCGCGGCGAAAGGAGTAGCAGTAGTCGTGCAGCCACTCGCGCTTGGCTTCGATGGCGCGCAAACAAACTTTGCTGATGATCCCCATCGAGCCGGCGGCAAGGGTGAACAACCCTAGAAGGTCGGGCAAGTGAATCCATTTTTGAAATGGCCCGAAGGTGGTTCCCTGATTGGCGAGCGCGCCCAGGCGAATCGTTTCGCCATTGGCGAGAATCACTTCCAAGCCGAGCACCATATCGGCGATCCAGCCGTAGCGGGTCATGCCGTAACCGATGCCGCCCTTGTTGATCATGGCGCCGATGACGACCGCCGGCCCGTAAGTGCCGAAGTTGGGAAGCATGAGACCATGCTGTCGGAGCGCGTGATGAATGCCATAAACGCTTGCGCCGCCTTCGGCGATGACGTACTGCAGCATCGGATTGACTTCGAGAATCTTGTCCATGCCGAGCATATCGAGGAGAATCCCGCCCTTTAGCGGCGAGCTGATGCCCATGCCGACCCCGCCCTTGGCGACGATCGGAATCTTATGCTCGTTGGCGAATCGGAGGATGTCGGCGACCTTGTGATTACCGTGCTCGTCCGACTCGATACGCACGATGACATCGGGGAGCGCCCGGTAGGCGCCGTAAGCGAGCGAGTGCTGATAATTGATCTTGTCGATGGGATTGGTCGAGACGCGGCGGGGGCCGACGATCTCTTTCAACTTCGCGACAATCTCGTCGAGGGATAGCATGGGAAAAACAATTGAGAATGGATAATGGACAATTGAAAGTTACGACTCGGACACCTTACACAGACCTGGTTTTGCGCAGGGGGCGGGAAGGTCTGTAAATCCCGCATTATCAATTCTCAATTATCCATTATCACTTACTCAAAGTTGTAGATGACTGCCGCCGGTAATGAGAATATGGCTCCCGGTCATCATGCTCGCTTCATCCCCCGCCAAGAACGCAATCGCGCCGGCCACGTCTTCGGGGTAAAGGTGTTTTTTTAACGGCCGTGTCTCTTTGACCCGTTCCCTGTACGCTTCGGGCATGATCATCGATGCGTCAGTGAGCGTGAACGCCGGCGTCACGACGTTGACGGCGATGCCGAGCGGCCCCAGCTCGATCGCCATCGTGTCCGCCATCGACTCAAGCGCCGATTTGGCGGCGGCGTATGCGCCCATTTTGGCCAGCGGTTGTTGAGCTAAGCGCGTGCTGACGACGATAATCCGCCCGCCTTTCTTTTGTTGCATCGCCGGCAAGCATGCTCGCACGCAATGAAAGAAAGCCGACAGCTCATGTTCGATAGCGCGATGAAAGTTTTCCCACGAAAGAGCGTGCAGCGCGCCCACTTCAAAAGGAAAGTACGCATTGTTTACCAAAACATCGATAGGGCCGAGCTGCTGCTCCGCAGCTCGGACCATTTCGTCAACCTCAACTTTCTGCGTGACATCGGCTTGAAAGATCATGCCGCAGCCGCCGGCGTCCTTAACTTTGTGGAGAACATTTGCGGCAGCTTCTTTGTTTCGGTGGTAATTAACGACGACGGAGGCGCCGCCTTGGGCCAAACGGACGGCCGCCGCGGCGCCGATGCCGCGGCTCGCGCCGGTCACGAGAACAACTTTACCCTGTAGCGGGCGACTATTCCCATGCTGAGCCATTGGCAGGGCAACGGATTAAATCGCGACTGCGTCTTCAGCGGCGCCTTTCTCGTACTTAGCCGCGTTATTTTTAAAAGAGAGAAATTTCATCTTGACGTAGGGCGAGCTATAGCCGTTCAAAATCCGTTCGACTCTGCCGGGCTTGCTGTAAAAGGACTGAAAGGCCCAGCCGGTGAGCTCGCCCAGTTGGTGTCGCGTCAGGTGCTTGGTCGGCATGACACAATGCTCGAGGTCGTACAGACTCAGATTGTCGATTTCGATCAACCCTTCCTTGACGGCCTTTTTGTAGATCGGCGAGCCCGGAATCGGATTGAGCACCTGTATCATGACAATGTCCGGATCGATCTCATCGACGGCCTTGGCGCGCTGGCGGACTCTCGCCTCATCGTCTTCCCAGAAACCATTCAAATAAGTGGAAATTGTGGAGATGTCATTCTTGCGCAGGAACTGGATCAGATCCTTCAGTTCCTTTACGCCGACTTTCATATTTCCTTTGCGCGCCTCGGCGATTTCTTCGTCGGTGCCGCCATCGATGCCGATCAGCACTTGATACAATCCCACTTTACGCAGTCGCGGCACTAAATCGGCATCGCGGATCAGATTTTGCGCCCGGCTCAGACAGAACCAGCTCATGTCGAGCTTCTTCTCCTCAAGAGCTTCGACCAGATCGACCATTTTTTGCCGATCGGAGTTAAAGTCATCGTCCATGAAGGTGAGCGCTTTGACACCATACTTCTTATTGAGCAGCTCCATCTCGGCAGCGACCGCCCGCCCGCCGCGCGTCCGATGCGAGCTAAAATCCCGGGGGTTACGCTGGTCGACCAGCCACCACTCGTAGCAAAAATGGCATGCCCCTTCGCAGCCTCGAGACGTGACTGCTTCATTATAGTTGGGAATTACGGAGTAACCGTAATATTTGTCCATCGGAAACAGGTCGTAGGCAGGCATTGGCAGCGAATCGAGGTCATCAATTACCGGGCGGGCCGGGTTAAGCACGATTTCATCGCCTCGACGCCAGGCGAGCCCGCGGATCTCGGCGAGTTTAGGCGCCGGCTTTTTGAGCTCTTCGAGCAATTCCCACAGAGGGTATTCGTTATCGCCGAAAACGCCGACTATGGCAAAATCGAGCTGCGGATTCTCCGACATAATTTTAAGCGGCACCGCGGTATACATGAGCCCGCCGCCGACGGTTATGATCGCGGGCAAGGCGTCTTTTATACGTTTCATGGCGGCATGGAAGCGATTGAGCTGCGCCGCGCCGCCGGCGGCTGCGATCATTGCGCCAAAGAAAACTACGTCGGGCTGCCGCACCCTAACTTCATCCACCATCTGGTCATCGTTTAGACCGAGAGCGCGGCAATCGAGCACGGACACCTCGGCCGCATTCTTTTCTCGAATAAAGGCGGCGACTTGGGCATGGAGTGAGTTCACCGCCAGGTGACGGTCACCCCAAGGCGCCCAATTTCCCATGGGCGGGGTAACAAACAGAAGTTTCATAATTGCTCCTATATCGTCGACGTAAAAATATTTAATACCTTAACGATTGTCAAGGTTTTGTTGGATCAAACCCCTCATGCGCGGCGTGCGGACCTTTTCTTGCATTCTTCAAATCAGGCGACTCAGAATCTGTTGACAAGGTTCACTCCTTTTGGTACTGGTTCGCTGGCTGGGATCGACTGCTTATAGGTCTTAACAAGTTCTAAACAGGAGGGTCGTATATGGCTCAATCCGCCCAAGAAGAGCAACTCTTAGACATACGCGTCGCAGAAGCATCTGCCGCATATAAATTTTATCTCAACCAGGAGGCCAAGATCCTTGGTACCATTTCCGTCGTGCTGTTCCTGACTGCTTGGGAGTTAACTGGAAACACTCTGCAGCTCATCAATCCGATGTTCATGAGCGCCCCCTCTCTTATTGGAAAGGCGGCGTATCAGCTATTCGCATCCGGAGAAATCTACAACGACCTCTATATAAGCGGCATTGAATTTTTCTGGGGCTATGTTCTGTCGGTTCTCTTCGCCATTCCCTTCGGGATCGCAATCGGCTGGTACAAAAGGTTTGCTTATGTATGCGATCCATTCGTCAATGCGATGAACGCCACCCCCCGTGTCGCGTTACTGCCGTTGGTCATCATCTGGCTTGGCATCGGGATACTCTCGAAAGTCGGAATCATCTTCCTGGGCGCGGTGTTTCCGCTGTTGATTAACACCCGGGATGGCGTAAAGACGACACCGGCTAATCTCCTTACTGCGGCGAGAAGTTTCGGCGCCTCGGAATGGCAAATATTTAAATCCGTAGTTTTACCCTCGACGGTGCCGTTTATTCTCACTGGTCTTCGTCTGGCTGTCGGCCGCGCGCTCATCGGTGTCATGGTAGGTGAGCTGTATGCCGCGACAGCCGGC
>Ga0075289_1000066_pt1 | contig 11996 bp, 12 predicted proteins | sample SF_Rice_20C_80N__4_FD_69764 | JGI IMG/M metagenome (GOLD analysis project Ga0075289, IMG submission 69764) | Rice paddy soil microbial communities from Twitchell Island, California, USA - SF_Rice_20C_80N_103 | ecosystem: Environmental > Terrestrial > Soil > Paddy field/soil | place: USA... | reverse complement strand
GCTGGGTGTTGAGCACCGAGAGCACCGCTTCGCGATCGGGCCGGCGCGTGGTGCTGTCGGCGTGCGTCGGATAGGCGACCGAGCGGACGGCGGACGTCCGCCTAGGCTCCCGGGAGGGCTGCGGAGCCGACGGCGCCGGGCGCTCGGGTTGCGTGGGCTCGGCGGGACGAATCGGCGAGGGGGCCGCGCCGGGCTGGCCGGCGCGCAACGTGTCCAGACGGGATGCGGTGTGGGCCTGCACCGCCCGCGAGGCTGGACCCTCGGCGAACGAGCCGCCGCCGCGTGGACGGAAGATCACGCTGGCGCTCCAGCCGAGACCCACGGCGAGAACGAGGCTCGCCGCCCACGCGAGCAGATGCAGCCGGCGGCGCCGGGCGGAGACCGCTTCGTCGGCGCGGCGGCGCAGGCTCTCGAACGAGGGCGGGATGGTCCGAGGAGGCGCCAGCGTGGCCAGGAGGGCGGTGGTGCGATCCCGCAGCGCGGCAATGCCGTCGCGGGTCGCCTGGCAGGACGAACAGGCGGCGAGATGGCTCTCGATCTCGACGCACTGCGTCCGGCTCAGCCCCTGGTCCAGATAGGCGTGAAGCTCTTCCTCAGGAATGTGCCGCATCGGTCCCCGTACCCGAGTGTTGTCTGTCGTGAGCGTCCACCAGTCGCCTGCGCGCCCGCGCCAGTGTCGTACCAACCGCGCCTACCGCGAGCCCTGTCTGGGCCGCGATCTCCGGATAGCTCAGCCCCGCATCCCATAGCAGGAGAATCTCGCGGTCGCGGGGGGTCAGGGTATTGAGGGCGTCCTGTACGGAGGCCATCTGCTCGTCGTGCTCGACGGCATGATCGGCCGACGGAGCGACCGTGGGCTGGGCGATCGGATCGCCCTTGAGCAGCGTGAGATGCCGCCGCCGCCGGACCGCCGCTCTGGCCTCGTCGCGGGCGAGGTTGGCCGCAACCGCAAATACCCACGCGCGCGGCTTTTCCGGCTTGTGGGAGAGCGCGCGGACGAACACCTCCTGGGCCAGGTCTTCAGCCCGTTCCGCGTCCCAGACCTTGCGATAAAGGAAGCGAACGACGGCCGTGTAGGTGCTCTGGTAAAGCGCTTCCAACTCCTCGTTCACCCATCCCCCTGTCCGGGTCCGAGTTGATGACGGCCAACTTCCAGATTCTTGCACACTTGCGGGGCCGGAGGGGGGGCCGGTTTGTTCCCTTTTGGACGCCGCCGGAACACGCATCCCGGATGCAAGCCCTGGTTCTTGGGGGGCCACTCGCTGCAAAGGTCGGGCTTGGCCGGCCGCCCATCGGCGCGCTGGCGCCCGTGGAGGGTGCAGGCGACCCCGTCCGCCCCCAGATAGCCACACGCCGAGATCATTTCGGCCTCGATCGAGAAGTCGCCCTCCCGGTCGATTTTGCAGAGATACGGCGACTTTCGCGAGCGCACCAGAGCCTCCAGCCGGCGCTGGCGGCGGGTGCACATGATCTCGATCTGGAGGTCCCGGCAGCAGGCGGCGTTCATGGTGTTGTCGGCCGTGCGGCACCGCGCGGTGGCGCAGGGATTGGCGTCGCCGTTGACGGCGGGCGGGATGTCGAGCACCGGGAGCGATCGGTGCGGGAACGACAAGGTACGCACCGCGTTTCGCGCGCGGTGCACGACTACGAACCGGTCGGCCCCGAGCTGAAGCGGCTGCGCCTCACGGGGCGCGCCGCGAGGGGCCCGTCCCGTATAGCCGTACGCCCCGCAGGTCGCCTGGCCCCCGGTCAGATGGAGGTAGCGGCAAGGCAGGTGGAGGGTCGCCTCGACGTAGAGGTCGCCGTCGCCCTCCCAGAGCTCGTGAAAGGTAATTCTCTCGGTGTGCCCGAGGAGCCAGGTAGCCTCGTGGTCGAGCGAGGTGATACCTTCCTCGAAGGAGCCCACCCGCAGCGTCACATGGAGCGAGCGGCACTGGGTCCCGAGGGCACGACAGGGCGGAAGAATCATCGCTCCAACCTATACCGGCCCACTTCCGTTTGGCGGGTCGGACTGTATACTTGGGGACTTGTGAAACGGTTCACAAAGAGGGCAACTATCCTGGAGGCGTAGCGGCGATGCGTGTGACTTCGATGGTAGCGGGGCTGGCCATCGTGCTGGCAGCCTGCGGTGGCGAAAAGAAGGCGGCGGATCAGACGACGACGGCGGCTCCTGACACCTCGGCGGCGGCTCAGGCTCCCGCGGCGGCGCCCACGGCGGGCGGCACGAACCACGATGTGGACATGGTGCTCGAGAACGGCAAGTACGAATACAAGCCGGCCGAGCTGACGATCAAGGCGGGTGACGTGATCACGTTCCATAACAAGTCGGGTGGTCCGCACAACGTCTCGTTCTGGGAGGACAGCATCCCCAAGGGCGCTGAGGATGTTCTCAAGTCGGCGATGGCCGACCAGATGGCGCCCCTGCAGAGCCCACTTTTCACCGAGCAGGACGCCCAGTACAAGATCTCGTTCGCGGGCGCGCCGACTGGTGAATACAAGATGTACTGCCTGCCGCACCTCGCGCTCGGCATGCACGGGAAGATCACCGTCCAGTAAGCAGGAAGCGGGAAAGAGGCGGGGAACGGGCAAACGGTTCCTCGCCTCCTTGTTTTTCCCTTATGCCCGCGCTCTGCGTGCCGCTTCCCGCTCCCCGCCTCCTGCTCCCCGCGCTCTTCCCATCAAAATGCCCATGAGCATCCCCGTTCCCGCTCCCGCCATCGCATCCACCGCGTAGTGCATCTGGCAATACACCACGCCCACCGTCAGCAGCAGCGTCGGAACGACGAGGATAAGTCCGAGGCGTCTGGAGCTCCGGAAGGCCGCGACGGTGGCGGCCACCGCGGCGGCGACGTGGGAGCTCGGGAATGCCGCGCCGTAGGAGCTGCCGGCCGCGAGCGTTGCGTACACCAGCCGGGCCGGGCCGTTGTCGGTAAACCAGGCCGCGGGGCGGGGGAACGCGTAGTACGGGCCGGCCACCGGGAAGAAAATGAAGGCCAGATAGCAGGAGACGAACATCGCCATCACCGTGAGGACGAAATGCCTGGCCTCCGCGATGCGGCCACGCCAGAGCAGCAGGATCGCGGGGAGCGAGACGATCAGGTAGTAGGAGAAGTACGCCCCGTGCAGCACGGCTGACCAGAACCGACTCGGCGCCGCCTTCCACCATTCGGCGCTTACCTGCGCGCCGAAGAGCGCCATCTCCCATCGCTGCACCCGCGCGTCGTGCACCGGCGCCGCGGGGCTGTTGAGCACGCCAATCTCGGCGTAGAGGCCGAGGAGCAGCAGCAGGGGATAGATCTCGCCCAGCATCCGGGAGACGGAGCCGGCATTCCGGCGGCGGAGCAGAACCAGCAGCAGGACGAAGAGTCCATGCGCCGGCAGCAGCCACCAGCATTCCGGGATCTTCGGCGCCCGCGCCACCGCCACGACGGTGACGACCGCGAGGTAGCCGAGCAGCAGCCGGTCCACCGGCAGGAGGCGGGCGAGCCACGACTCCGTGGCCGCATCGCCCGCGGCGTCCACGGCTAGATCCATCCCTCGCTCCGGTACCACCTCCAGGTCTCCGCGAGGCCGGTCTCGAGATCCCGCTCCGGAACCCATCCCGTGTCGCGCATGAGCGGCGTCGGGTCGCCGGTCCAGGCCGGCTGGAAGAACTCGTTGGCCTTGTCCGTGGTCAGGATCGTGGCGTGGCGCGCCACTCGCGCGGCGGTCTCGGTGACGGCGAGAAGGCCGCGCCCGGCGACGAGCGGCACGCGCACCACAGCGACCCGCCTCCCCATCACGCGCGCGATGGTGCGCACGAAGTGCGAGCTGGTGAATACGGCGGGGTGGCTGGCGTAGTAGATCCGGTGCAGGGTGGCCGGCGTCATCGCCGCGGCGATGAGCGCTTCGGAGAGGTCGGCGCCGTGGATGGCGCTCAGCTCCTGGGTACCGTCGCCGAAGACGGGGGCGAGGCCGAGCTGGGCGAGCCGGAACACCTTGAGCACTTCGCGGTCCCGCGGGCCGTACACCATCGGCGGCCGCACGATGGTCCACGGCAGGTTGCTCGCCTGGAGCACCGCCTCGGCCGCGAGTTTGCTCCGGCCGTACCGGGTGACCGGCCTGGGCTCCTCGTCTCCCCGGTTCGGCTGGCCCCGGGGGCTCGGGCCCCCCGCGGCCATCGACGACACCTGCACGAAACGGGGACCGCCAGCGGCCAGCGCCGCCTCCACCACGTTGTGCGTGCCTTCCCGGTTCGCGGCCATGAAATCGGCTTCGTTGAGCGCCGCTATCACGCCTGCGACATGGTACACCACGTCCTGGCCCTCGACCGCCCGGGCGATCGCCTCACGATTGCCGAGGTCGCCGGGCACGATGCGCACGCCGAGCGCCTTGAGCGCCTCGGCTTTCCTTTCCGACCGCGCCAGCGCCGTCACCTGATGTCCCCGCCGCATCAGGGCCTCGGCGAGATGGCTGCCGACGAACCCGGTGGCGCCGGTCACCAGCGCCTTCATACGGTGCGGTCGTAGAGCCGGTAGGTCTTGTATACCCGGAAGGTCATCTTCTCGAGACCGGCGTTCATCGCCGGATTGTCCTCCAGGATCCACCCGGCCTCGCCCCAGGTGATGCCGAGCCGGCCACAGTGGGTCCAGATCCAGTGGTAGAGCATGGCGTCCACCCCTTTGCCCTGGTACTCGGGGAGGATGCCGAGGAGGAGAATGCGCGCCCGCCTGATCCTGCCCGTCTTGAGCGTCCAGAGGAGTCTGGGCAGCGCCGGCAGCAGATATCCGCCGCGATTGTGCTTGAGGACCTGGTTGAGATCGGGCAGGACGATGCCGAAGCCGATGACCTTGCCGTCCTTCTCCGCGAACGGCACGATGTCCGGAATGACCACCGGCTTGAACTGCACCGCGAGGTGATCGATCTCCTTCTCCGTAAGCGGAACGAACCCCCAGTTCTTCTCCCAGGCGGCGTTGTAGATCTCCTTGATCCGCTCCACGTCGGCGGCGAAGTCCTTCATGTTGAGCGCGCGGAGCGTGATCCCCTGCCGCCGCCGGATCAGCTCCGTGCCCCGCGCCAGCCGCTCCGGTACGGGGACGTACTGCTCCACGCTCCCCCCCTGGTAGACCAGGAGGTCCTTGGTCTTGCTGAATCCGCCTCTCTCCAGGAGGGTGATGTAGTAGCGGGGATTGTGCGGCATCATGAGCGTGTTGGGCGTGTCGAACCCGTCCACCAGGAGGCCGCACTCGTCGTTCACCGAGAACGAGGCCGGACCGCGGAGCACGTCGTGGCCCCGCTCGCGGCACCAGGCGGCCGCGGCCGTAAACAGCGCGTCGGCCACGGCCTGGTCGTCGATCGACTCGAAGAAGCCGAAGAAGCCCACCTTGTCGCCGTGGGTCTCGTTGTGAAGGCGGTTGCTGATGGCAGCGATCCGCCCGACAACCTCGCCGCCCCGCTCGGCCAGGAAGTACTCCGCCTCGGCGTGCTCGAAGAAGGGATTCCGGGCTCGGGAGAGGAGTTTTTCCACGTCCCCACGCAACGGCGGGACCCAGAGAGGGTCCCGCGCGTGAAGTCGGAAGGGCAGGGCGACGAAGCGTTTGATGTCCCGCTTGTCGCGCGCCGCTCGAACGCGGGGCGCGAGCGGGAGAGGTGCGTTCAGATGACCCCCAGGTCCCGCCCGATCCGGCCGAACTGCTCGACCGCGAAGTCGATCTGCTCGAAGGTGTGCGTGGCCATGAGGCTCGTGCGCAGCCGGCACTGTGTGGCCGGCACCGCCGGCGGGGCCACCGGGTTGGTGAAGACCCCCGCGTCGAAGAGCCGGCGCCACATGAGGAACGTCTTCTCGAGCGGGCCGATGAGGACCGGCACGATCGGCGTCTCGGTGGGGCCGATGTCGAAGCCCAGGCTCCGGAAGCCCTCGTGCAGGCGGTGGGTGTTGGCCCAGAGCTGGTCGCGCCGCTGGGGCTCGGTCTGCAGCACCCGGAGCGCCGCGAGCACGCCCGCGGTGTTGGACGGCGGGAGCGAGGCCGTGAAGATGAGGGGCCGGCTGTGATGCTTGAGGTAGTGAATGACGCTCTCGCTCGCGGCGACGAACCCACCGATCGATGCCAGCGACTTGGAGAACGTGCCCGCGATGATGTCCACCTCGTCGGTCATTCCGAAGTGCGCCGCGGTGCCGTCGCCATTGGGTCCCAGCACGCCGAGCGCGTGAGCGTCGTCGAGCGCGAGGGCGGAGCCATGCTTGCGCGCGATCCGGACGAGGTTGGGCACGTCCGCGATGTTGCCTTCCATCGAGTAGACGCCGTCCACCACGATCATCGAGCCCCGGCTGGTGCCGTTGCGCTCCATGCGCCGCTCGAGATTGGTCAGATCGCCGTGGTTGAAGCGCTCGGTCTCACCGTAGGAGAGCTTGGCGCCGTCCACGATCGAGGCGTGGTCGAGCTTGTCGAGGTAGACCACCTCGCCGCGTCCCACCAGGCCGGAGATGAGCCCGAGGTTGGCGGAATAGCCGGTGGAGAAGACGAGGCATGCCTCCTTGCCGAGGAATTCGGCGAGGGCGGCCTCGAGCTGCTCGTGAAGGTCGAGTGTGCCGTTGAGGAAGCGGCTGCCGGTACAACCGGAGCCGTAGCGGCTCAGGGCACGGGAGGCGGCCTCGAGCACCTTGGGATGGTGGGTGAGCCCGAGGTAATTGTTCGAGCCGAGCATGATCCGCTTCTGGCCGTCGATGACGACCACCGTGTCTTCGGATTCCGAGATCGGATTGAAGTACGGATACAGCCCGGCAGCCTGGATCTCGCGCGCCTTGGTGAAGTCGCGGCATTTGTCGAATAGCGCGACTTGCTGGAGCTCTTGGGTATCCACGGTTCCTCGATGCCTCAAGGGGTATGGGAATTTCCCCACATCGCCTTATGCCTGAACGGCTTAAACTAGCAAGCGCAAGGGAGTGACACAAGTTGCGCGGCTGCGGTTGGCCCACCTTCCGCTCCGGGTGCGCTTCCCCGGTTCCTGCTCCCCTCTTCCCGCTTCCCGCGTGTCGTCCCGCAAAGCCCGCGCCCAACACGGCCCCCCGCCGCGATTTGACATCGCCGCCGCGAGGGCCGAAATTTCGCCAACGCGGTGTCACGTCAGGAGGTAGGCTTGTCGCTCGAGCAGCCATTCTCACGTCGGAATTTCGTCCGGGCCATGGGTCTCGCCGCCGCGGGGCTGGCCGGATCGGGCGCGGTCCAGGGCTCCGACCGACTCCTCGCGATGACAGGTGTCCTCCCCGCGGGGTGCGACCCCGAGGTGCCCAACGAGCAGATAGCCCGGATCATTCAGGAGATTACCGGCGGCCGCCCCATCCAGAGCGGCAACAAGGGACACATGGCGCTCGACATGCCGGCGGTGGCCGAAGACGGCCGCGTGGTGCCGGTCATCATCGAGAGCAACCTCCCGATGACGCCGGAGCGCTACGTGAAGGCGGTGCATCTGATCGTGGACCACAACCCCGATCCTCACCTCGCGGTCTTTCATCTGACGCCGGCGCTGGGCGAGGTCTCCATCCAGACCCGGATCAAGATGAAGCGGACCACCTGGGTCCGGGCCCTCCTCGTCACCAGCACCGGGGACGTGTGGGCCGACTATGCGCGGGTCAACGTCACGCTCAACGGGTGCGGCTGATGCGCGGCCTCGGCGATGCCCGGATCAAGATTCCCGACCGGATCGCGAAGGGCGAGACGATCCTGGTGAACTCGATCGTGTCGCACCCGATGGACACCGGCTTCTTCCGGACCGCGGAGGGCAAGCCGATTCCGGCGTGGTTCATCAAGGACGTCGTGGTGACGTACGGCGGTGAGGAGGTTGCGCGCTTCGAGTGGACCTCGGGCATCAGCCGCGATCCGGTGGTGAGCTTCATGCTCAAGGCCGACAAGGAAGCGCCGCTCACGATGGTGTGGACCGACACGAAGGGATCGGCGTTCACCCGGACGGTGGAGATCCGGTTTACGGCCGCGTGACGCTCGCAGGTTGGGATAGCGGGTACTCAACAGCGCCGGCCGGGCCGGACACCAAGCGATCCGTGCAGTACGCAGGGTCAAACGCGTTGTTCAAGGGACGGCCTCCGCCTGCGCACCGATCTGAGTAATCCGCCTTGATCGGGCTGCTGCTCGTTGGACTCGCCATCGTGGCCGACACCGCCGTCCCGCCACCCTTCCCGGTCCGCGCGGTCGCGCCCGGCGTCTATGCCGTCGTAGGCGACACCGGCCGCGGCTCCGAAGGCCGGCCCAACGCCGGCTTCATCGTCACGACCGCGGGGGTCGTCGTGGTGGACGCGCTCGCGAGCCCGCGCGACGGCACCCGTCTCCTCGGGGCAATCCGCACGGTGACGAAACGGCCGGTCACGTGGCTCGTGCTCACCCACCATCATCCCGATCACCATTTCGGCGCCATCGTTTTCAAGCGCGCCGGCGCCAAGATCATCGCCCACCCCGACCGGCGCACCCTCGCCTCCGAAGGGGGGGAGGACGCGCTCATGGCCGACTGGGTTCGCGTCGTGGGCCTCGACGCGATGCGTGGCTTCGAGTTCGCCGATACACCCGACCGGCCCGTCACCGCCGCCGACACCCTGCGCCTCGGCGGCCGGGAGATCGTCATCACCCATCCCGGCGCCGGACATACCGCCGGCGACCTCATGGTGTGGCTCCCGGCGGAGCGGATATTGTTCGCGGGCGACTTGCTGGTGGAGGACGGCGTCACGATGGTGGTGGACGGAAGCTCGCGCGAGCTGCTCAAGGGCCTGGACGCGATCGACGGGCTGCATCCCCGGATCGTCGTCCCAGGCCACGGCGCTATCCCGGTCAGGCCGGAGGAACTCGTGGCGCGCACCAGGGCGTACGTCACGTCGCTGCAGGACGACATGCGCCGGGCCGTCGAGCGCGGCGTCCCGATGAAGCGGGCGATGGCGTCGCTGCCGCCGGCCGACGAGAACCGGCCGGTCTCGCTCGACTCACGGAAGCGGCGCAACGCCGTCCGCGTGTATCTGGAGGAGGAGAAGCGATACATGGGCATCGAGGACACGCTTCCATGAGGCGGCTGAAGGCCGCTGCGCCGGCGTTGCTGCTGCTCGCGCTTGGCTCCTGGCGGCCGGCACCGGCGGGTCCCGCGCCACGGGCGGTGGCGGCCCAGCTTCCGCGCCTCATCTCCACCGAGTCGCTGGCCAAGTGGCAGATGGAGCGGAAGGTCATCCTGCTCGACGTCCGCACCGACGTTTTCGCCTATCTCCAGGGACACCTGCCCGGCGCGGAGTACCTCAACACCGAGACGCTCCGCTCCACCGTGGGCGGGCTACCGGTGCGGCTCCTGTCCGCCGGCGCCTACTCCGAGCTCTTCTCGCGCCTGGGTCTCTCGCTCGACCAGCCCGTGGTGATCTACAGCGCGGGCGAGACCCGGAACATCGACGCCACGTTCGTGGCCTGGCTCCTGGCGGGCTTCGACCATCCCCAGGTGTACGTGCTCGACGGCGGCTTCTTCAAGTGGCAGCTCGAGCAGCGGCCGGTGGTGCAGCCCTATCCCCGCCTCGCCGTCACCCGCTTTCCCAGTGCCTTTCACCCCGAGTCGGCGTCGCTGGAAGACGTCGAGCGCGCGGTCAGGACGAAGAACGCCATTTTGGTGGATGCCCGCTCCCCTCAACAGTACGCGGGCGAGGCGGGGGCGCAGATGCGCCGGGGACACATTCCCGGAGCGATCAATCACTTCTGGTCCGACGATCTGACGCAGGAAGGCTTCGGGCACGTCTGGAAGGACTCGGCGAGCCTCGCGAAGTCGTACGAGGCGCAGGGGGTCACGAGGGACAAGGACATCATCGCCTACTGCAACAGCACCACCGAGGCGAGCCACGTGCACTTCACGCTGCGGAATCTGCTGGGCTATCCGAAGGTGCGGGTGTACGTGGGGTCGTGGACCGAGTGGGCGGAGCGGACCAATCTGCCGATGGAGTCGGGGAGCGGAAAGGGGGACGCGGTAAGCGGGAAGCCGGGAGCGGGGAGCAGGTAGCGGGAAGAGGAGCGGGCCACTTCCGGCTTCCCGCTTACCGCATCGCGATCCCGCTCCGCAGCTGCCCCGGCCTCAGAATGAGCCCGCCCCGCATCACCCACTGCACGTCCTCGAGATTCCCGATGTCGGCCAGCGGGTCTTTCGCCAGGAGCACGAGGTCGGCGTAGTTGCCGGCCACGATCGTTCCGATCTGCTCGCCCGGGCGGCCGCCGATGGCCTGGGCCGCGTCACGCGTGGCCGCGAGGAGTGCGGCGGTGGGCGTCAAGCCCAGCGAGTCCACGTACATCCGCAGCTCGCCGAACAACGTCGCCCGCTCGCGCGGCGGCCCGTAGGCCACGTGGTCGCTGCCCGCGCTGATCCCCACCCCGCGCTTGATCGCCTCGCGCGTCACTTCCACGCCGAACGCCGCCGCGGCCTGCACGTATTCCTGCTGCAGGCTCGGCACCCGCCGGGTTCGCTGCGCGAAGGTCTCCACGCTGTGCCGTGTGGCGTCGAGCGTCGGTTCGAACATCGTCCCCCGCCGCGCCATGGTGTCGAGCGCCGCGAGCACCCGCGGGTCGTGCGCCGACACCGGGGTGGCCACCGCCGCCGTCGCGGCCTGGAGATCGCCGTCGTTCACCAGCGTGTCACGCTCTTCCACCGTGTACAGCTCGCCCGCGAGCCCGGCGGCATGGACCAGCCCGTCCATCCCCGCGCTTGCCTCCTCGCGGACGCTCGTGGGCTGTACCCACCCGTGTCCCCACACCTGGAGGCCCGCGCGGTGCCCGGCATCGGTCAGGCGCCGCACGGAGACGCTGTCGAGCAGGGCGTAGAGCTTGAGTCCGATTGCGCCAGCCGACTGCGCGATGTGGACCACGGAGTCGGGGTCGTCGCTCCGGTTGAACATGACCGGCGTCCACCCCATGTACTGCATCGCCATCGCGGGCGGCTGACGGAACACCACCCCGCGCGAGGTGCGCACCGCCCGGAATCCGTTCGAGCCGTTGAAGAAGAAGCCGGGCCCCGCCACGAGCTGCATCGCGTATACCCTGGGCGCCGCCGGCAGCGCGCGGACCCTGGCGAGTAGGCCGGCCGGGTTGGTGCCCATGTCGCGGACGGTGGTGATTCCCTGCGCCAGGAGGTCGCGGAGATCGATCGCCAGCTCCTCGCTCGCGCTCCCGTTCACGATGAACAGCATGTGGACGTGGCTGTCGATCAGACCAGGAATGAGGTACTGGCCCTGCGCGTCGACCACACGCGCAGCCTTGGGAATGGGGCACTCGCCCGCCGCGCCGGCGCAGATGATCCGGTCGGCCTTGATGAGCGTGACGGCGTTGGGCACAGGTGCGCGGCCCGTACCGTCCCAGAGCTGGGCGCCGACGATGGCTGTGAGGGGTGGATCGGGGACCGGCGGCCGGATCGGGGTGTTGGGTGTGCCGCAGGCCGCCGTTGGTGCGGCCAGGAGGGCCCAGAGGAGCCCTCTCCTCATGCGCAACGCCCCATCATGACTCAATATGCCGCCCTTCCGGCCCGGAATGCCGTGACGCTCACGCGACCCTGAGGGTGATCCAACTCCCTATATTCTCTTGGCGAGGCGGGCCGTGGCGCCGGGGTGGGGGAACCCACCGGGCTGACATGTGGAAAGGCAACACCCGTGCCGTAGTTCCACGGACGGGCCATTGCCGTTGCGGCGCGCCCCGGCGCTCTCTACTCTTACCTCCGTGCCTCCCTTACAGTTTCTCCGGTCCGCTCGTTCCCGTCCCCGACGACGCCGCCGCACCGAGGCCCTCCGCCGTCTCGTTCGGGAACACCATCTCGCCGCCGGCGACCTGATCCAGCCGCTCTTCGTGGTCCACGGTGCCGGCGTCGAGCGCGAGATCTCCTCGATGCCGGGTGTCTGTCATCTCTCGGTGGACGAGCACCTCGAGCGCGAGGTCGAGCGCATTACCGCGCTCGGCCTGGCCGGCGTCATCCTCTTCGGCATTCCCGCCTCCAAGGACCCGGTCGGC
>Ga0075289_1000065_pt1 | contig 12044 bp, 10 predicted proteins | sample SF_Rice_20C_80N__4_FD_69764 | JGI IMG/M metagenome (GOLD analysis project Ga0075289, IMG submission 69764) | Rice paddy soil microbial communities from Twitchell Island, California, USA - SF_Rice_20C_80N_103 | ecosystem: Environmental > Terrestrial > Soil > Paddy field/soil | place: USA... | reverse complement strand
AGACCCGAAGGCCGAGCAAGTAGTTGCCGTAACAAAGGGCGCCCTCCATAATCGGCGGAAGCTACAAGTTTATGCGCGACGAGCCAAGCGGATACCGCTTGCTCCCCTCTTCGAGATACTTTTTTCAGGCGCTCTTTTTCAAATGCCCAGGCGCATCAGCGCTTGCGGATGAAGAGTTTGCGCAAGAGACCTTCCCACTCGTTAAACTTCTTCTCGAATTCTTCCGGCGTGTACTTGCTTTCCATGTAGACTTTCTTGAATTTTTGCTCGAGCGAGCCAATGTCGTTACGGGCCGAGCCGAGACCGCCTTTCATCGCCACCTGTTGGCCCGCTTTCGAGTGAAGATAGTCGAGGAACAGCAGCGCCGCGTGCGGATGAGGGGCATTGACGATCATCCCGGAGCTGCCAACGCCGGCAATCACCGGATCGATCGGCCGCCACTCGACCGGCGCGTTTTTCTTTTTGTGTGTAAAGATGTTCGAATTGAAGATGGTCGGCGAGAGCGGCACTTCCCCCGAAGCCACCAGACCGGACAGAGCCGCGCCGGACATATTTTGCACATTGATGTCCTGGGCGCTCAATTTCTCCAAAAACTCCCGCCCCATCGCCTCCAAGACGGCGCCGATCCATTGAGTGCCGGTGGTGGTTCCGGCGATCGACATTTTGCCTTTCCATTTTGGATCGAGATAATCTTTGAGCGCTTTTGGCACGTCCGCAGCGGGCACCAGTTGGGTGTTGTAACCCAAGCTGATGTAAATCTCGCGATTGGTCCAGGCCAGCACGCCGGATTTCCCTTTAACTTTGGCGTCGTCGTCATAAGCGCTGAGCTCCGGCGAAAAATGATCCTGCAGCAAGCTGTTTCGAGCCAACAACGTTACATACCCGGGACTGGTTTCAACCACGTCGGCGATGTACTTTGCAGCGGCGTGCTCTTCCGTCAAACGCTTGAGCAAGGCTTTGGAATCGCTGCGCCAGACGTTCGCTTTGATGAATGGATATTGTTTCTCGAACTCTTGCGATACCGGTCCGGCGACCCAAGTATTCGAGGTATAGAATGTGAGCTGGCCTTCCTTTTTCGCGCCCTCCATGAGAATCTTTTCACGATCAGCGCCTTGATACAGCGGCAGCTCGGCGATTGTCGGCGTTCGGCCTTGGGCTGCCGACAACATGGAGACGTTCGCCATCACCATAAAGAAAACGACTACAAATCGTACTCTCGTCAGCATCGGATCATCCTCCTGACCAACAGTCGCACTCAGTCGAAATAACCGGCTCGATGAGCCCAGAGCCAGAGATAAGCGATTTTCTCATTATACAGTTCCGCATACCCCACGTGACCGTAGCGCGGAATCAAGACCACATGCGCGCCGCGTGTCGCCGCAGCGTACTTGGCGCCCATGAACATCTCGCGTTTATATTCGAGCTTGTCGCCTCGAACCCAATGGCCTTTGTCGTTTTCGCCGACGGTGAGAAGCACCCGAATCGTTTTCAGCCAATTCGGGTCGGGCTCTTGCAGATGATCGAAATATTCCTCGCGCGGGAGACCCGTGCGCTTGACGTACTCGTCGAGAATTCCCACTGCGGCGTTGTGCTGGTTATCGCAAAGGCTGGTTTTCATCTGCGAGCGGAGCGGGCTTACCAGCCGAATATAATCATCGGCGCCGCCCCAGGGCGTTAGATCTTGCGGATCGATGTAGCCGGATTGCTTGAACGAGTCCGGCGACCGGCGCGCGATGTGATCGACCGGTTTTTCGACGTACTTCTCCGCGCCGGTGTTATCGCGCCATTCCTTGCGCCAACCGTCGGGGCCGCCGCTGCCGAAACCGACAATGCCGATGACCTTGATATCCTCCGAGAAGCTGGTGAGATGGGCCGCCATCGGACCTCCCGTGGAGTGGCCGAAGGCGATGATCTCACGGCCGGCGAGATTATGATCGGCGAGAAGCCCGGCACCCTGAAGAATGACATTGAAGGTGCATCTCAAATTGCGGTCGCGAATCTCGTCCTCCGGCAAATCGCGATCGAAAAGATAGATGGGATTGCGTTCGGCGACGGGCTGTTTCCACACCCCGCCGGGCGGGTAGTGGCCCGGATAGGTGAGCGACAATACTTTAAAACCTTGAGCGGCGAGCACGCGCGCAAGCCCGGGCCGTCCGTCCGGCGTGAGGTCCATGATCCTTTCGCTGCCGGCGCCGCCGTGGAACAAGACGAACGCGCGCCGAAGGTCGGTCTCGCTTTGCGGCGAATAGAGTGTGCCGTGCATGTCCCAATCATAGCCGTTGCGCCGATAACGCACCGTGGCGTCGGCGAGTCGGAATTCGCGATCGGCATAAGGCGGCTGGACCGCGAGCCACTCATCCCAGCTAAGCTTTAAAAGAAGCTCATTTGATTTAAGCGCGGCAAGAAATTTCTCGGTGATGTCATTCATTGGCGAGGCTTGTTCTACGATTTGTGAACGTAGTTATCAAGGTAATACTTGGCGATCTCGCCCTTGGTGCAGAACCAAACGTCTTTGAAGCTCTTGGCGTAACGGACGCATTCTTCGAAAACACCAATAATGTTGGGCCGGCCGCCTATGTGCGCATGCACCAGGGCGTCGATCAGCTTCGGTGAGCCCGCTTCCCCTTCGGCGTAGAGACAGTCGAAAGCGGCCTTGAAGCTGTCGAAATAAACGCGCGCGGGGTTTTTTGCCTTGAAGATCAGGGAGAGATCGTTGGCGTAACCGAGGCGGGGCATGACGACGAGCGGTTTGCCTTTGATCATGCGGTGCTCCGGAATGTCCGGACCTGGTAGATCACCGGTCCAATAAATTCCTTCTTCGACGAAATGCTCGAAAGTATATTCGTTAATTCGATGCCCGGGGCTCACCCAACCCACGGGTCGCTTGCCGGTAACCGCGGCGAGCGCGTCCAAAGTTCGTCTGATCAGCGCTCTTTCCTGTTGGGCCTCTACGGAAATAAGCGGCATGTCATTGACCCAACCATGACCGACGATCTCATGACCGGCATCGTGCAATTGTTGCAATGCGTCGGGGAACAGCTCCGCGATGCGTCCGTTGGTATCGATCGTGCCCGTCACTCCGTGACGTGCAAAAACATCCATGATTCGCCAGATGCCTGCTTTACCGCCATACTCGCCGTAGGCGAGCGACGCGTAGTCCGGTTTGCCGCCTTCGCTGCGGCGATATTGAGAAGATTTATCGAAGGCCTCGAACGCGACAAAAAAACTGACCGCAATTTTAGCATCATTGGGCCATATCAGAGGTGCCGGTCGCATGAACTCTCCTTTTACGGCTAGCCGAAGCTGCGGCGACAGCCGAATCGCCTATCGCCAAGTTACGCTCGCCGCGATCCTATCAAGCAGCGCTCAATAGCGTCAACCGAGCGCAGAACAAAGGATTGCGTACGAAATCACTAATGAAAGCGAAGAAGTGTTCATTTTGAGCAGGTGATGACAGTCAACGAAGCGATTCGTCACTCATTGACAGGCGTTTGATCGAACCCTGCCTGGATTTTGCGTCAAAGTTAGAACGGCAATGACAGACTGGACTATATTGGTGGGCACTAATTTTGAGAAGTAATTGTCTTCGCTGAAAGAAAATCGCCGTTCAAGCGGCCGGGCATTTTCCGGCATTGAGGTGCGCTTGGAAGTCCGCGGGAAAGAGTTTGATTGCGCTTTCGATCGGCGGGCCGGGCATGGCGATCAGATTGCAGAAGCCTTTGCCTTTGTTGAAAGCCAGGATCTTGCCGAACTGTTCGATGATCGGCTGGCCGCCCTGTCCGGCTTGAACTTTTTTTATCATCATCGCCAAGGTGTTCGTTTCCATGCGGCACGCCGGGCATTGACCGCATGACTCAGCCGCGAAGAAGTCGGCAATTTTGACGAGTTCTTCGACGATACAGCTATCCTCCGACACCAATTTTACCACGCCGCATCCGAGAGCCGCGCCGGCCTCGCGCATCGAATTGTGGTCCAGCGGCGTGTCGATTTTATCGACCGGCAGAAACGCCGACGAGGGCGCGGCTGGCATAATCGCTTTGATTTTTTTCCCGCCTTTGATTCCTCCGCCGCATTCTTCGATGAGATACCGAAGCGGCGTGCCGAAAGGAAGCTCATAGACGCCGGGCCGATTGACATCGTCGTTGAGCGAAAAAATCATCGTGCCCGGACTCTCGGCCGTGCCGAACTTGCGATACCAGTCGGATCCTTTAAGGACGATCGGCGCGACGTTGGCGAGAGTCTCGACGTTATTGACCGCAGTGGGCTTGCCGAATAAACCCACGGTTACCGGGAACGGAGGTTTTTGCCGCGGCAGGGGTTTTTTCCCCTCGATGACTTCGAGGACCGCCGTATCCTCGCCGGCGACGTAATTATGCGGCGCGGGCACGACTTCAATGTCGAGGGTGAAATCGCTGCCGCAAACATTGCTGCCCCAGTAACCGGCGCTCTTTGCCTCAGCCAGCGCCTCATTGATGGTTTTCAGAGCCATGTCGTAGCGGGCGTTGATGTAAAGGTACGCTTTGGCCGCGCCGATCGCATAGGCCCCGAGAATTGTGCCCTCGATCACCAAATGCGGCAGGTTTTCCAGCAGGACGCGGTCCTTTTTACTGCCGGGTTCGTCTTCGCCGCCATTCAGCACCAGATAACGCGGCTGGTCTGGTGCTTCGCGCGTGAACTGCCATTTTTTTCCGGTCGGAAATCCGGCTCCGCCGCGCCCGCGCAAACCGGCGTCTGAAATAACTTTGATGACTGCTTGCCCCGGAGCCTTGACGGCTTGCGCCAGCGCCTGATAGCCGTCGCGGGCGCGATACTCCTCAAGTCCCTCGCGTCCTTCGGGGACGCCATGAGGGAATAGGACGCCTTCCATGAACTTACATGACCCCCGTATCGAGGAGTTGGTAGATGAGTTCTTTCAGAGAAGAGTCGATGGTGTCGAGGCGCTTAACGTGAGGCCCGCCGGCGAGATGTTCGGTAATCTCATCCAAATCTTCGACCTTGACCTTGGCATACCAGTTCTTCTCCGGATAGAGAACGATATTAGGACCGTCTTGGCATGCGCCGAAACACATATAGGGCTTAACTTCGACGTCGCTCAGACCTTTGGCAGCGACGCGTTTTTGGAGCTCGGCCATAAGCTGTTCCGAACCGCGCGACTTGCAATCGATATTCTGGCAGACAAGACAGACTCGGCTCACCGGTTTCTCCTTGGGTTCTAATTACTAGTGTATAACCCGAGATTCCACAACTAACGGTCAGTTCAGTTGGATCTGCGACACCCAATCTTTGCCCTTGATTATTTCCGCCAGTGCCTTCTCATCCGCTTCCGTCGGCAGAGCTTCCGTCAAATGTTTCGCGTAGGCCTCGGCGGAAAGCAATTCGCCGGTGACGCTGTACGTCTTGCCAACGTATTCGCCAATGGAGCGATTGAACTTCAAATCGGGAGCGTAAAGCTTGGGCTGGCCCGCGGGGATCAACTGATTGAGCTGATCGATCAGCTTGGCGCTTTCGACCATGTAATGGCTGCGCGCCAGGTCGTTCAATCTATCCTTTTCGACGGGAACGGTCGCTTCGTGCTCGTCCATGCGTCCCTTCAGGCCCCAGGTATATGTCCAGTGGGCGGAAGACGAGTGATCCGTTCCAAACAGGTCGTACGCAGTGGACAACCACTTGTTAAAATATTTTTGCACGATGGGAATGGGAATCTTCCCGGCTCTCAGGATACGGGTGAGACCCGTATGGCCCGTAAACATGTGGAAAAACTCTTCCTTAAGCATGGCCGTGACGCTTTCCGCCAACGGCGCAAAAGAAGAATGCGACAACATCGTCAGTTGATACTTGCCGTCGCGATCGACAAATTCCGTATAGGTAAAGAAGTCGAGCCAGTTATTGACCGGCGCATTGAACGAGCCGAGCAAACGATCACCGCGGAAGGCGCGGCGCTCCAAAAGTTTCCGTGCCTCCAACTTGCCCGAATCGCCGAAGTAATTCACCAGCAGGTAGCACATCTGCCAGCCGTGACGCATCTCCTCGCTATTGACCCGCACCAGAGCTTGGCGGTCATATTCGGTCGGTGCCGTCTCAACGAGATTCCTTTGCTGCTCCACGGAGGCAAACTCGGTATCGCCCTGATAGACGATCAAATTCATCAAGGCATCGCGGATCGATTGATTGGGGATTTGCGCCACCCGTTGCCATTTGGGTTGGCCCTTGTAATCGCCGAACTCGATTTCGGGAGAGTGCAGTTCGCCGAGCTTGGTTTCGAAGTTATACCCGGACAGAAGCTTGGGGTCGTAGCCGATATCGTTTTGCCATTGTTTGAAATAGTCAATCCAGTCGTCAAAAGTCGCAATTTTGGCCATGGAAAGGTCCTTTCGATTCGAACGATCGTTCGAACTCCAATTTAACCCTTGGACGGCGCCAAATCAACCCCCAAAAATCAATGATACATTTCGACCAACTCGATCATGCCGAGATCGCGCATTTGGTTGAACAGGTAGCGTTTAATCTCGCCTATGGTATCCATTGCCAGGACGATTTTGGCAGTCGCCTTGGCCGCTTCGTAGCTGATCGATCGAATCGCTTTCTTGATCACCGGAATATAGAGAGAGCCCATGCTGAACTCTTCCAATCCCATGCCCAGGAGAAGTAAAGCACAGACCGGATCGCCGGCCATCTCACCGCACATGGCGATCCGTTTTCCCTCTTTTTTACCTGCTTCAATGGTCGAGGACAGAGCCCCTAGAACAGCGGGATGGAGCGGCTCGTAGAGACTGGCGACTTTTCGATTGCTGCGGTCGACGGCCAAAAGGTACTGAATGAGATCATTTGTGCCAATGCTCAGAAAGTCGACCTCGCGGAGAAATCGATCGGCAAGCTGGACCGCGGCCGGGACCTCCACCATGATTCCAAGTTCCATTTTTCGGTCGTAGGGCGTGCCTTCGACCTCGAGTTCGCTTTTCGCTTCGGCTAATATTTCCTTTACCTTTTTGATTTCTTCCAGGCTTGAGATCATGGGAATCAGCATGCGAACCCGGCCGAGATCGCCCGCCCGGAGAATGGCTCGGAGCTGTGTCTTAAAGATCTCTTCCACTTCCAGCGAGATACGGATCGAGCGCCAGCCCAAAAACGGATTGGGCTCGGTTGCGACGCTGCGCATATAGGAGGGATACTTGTCTGCGCCGATATCCAGAGTTCGGATCGTGACGGGCTTACCGGCCATGCCCTCGACCACTTTACAGTAAAGCGAGTATTGATCCTCTTCGCTGGGAAAATCGCGACGCGATAAAAAAGCGATTTCCGTGCGGTAAAGTCCGACACCTTGGGCGCCGTGCAACTGGGCAAATGCGACATCGCTCAACAAGCCGATATTTGCGTAGAGGGAAACGCGATGGCCATCGGTGGTTTCAGCCGGCAGATTCTTGAGCCCTCCGAGCTCGCGGTTCAACTCGGCATAGTCCCGGTCGAGGCGATCGTACTCTCGGATCACTTCTGAATTTGGATTCACATGAACGGTGCCCGCATTGCCGTCGACGATCAGCATGTCGCCTTGATGAACGTATTCGGTGAGTCCCTCGATGGCGACCACGCTGGGTATTTCAAACGATTTTGCCAAAATCGAGGCATGCGAGGTGACTCCGCCGGTGGCCAGTGCAATACCTCTAAATTTATCGCCCTCGAGCATGCTCAAATCGGCCGGGGAAAGGTCCTCGGCCACGAGTATGGCATCGTCCGGAACATTGTATTGCTGGCCCGGCATGCCGCTCAGATTCTCAAGCAACCGTTGGGCAGCATCTTTAACATCCCGCGTACGCTCGCGCAGATAATCGTCCTCGATATTGGCGATCGATGTTAAGTACTGCTCAAAGACGACTTTGACCGCATATTCGGCGACATAGCCTTCCTGGAGAATCTGCGCTTCGATTTGCTGGATAATCGCGGGATCTTCGAGTATTAAGCGATATACGTCGAAGATCGCCGCCTCCTCTTTGGAGATCAGCTGATCCATCCTGGTTTTGACAACGTTGATCTGGTCGATGCCGCGCTCGACCGCGCCGCGGAAACGTTCCCGCTCGCGCTCGGGATTCCTGGCTTTTTTCCTTTTGATCGCGCTCAACTCCATGCGCGGCTCTAAAACGAAAGCTTTACCGCGGCCGAAGCCGGGCGATGCGGCAAGACCGCTCAAACGCCCGCGCCAGTGCAGTTTGGACTTCGCTGCTTTTTCCCGGCGATACCTCTCGTAGGACCGTAATTGACGCATCGCCTCGTTCATGCGTTTTTGGAAATTTTTGCGCTCCTGTTCTTTGCTCTTGAGCGATTCTGCAAGCCGCGCCTGGACGATGATGCTCGCCGCCTGCCCCGAGATCGTCGTGAGCAGGCGAATTTCATCGCGCGAGAATTCGCGGCGGCGCGATGTCTGGACGACCAAGACGCCCAACGGCATTTTTCTCTCGATCAACGGCACGCCCAAAAAGGAATGAAAATGTTCCTCGTGAGTCTCGGGAAAGTATTTATAACGCGGGTGCGCGAGCGTATCGGCCACCATGACCGGCTTCATTCTTTCGATGACCAAACCGGTGAGCCCCTCGCCCGTCGCCATGGAAACTTTGTCGACGGACTCGGGATCCAACCCTTTGGTCGCCCGCAGCGTTAAACGATTCTTGTCGCGATCGAGAATGTAAATCGAGCAAACCTCGGTTTGCATGCGGTCGGCGACGGTGGCCACGATGCTCTCGAGCGTCTCCTGCGAATCGCGCGAGTGGCTGATTAGGGTGCTGATATCCTCAAGAATGTCCAAATGAGGACGGATCTTGCGGGTTTTTTTCTTCACTTTAGCCATCGTTCGAAAAAATAACCGAATGCTAATTTAGAACACAATTCATGAATTTGCACCAGAGAGCGTGCCCTGGCGGCTGACAAGGGCGCGCGTTTGTGGTGCGCTGCGGCGCTGATAACCGATCGCTTCAGACTAGCTTGACCGAGAAGATCGCATTTCCCAACTCGCACGGAGCAGGCGAGCAGCTGCCTGCAGTTATCGGCTGTTGTGCTATAGTTCAGAAATGGGCCGAATCGCCGGGCTAAAAGGCATGCGTCACATCGCCCTCAAGGTACGCAGCGCCGCGCAGTCTAAAAGATTTTATCAGGAAATTCTGGGCATGGACGTGGTCTGGGAGCCCGACCCGCAGAACGTCTATCTTTCTTCCGGCTGCGACAACATAGCCGTTCATCAAACGCCGGAAAACCTTCTTGAGAATGCACAAGAGGCACAACTTGACCATCTTGGCTTCGTCGTGGAAAGTATCGAACGCGTCAAAGAGCTGGAATCTGAATTCCGCGCCCATGGAGTAAGGATTGTTCATCCGTTTAAATTACACCGCGACGGCAGCGCGTCTTTCTACTGCGCAGATCCCGACGGGATAGTCATTCAAATGCTTTACGAGCCGGCACTCAGCGTGCAGAAAATCAGCTGAGCGCTTTACCGAAGGCTCTAAAAAGACGCAGCGGGCATGAAGATCGTAAACATCACCTTTTACCCGCATCTTTTGAAGCGTAAATATCACTGGCAAACCGCAAGCTACAGCGCTGACGCGGTGCAGATATTTTACATTAAGTTAGAAGCGGACAATGGCTTGACGGGTATTGGCGGCTCTTCAGTCATGCCGAAAGACAATGCCACGTTTGGGCCTGGAATCGATGCTCTAAGTCGCTGAATTCGAAGAGCTTGACGGAGATCTTGTCCGCGGTTTCGCAGTCGTCGATGGCTCTATTCGCCTCCCGGACGATCCCGGACTAGGCGTGCGCTTGATGGTTTGATAAATAATTCACGCAATTTTTTCTGGCTCGGCAATTTTCCTTTTGCGCCGACTCTGGCGACAAAGGACGGATTTCAAACCCGCCCCTGGATCGGCAAAACGCGCTTGACGGTTGTTACCCACATCGACTAACGTGCGGCAGTTACACGATCGCGCCAATCTTCAATTGAGCGACAAGGAGAACGCTATGTACGATCTTCTACTGAAAGGCGGGCGAATTTACGACGGTTCGGGAATGCCGAGCTACAACGCCGATGTGGCGATTCAGAACGGCAAAATTGCCGTGCTCGGCCGTCTAAACGGAAACGCGCGACGCACGCTCAACGTCGATGGATTGGCTGTCGCGCCGGGTTTTATCGATCCGCATACCCATCTCGATGCGCAATTGCTTTGGGATCCGCTCGGCACGTCGTCTTGTTTTCACGGCGTGACTTCAGTCGTTGTCGGTAACTGCGGCTTGAGCCTGGCGCCCGCCAAACCGGAAGACCGCGATGCGGTGATCAAAAGCTTCGTGCGCGTCGAGGCGATCAGCCGCCGCGTGCTCGAACAAGGCGTCGAGTGGCGCTGGACTTCCACGGGCGAATATCTCGGCGCGCTCGGCGGCCGTCTTGGCATCAACGCGGCGGCCCTGGTCGGCCATATTGCCGTGCGGCACTACGTCATGGGCGAAGAAGCGGTGGAGCGCCAGGCGACAGCGGAAGAAATTTCCAAGATGAAGCATTTGGTCAGACAGGGCATGGAAGCGGGCGCCGTGGGATTTTCTACCAATCAGAATCCGCGTCATATCCGCGAAGACAGAAAACCGGTGGCGAGCCGGCTTGCCTCGGACGATGAATTGGGATCGCTGTTGGATGTATTGGGCGAGATGAATACCGGCGTCGTTCAATTGAGCGGCGGCGGTGCGGATGCGCGCGGGCGCATTGCCTACGCCGCCGGCATGGCGCGCCGCACCGGACGGCCGGTGTTGTGGCAGAGCATCAATCACAGTTGGAGCCGGCCGAACTTTTGGCAGGAAATGCTCGCCAATACGCAGCGGTTTTTCACGGAAGAAGGACTGCCGATTTACGCCATGACCCAGGCCAAGCCTTTTGAGAACCGTTACACGCTGCTCGACGCCCAATGCTTTGACGAATTCCCGACCTGGAAGGCGGCGATGTTCAGCCCCGTGGCGGCGCGCAAAGAGATGTTCGCCGATGCCGATCTGCGGAAAAAACTGCGCGCCGAAGCGATCGAGGATCAATCGCCGTCGGTTTTTCCGCGCCGCTGGGATGTTATCTTTATCGACCGCGCCGAGCTCGATAAGAACAAAGCGCTCGAAAAGAAGTCGGTGCAGGAAGTTGCCAAAGCGCAAGGTAAAGACGGCCTGGATTGTTTTCTCGATTTGTCGCTCGAAGAAGATCTGAAAACGCGGTTTGTCCATATCAACACCCAGGGTGATCCGAAGGCGGTCTGCGAGATTCTCAAACATCCATCGGTGATGATCGGCCAGTCCGATGCCGGAGCGCATATGGGTTACGATGCGCGCTTTGGCTACAGCACGGCTTTTCTCGGTCGTTGGGTGCGCGACCACGGCATCATGAGTCTCGAAGAGGCGGTCAGTAAACTGACCTTTCGCGTGGCATCGATCTTCGGGCTTGGCGATCGCGGTTTGCTGCGCCCGGGGATGGCCGCCGACGTAACCGTTTTTGATCCCGCAAATGTAAATACTATGGAACCGGAATATGTGCAGGATCTCCCCGGCAATGAGACGCGGATGATCCAAAAAGCTGCCGGCGTCCCTCACACGATCGTAAACGGCCAGGTCGTGATTGAAAACGGCGCGCCGACCGGCGCGTATCCCGGAAAGGTGCTCAGACCGAACACGTGGGCGAACTGAGACAAGCGGGTGATGAAATGGTGGAATATTGAGGCTTGGGCGCCGGCGCCGTCGCTCGCGATTCCGTCAACATTTTCTCGTCAAAATAATCAATATTGCTATAAATCGCTCCGACCTTTACCCTCTAGGAAGTGAGGGAGAGAAGAAATGACGAGGAGTTCGCAGACACCGCTGACAATGCCAAGTTTGCTCGGTGGAAAGTTATCCTTGTTTGCGCTCTTCTAGTTGCTCTTCCACTCATTTGGCGCTGGACGCCGCTCGAGCATTGGATCAATCTCGACACGATTTTTGAATGGCAGCACTCCCTACGGAACCATCCTGGCGCGCCGTTTTATGTCATAGCCGCTTACCTGATTGGG
>Ga0075289_1000064_pt1 | contig 12047 bp, 16 predicted proteins | sample SF_Rice_20C_80N__4_FD_69764 | JGI IMG/M metagenome (GOLD analysis project Ga0075289, IMG submission 69764) | Rice paddy soil microbial communities from Twitchell Island, California, USA - SF_Rice_20C_80N_103 | ecosystem: Environmental > Terrestrial > Soil > Paddy field/soil | place: USA... | reverse complement strand
GACGGTATTGCGAATATCGCCGCCGGCAGTACGGAGATGGGCCAAGGCGTGCGCACGACGTTAACGCAGCTCGCGGCGGAAGAATTGACCCTTCCCATGGAAAGCTTCCGCATGCTCGGCGCTGACACCAAAGTCACCCCCTACGACAGCTCGACAGGGTCGAGCCGTTCGACAACCCTGATGGGCACGGCGGTGCAGAAAGCGGCGCGCGATTTGAAACAGCAGTTTGTGACGATCGGCGCGCAGGCCATGGGAGTCAAGCCAAGTCAGGTGCGGGTCGAGGACGGCGCGCTCATCTGCGGCGAGTCGCGGCTCACCTTTAGAGAAGCCTTCGAGCGGCGCTTCGGCAGAGGATCCGGTGGTGAGATGATCGGGCGCGGCGAGGCCGGGCCGGAAATCACCGATAACAAGCTTCCGGTTTTTTGGGAAGTCGGGATGGGCACCGCCGAAGTTGCCATCGATCGAGAAACGGGCGAAGTGAAACTGAAAAAATTTATCTCCGTTGCCGATGTCGGCAAAGCTATTCATCCGGAGCATTGTGTGGCGCAGGAAGAAGGCGCCGCCATGCAGGGCATCGGTCATACGTTTTTCGAACAGCTGATCTATGACAATGGCCAGCTCATCAATCCGAATCTGATCGATTATCGAGTGCCCACGTTCTCGGATGTGCCGGAAGAGTTTCACACGGCGCTCGTCGAAAACGGCGACGGGCCCGGTCCCTTCGGTGTGCGCGGCATGGCCGAGGGCGGCATTCTTTCTGTAGCGCCGTCTGTGTGTAACGCCATCGATCGCGCGACCGGCGTGCGGATCAAAGAGTTGCCGCTGACGCCGGAGCGCGTTTGGCGCGCGCTCAAGGACACGAACAAATCATAACCGTTCTCCGTCGCGTAAAAGTATGAAATCCTCGAAGGAGATTACGGGATTTAAGATTCAACGGGCGACTAAAGACGATGTTCCGGTAATTCTGTCGTTCATCAAGAAGCTGGCCGATTATGAGCAATTGTCGCATGAAGTTGTTGCGACGGACGCCGGCCTTCGGAAAACGCTTTTCGGCCGGCGCCGCACGGCCGAAGTGGCGATCGGTCGCTATCACATCCAGCCGGTCGGCTTCGTGCTGTTCTTTCACAACTACTCGACATTTCTTGGCCGGCCGGGACTCTATATCGAAGATTTGTTTGTCGATGAGGCATTTCGGCGGCGCGGTTTCGGTAGCGCCTTGCTTCGTCATGTTGCCCGCCTCGCCGAGCAACGGCAGTGCGGCAGGTTGGAGTGGTCGGTGTTGGATTGGAACGGCCCGGCGATTCAGTTCTACCAAAAACTCGGCGCCGTGCCGATGAGCGACTGGACCATTTTCAGGGTGACCGGCGCGGCTCTGAAAAACTTAGCGTCTGACCAGTATCATGCCTCGATTCAGACGACTTCAACTGCGATTCGTCCGTCTCGTGGTGAATCGAGCTCTAGACCTCGTCGAAAGGCACCGTGATTTTGATTTCCGTGCCTTTTCCGGGCGCGGTATCGAGACGGATTTCGCCGCCAAGTTTCTCAATTCGCCCTCTCATCCCCTTAAGGCCGTAATGACTGCTGCTTTCGCTCGCGGCAGGCTCAAACCCCACGCCGTTGTCGCGCAGCGTAGCCTGGCAACCGTCGGAGGTCGCTGTCACGGTTAAATGCAGCTCGGTCGCGCGCGAGTGGCGCACGGCGTTCAAAATTCCTTCGCGCAAGGTGAAATACAATTCTCTTTCGACCTCCGGCGGCAAACTCCGCGCCCCAATAGCGCAGCGAAAGTCGAGCTTGAATCCGGTGCGCCCGCGAAAAATTTCCAATTCTTGTTTGAGCCGTCTTTCAAGAGAGCCGGCTTTTAGATCGTCCGGATTTTGATTTTCGGCAAGTAGGTTGCGAATTTCAATAATCGCTTTGTCGATAGTTTGTTCGATCGCGTAAAGTTCCGTTTCAAGTCCGCGCGGATCGTTAGGGAGCTGGCGGCGAGAGCTTTCCGCGCGCAATCTGGCGCTGGACAACAATTGCAGCACCCGATCGTGGAGCTCGCGCGAAATGCGCTGCCTCTCTTCGTTTACCGCCATTTCGGAGCTCTGCAGCCGCTTTGTTGTCTTTTTTTCCACAACGAGTGCCCGCCGATTCGCCAGTGATGGGGTTAAGGCGACCGAGCCCTCCAGAGCCCGGCCAGCCTTCGAAAACAAATATTACGTCTTTAGATGCCGGCCTAGAAACTCCAGAGTTCTCGGCCAGCAAACTTCGTCTGCCTGTCCCCGATAGCTTTCTTTTGTGCTGTCCATAAAGGCGTGACCGGCATTGGGATACAAATAAAATTCATGCGGTTTCCCCGTTTTGTTCAGTTCGGCATCGAGTTTTGCCATATCGTCGGGTGAAGGATTGGTATCGTCGGCGCCGAAATGACCTTGAACCGGGCAGCAGATGTCTTTGATTCGCTCAAACGGAGAAGGGATGTCGCGACCCCAGGCGCGAAAACAATTACCCGGATAGAACGCTACAGCCGCCTTGAATGCCGGATTGACCGCGGCACCGAGTAGCGCCAAGCGGCCGCCCATACAGAAGCCGATTACGCCGATACGACCGTTAGCGACCGCACCATGACCTTGCATGAAGTTCACCGCGGCGGCGATGTCGTTGATTATTCTACGGTCGCTCAGACGCGATCGGCGGGTTACGATATCGTCTTTGCAATCCTGGCCGTCGCGGTGGTAGAGATCCGGCGCAGCGGCGATGTAGCCGTTCTGAGCAAGTCTTTGGGTCATGTGCCGGATGAATTTGTCAACACCGCCTTGATGTTGCATGACCACCAGCGCCGGAAACGCACCGCCTGCCGCAGGCGCGCTGACGTACAGGGGCATGGGATTACCGTCGGATTTTGTTTCTTGCCAATTCGCAACCGTCATGAAATTCTCGCTGGAGAGTGTGCCGTGTAACGCAGCCCATAATGCGTGTCAAGGCGGCAAAATCGCCGCTCGCTATTCAACGATATCAAGGATTGCCTCGAGGCTTGTAATGCGATCGCGATCGCGTGGATCGACCGGGTTACGGCGGTCGACAAGCACTCCTCGCAAGCCGGCGCTCATGGCGCCATGGCGATCGTTGATCTCGCTGTCGCCGACATGAAGACCATGCGCCGGTAGCAGGTTGTGGTGTTTCAAAGCGGCATGGAAAATTTGCGGCTCGGGTTTGGCATAGCCGATCCGGCTGGAGACGAAGATTTGATCAAAGCACGATCCGACGCCGAGACCGTGGAGAATCTTGATCAAGCGCGAATCGAAGTTCGAGATCACGCTCAAGCGCAACCCGCGCCGCTCGAGCGCCGCCAGCGTCTCCGGCACCTCGGGATACAGACTCCAGGCGCCCGGTTCGGCAAAATAATCGAACAGGTCGGCAAAAAAGCGGTCAAAGTTTTCGAACGGTCCCCAGGGCTCGAACACCTGGGCTACAAGATTTTTCCACCATTCGCGCTCCAGGCCCGTGATGCTCTCCTCGGAAGCCCCGGGAAATGCCAGCCGAGGGGCTTCGCCAAAGCAGACGCGAAAGCGTTCCGAAAGATCGCACGGCGAAACCTTTATACCCGAGGTGGCGGCAAATCTCGCGTAACTTTCGCCCACGCTCCTGTTGGGTTTCATCAATGTTCCCGCTGCGTCAAAGAAAACCGCTTTGATGATCATGATGCAGGTTGGCGCGTAGCTGCGCAATTGCAACGAAGCTAGCATGCTTTATAATGAAAATCGATGCAGGGAAAAGCTGCGCTTATTGTCGTCGATGTGCAAAATGACTTCTGCCCGGGCGGCGCATTGGGAGTGAAAAACGGCGACGAGATCATTCCGGTGTTAAACCGCTATATGGACAGATTTAGAGCCGCCGGGCTACCGGTCATTGCCACACGAGATTGGCATCCGGTAAAGACGACTCATTTCAAAGAGTACGGGGGTGTGTGGCCGCCGCACTGCATTCAAGAAACCCGCGGAGCCGCATTCCATGCCGATTTGCATCTCGCGGACGATGTGATTTTGGTGTCCAAAGGAATGGGTGCCGATGAAGACAGTTATTCCGCTTTTCACGGTAAGGACGATTCCGGAACCCCGCTTTCCAAGTTACTGCGAGGCCTTGGTGTTGAACGAATATTCGTCGGCGGCTTAGCCACCGATTATTGTGTCAAGTATACGGCCCTCGAAGGAATGAAGGAGGGTTTTACCGTGGTGGTGCTCGGCGATGCAATCCGCGGTGTCAATTTGCAGCCCGACGATTCCGAAAGGGCGTTAATAGCAGTGCGCGATGCCGGCGCGGCAAAGCTCGGTTCGATCAATGAATTGTCGCTATGAGAATTGTATCGGAGCCGCCGGTTTTCGGGGCATTGAGGGTATTGGTTTGCAGAAATGAGGATTGAATTGGAAAATTTTGAGTACAGCGCGGAGATGGTCGCGGCGGAAACCGCGGCGCGTGAGGCGGGGTCGGCAGTGATGGCTCTTTTCAAAGGGAAGTTCGACATTCGCGAGAAGAGCAGAAATAACCCGGTCACAACGGCCGATCTCGAAGCCAACCGCATCATCCGTGAAAAGATCAGCCGGGCTTTTCCCGGCGATGGCTGGCTTTCCGAAGAGGACCAGGATAATGCCAAACGGTTGGCGCTGTCCCGAGTCTGGGTAGTCGACCCGATCGACGGCACGAAAGAATTTATCGAAGGCGTGCCTCAGTTTGCCGTATCGATCGCGTTTGTTGTCGATGGCGTACCCAAGGTCTCGGTCGTTTTCAATCCCGCCAAGAATCGCTTCTACAAGGCGGCGGCTGGAAAAGGCGCTTTCCTGAACGAAGAAGCTATTCGGGTAACGCTGCGAAGCGATATCAATGGCGCATTGCTTCTCGTGAGCCGCTCCGAACCGCAGAAAAAGTTTCAGGTGTTCGTCGATCGCTGCGACGTTAAGCCGGTCGGCAGTATTGCCTACCGGCTCGCGAAGGTCGCCGGCGGCGATGGCGACGCGACGATCACTTTTCGGACGATACACGAGTGGGATATCTGCGCGGGCGTCTTGATGGTGCAGGAAGCGGGTGGAAAGGTCGTCGACGGCAGCGGCGCAACGATGATGTTTAACCGCGAGTTGCCTAAGCATCGCGGCGTCGTCGCGGCTAACGGGTCTCTTGCCGGTGGGCTGCAGGGGATGTGGGCTCACGCGATGGGCGGATAAGTAGCGACCAAGCATTGGAGCACGTGATGCGCAAATGTGTCTATTGCGGCGAGCGCGCCGGCCTGTTCGGACGGAGCTGCGCAGACTGTAAAAAACTTATGGCGCGCGTAACCGAGCTACGCGGCAAAGTGAGCTACGGCCAGTTTCTCGACGGTCTCGAACAGACCGGGATCGACAGAGAAAAAATTTTGCGCTTTCTTCAAGCGGATCCGGACGGCAGGGGTAGCATCCAAGATCAAGTAACGGCCGAGATGACCAGCGAATTGATGCAAGTGATGGGAATTTCCGGACGCCAAACGGCTCAAGAGGTCAAACGCATCCGTGACACCGTGGGCAAAGAATCCGAGTAGATGAGCTTGCGCCGATATGGCTGTCACTATCTATTTATCGCTGACCTTTTTGGTCCTGTATCTCATCGGGCTGGCGATTCATCGCTGGTTTTTTTTGCGCGACAAACGCACAATGGCTGCCGAAACCCGGGACGGCGCGCGCGTCGTGGCCAAGGTCGGCGATCTCGCTCCCGGCGCGGTCAAAAAATTTTGGCTGATCTGCCAGAAATATCGCTTGGATGCTTTCTTGATCAACGATAAGGGAAGTTTTCACGCCTATGTGAATCGCTGCCGGCACATGCCGACGCCTCTCGACTTTGTCCGTGATGAATTTATTAGCGAGGATGGCCGCTACTTGAGATGTTACACGCACGGCGCGCTGTATGAATTTGCCACCGGTCTGTGCGTTGACGGCCCGTGCAAGGGCGAGTCGCTCTATCGCCTGCCGGTCCGGGTGGATCGAGATGAGGTTCTGGTAGGCTGTCCGGCCGGGGATTTGAAAGAGCTTGCAGGCTAAGGAGTGGCGATGGAGAAGGCCGAAAAACAGAGTACTCTAAAATTAGTCGGTTCCGTGGGCGAGATCGAACACGGGAAAAGTAAGAAATTCACCTTGCGCCGCGGGCAGCGCGAACTCGAAGCATTGCTGGTCAATTTCGAAGGACAGCACTTTGCCTACATCAACCGCTGTCCTCATACCGGCATCACCCTGGACTGGGTCAACAATCAGTTTTTCAGCTCGGATAATCGCTATCTCATGTGCGCGACTCACGGTGCCGTGTTCGAGCCCCCGACCGGGGAGTGTATCTGGGGGCCGTGCGTGGGCCTGTCGCTCCAAAGCGTGCCGGTGGAAATCGAAGACGGGCGGATTTACGCGCGCCTTCCCGGCGCCGATAAGTGAAAGTCGCAACTAGGAGCGCTCTATGGCCGGTTGTCTTTTTTGCGATGTGGTCAATGGAAACGTTAAGGCAAATATCGTCTATCAGGACGACTCTATCGTCGCTTTCAAAGACATCAGGCCGCAGGCGCCCGTCCATCTTCTGCTCATCCCTCGCAAGCACTTGGCGGGTGTGCTTGACATTGAGCCCGAAGATCACGCGCTGATCGGCGAAATTTTCCAAGTCGCCGCTCGCTTGGCCCGTGCGCAAGGCATCGCCGAATCCGGATTTCGCGTTGTCGTCAACTCAGGGGCCGACGCAGGCCAGAGTGTCTTTCACCTCCACTATCATCTTATCGGCGGGCGGTTGATGAGCTGGCCGCCAGGGTAGTTCGTACAGTTTGGTTTCATCAGTACGCAACGGGAGGGCTCATGTCAGACGATGAACCGCGCAGTGCGGCGGGTGAAATGGCAATCGAGCAATTTGACGCCGCCGCCAATAAACTCGGAGTCGATCCTAACGTGGCGGGACGGTTGCGGCGTCCGGACCGCGCGATGATTGTCAGCGTGCCAACGCGGATGGACGATGGTCGCGTGCACGTATTTACCGGCTATCGGGTGCAGCACAATGATGTGCTGGGGCCTTTCAAAGGCGGCATCCGCTATCATCCCGCTGTCACTCTGGGCGAAGTTTCTGCCCTGGCGATGTGGATGACCTGGAAATGCTCCCTGGTCGGCTTGCCGCTCGGCGGTGCCAAGGGCGGCATTGCTTGCGATCCCGCGACTCTGTCGCGCCACGAGTTGCAGGCCATGACCCGGCGCTTCACTGCGGAAATGATCAATATCATCGGACCCGAGGTTGACGTTCCTGCGCCCGACATGGGGACCAACGAACAGGTGATGGCGTGGATTATGGATACTTATTCCCAGCACAAGGGACATGCCGTGCCGGAAATCGTCACTGGGAAGCCGGTGGCGATCGGTGGAACGCTGGGCCGCCGAGAAGCCACGGGTCGAGGTGTCGTTTATACGATAATCGAAGCGGCGAAACACTTAAAAATCGATCTAACGAAATGCACGGCGGTGGTGCAGGGCTTTGGCAATGTCGGATCAGTTGCGGCAAAAGAGCTTGCGAAACTCGGGGTAAAGATAATCGCGGTCGCCGACCGTACTGGTGGATTCGTTGATCCCAAAGGGCTTCCCATCGAAAAACTCCTCGAAGTTGCCGATAAAAACCACAGCCTGGAAGGTTGCCCTTATGGTGAAAGGATCGGAAACCAGGCGGTGTTAGAGCTCGAATGCGACGTGCTGGTTCCGGCTGCGTTGGAAATGCAAATCACCGACATCAATGCGCCGCGTTTGCACTGCCGCATCCTGGCCGAAGGAGCGAATGGACCCACGACCCCTCAGGCGGACGCAATACTCAGGCAAAAGGGCGTTTTCCTAATTCCCGATATACTAGCAAATGCCGGCGGCGTCGTGGTCTCGTATTTCGAGTGGGTGCAGGACTTGCAGAATTTTTTCTGGACTGAAGAGGAAGTAACGAACAAACTGCGCGATATTTTAGTGAAGGCGTTTCATCAAGTGCTCGAGATGAGCCAAAAACATTCGGTCGACATGCGGATGGGGGCGCTCATGATCGGCATTGACCGGGTAGTTAAAGCCATGCTCTGGCGCGGGCTTTACGCCTAATGTTGCTGATGGCGGTGAAAACTTCAGCGGGTCTGCATTGAAGCCGGGCACATAAACTGTTAACGAGGAGAGCAATAATTGAAGGAAGGATTTTAAGAAATGGTTCAGGCGACGCAACTTAGACCGGGCATGATCATCGTCCATGAGGGCGACCTCTTTCGGGTCACCGCAGTACATCATCTCACCCCCGGGAATAAGCGCGGCTTTATGCAGACGAAGATGAAAAATCTTCGGACCGGCATCGGCACGGAGTACAAGTTCCGTTCCGAAGATCGTGTCGATCAGGCGATTCTCGATAACCGCCAAATGCAATATCTGTATGCGGAAGGGGATTTGCACACGTTTATGGATACCGAGAATTACGAACAGATCACTTTGGCGGCGGAGGATATCGGCGAGCTGTTATCGTACCTGCTGCCGAACTCGGTGGTCGGGATTGAATTTCATGACAGCAAACCGGTCGGGATCAATCCACCATCGACCGTCGATTTGGAAGTAATTGATACCGAGCCGTCGATGAAAGGCGCCACCGCCAGCGCGTCCTACAAACCTGCTAAACTAGAGACCGGCGTCGTCGTGCAGGTCCCGCCGTTCGTTCAGGTCGGTGACAGAGTGCGGGTCGATCCGACCGACGGTTCGTATCTTGAGCGGGTCAAGTCGTCTTGATTCGTTTTAAAACTGCTTCAACCTGCCGCTCGAGGCTTTCCAGATCGCCATCGTTCTCAATCACGTAATCTGCAAGCCGGCGTTTTTCTTCTAAGCTCATCTGAGCATCGATGTGTTTTTGGGCTTCTTCAGGTGTGAGCCGATCGCGTTGCTGAAGGCGTTGTCTTTGAACGTCGGCATCACAGGCGACCAGCACGACCGGTCGCAGCCATTCATGCAAGTTGCCTTCAAATAGCAGAGGCACTTCGTAGACGACGAGCTCGTATCCGGCTGCCGCCTGCTGGTTTATCCGTTCTTCGGCAAGCGCCCGCACGCGCGGGTGGATGATCGATTCGAGTTTTTTCCTGGCAGTGCTATTATTGAATATCACTGCGCGCAGCTTCTGCCGATCCAGAGTTTGGTCGGGCCGCAGGACTTCGGCGCCGAAAGTATCCACGATCGCTTTCCAAGCATCGCGCCCCGGTTCGACGACCTCGCGCGACAGAGCGTCGGCGTCGACGATGGCGGCGCCAAGACGCTTCATGATTTTAGCCACTGTGGTCTTGCCAGAGGCAATACCGCCGGTTAAGCCGACCAATTTCACGCCACACTATTGGCAAAATCGTCATCGGCTTTCAACCGAAGCGCGGTGCACGGCAGAGCCGCAATTTAAAGAAGATGAATTCCCACGTAGATCTCAGCGCGGCAAGCCGAACCCAAGATGGGAGCGATTAGCCCAAAGAACGCAGAGGCCACAAAAAATTGTAGGTGCCACAGAATACAAAGTCGCGCGGCAAACAGGAGGTGCAAAACGAATGGCGAAGGTCGTGATTTACATCACCACATACTGCCCATACTGCACGGCGGCGAAAGCTCTCTTGAGGTCAAAAGAGGTCGCCTTCGAAGAAATCGATGTGACCAACGATCCGGACCGTCGGGCAGAAATGGAACAACTCTCGGACCGGCGAACTGTTCCGCAAATCTTTATCGATGGGAGATCCATCGGTGGTTACGACGATGCGCGGCGGTTGGACGTGACCGGCGAACTCGACCGCTTGCTCCAAGCGTGACCGTCGCGTGCCAACATTGAGGCGATGTGCGAATCCGTCTGACTGATAAATGGAGGCGGCGAGCGGATTCGAACCGCTGCATCGAGGTTTTGCAGACCTCTCCCTTAACCACTTGGGTACGCCGCCTTGATCCGTTAGCTAACATGAAGCTTTCGCGACTTGCAACAACGGCGCAAATTATTGACAACCCATAGTGAAACACGTAATTAAACAGACTTATTAGGAGTAGTTGTAATGGCAACAATGATCACCAGTGATTGCATCAATTGCGGAGCATGCGAACCTGAATGCCCGAATAACGCTATCAGCCAAGGTGATCCGGTTTATGTCATTGATCCGCTTCTTTGCACCGAATGCGTCGGGTTTCATGATTACGAGGCTTGCGCGGCGGTATGCCCGGTAGATGTTTGCGTTACCGATCCGAACAATATCGAAACCGAAGAGGCATTGATCGCGCGCGCCCGGGCGTTGCATCCGGAAACCGAATTCGGCGGCAATTTTCAATCCCGTTTTAGAAAGGCGACCGGCGAGGGCGCTGCGGCCTCCGCGCCAGCGCCAGCACCGGTCGCGGCTCAAGCCGCAGCGCCGGCCCAAAAAACCGTGGTGATGGCGGCAAGCCCAGTGGCTGCGGTCGCGCCTGCGCCCGCAGTGAAAGCGGCGCCAGCTCCCGCTCCCAAGCCTGCACCGGTTAAAAACGTAGCCAAGCCGAAGAAGACTTTTCCGAAAGAGCTGCCGATGAGCTTTGAAGAGGCTTCCAGGAAATATAGCGCGGGTGCAACCCATATTCATGGACAGGTGCGGGTAGCGATCATTTTTTTGCAACCGATCATCGGCGCTCTTCCCCACAATACTAAAAAACGCCTCGAAGAGGCGATGCAGACTCCACTGTTCACGGCAGCCGGCAGCACGGCGGTGAATATCGTTTTCAATGCGATTATTTACCCGCTCGTTTTCATGGCGATCGCCGTGGCGTTCAAAGGGCCGCAGATTATTTTCAGTCAGGGCATCAACAACTACATTCTGCTTGGTTTGCTATTTGCCGCGGCCGAAGGGATCTTCCGCTTGAAGGATGGATTTTTTAGCGCCAAGCCCGCGGATGAAATGACATTCCTGCCGTCATTTTACGGCGCTCCACTCGGCATTCTCGTCGACCCCCTCCTAAAAAAATACACCGGACTTGTTCGGGACATTCCGGTCCCTGTGGAAGGTTTCTACTCCAAGGGTTTTGTTGACAAACACGAACGTGAGCGGCGCTATGGAAACGTCTACACGGTTACAGACCGCGGGGGGGCGTTTCTCGTCCGAATGGAGTTTCCCCGCCAGGTGCCGGATATCGGAATCACGAAACGCGAAAACCTAGCTGACGAATTGCCGGATTACGATTACGACCTTGACTTGCAAGGTGGGCAACTCACTATCCGGGGCAAGTGCACGGATGAAGCGATTCGGAAAATCTCTTCGAGCGTCGGCGCATTTCCACCGGAATTTGTCACGGTGATTCCGTTTCAACAGAAAACCAATGGGTTTGCCCATCGCTATGAAAACAAACTTCTCGAAGTTCTGGTTGAAAAAGTCTGATTCCCAGCCGCGCGGCCAAGCCTCTGCTGCCGCGACCCAGGCAAAAATAAAACTAACCGGTGAGCCACAGGAGGAGCATCGCGCCTCTGGTTTCTTTTCTGCGGGCGATCATGTGCGCTTTCGCCCCATGGCCATCGACGACCTCGACGAGGTTATGGTCATCGAGAGAAGGGCGTTCGACTTTCCCTGGAGCGCCGGTTTCTTTCGTCAGGAACTCCAAGTCGCCTGCGCCCGTTCAATTCTTGCCGAGATTGATGGGAAAATAGTGGGCTATGTTCTTTTTTGGGTTCTGCCTAGCGCCATCGACATTCATAACGTTGCGGTTCACCACGACTATCGTCGGCGCGGAATCGCGCGCGAACTCCTTAGACTCGTCACAGATGAGGCGCGACGCCAATCGCTATCTCGAGTTTTGCTTGAAGTTCGGAAATCTAACGTGCCAGCACAAAAGCTCTATCAGGCAATGGGCTTTTTGGCTACCGGGATTCGCAAGAGGTACTATTCCGACAATGAGGATGCTGTTGCTATGACGCTGGAAATAGATCCGATTGTAGCAAGCACATGAATTTTCATGCATAAACTGTTGCAGTTGTTCTCTTTTGTTGCATTTGCTCCCTTCCCTTGACGGCCTCTCGTCGCCTGGTGTATACATTAATGA
>Ga0075289_1000063_pt1 | contig 12055 bp, 13 predicted proteins | sample SF_Rice_20C_80N__4_FD_69764 | JGI IMG/M metagenome (GOLD analysis project Ga0075289, IMG submission 69764) | Rice paddy soil microbial communities from Twitchell Island, California, USA - SF_Rice_20C_80N_103 | ecosystem: Environmental > Terrestrial > Soil > Paddy field/soil | place: USA... | reverse complement strand
CGGAGGATTTTTCCTGCCACGATCGCTGGCTGTCTCCGCGGCACCGCCATTACACTTCAGTCCAAAAGGCATGTTCAGGCGCGCCCATCGATAGGTAGTGTCGCTGTTCTCTATCATCCGGCGAAACCCGAATACTTATTATTGTCTCATGCCGCGCGCCCGGAGCGGCCCCGCCGGGATGTCGATTTGCCCTTCCGGCCGGCGCCGGTCTTTTTTCGCGAGCCCTGCGGCTGCGATTGCGTTTGTTCGACCAACTCCTGCTTGCGTTCGGCCAACTGCTCGCCGATACCCGCAAGGTCCATGTCGCTTTGTTCCACCTTGGGCAGCATTTCCCCTTCCTCTTCTTCCACATGGTGCTTCACGCCTTCGACGAGCTCGGAAAATTTTTCTTCGAACTGTTCGTCTTCGGCATTCATTTTTCTGAGCTCAGCCATGATGCTCTTGGCCTCTTGGTGCTCCTGCTTCGCTTCTTGAAGCATCTCCTCTTCGCCGATGTGCTTTTTCACCGCAGGGTAAAAAATTTCCTCTTCCAGCTTGGCATGCACTTCAAGCTCTTGAATCACCTGCTGGCAAATGCGCTGCTTGGCGCTTGCGTTTTTTGCCTGCTCGAATTTCGCAAACAATCCCTCAACTTTCTTATGGTCTCGCTTAATCAACTGTATTGCATTGGGCATGATTCGATTCCTCCTGATTTATTATTCAGTTCATAACGTGTTCTTACTGGTCCGGAACCACCGACATTTTCAGTGGTCGGCAATCACCTTGATTTGGTCGTTCACCACGACACCGGCTTGAGCACTCTTCGCGAGTTCCACGGCTTTACTCCGCAAATCGTCCGAAGACACCGTGCCTCGCAGGATGATTTCGTTTTTAGTCACATCGGCGCTGACGATGAGCTTTGCCGCTTTCAGCTCGCGGTCTGTTGCAATTTTCGCATTCACCTCCTTCTCCAATTCGGCATTGGCTTTCGCGGCGCCCGCCAAACCAATCGGCTTTTTGCTTCTCTGTGCCATTCCAGGTTGCGCGGCCCAACCGAAATCTGGTGAAGACAGCACGCCCGTGCTGAGGGCGAGCGCGATTGTAAGTCGGCTGAGAGTTACGATCATCTGCCAGATTCCCGCCGAATTTTTACGGCTCCAAGGGGGCAAGAAATATGCCACATGAATCATCGAGCTGGGCACTAGCCTCAGCGACATCACTGATTTGCTTCCCAGCGCTTCGTCCCAGCAGCGCAACGAGGAGACTCGCACCGATGCAACAACGGGACTGCCGTCTCGCCCGGGAACCTTGAGTTTTGTTCACCTAATCATTGAGCGGTGTTGCGGCCCGTTGATCTCTGCTTGCGAAAAAAAGCGAATGTTCGATCCGATATTCGAAAGATTGAGCCGCTGCCGCTGTTGCGAGGAAGGATTTTAACCTCACAATCGCGCGCGAGCCCGAAGCTTTTTTACCTACAGAGCGATCCTCCACCAATTCCTGGAAAATACTCCGGCTACCGCCGCCACCGGTGGCATTCGCTTTGCTGCTTCCTGGTAACAGTGAACGGAGCTCGCGGGAACGAGGCGAAGTCATGCTGCGAAGAGCGAACGATCTCAAAGATTTTTCGATCGGTGCCACCGATGGTGATATCGGTCGAGTCGAAGGATTTTACTTTGATGATCGGCGGTGGACGGTGCGCTATATCATCGTCAACACGGGCGGCTGGTTTAGTGAGCGCAAAGTTCTTGTCTCCCCCTACGCGGTCGATGGAACGAACTGGAACAGCAGAACGATCGACACGGCGCTCACGAGAGAAGAAGTGAAAGTGAGCCCGCGGATCGATGTGAAAAGTCCGACTTCGCGCGACCACGAGGCCGCCTTCAACGGCCACCACAATCTTCCAAATTATTGGGACGGTCCGAAATTATGGGGACCGGTGAGACGGCCGGCCGCGATCAAGAAGCACAACCGTGAAAATCTTCCGCCTTCCGATGGTCCCCGGGACCATTTTGCAGATAGCCGTCTGCGCAGTACCAGTGAAATGCACGGCAACGTCATCATCTGTACGGACGGCAACATCGGTCATCTGGAGGATTTCATCCTCGATGATGAAAGCTGGTCGATTCGTTATCTTGTGATCGACACCCGTAACTGGTGGCCGGGCAAAAAAGTCATGCTGCCGCCGCGCTCGATCGCAAGCGTGAATTGGCGGGACGGCAAAGTCCATGTCGAGCTGACATGTCGGCAGATTAAAGACAGTCCCGAGTACGACGACACGGCAACTATCGATCGTGAATATGAAGAGCGGCTTCATCGACATTACGATCAAGAAGGCTACTGGGACAGCCGCGGCGATCGTGCTGCTGGTTAGCAAAGGAAATCTCAGCGCGCAGAATCACATAGCGATCGAAATTCAATAGCGGTTTTGAAACGACAAGACGAGCACTGTTGTTTTACTGAGGAGGTTATTTATATGCCATTCGAGCGCAGCGAACGGGCACACGGGTTAGAACATCATCCCAGACGCGGAGAGTCTGACCGCGACATCAGAAGCCGCAGTCAAAGTGACCGCGAATTCTATGCACGGCGGCAGGACGATGACTACGACGGGCGTTATATGGAATCACGAGAATCGCGACGTGGTCATGATTACGATTCAGACGACGAATTTGATCGTGAACGAGGTTATGAGCCATACGGCCGCGGAAGACAGGGCTCGCTCCAAGCGGAGCATCGCGAGCATTTCCTGCGACGAGGCGAGGACAACAGGCTTTATAGCAGGTCCGGCTCCGGCGCCTACCAGCAATGGCGCGGCGAAGGACCACATGATGACGACCGCTGGTCGGGTCCCTATGCCGGCCGCGGCCCGAAGGGCTACCGCCGCTCCGATGAGAGAATCCATGAAGATGTCTGCGAGCGCCTGACCGAGCATCCGGCGATCGACGCCAGCGACATCGAAGTTTCCGTAACTGACAGCGATGTAACGCTCACGGGCCGGGTTGAAAGCCGGGCCGTGAAGCACTTGACCGAGGTGATGGTCGAGACGGTCTCCGGAGTTAAGGAAGTTCACAATCAATTGCGGGTGGCGCGATTGGAGGAAAACGACGGGCCGTATCCCCCGTCAGAGGAGCGGCGCGAAGCCCGGCCGCAAGAAACCATCGCGCCGAAAACGCGCCGGCGCTAAGAGGTTTTCACCGCAGAGACGCGCAGAGTTCACCGGGCTAGAAATATTTCTATTCACGATCTTTACTCCGCGTGCTGCGTCTCGGCGGTTAGTTTGCTCTTAGGAGATTTGCCGGCGGGATTGCGACTCGCCGAGCTCGCGCCATCACAGGGTATGAGATAGATCCAAGTCGCCGATCTTTTTTATCGGCCGGCCAGTCTGCTCGCGCAGAATAGTCGAGATTTGCGCGCAGAATGCGCGATCATTGAAAATCAAGCAGCCGATAAAGGCGGTACTTTCATGTTCCATGACCAGGAAGCATTTGTTCGAAACCCGATCGTTTGCATACACATATTTCAAAGTCCCGATTTCACCCTGCAGATTTCCGCTGCCATCTCTCCGGGTCCAGGTGGGCGGCCAATTACTCATGCCGTGATAGAACATCCCCGGATGATCGCGCAGCTTCATACGAAGCCAAGTTAATACGTTTGTCGGTTGTGTCAAGCATGAAACAGAATTTTAACCCAGGCGCCACATTCGGGACGTTCGAACGGCCGAACGAACAGCGGCCAGCGAGCGATACGCCTTTAGCCGAAACGGACCTAATGACCTAAAGGGTTTGGGAGATATCGAGGTCGCCGATCTCTTGGATTGAGTGGCCGATATGACTGCGGAGAATGGCGCACAGCTGAGTGCAAAATGACCGGTCACTGAAAATCAAACAGCCCACATACCGTTCCTGCTCATGATCGATGACCAAGTAGCATTTGTCGGAGAAGCCATTGTTGGCATAGAGGTAGCGCAAAACTCCGACTTCGCCGTGGAGAGTTTTGACGGTCTCTTTTCTAGCCTGCGTCCAGACCGGCGGCCAGTTGTGAACCCCGCGATAATTCATGCCGGGGTGATCTCTCAGATTCATATGTCCCTCGCCTTGCAATGATCGAGCTAATCACTCGAAATATGAATCGCTGGCCGCACATTGCGCTAATCCGTCTCGGCCCCGGTCTCGCCTTGACCGCTGACTAGCAGCTCGCGAATCAGCCTTGCTTGAACCTCTGCCCTTCGCGACTTCAGCTCAAATTTTTCCGCTGCTAAATCGCGTTTGTTACCACGCGCGCGCTCAGCAATACGGCGCGCCAGAGCGGCACTTTCCTGCAAGCTTCGGAAAGCGCTCCAGAGCGCCGACTCCAGGCCTTCACCCTGGCTCTCCAAAAGCCCTTCGGCACTATAAGCATGCCCCACCCGACAGCGGAAACGTAACCACTGATCGTCTTGCAGTTCCCACAGAGTGCCGCCGCAGTCGGGGCAGCCGTATACAGACGGACTGCCGGGCTTTCCGTCATCCGCAATGGTTGCCGTGTTCATCGCCTCTATTTCGATTTCCTTGTTCATTTCGTCGTCCGATATCATTGGCGTATCTCCCATTTCAATATCCGACTTGCGCGTCAAGTCAACAATGATTCCGGCGATTTGATCTTTCGGCACACAATAGTCCACCCTTGTGGCCGCCAGGGCGTTGCGCGGCATGGCGGGAAAAAGCGCATCCTTGGGGTCCTGCACGATCGCGATGCCGCCGCGCTCTTTGATTGCCAATAAACCGGCCGTTCCGTCGTCGAGCATGCCAGAAAGGACGATGCCGATCGTTCGCGTTGCGTGGGCTCGCGCCGCCGATCGAAACAGTGGATCGATGGCAGGCCGGTGATTATTCTCCTTGGGCCCGCGGACAATTCGCAGCGAACGATGGCCCAGTAACAGATGGTAATCCGGCGGCGCGACGTAGATATGCCGGGGGAGAATCGCTTCGCCGTCTTGGGCATGAATGGCCGGCAATCTGCCGGCACGGCTCAAAATGTGCGGCAGCTGGCTAGTCGCTTGCGCCGGCACGTGAACCACGACAAACAGCGAAGCCTCAATGTCCGCTGGCAGTCCGGCGACGATTTCCATAAGCGGCTCGAGGCCGCCGCTCGACGCACCGATTACTACGATATCCCGTCGAAAGACTTGCGCCATCAAAGATCATTCTGCCTGATAACCAGCGGGAAAACTACGCCCATGCGGCTGGCGCCGTCGCGGGATTTGGATTCGATTCCGCCCACATGGATTTTTGGATCGAGAGTTTTACATCCCCATTTCTTCCATCATGATGATCGCGCCCAATCGTTGTCCGTGCAGGTTTGCCAATGGATTGATCGAAATCCGGCATTTGATCTTCCGGCCGCGCCGGTTGACAGCGTCGAGGATCAGCTCCTGTTGCCCGGCACCGTCGGCAAGACAGGCTTGAAGCGGGTTTCTCAATTTCCCTACCGGCAGGCCGATATCCAGATTAACGAGCGAGTGTCCCTTGACTTCGTCGAATCTAAGCCCCCACAAATCTTCGGCGCCAGAATTCCACATACTGATAGCTAATCTCGTGTCGACCACGGCGACTCCACCGCGCAGACTCGCCAGGATCGAATTCAAGTAGGCATTGGACTGGTTCAATTCGTCGGTTCGTTGACGGAGCTCGTCATTGATGGTCTGCAGTTCCTCATTGGTCGACTGCATTTCCTCGTTCATGGTCTCGAGCTCTTCATTGGACGATTGCAGCTCCTCGTTGGTGGTTTCGAGCTCTTCGTTGGTCGATTGCAGCTCCTCGTTGGTAGTCTGCAGCTCTTCATTGGTCGATTGTAATTCTTCGTTAGTCGTCTGCAGCTCTTCATTGCTTGTTTCGGCTTCCTGGCGCGCGCGCCGAACGTCATCTTCCAATTTATGAAGCTGGGTGACATCATTGAACGTGATACACACTCCGAGCATCTTGTCTTCGTCCTGCAGCGGATGGATGGTAATATCGAGACTGTGCGCCTCGCCGTTCTTTGTCCAGTCCAGGTTATCGAGCGCAACAATCTTACGGTCCGAATAGGCTTGGTCGATCAGCGAGCGCAATTCGGCGGGCCGGTAAGAAAGCTCGAAATCCTGGAACGGGCGGCCCATATCTTGCCGATCCAAATTATAAAGCTCCCTGGCCTGCTGGTTGGCCATGACCAGATTGCCGGCAGTGTCGACAATCACCTGGGCCGCGGGTCCGCCATCGAAAACCGCGTCGCGCAAGCGTACGGGTTGGCCGCCATTGTTGTGGGTGTCTTGGTTGTGAAATGCGGCTGAATTGCGCTCGCGCAAAACGCGAGACGTCCGGCAAAAAATCCGGTGTTTCAAATCGACCGCCTCGTATAGTGACGAATGGAGCAACAGCATTTCGGCTTTGCCGAGAAACAGAAAGCCGCCCGGATTTATCGCGTAGTTGAAGCGAGCGAGAATTCGGCTCTGGGTTTCCGAATTGAAGTACATCAGCGTGTTGCGGCAGATCAACAGATCGAGGCGAGAAATAGGCGCATCCTGAATGAGGTCATGCCGGCCGAAAATCACGGAACGGCGCAGCACCGGATTGAAGCAGTATCTATCTCCGACCCGTTCAAAATACTTCTCGCGCAGCGCTTCGGGTACCGCAATGACTTCCTTTTCCGAATATAAACCTTGACGGGCCGCGATGAGCGCTTCCGCATCCGCGTCGGTGGCATAGATCTTCACTCTGCGGCAAAATTCCTCCTTGCCGAGAGCCCCGGCCATGATCATGGCCATTGAAAAGGCTTCCTCTCCGGACGCACATCCGGCACTCCAGATGCGAATGGGCTCGTTTGGCTGATTGTTGCTTGTAATGCGCGGCACAATTGATTCCGCTAGGAACTTCCAGGTCTCCTCGTCTCTAAAGAAACTGGTGACGTTGATCAGGATGGTATTGAAAAGCGGCGTAAATTCTTCGGGGTGTACCTCGAGATAATCCACATATCCGGAAAAACTCTCGATATTCGCCGCCTCCATGCGCTTGGTAACCCGGCGCATCAAACTGGGTCGTTTATAGCCGGTAAAATCGAAGCCGCGGTTCTGCCGCAGGTATTCCAGCAACTGGTCAAATTCGCCGTCGGGAGTCTCCGGCTTGCTCATTCAGCGTCTCCTTTAACGACCAGCGTAACCAACGCCGGCGCGATCTCGTCCAGTGGCAGCACAAAGTCAGCGCTGCCGGTTTGCGCCGCAGCTTGTGGCATGCCGAAATATTCCGAGCTTTGTTCATCCTGCGCGATTACCGTGCCACCCATTTTTTTGATGGCTTGAACGCCCATCGAACCATCGCTGCCGGTGCCGGAAAGAACCACCGCGATGGCGCGTTCTTTGAAACTTGCCGCGACCGATTCGAACAACAAATCTGCGGAAGGACGCACAAAATGGACCAACTCCGATTTCGTTAGCGACAGAGTGCCGTCGCTATTCACTAACAGATGTCTATCGGGGGGAGCAATGTAAGTCGTTGCCGGTTCCAAGTGATCGCCCTCTTCCGCCTGTTTAACTTTCAGGACGGTGCGCCGGCTGAGAATCTCGGCCATAAGACTGCGATGGCGCGGGTCGAGATGCTGCACAACCACGACCGCCGCGGGCAATGCTTGAGTGAGGCCTGCCAAGACAATGCTGAGGGCTTTCAGCCCGCCGGCGGAAGCCGCGATCGCGATTATGTCGAATGCGGCTCCCTTAGATCGTGACAAACCGTCGATATCATCGCTAATGGCATTCACCTCGCTCAAGGTTCATTAATCAGGTTAGACAAAATAATTCTTCGGAACTGTAATGATCAGATTAGGTGACCGATTTCGAGACTGCCGATCTCACTGAGGGGCTTACCGCAATTGCGCTTCAGTAGCTCGCAGATCTGGCTGCAAAATGCCGAGTCATTAAAAAGCACGCAACCCATATATTCTTCGCCTTCGCATTGCATAATCAAATAAATGCGCGAACTCGGCTGCACTTGCGACGACAAGACATCTCGCAGCACGCCGATCTCTCCCTGGGGTCGTTTGTTTTCTCCTTTGCCGCCGCGCCAAGTCCAGACCGGAGGCCAATTGCCGAGCCCGCGATAACTCATCAGTGGATGGGTTCGCAATGTCATGCGGAATCTCTCCTTGTTCCCTGAGTCCGAGAAATTGAACTCTATGCCTCTGACCAATGATGTCAAGCAACTTGATTTTCGGCATGAACGCCGAAATCATGACTATGTTATGCCCTGCAAAGTTGCGACCTGGCTCGCGACATGAGGTCGAACAATGGCCCGCACAACAGTGAAGGAATCCCATCGTCAATGGCCGCCACCGGCAAAACCTTGGGTTCTCACGATGCGCTGGCACGACCTCCTTTTTATTCACTGGCCGGTGCGGCCGGAAATGGTCCGCCCGTTGATCTCGGCGGAAGTGGATCTCGACACTTTTGACGGCTGGGCGTGGATCGGCGTCGTGCCGTTTCACATGTCCGGCGTACGCTTGCGGTTCGTGCCGCCAATCTGGCCGGTATCGAGATTCGCCGAGCTCAACGTGCGCACTTACGTTAAAACTGAGGGCCGAAAGGGCGTCTGGTTTTTCAGCCTGGACGCGGCGAGCAAGGTCGCGGTGAGAGCGGCACGGCTCCTCGGCCTTCCGTACTTCGATGCGCAAATGCGAGTGGAGCCCGGTGAAAGAAGAGTTGCCTACCACAGCGCCCGCGTCCATCACGACCTGCCGCCAGCGGAGTTTGAAGCGACTTACGGACCGACCGGGCCTATCTACTACAGCGCTCCGGACTCCCTCGATCGCTGGCTCACAGCGCGCTATTGTCTTTACGCGGCGCATGGAAAGCGGATCGTCTTTGGCGAAATCGACCATGCCCCCTGGCCACTGCAATCAGCCGAAGTCGACTTGCGCGTCAACACGATGACCGCGCCACTCGGCATCACGCTTTCCGACTCGAAGCCGATCGCGCACTTCGCGCGCCGTCTCGATGTCTTCGCCTGGCCGGTCGTGCGGTTAAAAAATACACGGTGGCAAATTTAAAGCTTGCGCGCCGGTGGCGCGCTTGTGGGATACCGACAGCCGCGGTCCTCGCATGGAGGAATCATGCGGGGCTTGGCTTGTAGGCAGAAGACTTAGGGGTCGGTGCTTTAAACTTAAAAAAGTATCTAGATCCGGTATAGGAATTGCCCGGTGAGGCTGGGTCGATGGGGTGACTCAGGACTCTCTCTTCTACCGCTTAAAAAAGGATTGGGACCATCGTCCGAGGGATTGCGAAACTTATTCTCTGCTTCGCTCGGCGATATCCTTCCTGAACGGCTTACGCGAACTCTGCGACGGTTGTGATGCGGGCGGCGCTCGTAGTTCTATACTCGGCTACTGCACTCTTCTTCTCTCTGCCGAACGGAAAGAGCGGAATTTCCGGGCGCGCGAACCGAGTTGTCCGACCCGCCTCTGAGACAATTCCCACTGCAGTTTTTCTTTCATCTGCAACAGCCAACCTTCTGCATAACGGCCATTGCCGTGGCATTCGAATTGCTGACGCTACGGGTGCCTCTCTCTCACTGTTCCAAACAGGAAAGGAGCTTATCGTGAGCTTAGATCTAATGAAAGAAAAAGGTATCGAACTGGACGAACAAAAGTTCGACTGGCGCGACATTGTGCGCGCGCCGACGAGCAAACTGGACGACGATGCGTTTACCCGAGTTCGAATCATTCTCATGAACGGGATCGAATCGGAAGCTCTACGTTTTCAACATGCCTGCGCTCGCATGAACAAAGAGCTTCAGCTTGCGTTGGCGCGGGTACGCCGCATCGAGCAGCATCAACAAACCTTGGTGAATTGGCTCTTACCCGCCGACCTCTCGCCCCTGGAAACGACCATAGGTTTTGAACAGGTCGCCATCGAAGTCACCGCCAGCGTCGCGCAACACGAGCCGGATCCTTATCTGGCGCAGGTCTATCGATTTGGCTTGCTGGAAGATTTCGACCACATGTACAGGTATTCCGCCTTGATGGATCGCGTAATGGGCGCGGACGCCAACAATATACTGCAGACCTACACCGACATCTTGCCGGGCCGTCCGACAATCGTCGAGCATCGAGCGCCGCAAGACGATTTAAGAGAACCGTACGATAGAAGCAAAGCCGCCCCGATCACCAAACTCAATGCGGTAACTCTGATGGGCGGTGAACATCAGACTCATGACTATTATATGACCATTGGGCCGATGTTCGCCGACCCGATCGCCCGACAACTCTACGCCGAAATTGCCTCGATAGAGGAACAGCACGTCACCCAATACGAGTCGATTATCGACCCCGAAGAAACTTGGTTGGAGAAATGGCTGCTCCACGAGGTTACCGAGATCTACAATTACTACAGTTGTCTGACTTATGAGACCAACGCGCGCATCAAAACGATCTGGGAACGCTTTATCGACTACGAGCTCGGGCATCTGCATTTTGTGCTCGAGGTTTTTCGAAAGTTCGACAAGCGTGACCCGGCTGAGTTCCTTCCGGCATCACTGCCCGAACCGATCGAATACAAGAGCCACCGCGCTTTCATTCGCAAAGTACTGAACGAAGAGGTCGATCTGCGCGCGCGCGGCACGCAGTTCATCCGCAAAGACGAGGAAGAGGATGATTCCCCGTCGGTTATTTATCGCTCGCAGATGAACTCCCATGGCTCACCGTCGGAAACTGTAGCGGCAGGCTATAAATGGAAACCCGGGACTGAGCTGGCGGAAGAGACGTCCGATATAAAAAAGCTACAAAAGAAGGTTGCCTAATGGAGGGCTGACAATGGAAACTCGCGAAGGAAATGAAAATATCAAAGTCGACCCGGGCGAAGGGTTGCTCAACCGGACGGGAATCATGCTGCATCCTGATCTCGCCGCGCAGTTGATCCAGGGCGCCAAAGAAACGGTTCCGAGCTCTGAGGGGGACACTGCGGAGATGGAAGCTGAGCGTGCCGAATATGTCCAGGAAAGTCTGCCCATCGGCTCGTGTCCATCCCTTGTGAGCGAGACCCATCGTGACAGCGACGAGGAAGTAGCCGCGGCTGACGATCGTATGGAGGTGCTTTTGGATAAGCTCGGCGAAAGGCTGGCCTTCGAACGACAAGGGACTCGGCTCTACGAGGCGTTCATCCAAAAGGTCGAAGCGATGCCGGTGCAGGACACGAACGCTCCGCCGGTCGAGAATCTCCGCCATATCTGCGACGAGGAACTGAATCACTTCAAACTACTGCAGCAAGTGATTGTCGAGCTGGGCGGCGACGCCACCGTGCAAACACCTTCGGCGGATGTAGCCGGAGTGTTGGCCCATGGCGCCTTGCAGATCATGAGCGATCCGCGCACCACTGTCACCCAGGCATTGCAAGCCGCGCTGACAGCTGAATTGACCGACAACGATGGCTGGAAGATGCTGCAAGAGCTGGCGGAGCAATTGGGCGAGGGTGATCTGGCCGATCAGTGCGCCGGAGCTTATGAAGAGGAGCAGGAACATCTGGAGAACGTCCGCACCTGGCTGTCGAATATGGTGTTGAGCGAAGCGGTGGGCCAAGAAGCGCTAGTCGAAGCCGATGCCGCGGGCGAAGAAGAAGAAAGTGAACGTCAAACGGCTGGGAAACGGTCCGCACGCGCCGCGCGGACCAAATCATCGGGGAGCAGCAAAAAACGCAAAAAATAGTTTAGCTGTAGTCGCTGCGACGCTGCGGCGGTCAAACAGAGCGCCGCACGTCCCGCCAGGCATAATCTCGATAGGAAGGTTTATGGACCCCGAGGAACGTGATTTTCCGATCTCCGCCGGTATTTTGCTCGGGCTTGGCCTGGGCGGTTTTTTTGACGGCATTGTTCTTCATCAGATGCTTCAGTGGCATCACATGCTCACCAGCGCAGGCTACCCGCCCGACACCGTGCGAAATCTTGAAGTGAATACATTGTGGGACGGTATTTTTCACGCCGGCACTTATATTTTTGTCGCGCTGGGTGTGACGATCCTATGGAAAAGCGCCCACGGCTCGCACATCCGCTGGTCGAGCAAATCCCTGATCGGCAGCTTTTTGTTG
>Ga0075289_1000062_pt1 | contig 12072 bp, 10 predicted proteins | sample SF_Rice_20C_80N__4_FD_69764 | JGI IMG/M metagenome (GOLD analysis project Ga0075289, IMG submission 69764) | Rice paddy soil microbial communities from Twitchell Island, California, USA - SF_Rice_20C_80N_103 | ecosystem: Environmental > Terrestrial > Soil > Paddy field/soil | place: USA... | reverse complement strand
CGAACGGACGCAAAACGATTTTGCGCAGTGATGACTTTGGCTGGGCGCGGGCATGCGGCACCCTGAAGAGAATGATCGGGGCGAGTGGATTTGAACCACCGACCACACGCACCCCAAGCGTGTGCGCTACCAGGCTGCGCTACGCCCCGACAAATAGTGAAAGTATGCGGAATGTAACACGGGAGTAAGCTAAATCAAAACGTAAGGAAACTTAGTTAGGTCGGCTTATCTGAATTTAGGACAGCAGTTTGCGCAGGGATTCGAGATCTTTTTTCAATTTTACCAGCGCATTTCTATACTTTTGCTCGGAGAGCGGCAGCTTCAGCTGATCTTTGTCTTCTTTCTTGGTCTCTTTCAATTTACGGCGCGCGCCTTCGATGGTGAACCCTTCGCTGTAAAGCAACCGTTTAATCTCGAGCAAGAGCTCGACGTCGCGTTTTTTGTATAATCGATGCTTGGACGGTGCCTTGGCGGGCTTCAGCAGCTCGAACTCGGTTTCCCAATAGCGCAAAACGTACGGCTCGACGCCGACGATCTCGCTGACTTCGCCTATCTTGAAATAGATTTTCTCAGGCAGTCGGGGGGGCATGCCCGCGCCTATTCCGATGCTTCTGAGGTTGGCGATGAGGCGGCGCTGCTCGAGGACATGCTATTGAGACTTTTCTTCATGATCTGACTCGCTTTAAACGTCAAGACTTTGCGGCCTACAATGATGATCTCATCGCCGGTTTGCGGGTTGCGGCCTTTTCGCGGTCGTTTGGTATTGACGACAAAATTCCCGAAACCGGAGATCTTGACTTTTTCGCTCCGCTCTAAGCAGCCTTTGATAATGTCGAATGTGGCCTCGACCACATCAGTGGCGTCCTTTTTCGAAAACCCGACCTTCTCGTAGATTCGCGTGATAATTTCAGCTTTTGTCATATTTCACCTCTTCGCGCGGAACAGCAGTCACAAACCTCAGCTGCGCCGTTCGGCGCCGAAAGTTTTACCCAGCCGTTCTACCAATCTCTGGTGCAGTTCATTGACCTCCGCATCCGTTAAAGTTCTGTCTTCGGCGCGATAAGAAATTTTGTAGGCCAAGCTCTTCTTGCCTTCGGGAACCGGCGCGCCCAGATACTGGTCGAAAACTTCGACATTTTCAATCAATGCTTCGCCAAGATCCTTGATCCAATTGATCACTTGTTGTGAGGCAAAGTCGCGATCAACCACCAGGGCAACGTCTCGTTCGACGGCCGGAAAACGTGGAAGTGCGCTTATCGATATTCGCCGCGGAGCATACTCAAGCAGTTTCTCGAAGTCAAGTTCGAAGAGAAAAAACTGAGGCAACTCAAGCTCTTGGGCAAGCTCGGGATGTGCCTCTCCGAAATAGCCCAAAGACCTGCCGCCGCAGAGCGGATTAGCGGCTTTGCCCGGATGCAGAAAAGATTCGATGGCGGGTGTCCAGGTTACCCTCTCAAGGACGCGAAACAGCGCCAGAACGCTTTCGACCAAACCTTTGCATTCTAAGAAGCCGACCGGGTTTTCATTGGCAACTCGCAAGCCGCGGCGCCGATGCGGCCCTCTTAGAATTCCGCCGATTGCCTGTCGCTCGACTATTTCACCAGTCGCCGTCGCGCTAAAAGTCTTGCCGAGATGAAAGGCGTGAAAGCTCTGCGTTTTGTAGGCGAGATTCAGCCGCAAATTTTCCAGTAGACCCGGGATAAGACTGCAACGCATCTCGGCGTTCTCTTTCACCAGCGGATTTAATACGGCGATACCTTTTGCAACATCTCCATAAAGACCAGGAAATTTGTGATTGAGCGACTCGGTCGTAAACGGCAAATTGATCACTTCGCTCAAGCCCTCGTCCGCGAGCAGTACTCGAAGCCGTCGTTCCCAAACCAAACGCGGGTCATGGGCGGCGCCCGAGCTTTGCACCGTCGGCAGCGTCGCCGGAATCTGATCGTAGCCCCGCAACCGCGCAAGTTCCTCGATTACGTCCACCTCGCGGGTGATATCGGGACGGCTCGTCGGCGGAACAACGGTCAAACTCAAGCGGCGCGCATGATCTCTCGTTTTCATGCCGAGCGCTCCCAAGAGTTTCGCGGCATTCTTGCGATCGATCTTTACGCCGAGCAGTCTCTCTACGTGCTCGTCGCGCAAGAGTATCGTCGGCGGTTTGACCTTGGCGGGATAACGGTCGGCTACGCCGGACTGGGCCGAACCTGCCGCAATTTGGTCGAGCAGATAAACCGCGCGATTCAGTGCGATGACTGTGACCTCGGGATCGACGCCGCGCTCGAAGCGATGCGATGCTTCACTGTGAAGCCCGAGTCTCTTGGCGGTCCGGCGAATCGCGGCCGGTGCGAAGTTTGCGCTCTCGAGTAAAATGGAGCGCGTCGACTCGCACACCTCGGATTCCATACCGCCCATGACTCCCGCCAGTGCTATCGGTTCAACCCCGTCGCAGATCAAGAGATCTTCCGCGCTCAGCTCTCTTTCCACCCCATCCAGGGTAGTGAACTTGGTAGGCGCGCCGGCGGTTCTTACGACGATCGATCTATTCTTGAGTCGCTCAAGATCGAAGGCATGAAGCGGCTGGCCAGTTTCGAGCATTACATAATTGGTGACATCGACAACGTTATTGATCGCGCGAATACCGCAGATCTCAAGCCGGTACCGCATCCAGCTTGGCGAAGACGCAGTTCTGATACCATCGACAATCCGCGCCGAGTAGCGCGCACAGAGTTGAGAATCATCGATCGAGATGGCAATGCGCTTCTGAACGTTCCGATCCTTTGCCGCGGCGCTGAGCAACAGCGTTTTCAGGCCGGCGCCGGTGAGTGCGGCCACTTCGCGCGCGATCCCGGCGAGACCCAGGCAATCGCCGCGATTTGGCGTAACTCCGACCTCGAAGAGCCAGTCCTGTTGGCCGTTCTCCGACTCGCGCAAAGCTGTCAAGGATTCCACTTCCAGGCCGGCCATCGTGAGAGTTTTGGCGAGTTCCTGCGGTGCCAAGCTGATCTCGACAAATTCTTTAAGCCAATTAAAGGTGAACTTCATAGAATTGAACTAACGCCAGCGACGGTGACCGGAGTAATGCCTTTTACGCCCACCACTAATACTCCAGCCCCCCCGTTTTCTGAGTTAGCGAAACTGGTCTAGGAATCTCAGGTCGTTTTGAAAAAATAGCCGAATATCATCGATGCCGTACTTGAGCATTGCAATGCGCTCCGCTCCCATGCCGAAGGCGAAGCCGGAGACTTGCTCCGGATCGTAGCCGACAAACTTGAAAACCGCCGGATCGATCATGCCGGCGCCGAGAATTTCGAGCCATCCGGTCGCTTTGCATACCCGGCAGACCTGACCCGTCCTGTTCGATCCTCCCCCGCCGCAAATCACGCACTGGATGTCGATCTCCGCGCTCGGTTCCGTAAACGGGAAAAAGCTCGGGCGGAATCTCACCCCGAGTTCACGGCCGAAGATTGCGCGCAAGACATGTGTCAGCACGCCTTTTAAATCGGAAAAAGCGATCGCCTGGTCGACCATGAATCCTTCGACCTGATGAAACATCGGCGAGTGTGTCGCGTCGTCATCATGCCGGTACACCGCTCCCGGCACAATGACCTGAAGCGGCGGCTTGCGGTTTTCCATCGTGCGGATCTGCACCGGAGAAGTGTGGGTTCTCAACAGCAGCCCGCTTGACACAAAAAAAGTGTCTTGCATGTCGCGCGCCGGATGGTCTTTCGGAATGTTGAGCGCTTCGAAGTTATGATAGTCGTCCTCGATGTCGGGACCGCGCGCAATCTCGAACCCCATTCCCCAGAAAATATCGATGATCTCGTCGATGACAACCGTAATCGGGTGCAGACTGCCTCTGGCAAAGCGAGTGCCGGGCAGCGTGATGTCAATGCGCTCATCGGCGAGCGCCTGCGCTTGGGCCTGCCGTTGTACGACGTTCAGACGTTCGCCCAAGCGTTCTTCGACGACGCGGCGGAGTTGGTTCAGTTGCTCGCCGCGGCGTGGCCGGTCTTCGGCCGGCACGTTCTTCATGCCGCGCAGCAAGAGCGTAATGCTGCCGCTGCGGCCCAAAGTCTCGACTCGTATCTGCTCGAGCTCCGCCTCGGAGTGGGATCGCTGAATTCGATCCAGAACCTCTCCTTGAAGAGCTTCCAGTGAATCGGTCATGTGACTGCAAGCTCGGGAGCTTAAGCGTTGAGGTGAGACTTCGCGGTCTGCGCTATCTGACCGAAACCGGCCATGTCGGCTATGGCGATTTCTGCAAGAACCTTACGGTCCAACTCGATGCCGGCTAATTTAAGACCTTTAATAAGCTGGCTGTACGACAGTCCGTTTATTTTCGCCGCGGCACCGATCCGAGTGATCCACAGACCGCGGAATGTTCGCTTTTTGACGCGTCTATCGCGATACGCGAACACCAACCCGCGCTCCACGGTTTCCCGCGCCGAGCGATACAGTCGTCCCCGGCCGCCGACGTAACCTTTGGCGAGTTTCATGATCTTCTTGCGTCGCTGTCTTGATTTGCTTCCACCTTTAGCTCTGGGCACGAGAAAACTCCTTCCTTACTGATTGTACTAAGTCACAAGCGCTGACGACTGAGATCCAGCCGTCCCTAATCGGCACCCTTTACTTGTAAGGTATCAACTGCCGGATGTTACGCGACTCAACGGCGGCCACCGTGGTCGCTTTGCGCAGGTGTCTTTTTCGCTTTTTACCTTTGCTCGTAAGGATATGACGTTTGAATCCCTTGTTGCGCTTGATCTTGCCGCTGCCGGTCACGCGAAATCGCTTCGCCGCGGCTCTATTGGTTTTTATTTTTGGCACTTTGTTTTTACTCCCTGTGGTACGAATTCTGGTTATTGCGACTAAATCATGACTTTGGCGTCAATAGCATCGCCATATTGCGCCCTTCCAAGCGCGGCTCAATATCGAGTTTAGCGATGTCTTGCACTTGAACGACCACGCCCTTTAGCAGTTGTCTGCCCAATTCCGGGTGAGTGATTTCTCTACCGCGAAAAAAAACTGAAACTTTGACTCTTTGCCCTTTCTCAATGAACTGGCGAATGTTGCGAACCTTGTGCTCGATGTCGTGAGCGTCGGTTCGGGAACCCATTTTGACTTCCTTGATCTCTACGACCGATGGCTTTTTTGCGCTGTGTGAGCGCTTTTTTTGCTCGTAGCGGAATTTACCGTAATCCATCATACGGCAAACCGGCGGTTGGGCATCGGGAGCAACTTCAACTAAATCCAATTCCAGCGCTTCCACTTGCTTGAGCGCTTCATGTAACGGCATCACGCCGAGTTGCTCACTCTTCGGTCCGATCACCCGGACTTCACGCGCGCGTATTTGATGATTGATCCTCGCTTCTCTGGCGATAGGGCACCTCCACTCCTCGTTTGATCCTTATTACTATGCTTCTCCGATTTCTTGTGCAACCTCGGCGCGCAGGCGCTCGATAAACTCTTTAACCGGCAACGGCGCCAAATTCTCGCCGCCACGGCGGCGCGGCGCCACCGTCTCCGCGGCGACTTCTTTGTCGCCGATTACGATGGCGTATGGAATCTTTGCCAGCTGGGCTTCGCGTATTTTATAACCGAGCTTTTCATTTCGGCCATCCAACTCGACGCGCCAGCCGTCTTGCCGCAGCCGCTCCGAAACTTTGGCCGCATATTCCTTGTGGTCATCGGTAACGGTCAAAACCTTCAACTGAACCGGCGCAAGCCACAGCGGTAAAGCGCCGGCGCAATGTTCCAAGAGAATGGCAATAAAGCGCTCGATGGAGCCCAAGATCGCGCGGTGCAGCATGACCGGCGTCGCCTCGGTACCTTCCGCGGTGACATACTTTAGGCCGAAGCGCTCGGGCATCGCACAATCGATCTGCACCGTGGCGAGAGTCCACGATCTTTCCAGAACATCGCGGAAGTCAAAGCCGATCTTCGGCCCGTAAAACGCGCCCTCGCCGGGCAGGACTTTCACGGTGAATCCGGCCCGTTCGAGACAACGGCGCAGCGCGGCTTCGGCAGCATCCCACAACTCGACACGGCCGATAAACTTTTCCGGCCGTGTTTGCAGAGTCACCTCGATGCGATCGAAGCCGAAGACTTTATAGACCTCTTTGGTCATCGCGACGAACTGCTCCAACTCGCCGTCGAGCTGCTCGGGCGTGCAATAAATATGGGCATCATCTTGAGCAAACGAGCGCACGCGCGTCAACCCGGAAAGCACGCCGGACTGCTCGAAACGGTGCAGCCGGCTGAAGTCGGCGTAACGGATCGGCAGATCGCGATAGGAATACTTGCGCGAGCCGAATAGATAGCAATGTCCCGGACAGTTCATCGGTTTGACGCCGTACTCGCCGTCATGGACATTTATCAAAAACATATCGTCATGGAATGCCTCATAATGCCCCGAGGTTTTCCACAAGTCGGTCTTGTAAATCAGCGGCGTCACGACCTCGCTGTAGCCATAACGTTGGTAGAGCCCGCGGATATACTGAACCAGAAGATTGTAGAGGATTGTCCCCTTCGGATGAAAAAACGGCGATCCCGGCGCGATGGGATGAAGGGAAAAAAGATCCAGAGCCGGGCCGAGCCGCCGGTGATCGCGCTGTTTCGCCTCTTCGATGCGCTTCAGGTATGCGTCCAAATCTTTGCGGTTGGCCCATGCCGTCCCGTAAATCCGCTGCAACTGTTCGTTGCGCGAGTCGCCGCGCCAATAGGCCCCGGCGATGCTTGTCAGTTTGAACGCCTTGATCGCGGCGGTACTGGGCACATGCGGGCCACGGCAGAGATCGACCCAATCTCCCTGGCGGTAAAGCGAAACCTTCTCCTCCGGGATGCCCTCGATGATCTCGACTTTGTAATTCTCGCCCATCTTACGGAATAGCTCGATCGCTTCGCTGCGCGGCATTTCTTCGCGCACGATTCTCAAGTCGGCCTTGGCCAAGTCGTGCATGCGCTTTTCAATTAGATCCAAATCTTCCGGGGAAAACGTCCGGTCGCTCTTGAAGTCGTAATAAAATCCGTCCTCGATGGTCGGTCCGATAGTCACTTGCGTTCCCGGAAACAAACTCTGCACCGCTTGAGCCATCAGATGCGCGGTCGAGTGGCGCAACACATCGAGACCGTCGTGACTTTCCGGAAGGATAAACTCAAGAGCGCAATCGCGTTTTAATTCAGTGGTCAGGTCTACCGTGCGGCCGTCAACTTTGGCGGCGAGAGCAGTCTTCCTGACCCCGGCGGACGCAGCAATCTCCTCAATCCTGATTCCAGGCCGAACGTCGACGGACTTACCGTCCGGTAATGTGACGTGAATGCTGCCCATTTAGTCGATTAGAAAATGGTAGGCACGGGCAGGATTGAACTGCCGACCTCTTCCGTGTCAAGGAAGCGCTCTCCCACTGAGCTACGTGCCTGACTGTGTGAATGATGGATCAAAGCAACCAACTTAATTGTCTGAAAATGCGCCGATGCTTGCTGCACTCGCAATTCACTCAGAGCCTACCAATGCGATTGAGTTAACAATGCAAGAGACCGATTTTACTACCAATTTTTAGCGGCACTGTCAACCGGGAGGAGTGATGGAAGACGCCCGATTTTGTAACCAAACGAGGCCACGATAAAGATATTGGCAGCCCGAAACCATTGTCGCCAGCGCAGTGGCTGCTATAAACAAGTCGAGCACTCTTTCGCTTATCAGCCGCGCATCGTGGAGCATAAACAGCGCGATCGCCAAGGTCAACAGCTGCAGCATCGTACTCCACTTGCCGATGAGACTCGGCCGAACTTGCAGCCGCTCTTCGACTAACATGTAAATTATCCCATAGCCCAAAAGGATCAAAAAGTCGCGCACAACGACGATTACGGCAAGCCAAACCGGAATGCCGCCCATCGAACCTAGCATAATGAAGGATGTGACTATGAGCAGCTTGTCCGCGACCGGATCTAAGTAAGCGCCAACAGCCGTTTGCTGATTCATGCGGCGCGCCACGAAGCCGTCGAGGAAGTCGGTAAATCCGCCGATGGCAAAGACCAGCAGCGCCTCCCAGAAAAAATGATAGGCGAGCAGTTCGAGAAATACCGGAATCGTTAAAATGCGAAACAGCGTGAGGCAATTTGGCAGGTTTAACATGGCTCATCATGCCATCCGTTCAGTTTGAACGGCACCGGCACTCAAGAGCTTTCGTATTTGTCCCGCCAACTTCGGCGTCACCATCGCAGTCACCCGAATGACGTTGCCGTCGTAAATTTCCTCGACGATCCGGCCCCGCTCGCGCAAGAGCGCGATCAACTCGCCCTGATCGGGTGAAAAGCAAGCGCGAAATTGCTCCTTCTGTCGGTCGAGCACCTCTCCGACAACCTGAAGCAGCCGATCGACTCCCGTGCCGGTTAGAGCCGAAATCGGACAGACGTCGAATGCCTTTTCGGTCTTGAGCTGGCGAACGGGCACATCCGGAGTGACATCGACTTTGTTGGGCACCAGCAAAGTGGGAATTTCCCCAGCGCCGATTTCATCGAGCACGGCTTCGATCACCCGGATTTGTTCGTCATAGAGTGGATTGGACATATCGACCAGATGGAGCAGCAAATCCGCCCGGCACACCTCTTCGAGGGTGCTTTTGAATGCCTCGATGAGAGAATGCGGGATCTTATTGATGAAGCCGACGGTGTCGACAACCATAACCTTGTCGCCATTGGGCAAGCGCAATGCGCGCGTGGTCGGATCCAGAGTTGCAAAGAGCTTGTCTTCGACAAAAACTCCGGCGCGCGTGAGCGTATTCATCAACGTCGACTTGCCGGCATTGGTGTAGCCAACGAGAGCCACCGTGGCGAACGGTACTTCGTGCCGCTCTTTGCGCTGCAGCGCGCGCGTACGTTCGACCGTTTTTAATCTACGCTTAAGATGGCCGATACGCTCGCGAATGCGGCGGCGGTCGACCTCGAGCTGAGTTTCTCCGGGTCCGCGAGTGCCGATGCCGCCGCCCAACCGCGACAGATGCGTCCACTGCCGGGTCAGCCGCGGCAAGAGATATTCGAGCTGGGCGAGCTCCACTTGCAGCTTGCCTTCGTTGCTGCGCGCCCGCTGGGCGAAAATGTCCAAGATCAGCTGGCTGCGATCGATGACGCGCACCTTAAACGCCGCTTCAAGATTGCGCTGCTGCGCGGGCGTGAGATCTTCATCGACGATAACCAGATCGGCGTGGTTTTCCTGCAACGATTTTTGAATTTCGTCGAGCTTGCCGCGGCCGATCAGAGTCGCCGGCGTAATGTTTTTAACGTGTTGACTGTGCTTTTCGAGAACCGTCGCACCCGCTGTCTCGGCCAGTCTTTCGAGCTCTTCGAGATCCAACGGAACAGCGTGGCCCCGCGAAGGCAGTGCCACGCCAACGAGCAGCGCCCGTTCCTTCGGTGGTCGTGTTGAGGTAACGGTTTTCAAGAGGCGAGTGAGCGGAAACTTACGCGGGCCCCGAAAAGTTGCTCCACAGTCGCTTCCAACGAGGGGCCGGAAGCGATCCGCACTTGGTCAGGGAGTTCGATGACCGTCTCGCCCTGTCCTATTCCAAGCATATGGAGAAAGACAACCGAGCGGCCGGGATAATCCAGCAGCAAATCGCGCAATTTCACCAGTTCGTCGGCAGACATGTCGGATTCGCGCATGTAAAGATGAACCTTCTCGCCGTTGACGCTCATTTTGGCGTTGCCGTTCTTGTGATTTTTTATCGCTTCAGCCAACGCCGAAACCTCATTGGCGATCACTTGGATCCGGTCTTCGCCCGCTTCCAAACGGCCCTTAACATAAATTGGATCATCGGCGCCGAGCAACTCAGCGCATTTTTTGTAAGTATCGGGCCAGGCGATCACTTCGATAAAACCGGTTTTGTCTTCGAGATTGAAATTGCCGTAACGCTCGCCTTTCTTAGTATTGCGCAGTTTTAGTGCCGATACCACCCCACCCAGCCTGATCTCGCCGGTCTGCGCTTTTTCTTTCAAGGCAGCGACAGTGCCGCTGGTAATCTTTTTCAATGCTCGATCGTACTTGTCCAGTGGATGGCCGGAAATGTAAAATCCGAGCGCCTCCTTTTCGAACGCGAGCGACTCCTGCGACGACCATTCCGGAACCGGCGGGTAAACGTCGCCCGGCCTCGCGCCTTTGCTCGGTGCCCCGAGCATGCCGAAAATATCGATCTGCGCGCTCGCCTGGTCGCGCTGGTGGGCCTGGCCTGCTTTCATTGCATCGTCGAGCGCTCCGAACATGCGCGCGCGTGAGACTTGCGTCGAATCATATGCGCCGCACTTGATCAAGTTTTCAATAACGCGCCGGTTAACCGCAGTCATATCCACGCGCCGGCAAAAATCGAATAATGACTCGAAGGGGCCGCCCTCACTGCGGCTTTGGAGGATAACTTCCACCGCCTTCTCGCCGACATTCTTGACGGCAGCCAGGCCGAAGCGAATCTTGCCGCCTACCGGCGTGAAGTCCGACCGGCTTTCATTGATGTCGGGAGCAAGCACCTCGATCTCCTTTTCCCGACACTCAGCGAGGTTCTTGATCACTTTGTCGGTATCGCCCATTTCCGACGTCATCAGCGCCGCCATAAACTCGACGGTATAGTGGGTTTTAAGATACGCCGTCTGGTACGAGACCAAGGCATAGGCCGCCGAGTGCGATTTGTTGAAGCCGTAGCGCGCGAAAGTCTCCATCTGATCGAAGATCTCAGTCGCTTTTTTTTCGTCGATCTTTTTCTTTTTCGCGCCGTCAACAAAGCGCTCGCGCTGGGCCGCCATCTCCTCGGGATCTTTTTTGCCCATGGCGCGCCGCAAGATATCGGCATCCCCCATGCTATAGCCGCCCAGCACCTGGGCGATCTGCATAACCTGCTCTTGGTAGACGATGACACCATAAGTGTCCTTGAGAATCGGCTCGAGCAGCGGGTGCAAATATTTGATTTTCTCTTGGCCATTCTTGCGCTTGATGTATTCTTCGGCCATGCCGCTGTCGAGCGGTCCAGGCCGATAGAGCGCGAGAATAGCGACGAGGTCTTCGAAACCATTGGGCCGGATTTTCACCGTCATCTCGCGGATGCCGGTGCTTTCCAGCTGGAACACGCCGGTGGTGTTGCCGTTGCACAGCGTTCGGTAGGTTTTCTTATCGTCGAGTTCGAGGCGAGTGATATCGATTTTTTCGCCGCGCGTCACTTCGATCAGCTTCAAGCAATCGTGAATCAAAGTAAGCGTTTTGAGGCCGAGAAAGTCGAACTTCACGAGCCCGATCTTTTCGACACAGCTCATGTCGAACTGCGTGACGATGCCGCCTTCTTTATCGACAAACAGCGGCAGGTGATCGACCAACGGCAGATTCGACAAGACTACACCGGCAGCGTGGGTCGAGGCATGGCGCACCAATCCTTCGAGACGCAGCGCATGCTCGATCAAAGTCTTCACCCGCGGATCGCCCTTCATCATCTCCGGCAGCCGCGGCTCCATCTTCATTGCCTCGGTCAGCGGGTAATCGAAACCCTGCTTGGGGGCGGGAATCAGCTTCGCGATAGCATCAGTTTCGGCAAAGGACATACCGATCGCGCGGCCGACGTCTCGGATCGCTGCTTTGGCTTTGAGCGTTCCGAAAGTCGCTATCTGCGCCACCCGGTCGGCGCCATACTTGTCTTTCACATATTGAATGACCTGAGCGCGGCCGCGGATACAAAAATCGACGTCGATATCCGGCATCGAACGCCGCTCGGGATTTAAAAAACGCTCGAACAGCAAAACATGACGAATCGGATCGAGATCGGTGATCTTGAGAGCGTAGGCGACCAAGCTGCCGGCGGACGAGCCACGGCCCGGCCCTACCGGAATGCCGCTCTTTTTGGCGTAATTGATGAAGTCAGCCACGACTAGGAAGTAGCCGGGAAACTGCATACGCTTGATCACGTCAAGCTCGTATTCCAGCCGTTCGTAATAAGCTTTTCGCGCCTCGGGATCGGCCATCCCGGCAAGCCGTTCTTCAAGGCCCTCGCGAGCCAATTCGTCGAGATAATTGTCGAGGCTGATCTCCTTGGGCGGGGTGAAAGT
>Ga0075289_1000059_pt1 | contig 12281 bp, 10 predicted proteins | sample SF_Rice_20C_80N__4_FD_69764 | JGI IMG/M metagenome (GOLD analysis project Ga0075289, IMG submission 69764) | Rice paddy soil microbial communities from Twitchell Island, California, USA - SF_Rice_20C_80N_103 | ecosystem: Environmental > Terrestrial > Soil > Paddy field/soil | place: USA... | reverse complement strand
GGGCACGTTTAAATGAAAAGACGCTGCACGGCGACCGTCAGCTAGACCGTCGCCGTGCAGCAGTTGGCCCTATTTCTTGTTTACTTCGCCCGGTTGTTTGCCAGGCTCAAAGCCGCCGACCTCGTGGTAGACGACTTTCTTTTCTTCTTCGAAAGCGCGGACCGAAGGCACCTGGCCGGGCAGTCCAAGCTTCTTCCACTCAGCCGACACTTTATCGTACATCTCCCGGCGCAGCGCCGTCCGTTTTGAGAAGACCGGCAGGTAGCGGTGCTCTTTGCAGGCGTTGATTAGCGCCTTGGATCCGTACGGGCGTTTCTCAGGCGGATTCTGCGTTGGATCGAGCCATGTGCTCCAGGTGTTTCTCAAGACATCGATATCGTCAATTGGATTGCAGCGGCTGCTCATTGCCCAAATCACCTGATCCGTATCGGTGGGATCGACGTCTTCGTCCACGGCGATAATCCACTTGGTGTAATAAGCTCCGCCGGGAACTTGAGCGGCCAAAGCAAGGGACTGCGCCGCATGGCCGGCATAGCGCTGCTCGAGTGAAATCACGGTCATGCCGAAACCGCCGGCGCCGGCCGGATGAGCATATACACCTTGGATGCCAGGAATGCCGAGCTTTTCGAGGTCGTCCCAGATGCGCGCCGACCGGATAATGGAGAAAAAGCCGCTTTGCTCATTGGACGGATAATCCGCCATCAGCGCATTTGTTAAAATCGGATTTGTCCGATAGTGAACTGCCGTGATTTCCACCAGCGGGCACCCTGCCTCGGGCCGGCCATAGTAGCCAGGGAATTCGCCAAATGGTCCTTCGCTCTTGACCGAATTGGGCTTGATGATGCCTTCGACCATGAATTCCGCATTGGCGGGCAACAACAAGCTTGTCGTTTTGCCCTTAACCACAGGAATAGGCTCGCCTTTGATTCCTCCGAGAAATTCATATTCCGAAACATTCTTGGGAAAGGTCTGGGAGCCGACCACCATAAACAATGGATCGATGCCCCAAGCGGCGGCCACTTCCACAGCTTTATCTTGCTGCCACGAGCGGGTGATGTGCAGACGCGCATCTTTTCCCGGTGAAAGATACAGGCCGGTTTCCCGTTTGCCTTGAAGCATCATGCGATAGGTACCAACGTTCAGATAACCGGAATCCGGATCGCGCGTAATAACGCAGTCCGCGGTGCCGGCGTACTTGCCGCCGTCCAGAGGCCAATGCCGTGGGATTGGCAGTTCGGTCAAGTCGATTTGATCACCGGTAAGGGTATTTTCGTAAAATCCCGCTTGCGACTGCGGCACCTCGCGCGGAGGCATGCGATTTTTGAGCTTGTCCTTTACCCGGCGAATCAATTCCACGGTGGGCGTTTCCGGAGATTCTTCCATGGTCAACGCGATACGCGGAATGCTCGGTCCGAGGATGTTCCAAAGTGAGCGAGCTTTGTACGGGCTCTTTTCAAAGCCTTTGATGTTATCGAAGAGGATCGCAGGCGATGGCTTCTGTTTCGCCACGAGGTAACCGATCGCGCTCATTTCTTCTTCGCAGCTGACCGCTTCTTTGACGCGCACCAAATCGCCCAGTTGTTCGATGCGGTCCAGCCACTCACGCAAATCCTGAATGGGTCGCTTGGATTCGGTCACCTTCTCTTCTCGTTTAGCCATCGGGTCATCCTCCAATTGAAAATCGATGATTGATTTTTTACAAGCGCGCGTTCTTGGGCAACAGCGATTTGAAATAAGCAAAAGCGTCGTAGGAGCGGTACATCATGTTTTCTTTCATATAGTCGATTTCAGCTTGCGGCATAATCGCCGGCTTGCCGACGCAGCTCGCGATAAACTGCATGTAGGCGGTCCGCTCCAGATAGATCGCGTGAACGGTAGCATATTCCAAGCTATCACCGCATACAATAATGCCATGGCCTTTAAGCAACATCGCGTTCCGATCGGCCAATGTTTGACAAATCTCTTTACCATCTTGAATGGTATAGATCAGCCGCGGACTGGGAAAAATCGGCGTCTCCGGAGCAAATACGGCGGCCTGATTATAGATCGGCAGTATCGGCGTCCCTGCAACGGAAAACGCAGTCGCAATGGTCTGGTGCGTGTGCACCACCGAATTCACATCGGGCCTGGCGTTATAGATGGCAGCGTGGATCATAGTTTCACGCGGCGGGTTGGCGATTTTCGTTACCGTGCGCTTGTTGGCGGCTTTGGCGTAATTCTGCTCGCACACCTCCATGTACTCGTCGATGTCGACAAGAATAATGTGTTTAGGCGCGATTTCCCCGAGCGGGGCCAACACAGGTTTAATGAAAAATTTTTTAGTGCCGGGGATGCGCGCGCTGACGTGACCGTGATAGTCGGCCAGACCCTGGTAAAACATGATCCGGTTGCCTAGCGCAACCTTCTTTTTAAGTTCGTCGAGATCTTTCTTGGTGCTTTTCACCTCAACCTCCCTTTTTAATTTTTACATTGCTTGCCGGAGCGGGTCATGCACCTCTGTTGGACTCACATCGTGCATTGCCCACGAGCGAATATTCATCCAATTCCACTGATCAGGATGTGCGCGCACGATCTCTTCAACCCATCGGGTGATCCGAGCCACATTCTCTCGAATCTGCGCCGAGCCCTTACCGGATCGATCAAGCTCCAGCTCCGGCTCGATGACCAGTTTGAGCGAACCGTCTCTCTGGCGAACCATGCAAGCGGGTACGATTGCCGCTCCGGTTCGCAAAGCGACGGTCGCCGGTCCGCGCCGTGCAATCACAGTTCTGCCGAAAAAAGCCGCTTCGACGCCCCGAGCGCGGCGGAACTCATCCGAGATGACCACGGTGATGTTATTTTGGCGCAAGGAATTCTGCAGCGTTCTTAAAGCTTCGCGTCGCGGCCTTGATTGAATCGCTTTCAGTCGGATTTGCAAGCGATATCTTTCCAGCAGTTTCGCCAATCGACTGTCGCGTGGAGGATTTATCAAAACAGAAACCGGATAGCCTTCAATGGCTAACCTGGAGCCGACGAGAAAAAAATTTCCTAAATGAGCGCTGAGCACCAGGACCCCGGAGCCTTTTGCTAATGCGGCATCCAGATGCTCGGTTCCGACAAGTGGAACCAGTCCGCGCAATTCGCTGTCGGACGCTTCCAAGGCGATGGCAACTTCGGCGCAACTACGCAGTATATTTCTGAGTGACTGACGTGCCATTTCCTCGATCGCTAGAGCGCTCATCGTTTCCCCGAATACGGCGGTGATATTTGTCTTGGACCGAGTACGAAAGCCGCTAAAACAGCGGTAGCCAATGGCTGCTAGAGCGTCAGAAACTTGAAACAACCAGCGGCGAGGCAGAAATCTGGCCGCCAGGCGACCGAGTGTCATTGCCGCCCAGGTTGCAAAATAAAAAAATCTGCCGGCCAACCAAGCAGTCATCCATTCTTTGAGTTAGACCGCGACGAAGCGCCGGTCGAGCGCTCAAAGTACGCCAATCTACGATAGTTTTTTTACCCCCGCAAGAGCGGCATCAATAGTTGGCGGCGACTAGCATAGGAAACCGCTGGGATTAAAATATGCTTTGAAATCAATTGGTTAAAGCAAATTCATAGTTCCAAATATGAGCCGAGGCGTTTCTATTAGGGTCGTCGTATGATATCTACATTCAATTGCTGTGGTCTTGGATCAAAAAAATGAGAATGATTTTGCCGCCGATAAGAGAACGTCGTGTCGTGGATCGTCTGTTATCGGCATTTTTCGAAGAATACAAAGCAATAGATTTTAGGAAAGCTATCGCGGCGCTCTGCCGGTTCTATCATCTCAAAAACCCCAAAGTTGAATGGTTCGAGTACATTGATTGGGGCAAAACGGCGGGAAAGACTTACGAAAACGGCCAGATTTATCTAGTTCATCCTGAGAATTGGAAGAAAGGCCGGAAGTATAACTCGGAACGCCGCTGGATCAGCACCGTCTATCACGAAATGGGACATTATGTTTTTTGGGCGGATGCGGAAAACAAGGCTGACATGTTCGCGTCGAGAATGGTGCGCGGGCTGAACCATCACAGATAATCTATACGAGCGCGTGGCTCTTTTTCCTTCTGAATTCGGTTAATCATGGATTATAAGGACACGTTGAATCTGCCCAAGACCGCGTTTCCCATGCGGGCAAACCTGCCGCAGAATGAACCTAAGCAAGTCGAAAAATGGGATCGCGAGCGCACGTACTTTCAAATGCTTCAGACGAATGCGCAGGCGCCCAAGTTTATTCTTCACGATGGTCCGCCCTACGCCAACGGTAACATCCACATCGGTCATGCGCTGAACAAAATACTCAAAGACATAATCGTTAAATACCGCTCAATGACCGGCCAAGCCGCGCCTTTTGTGCCGGGTTGGGATTGCCATGGGCTGCCGATCGAACTACAGGTCGAGAAAAATCTCGGGCGCGCGAAAAAACTCGCGATGAGCAAGGCCGAGGTCCGCCGGATGTGCAAGGAGTACGCCGAGAAATACATCTCGATCCAGCGCCAAGAGTTTAAGCGCTTGGGTGTGTTCGCCGACTGGGAACATCCCTACCTTACACTGAACCCGGTCTACGAAGCACATGAAATCCGCGAGCTCGGTAAGATCGTCGGTTCCGGCGCGCTTTATCGACGAAAGAAGCCGGTTTACTGGTGCGCCTCATGCGTGACCGCCCTGGCCGAGGCCGAGGTCGAGTACGAAGACCACACATCAGCGTCGATTTACGTCAAGTTTCTTGTAAAAGATTCGAAAGGTTTGTTTTCTAACGATCAAGCAACGGAAACATTCTTCGTGATCTGGACCACAACCCCCTGGACTTTGCCGGCGAACCAGGCGATCGCGGTTCATCCGAAGTTCATGTACCGGCGCGTTAAGACTCCGACAGGCCATTTGATTTTAAATCAAGAGCTGATCCCGAGTGTCATGAAAGCTTTGGGGTTTGAGTCGACGGAGTATCAGGTGACCGAAGGCGCCTGGTCCGGGATCGACCTAGAGGGCGTACTTTGCCGTCATCCCTGGATCGATCGCGATGTCAAAGTCATCCTCGGTGAATTTGTCACCCAGGATCAAGGCACGGGCGCGGTTCATATCGCTCCCGGTCATGGTCAGGAAGACTACGAAGTCGGCATGCGCTACAGCCTGCCGGTGATGGCTCCGGTGGATCCTGAAGGCCGGTTCACGGCTGAAGCCGGCGATTTGCAGGGCGAGTCGGTTTTTAGAGCGGACGCGCGGATCATGCAGAAATTGATGGACGCGGGCGCATTACTCAAAGAAGACAAGCTCGCGCACAGCTATCCACATTGCTGGCGCTGCAAGAAGCCGGTGATTTTCCGGGCCACCGAACAGTGGTTCGTCTCGATGGAAAAAAACGGCCTGCGGCGCAAGGCGCTCGACGCCATCGAGCAGGTGCGCTGGATTCCGCCTTGGGGCAAAGATCGTATTCGCGGCATGCTCGAAGGCCGGCCGGATTGGTGTATCTCGCGGCAGCGCTCATGGGGCGTGCCGATTCCGGCCGTGTACTGCAAAAGCTGCAACGAAGCGGTTTTGACTCAAGCGGTGTGCGAGCACATTGCTACGATCTTTGAAAAAGAAGGTTCCGATGCGTGGTATCTGCGGCCGCTGCGGGAATTGTTGCCAAAAGACTTCAAGTGCTCGCAGTGCGGAGGTAATGAATTCACCCGCGAAGAGGATATTCTCGATGTCTGGTTCGATTCGGGAGTGAGCTGGGCAACGGTCGTCGAGCGCGATCCGCGTCTGGGCGGCCGAGCCGATCTTTATCTTGAAGGCAGCGACCAGCACCGCGGCTGGTTCCACACAGCTTTGCTCACGTCATTGGCGACGCGCGGGCGTGCTCCCTACGAAAGTGTTTTAACGCACGGCTTTACTCTCGATGGCAAGGGTCGCAAGATGTCCAAGTCCTTGGGCAATGTCATCGCGCCGCAGGAGATCATAAAAAAATCGGGCGCGGAGATTCTTCGCCTTTGGGTCGCCGCGGAAGATTTTCGCGAGGACGTGCGCATCTCGGATGAGATTCTCAATCGCCTGGTCGAGGCCTATCGGAGACTGAGAAACACAGCGCGGTTCTTGATCAGCAATCTGTATGATTTCGATCCGGAGAACGATTCGGTTCCTTTATCAGATCTCGACGAAATGGATCGCTGGATCCTGGGGCGGACCCAAAGCGTGCTCGGCCGCTGCCGCCAGGCCTACGATAATTACGAGTTTCACGCCGTCTATCACACTCTCAACAATTTCTGCAGCGTCGAATTGAGCGCTCAATATCTCGATATCGTCAAAGACCGCCTTTACTGCGAAGGCGCAAAATCGCCAACGCGGCGCGCTGCCCAGACGACGCTGTATCGAATTCTCGATACTCTGGTGCACCTGATGGCGCCGCTCGTGTCTTTTACCGCGGAAGAGATCTGGGGCTACATGCCCGATAAAGATCGTCGCCCGGCAAGCGTTTTTATATCGCATATGCCCGAGCCGGATGCGAGCTTGATAGATTCACAATTGGCGGACAAATGGGATCGCATTTTCCGCGAGCGGAGCGAAGTTCTCAAAGCTCTGGAACAGGCTCGTACGGGCGGAATCATCGGCCATTCACTCGATGCGAAAGTTATATTCGGACCCCGTAACGGCGACCAGGCCTCCACCCTAACGGAACTGGTAAAAGCCGACCGGACTCGATTACAGGATTTGTTGATCGTCTCCCAGGTCAATGAAGCAGCGGGTGCAAGCCTGGACCGCGGCTTGTCTTACGAATCGGAACTGTTGAATTGCCGGATCTCCGTTAACAAAGCCGATGGCGCGAAGTGCGAGCGCTGCTGGAAGTACGATCCGCGGGTGGGCCAGGAGGAAAAGCACCCGACGGTGTGCGCCCGCTGCGCGACGGTGTTGAACGCCGGAGCGGGGGCGTGAGCCGCAAATGGAAGATCGTCGGCGTATGGGTCGCGGCGATTGTTATTTGCGATCAGATAACGAAAGCCATCGTCGACCGCACGATGTCGCTGTATGACTCGATGCCAATTATCGACGGGCTGTTTAATCTCACCTACGTGCGTAACACCGGCGCTGCGTTCGGCATTTTTGCCGGCAGCCATGAAGTATTTCGCCGGCCATTTTTGATCGGTGTTTCGATCGTCGCGATCGGCTTCATTCTCGTCATGCTAAGACGCCTGCGTGAAGATGCTACCGGGCTGGCCGTTGCACTTGCGTTTATTCTCGGCGGCGCGATCGGCAATCTAATCGACCGGATCGTCTATGGGGAGGTGATCGACTTTCTCGATGTCTATTGGTCGACTTATCATTGGCCCGCGTTCAACATAGCCGACAGCTTCATCACGATCGGCGTGACGATTACTCTCTTTTACCTGGTAAGAGCCAAAGGCGACGATCCGTTCGCCGGCAACTAACTTCGCTGCTTGAGAATGACGATCGTCGCGCCCCAACCGCCGGCTTCGAGCGGCCCGTCGTGAAACGACAATACAGCCGGAATTTTGCTTAGCAGCGAGCGCACGATGTTTCGTTGGACGCCCTTCCCTTTGCCGTGAATCAGCCGAACTTCGCTGAACCCCGCCTCTTTACATTGTTCGAGATATTCTTCGACCACGCTCGTGATGTCCTTGGGCTGGAACGGGTGGAGATCGAGATGATCCTCGAGTGGTAGAACGACGGGATCGACAAAGGGCGGGTCGTCTTTGTTCACTTTGCAGTGATCTCGACCCGTGTTTGTGTCGCCCTCAGCGTGCCGGCGCGTTTTCGTTGCCAAAAAAAGACCGCGGCAAAGATGCCGATCGCTGATAATCCTGAGGCGATCGAGGGCACGAAAGCGAGAAATGTCGCTACGGCTAAAAGCAGCCATTCGACGATATTAGTACGGATATAAAAGAAACCGGTGCTCACGATTGAAAAGAGGACAATGCCAAGCGTTGCCGAAGCGATCGCCGCGATATTTTGTGCCGGCGTGCCGGTGAGTAGAATGTGCGTGTAAGCGAAAAGCAGCGGCATGACGTAGATGACTTTGGCGAAGCGAAAACAGGCCCAGCCAGTTTTCATCGGGTCCGCCTGCGCAATCGCCGCCGCGGCAAACGGTCCCATCGCGACCGGCGGCGTGATATTGGAGTCGAGCGCGAGCCAAAAGATGATCAGATGAGCGGAGAGGACCGGAAGGCCGAGCTTGATCAGCGCCGGAACCCCTACCACGGCGACCACGAGGTAGGTCGCCGTGATCGGCAGCGGCAGTCCGAGAACGAAAGTCGCGCAGGCGATCAGGCCGATGGTGAGAAGAACGCTCTGTCCTGCCAGATCCACCAGAATGTACGGAAAACGGACGATGATTCCCGTGAGCGACAGTACGCCAATGAGAATTCCCACCGCGCCGGTAAGCGCGGCGACGAAAAGACAGTTTTTTCCCGCGTCCACCAGAGCCAGCCAGATCTCTTTCGGTCCCATGCGCGTTTCTTTGCGGAACCAGCTCACGACGACCGTGAAGACGATGCCGTAAAACGCCGCGAACTGCGGCGAGTAACCGGCAAGCATCACGCCAATGAGCACGATGATCGGTAGCAAGAGATACCAGCCGCGCTTCCAGACTTCCACGCTGCGAGGCAACTCTTCGCGCGGCAGGCCTCTGAGGCCGAGCTTCTTCGACTCAAAATAGATCATCACGCCGACTGAAAGGAAATAAAGCAGTCCGGGGATCGCCGCGACCTTGATAATGTCGACGTACGGAATACCCGTCATCTCGGACATCACGAACGCGCCCGCGCCCATGACTGGCGGCATGATCGCCGCGCCATTGGACGCGGCGGCCTCGACGGCGCCGGCGATGTGGCCGGGAAACCCGGCGCGCTTCATCAAGGGTATCGTGATGGGTCCTTTGGTCACCGTTTCGGCGATCGGACTCCCGCTGATGGTTCCCATCAGCATGCTCGAGACTACAGACGCCTGAGCGGGACCGCCGGCGATCCGTCCGAGTCCCGCGAGCGCAATGTCGACAAAAAATTTCGCCACGCCGGCGCGCTCGAGGAATGCGCCGAAGGCGACGAATGGAATGATGAACTCGGCCAGCACCTCGGCCATGATGCCGAAGACGCCGTCGTTGGTGAGATAGACGTATTCGATGATGCGCCGGACAGAATAACCCTTGTGGCCGATAATGTACGGCAGGTAATTGCCGAACAGGGCGTAGACGATCGGCACAATGGCGCAGAGCGCCATGTCCATGCCGAGCACGCGGCGCGCGGCTTCGATGGCGACGATGGTCACGATGACGCCCATCGAAACGTCCACCGCGGTGTAATCGCCGGCGCGATACGCCATCTGCTCGTAGTTGACGATCCAGTAGACGACGCCAGCGGCCGCGCCGGCCGCGAGCATCAGGTCGAGTACCGACGGACGATTATCAGAGTCGCGCTTCCAGCCTTTATAGAGAAGCAATGGAAGGACGAGGCTGTAAAGGATAGCGATGCCGCGAAAATATTGCAGCGATACGACGCCGATCGTAGACGCCCAGATATAATAGAGGGCGATGCCGCCCAGCATAATCCGGACGGCGATATCCCAGTAGCGCGATAGCGCGCGTGTCTTGGAGGCTTCCGCCATGGGTTGTTATTTACTGCGAATGTTTTCCGGAATCTGAATGCCTGCGCTTTTCCAGTGATCCTCGGCACCCTTGTGCAGCGGGAACGTAACCCCTTGCAGCGCTTTTTGCGCTACCATGTCTCTCGCTCCCGCGTGCACGGTCACCATGTGGGCGTTGCCTTCCTTGCTGTACGCGGCCGCAGTCATCTTCTGTACCAGCGCCGGCGCGAGGTCCTTATTCGCATACCAGATGACGGGGATGCCAACCGTCGAGGTATCCTCGGTGATGCCTTTGTAGGAGTTGGCGGGAAACACATAGCGGGCGAAATAGGGATATTGTTTGAAGAAATCGGTCTTGGTCGCTGGCGTGTAGATGTCGATGGCGCGCACCGGCTTTTTCGTCGCCGCTTCCATGGTGACACGGTCAGGCTCCGGGCCGGTCCAGAAAAACGCATCCGCCTTGCCGTCGGCCATCGCCTCACCGGCTTGCGCTCCCAACAGATTGATGCGGTTGATCTTGTCCCAAATTCCCAAGGCGCGAAATACCCGCTCGGCGCTGGCGAAGGTTCCCGATCCCGGATTGCCGACGGCGACGCGCTTTCCGACGAGATCATTCGCCGTCTTGATCCCGCTGTCGGCGTAGGTGATCGCGTGCGCCACGCCGAAGAAAATGAGTCCGATTGCTCGAATATTGGTCAGTGGTTTGTCCTTGAATTGCTCTAATCCGAAATAGGCTTCGTGCACGTCCGAGGCGAAGGAAACGCCCATCTCAGCGTCTCCGCTATTCACCCGGCGCGTGTTCTCCACCGAACCTCCCGTCGCCGTGACCGATACGTCCAGGCCCGGAACGTTCTTCGACAGGTAAGTTCCGATGCCGGTAGCGAAGATGCCGAACACGCCAGACGGTGGCCCGCCGCCCATGGTGATGCGCTCGACCTTTTGTGCGAATGCCGAAGTAGTCGCGACAATAGTCCAGATCAACGCGAGTGAATAAAAAACTCTTTTCATGCGATGCTCCTTTCTTAATTCGTGTTTACGACATTCCTTGTTCCAAATAGTGCTTGACTTGCTGCAGAAACCGCGCGCCGATGGCGCCGTCGATGACGCGATGATCCGCCGACAGCGTCGCGCTCATCAATGATTTGATCGCGAACATGCCGTCTTCGACCACGACTCGTGGCGCAACGCGGCCGACGGCCAAGATCGCGCACTGCGGCGGATTGATGATGGCGATGAAGCTATCGACGCCAAGCATGCCGAGATTCGACACCGTGAAGGTGCCGCCTTCGTAGTCTAACGGAAAGAGTTTTTTCTTTTGCGCTTTGTCGATGCATAGACGGGTCTGCGCGGCGAGTTCCGTCAAGCTCAAGCGATCGGCGTTTCGAATCACCGGCACGACCAGGCCTTCGTCAATAGCGACGGCCATGCCGAGATTGATCTCGGCGTGGAGTTGGATTTTCTGGTCGGTGAAACTCGAATTCACGGCAGGAAAATCTTTGAGCGCGCGAGCGCAGGCGTAGAGAATAAAGTCATTGATCGACGGCGCTTCGCTTTCACCGCGCTGCTTCCAGTCGGATCTGAGATTGCCCACGGCGCTCATGTCGACGTCCACGCTCAGATAAAAATGCGGCGTGCTTTGTTTGCTTTCGGTCATTCGCTCGCCGGCGATGCGGCGCATTGCGCTCAGCGGCACAATTTGTTCAATCTTTGATGTGGCAGTGGCGGTAGCGATTCCATCCGCGGCGCGCAGCACATCTTCAGCCAAAACGCTTCCTTGCGGGCCGCTGCCTTTAACGCTGGCGAGACTGACGCCTTTTTCATAAGCGATTCTTTTTGCCGCCGGTGAGGCGAGAACGCGGCCGGCTCTCGTTTCGGCTGAATCTATCGATGGTGTCTTTGCCGTGGATTTCGGCGCAGTTCCTTTGGAAACAGTTGTAGGTGGAGTGGGTGCCCCCGGCGCAACTTCTGTTGGCAAGGATTCCCCCGGCGCCAAGATGAAAGCGATTCGCTGCCCCACCGGTACTTCGTCGCCGGCCTTCGCGATCACTTCAGTCAAAACGCCTGAGCCCGGCGCTTCAATTTCAACCGTGGCCTTGTCGGTCTCGATTTCCATCAGCGGCTCGCCCTTGGTCACCGATTGGCCTTCGGCTTTGAGCCATTTTAGTAGCGTGCCGGTTTGTTGGGCCACGCCGAGGGCAGGCATGATTACCTGGGTTGCCATCGTTGTCGTTTGTCTAATGGGCTGAAGGGCGACCGCCGGTCGCCCCGACAAAATTCCTTTAGGGCGCCTCTAGCGTTTTACCCGTTCCAGCGCTCCAGGGTTGTTCAGATTAGACTGGGTTTCTCGCGTGTTCGAAAGCTCGCCGCCGGCGGTGAAGTAATGCGTCCCGGCGACCAGTAGTTTTTCCGATGGAAAGCGCGTGATGAGTTCGCAACCGTCTTTGGTGACGACGACTTCTTCTTCGAGTCGCGCCGCAGACCAACCGTCAGATGCCGGCCAGTAAGTTTCGAGCGCGAAAACCATTCCCTCTTCGATTACCTCGGGATGGTCGAGTGAAACGAGGCGGCTGAATATCGGCTTCTCCCAGATCGACAGGCCGACGCCATGGCCGTATTGCAAAGCGAAGGCTGCTTCTTCGTTGGCGAAACCGAATTCTTCGGCTTTAGGCCAGAGCTTAACGACATCCGCGGTC
>Ga0075289_1000058_pt1 | contig 12427 bp, 14 predicted proteins | sample SF_Rice_20C_80N__4_FD_69764 | JGI IMG/M metagenome (GOLD analysis project Ga0075289, IMG submission 69764) | Rice paddy soil microbial communities from Twitchell Island, California, USA - SF_Rice_20C_80N_103 | ecosystem: Environmental > Terrestrial > Soil > Paddy field/soil | place: USA... | reverse complement strand
GCAAAATTGATGTCGCCATCTGTGAGATGGAAACCAGTGGCGCCGGGGCTATTGATTTTGGCGATTTCCCGCATGCCGAAAACATCCTTGTAAAACTGCGCGGTTTTCTCCGGATCTTGAGTGGCAATTGCGATATGCTTAATTTTCGCCATAGCGCCTCCCTTGGTTTACGAATGGGCAATTAAACACTTCGGGGAGAAATTCTTCAAGCCCGAAAGAAGGTGCAAGTTTCGCTTACAAAGCTAAGCCGCCCAACAAGTCTGAACCCCCAATGTGGCGGGGAGGCGGGGAGCGTTTATAACGGGGCAGGTATGATGCCAGAAACAAGCAAGCAAATTGCTCCGACAATCTGGTGTGATCACGATGAGCAACGAATCGGACATTTTTCTACGTGTGACGGATGACGAGCGATTGGCGCACGAGTGGGAGCTAGTGCTTCTCGCTCAGGGTTTATCTCCGAGCCTGCGTCGAAATCAGAGCGTGGTCACTCTCAGCGTGCCGGAAGGTGAGCTGGAGAGGGCTCATGCTAGTCTTTTGGCATATGAGAGTGAAAATCACGAGGAATTCGCGGGCGGACATGAGCCGGCGATTTCTGCGATCTGTGCCGGGGCAAGTGTACTTACCGGCATCCTCATTCTGGTCTTCTTTACCGTCACGGTTGTATCGAATTCGACGATGCTTTGGTTCGAGCGCGGTAGCGCGGACGCTCACAAGATAAGTAATGGCGAGATCTGGCGCACGGTGACCGCTCTCACTTTGCATGCCGACATTGCTCATGCAGCAAGCAATGCTGCCGCCATCGCGGTTTTTTTCGGTGCGGCATCGAGCATGCTGGGTGTGGGGCTTGGTGGTGCGCTCATCCTGATGGCCGGGGCAGGGGGGAATCTTGCCAATGCGTTTTTGCAAGGTTCGCCGCATGTTTCCGTGGGCGCCTCAACGTCGGTTTTTGGCGCCGTCGGCTTGCTCGGCGGAGTTGGCGCGATCGTGCGCCGCAGGCGAGCATTGAGCGGACGCCGCGCATGGCTACCGATTGCGGCGGCCCTTGCTCTTTTCGGGATGTTAGGAACCGGCGGAGAGCGCGTCGATGTCGGGGCTCATCTCTTGGGTCTGCTGGTTGGCAGTGTACTAGGAATCGTCATTGCATTTGTAGCTCCGCGTCCGCTGGGCTTCCGGATCCAGTGGACGTGCGGCGGCGCGGCAGTAGCCGTTCTCATCTACTGCTGGATTCTTGCGCTCTGTTGAAGGTTGGCTACAAAGATGGGAGTTCGAGAAAAGGACGCTCTTATGGCACTGTCCATAACGAAAACCGCTCTTTTAATTGTTTTGTTTGTGACGCTAGCGTCGCGCTGCTCTTCAGTAATCAGCAACAGCGAGGGATTTTACAAAGATATGCGCCGGCGCCCGATTAATTGGCGGGAGTATTTATCTGATTAAGTGTGCGCTTGAAACACTTTATGCGATCCGGCGATTAAAGCGATTCGACGTCCGTTTAAGACCGCCGTTAAGCTTTGCTGCCTTCCAACGCATGAATCCCCGGCGCACGTAATCAGGATCGAGATCGAGGTGCACACAGATGCTTTCGAACGAGAATAATGAAGCGCTATTGGTTTCTAAAATCCACTGCTCTGCATCTTGGAATAGTTCCATGCCGCGCTTATCGCTTGCCAGGACGTATTTCTGAAAGTCCTCGATGGCATTCTCGATCACGGCGAGCATCAGTTTTTTCTCGCCATCGCGGATGCTTCTTTTGAAAATACTTTCGACAACGCCGCTGTCCGTAGGTTCGATCAATGCGGTGGCTGAGCTCATGCGATTTCTCCTCTGGTTGTTTGTGCCGATCCGAGGCGCTGTGCCGCTGCGGTCGAAACGCAAAGGGCAAGCCAGCGGAGACTGGACGAAAGAACACCGCTCGCTGGAACGAGTGTGGAAGGAAATTGACATTGGTGGAGGGTGGCGATGCCCGTTGACCGGATTGGTTTGGCTCACCGGGACATCAATAGTATTCTCGGCTTCGTAGGATGTGGTGGTATTAACAAGTTTTAATCACTACCGGTGAATCCCCAACAGCTTGCTCCATAGAAGGTCCGTCAGAAATGTTTACATTATTGGAAATACTCTTGTGAGCCGTTTATAATTCCTGAGGTATGGCCAACCTTTATTACAATGACCGCTTGATCATCGCGTTCACTTCCCTCAACCAAAGCGATAAGCAATGGACGGCGGGGGCGGAGATTACCTGGAAGCAGGATGGCGCACGGCGGTCGCATACGATCGGCGGCTTGGCGGATCGTTTCAAAAGCAGCGAAGACGCCGAGAAGTTTGTCATTAGTCTTGCCAAGGCGTGGATTGACGCGAATCCTTGAGCGTCGCCGCTCAAAGCTTCACATGCTTGTTGCGCTCAAGTCCCGCTCCGAAGTACGCGGCTACGCGTTTAGATCATGCTGAGATCTTTCGAGCATCTGGCGACCGCCCTGTCGCGATCTTCTGGACGGTTGAGCGCGGCGGCTTGAAATTTCGCCCGCGCCACGATTATGTTAGGGTCTATTTCTCAAGCAGAAATGAAGTTCTATGTATAAACCGGCCTTTGGGCCTGGAGAAATTCTTTTGCCATGAGCTATAACGCTTGGTTTCAATGCATAAACGGCTGCCCCGGCCAGTACAGCTTGCTGGAGATTATCTATCGCTGTCCGAAATGCGGCGATTTACTCGAAGTGCGACATGATATGGAAGCGCTGAGCACGAGAGCCGCGGCGGGTTGGATCAAACTTTTCGATGGCCGTGTCGGTCAAAACGTCTATCCGTACGGGTCGGGCGTTTGGGCAAAGAAAGAATGGGTCGTTCCATTTATCGCCAACGAAAACATCGTCTCGACTTGCGAGGGTAACACCAATCTTTTCTGGGCGAATCGTTACGGCAAGCAGATTCACGTCGAAGATCTGTGGGTCAAGCAATGCGGTAACTCTCATACCGGTTCTTTCAAAGATCTCGGCATGACCGTCTTGGTCTCGGTCGTCAATCAGATGATCGCCAACGGCGAGCCGATCGATGCGGTGGCTTGCGCTTCGACCGGCGACACATCCGCAGCGCTGGCGGCTTACGGCGCGGCCGCCGGTATCCCGACAGTGGTCTTTCTGCCGCGCGACAAAGTTTCGCCGGCACAGCTCGTCCAGCCGCTCGCCAACGGTGCCCTGGTATTGTCGCTGGATACCGACTTCGACGGCTGCATGGCGGCGGTGCAGGAAGTCACAAAGCACAAGCACATCTATCTGGCCAACTCGATGAACAGCCTGCGCATAGAAGGGCAGAAAACCATCTCCGTCGAGATCGTTCAGCAGTTCGACTGGGAAGTGCCGGATTGGGTGATCTTGCCGGGCGGTAACCTCGGCAATGTCAGCGCCTTCGGCAAAGGTTTTTTAATGATGTACGAGCTCGGCTTGATCTCGAAACTGCCGCGCATCTGCGTTGCCCAGGCCGAGAATGCAAACCCGCTTTATCTTTCCTATCTGACACACTTCGAGCGCTTCGAGCCGGTCACGGCACGAAAAACCCTGGCCAGCGCGATTCAGATCGGCAATCCGGTGAGTATTCGAAAAGCTATCGCTACTCTGCAGCGCTTCAACGGCGTGGTCGAGCAGGCTTCCGAGCTGGAGCTCGCCGAAGAGGTGGCGCGCGCTGACCGCACCGGTATGTTCAATTGTCCCCATACCGGCGTAGCGCTCGCTGCGCTGCGGAAACTCGTCGAGCGCAAGGTGATCCATGGGGATGAAAGAGTCGTCGTTATATCGACGGCTCATGGGCTTAAATTCGCCGACCAAAAAATCGCCTACCACGCCGGGACTCTCGAAGGTATTCAGGGAACGCAGTACAACCGCCCCGTCGAACTGAGCGCCGATCCCCAAAAAATCAGCGACGCGATCTCGCGTTATGTCGAGCGCGTGCGCTTGCTGGAAAACTGATGAGCGAGGGCCAGAGTAAGACAGGCGGGTCGGTCCGCCCGGCAATCTTTTCAACGCGCGATGGAAAGAGCCCAGGTTTCAGCACCTTGGCCGTGCACGGTGGAGAGCCGCGGCCTAAGCTCGGCAACTCCCTTGCGGTTCCGATCGTTCAAACCGCGACCTACACCTTTGCCGATACGCGAGAGCTGCACGACCATTTTCAGCACCGTATCGAGCGCGAAGAGTACGGACGCTACGGTAACCCCACCCAGCGGATCGCCGAGCAGAAGCTTAGCGCACTGGAAGGCGCCGGGGATTGCCTACTTTTCTCGAGCGGCATGGCCGCGGTCACCACCACCCTATACGCGGTGCTCTCCCATAATTCTCATGTCGTCGTGACGGACGATTCTTACCGGAGAACGCGACAGTTTCTTACCCAGGTATTGCACCGGTATGGTATCGAAGTATCGGTTGTGCCGGCGGGAGACTACCAGGCGATCGAAGAAGCGATTCGCCCGATAACGCGATTGCTTATCAGTGAATCGCCGACAAATCCGTATAATCGTATCGTCGATCTCGAGCGCTTTGCGGATATCGGCAAGCGCCACCGCGTGAAAACTCTCATTGACGCGACTTTTGCGACCCCCTACAATCAGCGCCCGCTGGAATACGGCATCGATATCGTGCTGCACTCGGCGACCAAATATTTGGCGGGGCATAACGATCTTTTGGCCGGCGCGGTTCTCGGCTCCGTCGAACTGGTCGACGGTATTCGTTCGTTGCAGCATGTGACAGGGGCGATTATCGATCCGCTTGCGGCTTATCTCCTCGTGCGCGGCTTGAAGACTTTTGCTTTGCGCGTAGCGCGGCAGAATGCCAATGCGCAGGCACTCGCCGAGTTTTTGGCGACTCACTCTCGGGTTAATGCGGTGCACTATGCCGGACTGCCGTGCCATCCGGAGCATGACGTAGCGCGGCGGCAGATGCGGGGTTTCGGAGGCGTTGTCTCCTTTGAAATCGCCGGCGATTTGGAGGCGACATCGCGGGTCGTAGACGGCTGCCGTATTCCGCAGATCGCGCCGTCGCTAGGGGGGGTGGAGAGCTTGATCGAGCAGCCGGCGCTGATGAGTTTTTACGAGCTGACGACAGAAGAAAGACTAATGGTCGGCATCAAAGACAATTTGATCCGCTATTCGGTCGGTATCGAGGATGCGGACGATCTCATTGCCGACCTCGCGGCGGCGCTGGCCAAGGCTTAAGAGTCGCTCCAGCACGGGTTGCGGCGCGGCAGAGCCGCAACCCAAACCTCGGAATATCTCGCGCAAAGAAGCAACGGGCGCAATGGAAAAGGAACTGTCATTTCGACCGAAGGGAGAAATCTTTCTAGATTCATCGCATTCGCTCGGGTGTGTTTGAAGCTACAAAGTATAGTGGCTCTTTGCGGTAAGATTCCTTTTCTCGGAATGACTAGCCGGTAATCTCGTAAGGGATGTTCGTCGGACCGTCGATCCTTCGCACGGTGTTGTTCTCCCTGTTATAGCTGCCTTGGAGAACCTTTCCGGCGACCCGCTCCGAACGGAGGATGACCGCGACGGAGCGTGTCGGCCCGCCTTGCTCGGCGTGAATGTCGAACGGCGGGACGAGATCAACTTTTCCCGGCATTCCTCCGGTGACGCTTTCCAGTTCGAGCTTAGCGTAACCTTCTTTCGAACCATCGTCCGCGCGGCGGAAGCGTTCCAGGCTTTCGGTACCGTCGAGAATGCCGTACGCGGTCCATGCGTGTGCATGATCGTGGATGCTACCTTTGCGACCGGGCATGCGGACGACGCCATTAACGGCGAAACCGTGGTCGGGATCTTCATGAAACAGTAAATTCTTGCGCCCCTCGGTCGATGGCCAGCTTTTCGATGCTTCCCGCAGCGACTCGTCTTTGACTAGATCTTCAAGCAGCTTTTGACCTTTCTTCATGCGCGCTTCCATATCCGGCAGCTCGGCCCACGCGGCGCGGAGATCGTGAATGAACTTCTCGAAGGCTGGAAGTGATTTTGAAACGGTCATAAAAATCTCCCATGTTGAGCGTTGAACGACGCATGATGGATGAATTTTAAAATGTGAATTAACTAGGCCTGATCTCCTTGTCAACAGACGACCAGTGGCGCACGAGCGTCGTAAGTTACGGCGATCCATCAGAATAGGGGAAAAGCGTATGACTTCGTCGAAATGACGAGTTTGATCTTCGTTGTCGTCGCAAATGCTGCGATAAAAGATGCGTTGCGAGGATTGGCCGCCTAATCATTTTGCCGTGCGTGAACCGTTACGACTCGGCCCGCGCTCTGGCTTTTTTCTCTTCAGGCGCTTTGATTTTATCCAAGTTCTGCTTGGCAAAATCGCCGTGGCCGACTTCTTGGTTTTTGGCGCTGAATCTAGGATTGCCGGCTGGCTCCGCCCGTGCACCGAGCAGAATCATGTATTCGTCGCCGGTATTATCGAGTTGATATAGCTGACCGGCCGGAATGGTCACCAGCATACCGGGGTTGAGAGCCCGCGCCGGCGCATCGGGAAAGTGAAAGGTGCACTGTCCTTGGACGCAATAGAACTGTTGATCCGCAGTGTGCTTGTGCATCGGCCCTTTGGTGCCGGGGTAGTCGCCGTGCACCCAGGTGTGAAAATGATCCGAAGTGAAAAGGACCTTCTTGCTGTGACCAATCTGCAGTTCCTGCATCTTTAGAATATCGATGAATTCAGCCGCCATAGGCTCCTCCATGCTTTTAGTGCTCGTTGACGAATGCCGCATTCGAAAGCGATTGCTCTATCGATAGTGTTGGCTTAAACGGTTGTTTTCTACTAGCAAGGGTAAAAAACCCCGTCCCCTGATCGATCTTTAGTACCTTGTAGTCGGTCGCCGCACTGCCTTCCATAGTCAACCGATAGTTGAACTGCTCCTCGCTATTCTGGCCTGTTACGTAAATATAAATCGCGTTTTCATCGGCCATCGGTTCGTATTCTGTTGCGGTGAGCTTAGTCGGATAACTGCGAGCATGCATCGCGGCGATCGATTGCTTGAATTTGTCGCGTGGGACGTGACGCTTGCCGCCGTCCGAGAGCAAGTCATAACCCTTGTCGAAATTCTTCTCAAAGAATACGAACCGGCCGAATTCCAGTGCTCGCTTCGCAGCGCGAATTTCATCGTGTTTTACCGATTCAGCGCAGCTCGTAAGCATGATCATCAACGCGAGCGCGAGCAGAAAAAACCGCCTTAAATCATCACTATGGCGGCAAGCTGTTTGGATTGACGGCGCCTCTTGCCTCATGTGCTTTTCACTCTGCGAATACCTTTGTCTGCAGTTTGTCAATGGGTCTTGGATCGCAACGCTTCACCTTAGCTTGCCCTTAACTTCACGAACAAAAGGATTAGCACGGCAGCTCTCGAATTCCCAACAGCCGGGGAGCCAAGACTCTATAATTTCCGCGAGCAATGTTTCCAACTCTAGCCCGTGACGCTGAGCAGGCGGCATATCAGTTGCTTTTCTGAGTTGCTGATCCAAGGGGGATTCAAACAGTGACCAAATATGGCTTTATCATTCCCGTCTGTTTCATCGCGGCTGCCGGATGCGGGCTTGTTGACAAATCGGAAATGTCCAGCGACGCGCCAAGCATGTCAACGTCTGTCACGGAATATGCCGTTTCTGACCCTGCACCAGAGGTTGAAGCGACGCCGAGCATTGAAGCGCTGCCGGCGGCTCGCCCCGTCTCGGCTGTTGATATCCACCAACTGCAATTGCGCATGCGTGTGCTTGGTTTCGATCCAGGCCCGGTCGACGGCATCGCCGGCCCGAAAACGAAAGCTGCATTCGAGCGCTTGCAAGCGGGTTGCACCAAGCTGGAACCGCTGAGCGAAAATCTTCCAGTCGCGCTCGGACGCTCGAGCGGAAGACCTGATAACAAAATGCCCACTCGCGACGAGACGGTCAAAATTCAGAGTAAACTTCGTCGTGCCGGTTTTGACCCCGGACCGATCGACGGTATCTTCGGCAACAAGACAAAATCCATCGTCGCACAGCTTCAAGCCGATTGCCTGATGGCGAAACAGCTCGACTTGGGTAATTCATTGCGTCCCGCCAATAATGAATCAACCGGCCTTCAACCCGCGCAGGGTTCGTCGATGCCGTCGGCGATCGCGCCGGCGGATACCAACACGGTCAAGCAAGCGGCGACCAGCTCGACGATTCGTTCTCGCGAAGAGATCCGAATTCTTCAGCTACGTCTACGCGACGCCGGATTTGATCCTGGTCCTTTCGACGGCGTGATGGGAGCAAAAACGAGGTTAGCCTTGGAGCAGTACGAGGCGAGCCAGCGCGGCAAGAAGATCAAGCCGAGTTTGACGAAGGCAACTATCATCGGACAATACTGAATGAGGCACTAAATTAAAAAGGCCGGATTCGGGTTTCCCTGAATCCGCCTTTTTTTATTGATCGTCACGCGATCAATATTCAGCTTGCTTCGAGCGTTGAATCTGCTGGTTGTTGCGGTCTATGGTTCCTTGATTTTGCTGGATCTGCTGTTGATTGTATTGATACTGCTGCTGCTCTTGACCCTGCATGTAGTCACCGACCAGTGCGCCGGCGCCCAATCCAAGGGCTCCGCCGACGGCCGCCCCAGCCGCCGGATGGCCGACCGTTGCGCCGATGATGCCGCCGGCTGCTGCCCCGCCAAGCGCGCCAATTCCAGCTCCCTTTTCGCGAGTTGTTAATGACCCGCCGGAGCAGCCCGCGAAAATCATCATGCCCGCGAGCGCAAGAGCTGCCAACTCGATCGATAATCCTTTTGTCATCCTGCCTCCCTGAGTTCCGGGACCCGTTTAGCTTTTCCTTGCGTCACCGAGCAATGGCTGTGCCATACAGAACACTGGTCATGAAATGCTCGTTCTTACCACAACCTACATAAATGCGGAATAGAAAATTCGCTGGCTTTCTATTAGCCTGGTAAAATATTCGTTGAAACATCTACACTATTGTCGGATCGAGTCAGCTTTGGCCATTTTTTCGATGTCGGCTATAGACGGCCCGTTTAAGCGAAAGGCGCGATGGGCGCGCCACTCCCGCACCTCCATCTCACGAACACCCTTAACGTGATGCGGATCTTGAGCAGCGACTGCTTTTGCTTCGTCCAGACTGGAAGCCAACATTATGTACACGCCGTAAGCGCCGTCGGTCGTCGGGCCTGAAAAGAGCAAGCGTCCGGCTCTATGCTGCTCATCCAACCATTGACGATGCGCTTCATAATTGCGTTCTTTCTCTTCGTTTCTTTCCGGCATTGAACGTGACAGCACCAAATACCACATAATTTTCTCCTCTTCCTTGGCGAAGCTGAATGGCGCGTATCGGTCAGAGAGATAAATTTACCAGGCACTCTAGGAAAATCGCACAGTGACAAGCGAGGATCTGACGGATGCATGTGAGCCGGACACAGACCTAACGGAATCCAGTCTGTTAGTCATCTTTCGTGGCTTTCAAGATTTGTTTTTGCACCGACTTGAAGAAACCCTGGTTGTCGAGCTCGTGCAGTATTTCTTCATTGATAAATTCCTGTGCTTTGCTGCGTCTGGCATCGGCGCGACTGTTGCCTAGATCGTCGACGACGACCTGAATTCCCGAAAGCTCGCTGTACGGCGGATAGGAAATTCTCGGCGCGTAGCTTTTGTAAGCGCTTTCAAGCAGGGCCTTGTCCTGCGTGCGCATCCATTTGGACAAACTCCTCTGCCGAGAGCCGGATCGTTTTTGAAAACGTAAATGCCCTCGCTGATCCCCTGCAGGAAGCCTTTTACGAGATTGCGCTTTGACAATTGGAACCTCTTGGTCGTCATCAGGTGACCGTCGGGAATGAATCCTCCAAGTCGCCTAAATCGAGCAATACTTGCAACCGGCACTTTTGGCCCTGTCGACAAACGCTCCGGTGAGCACCGTGGCATCGATGAGGCCGTTCTGTAGGGCCGTGAAGCGATCCGGCTGCCGCCGCTCCGTACAAGCGTGACGCTTTTCTCATCCATGCCCCAATGTTTGAGCGCCGTGGCGACAACGATTTGGTTCAACCCGACAACGGACAGAAACCTACTTTTTTGCCGCGCAGCTCCTGCGGTGAGCGTATGCCAGGCCGAGCAACGACACTGTAGGTGTGCTTATTGAAGTAATTGCCGATTATGATGATGTCCGCGCCCGATAAATTGGCCGCGATATGCGGTTGCGGCGCGACCACATCGAACTGAATCTCTCCGCCGGTCAGCGCGTGAGTCGACTCGGCGCCGCCACGAAACAGAATCGGCTCGAGATTTAGACCGTATTTTTTGAACAAGCCTAAATCGACGGCAAGCCATAGCGGCACTTGATAACCCGAGATACCACTATATCCGGCGCGAGCGAGTTCTTGTGCTGCAAGAAGCCGGGCGAGAAAAATCGCAAGCGCGGCAAAGATAAATCTTGTCGATAACGCTGCTTTCATTGAAGTCCTTCGCTATTCTGAATGTTTCATGCCTGTTTGGCGAGCGACCAACGCAGCCAATCGGCAAGTGCTCGGCCCATGATCCACTCTTTGTCTTGGGCGCTAAGAAAATCCCAGCTCTTCGGTAAACAATGTGACTGCCTGCCGGTACGTGCAGGGAAGCTGGGAGAGATCGGTACCCCAGAAAACGCGCTCCGCCCCGAACCTTTCTACCACGCGCCGGATCTGTGTATGCAATGTCGGAAAGGGATAAGGCTCGTCTACATAGCAGGGAAGACAAGAAGCTTTTACGGCTAGGTTCTTAAAGCGAGCGAACTTGAGCAGTGCATCGACGCCGGGACCGAGGTCCTTGCCTTTCCACTGCAGGTTAAGCCCCATGTGATCGACAACTACACGCAGATTGGGGTGACGCTCCGCGATTTCGCCAATCCTGGCAACCGCAAAGGGTGCGAAGATCATAACCGGGATGTCATAGCGTTCGCAGTCCGCCCAGAACCAGTCCGCGGTGCCGTCATCGAGAAACGAGTGCGTGCCGCTATGGCGGAAACTGATCCGAAAGCCCAACATGCCGGGCTGCTTGAGCCATGTCGCGAGGTTGTCTCTGCTCGCCGGATCATTGAGCGGCACTTTGCCCATGACAGCGAAACGATCGGGATATTTTTGCGCCGCTTCCAGCGGGTAATCATTTCTATAGCCCTCCCAAAAGGCGGTACGAGAATCGCCCGATCGACTCCGGCAGTGGACATCTCCCGCAATAGATCTTTGTAGCGCAACGGATCCGGACGGTTTGGTTTGGAAGCGTCCTCTTCGATATAGGGCCGCTCCGGTGTTTTCTCTGCCAAATATGAACTTGTGCGTCGATAATCGTCATTGGTGATCGCTTAGCTGCTGATGGAGAAATTCTGGCAAAACTATTTTCCGCCATTCAGCTGCCGAACGAAGCGATCGTCGAAAAACTGTGGCGGCTTGGCATTTTTGGCTTCAGGGATGGTCGCGGACAAGAAATCCAGCATGCCTTGCAGTCCTGGCTCCGAAGTGACCATTTCGCGGCGGAAGCCGGCTTTTTTATAAAACTCGTATGTCCGATCGAGAACTTCCTGATCGGTCTCCTTGGTGTACTTACCGATTACTTTCATGGCGAACGGCTTGTCGGAGTAATAACGATCGATGCCTTGGCGGACGGCGCGTAGCAGCGGCGTAAGACGGCTTGAAAGCTCATCGATACGGCTGCGCCTCACGACCAGACCGACATTTTGATACGGGACGTCCAGCAGGCTGACGACCGACCTAAAACCCGCGCGCTCCATTTGAAAACTCGCAGGGGGTGATCCTACGCCCCCGGCGATCTGTCCGGCATAGAAAGCCGCGACGATCTGCGGACTGCTGCCGAGAGGGCGCAGTTGAACGTCCTTCGGAGTAAGGCCCATTTTCTTCAAAGCTACAAGGGTTCCGTAAGCTACGGGAGTTGCCGGGCGGTCGGTGCCGACAATTCTACCTTTCAATTGTTCGATGCTTTTGATTTCGGGACGGACGTAGAAATCCCAAATCATCGTGTTGAGGAGACCGGCGACGAAAACGACGTCAAGACCCCGCACCGACGCGGTGATTACAGGGGCGGCGGAAACTTGCACAACGTCGAGCTCATTGGCGATCAGCGCTGGGATCGCGGAGCTTGACGGCATCGAGATAACCTCGGTGTCCAAGCCTTCTTTAACCAACGCGCCGCTCTCCTTCGCCATCCAGACCGAAGCCATGGTTGCCGAGGTACTCAGGTAGGCGATCCTCAGCGGCCTCGCGGGGCGCCCGCTTGTCTGTGCGGCCAGCGGAGAAGCGGTCGCGAGAGTTAGCGTCGCGAACAACGCCACGGCGGCAAGCGAAACAGCGTGTCCGGGAAAAAAATCTGTCCTGTTCATGGGGCGGTTTCCTCTCGCCGAGTGTTAGATTTTTGGGTCAGTCCGAAGTTCGTTATGCTTAAAGTAGGGCAGTCCAGGAACAGC
>Ga0075289_1000056_pt1 | contig 12553 bp, 12 predicted proteins | sample SF_Rice_20C_80N__4_FD_69764 | JGI IMG/M metagenome (GOLD analysis project Ga0075289, IMG submission 69764) | Rice paddy soil microbial communities from Twitchell Island, California, USA - SF_Rice_20C_80N_103 | ecosystem: Environmental > Terrestrial > Soil > Paddy field/soil | place: USA... | reverse complement strand
GGAGCTCTATCCCGCGCTGGCCCAGTCGCTGCGCGAGACGACTGGGTTGGACATCGGGCTGTGGCGCGATGGCATCGCCTGGGTGGCCGCCACCGAAGCCGAGGCGGGAGAGCTGAGATCGCGGGTAGCCTGGCAGCGCCAACAGAGCCACCTCTCCGACTGGCTCGATGCCGAGGAGGTCAGGACCCGGTGGCCCTGGCTCGGCCCGACCGCCGGTGCGCTCTGGGCGCCGCACGAAGGAGCAGTCGATCCCCGGAAGCTGGTGGAGGCTCTCCGAGCCGATGGCGCGCGCGCGGGCGTGGAGGTGGTGGAAGACGTCGTGACCGCCGTGGACCAGCGCGGCGACCGGGTCGTGGGACTCGTCGGCGCCAAGGGCCGATACCCCGCGGGCGAGGCGGTGCTGGCGGCCGGCGCCTGGACCGGCGGGATCCAGGGAGTACCCCGGCCTGTCTCCGTCGAGCCGGTGCGGGGCCAGATGGCCGCCCTGCCCTGGCCCGCGGGAGTCCGTCCCGCCATCGTCTACGGGCACGGCTGCTACATGCTGGCGCGAGACGGCGAGGCCATCGTGGGGTCCACCATGGAGTACGTGGGCTTCCGGCCGGAGGTGAGCTCCGCCGGCCTCGCGAGGATCTTCACCGGCGCCACGCGACTCTGTCCCACGCTGAACCGAGCAGCCGTGCACCGTACCTGGGCGGGGCTCCGTCCCGTCACCCCCGATGGCCTGCCGATCATCGGAGCCGAGCCGCGGCTGCAGGGTCTGTGGTACGCTACCGGCCATGGCCGGAACGGCATTCTGCTGGCCGGAATCACCGGCGTCATCGTGCGCCAGCTTCTCTCGGGAGAGTCGCCGGGAGAAGACATGCAGGCCTTCTCGCCGACCCGATTCTGGCGATGGTAGCCGGCGGTCGCCGGCTATTCGCCTGCAGGGGTCAGTAGAGCAGTAGAACGAACCTGCGGCCCCCTGCCTGCGGATAGCCGGCGACGCTGCCGGGGTGGACAGTGCCGGGCTCAGCTCGGCAGCAACACCCGGTCGATCACCTGAATCACGCCGTTCGACTGGCGTACGTCGTAGGTCGAGATGTTCGCGACGCCGCCCTTCGCGTCACGGACCACGATGTTCCGGTCGCCGTTCATCATGAACCTCAGCGACTCGCCGTTGACGGTCCTGAGCGCCGCCTGGCCGTGGCCGCTCTTGATCGCCTTGAGCAGCGCCTCGGTGTCGTAGCTGCCGGCCACGACGTGATACGTCAGCACCTTCGTGAGCTGTGCCTTGTTCTCCGGCTCGAGCAGCGTCGACACCGTGCCTTCGGGGAGCTGCGCGAACGCTGAATTGGTGGGCGCGAACACGGTGAACGGGCCCGTCCCCTTCAGCGTCTCCACCAGGCCTGCGGCCTTCACGGCCTGGACCAGCGTGGTGTGGTCGGCCGAGTTGACCGCATTGTCCACGATGTCCCGGGAGCGATACATCGCCTGGCCGCCGACGATCGTCGTGCCCTTCTCCATCGCCATGTCGCCCTTCGCCATCCCCTGCGCGGCCGCGGTCGACGCGCTCGCCAGTGTGAGCGCGAGCGCCGCGAGCACCTGCCGCCTGTAGCTCTCCATCGTCGGTCTCCTGTGTGAGTGGGTTCGACAACACCCCACATACGCCCGGCATCGGACATCGGATGCGTCCGTCGCGAGCAATCCGAAAGCCGCCGGCGGCCGTAGGCGTGGCACGGAGGGAGAGGTGACGCATTGAAAGTGCTGCCGTGATGGTCTTGTGCGCTTGTGGCTCCGTCATCCCGGCGTGTACTATCTCTGGCGACGGTCAGCGCCCAGTCGCTCATTCTGGGAGTCCGCTCGGCGAATGCGTCATGGCTGATTCGGCATCCTCGCCTTCCCTTCCCGGCGACCGTGACCTCGTCACCGCTGCGGCGGGAGGAGACGAGCGCGCGATCGGCGCGCTTTACGACCGGTACGGCGACGTGCTATTCGCCGTGGCGTACCGCATCGCGGGTCAGCGCGCCGACGCGGAAGAGGTGGTGATCGAGGCGTTCGCTCAGGCATGGCGCGAGGCCCCGCGCTTCGAGCCGGCTCGCGGATCGGTGGCAGGATGGCTCACCATGATCGCCCGCAGCCGCGCGCTCGACCTGGTGCGGGCGCGGGCGCGGCGAGAGCGGATCACCGCCTCCGCCGCCGCCGACCGCCCCGGCGCGTCGCCCGGCATGAGCGACTGGCGGCCCGACGCGGGCAGCGCGCTCGATGATGCCGAGCGACGGGTTCGCGTGCGCCAGGCGCTGGAGACACTGTCGCCGCCGCAACGGACGGTGATCGAGCTCGCCTACTTCGAGGGGCTCTCGCAATCCGAGATCGCCGAGCGGCTTCAGGAGCCGCTGGGCACCGTCAAGACGCGGGTCCGGCTCGGCATGCAGAAGCTGCGCGAGGGCCTGCGCGCCTTTTATCTCGAGCACGGCACATGAGCGCCCCCCCGCCAGGGCAGGAGTCGATGCGCGACCTTGCCGCCGCCTACGCGCTCGGCGCCCTTTCCGCCGAGGAGGCTGAGCGCTTCGAGGCGTTCCTGGCCTCGTCACCGGAGACGCAGCGCGAGGTTGCCGAGCTGCGCGACGCGGCGGCGCTCCTCGCGGTTGGGCAGGTCGACGTCGCGCCGAGCGCGGATCTGCGGGACAGAATGCTGGCCCGGATCCGTCAGGACACCGTCGTGCCGATCAGCCAGGCGGCCGGTGCGGGCGCGCGAAGGACTCGCGTCTTTCCGGTCTACTGGGGTGCGCTGGCCGCCAGTTTCGTGGCAGTCGCCGCACTGGCCTGGTCGCTCGCCGGGCTTCGTGACCGTGTGACCGATCTTCAGCAGACGGTGGCCACCCGCGATGCGGCGCTCGCCGAGCGGCAGCGGATGCTCGACGAGCGAGAGGCAACGCTCGACAGGCTCCTCGAGCCGGGCGTCAAGCTCTATCAGCTCACCGCGAGCGGCGATCCCGAGCCGGGCATCCAGCTCTTCTGGAATCAGCAACGGAACACGGCCATCATCCATGGATACCGGCTCAAGCCGGTGCCGAGCGGAAGGGAGTACCAACTCTGGTTCATCAAGGACGGCAAGCCGGTGCCGTCGGTCACGTTCAAGCCCGAACCCGACGGCCACGCCAAGGTCGAGCAGATCCAGGTGCCGGCGGGAGGGGCGCTGAGTGCCGCCGCCGTGACGGTGGAGCCCGCCGGAGGCTCGCCGCAGCCGACCTCGCCGATTCTCCTCGTGGCCGCGTTGCCGTCCTGATCTCCGTCGCCTCGGCGCTGGCCCTTCTTTCAGTGCCGGCCCGACGCCTCCTCGCCCAGGACGACCAGATCGCCCGCGAGCGCTCGGACTACATCGCCTGGCTCGAGACCGCTCCCAATTCTCCTTTCGCGGCCGTCGCCCAGCAGCCCATCGGCCGGGACCTCCGGCTCGGACCCGCCGATGCCGACGTTCCCCTCGAAGGTGTCGTGGAGCATCGGCTCACCGCGAACGGCGGGCGGATCGCTCTCGAGGGACCGGACGGAACACGGCCGGTGCCTCGCGCCCTGCCGCTCCGGCTGGGCCGGTACACCCTGGTCGTGGATGGGCCCGCCTCGGGGCCGGTCCTGACGGTGTTTCGAAATGGCGGGGCATCCGCGAGGAACCATCGGGTCGAGTACTACCCGGTGGATCGAAGCATGGTGTTCACGGGCCGGCTTCTCGAGACCGAAGCACCGCGCAAGGTGAGGATTCTCGGCGCTGACGGGATCGAGGTGGAAGCGATCGAAGCAGGGAGTGTGAGCCTGCCTCTCGGCGAACGGCCGGTTCGGCTGCAGGTGCGCCGGCTCCCGATGGGTGGTGACGAATCGGAGCTCGAGATCTTCTTTCGGGATTCGACCAACGGCTCGGAAACCTATCCCGCGGGCCGATTCGTCGCGCTCGTTCCCACGCCCGACGGCCGCTATCGGCTCGACTTCAACCTCGCGCGGAATCCCTTCTGCGCCTACAGCACCGCCTATCCCTGCCCGGCGCCGTGGGAGGGAAACAAGGTACCGATGCCGATTCGGGCCGGTGAGAGATACCGGCCGTGAGCCGCCGCATGCGTGCCGCCGGCCTCGCCTTGCTTACCGCAGCCGCTCTCGCGCGGGCTCCCTCCCCCTCGCCGGCGGGACCCTGGCGCGCCGTCCTCGACCTGGCGGGCGGGACGCTGCCTTTCCGCATGGAGGTGCAGAGAGCCGGCGCGGGGTGGCGCGGAGCGCTGTGCAACGGGACGCTTTGCCAGCCGCTCTCGGGCGTTCGGGTGGCCGGCGACAGCGTGATCTTCGAGATCGCGGACTACGCGGCGACGATCGCCGCCGCGATGCGCGGGGACTCGCTGGCCGGGTTCTACCGGAACGTCGGCAATCGCGGACCGCGAACGATTCCCTTTCGCGCTTCGCGGGGACGCTGGCCGAGCACCCCGGGTGCCGCGCGCCTCATGGGCCGGTGGGACGCGACCTTTTTCCAGGAGCTGGGCACCAGTCCGCGGGTGATCGAGCTGAGAAACGGCCGCGCGGGGCTCGAGGGCACTCTCATCTCGAACAGCGGCGACTACGGACACTTCGCCGGCGCGGTGAAAGGCGACAGCTTTTCCCTCTCCCACTTCGATGGATCATTCGTCTACCTGATCACCGGCGTACAGCGCGGGGACACGCTGCGCGGGCTCTTTCACGCGGGGCTCCGGACTCAGACGCCATTCGAGGCGGTGCGGAGCACCGGCGCTCCGCATCTCAAAGCCCCGACGGAGGTCACCGGCGCGGACACGACCACGCCGTTCCGGTTTTCGGCGCGCGATCTCGACGGCCGCCTGGTGACCGAGCGGGATCCGCGGTTCGAGGGGAAGGTCGTGCTCCTCGACGTCTTCGGCACCTGGTGTCCCACCTGCCACGACGCGGCGCCGGTGCTGGCGGCCCTGTACCGCCGCTATCACGCCCGCGGCCTCGAGATGGTCGGTCTGGCCTACGAGGTCACCGGCGACACGGCCATCGACGCGAAGCAGGTCCGGCGATACCGCGACAAGTTCCAGCTCCCCTTCCCGCTCCTGCTGGCCGGCATCAACGACGTCGAGGCCGCCGGGGCGACACTGCCGCAGCTCCACGGCTTCACGTCGTTTCCGACGTCGGTCTTTCTCGGGCGGGATGGAAAGGTGCGGCTGGTACACGCGGGGTTCTACGGGCCGGCTACCGGTCCCCAGCACGAGCGGCTGATCAGGGAGTTCGAGGGGGAGATCGAAAAGCTGCTGACAGAGCGGGAAGCGCGAAGCAGATAGCAGGGAGCTACCTGCTTCCCCTCTTCACCCCGCCCGACGTCGCGCCGGGGTCCACCCGGAGCCCGATGTATTCACCCTGGAGCGCGTGGCCGGGAACCCCGCACAGGAGCCAGTACCATCCGGGCTGGTCGGCGATGAACGTGGTATGATCGCGCTGCCCGGGCGGAAGGCCGGCGGTGACGGCGCTGGTCATCGCGTTGTCGAAGGCGGGCGTGCCCCCTTCGGCCGGGACCTTTTCCCGCTCGGCCATGACTACCAGGCTGTGCGTCGACGTGGAGTCGTGCGATCCCCAGTCCCACTCGACCGTCCACCCGAGCGGCACGACCACCTGAACCTGGCCCGACCTTTCGCCACTGAGGAGAGCCGACGGGGCGCCGGGCGGGCGGGTGACATCGAGGCGGAGCGATACGATGTGGAGGGCGCCGTCGGATCTGACCCAGCCGGCATCGCCGGCGGGCGCCGCGGCATCCTGAGCGACGAGCCCGGACGTCGGGCCCGGCGCCAGCAGGGCGGCGAGAACGAGCGCGCGCGAGAGTCGGGATTTGTTCATCTTGCCGGATAGCCGTAGTTTGAGTTGCCCGTGCCCGGAACGCCGGCGCAATCTAATCGAGGAGTGTGCTGATGGCCGGATTGCTCGCCAGAGAACGCATCGTCGCAGGCCCCGGATTCAACCGGTGGCTCGTGCCTCCCGCTGCTCTCGCCATCCATCTCAGCATCGGTCAGGTCTATGCCTTCAGCGTCTTCAAGTTGCCGCTGACCAAGGTACTCGGCATCAGTCAGCCGACCGCCGGAGACTGGAGCCAACCCGAGCTCGCGTGGATCTTCTCGCTCGCGATTTTCTTTCTCGGCGCTTCCGCGGCCGTGTTCGGCCGATGGCTGGAACGGGCGGGGCCCCGCAAGAGCGGGGTCGTGGCGGCCGTCTGCTGGTCGTTCGGATTTTTCCTCTCCGCGATCGGGGTCAAGACCCACCAGCTCTGGCTGCTGTACCTCGGATACGGCGTACTCGGCGGCTGCGGGCTCGGTCTCGGCTACATCACCCCCGTGTCGACTCTCATCAAATGGTTTCCCGACCGACGCGGCATGGCCACCGGCATGGCGATCATGGGATTCGGCGGCGGTGCGCTCATCGCGAGTCCCCTCTCGCAGATTCTCCTCGACCATTACAAGTCGGCCACGAGCGTCGGGGTCGCCGAATCGTTCACGACCCTGGGATGTCTGTACCTGGTCGCGATGCTCTTCGGGGCGTTCCTCTTCCGCGTGCCGGCTCCCGATTGGAAGCCGGCGGGGTGGACGCCACCCGCGGTGAGCGCCCAGAGTCTCATCACCCGGCGCCACGTGCACGTGGACCAGGCCATGAAGACGGCACCCTTCTACTTCCTGTGGGCCGTCCTGTTTCTCAACGTGACCGCGGGCATCGGCATTCTGGAGCAGGCCTCACCGATGATCCAGGAAGTGTTCAAGGGAACGGTCAAGGCGAGTGCCGCGGCCGGCTTCGTGGGGCTCCTGAGCCTGTTCAACATGCTCGGGCGATTCGGCTGGTCATCGCTCTCCGACCACATCGGCCGGAAGCGGACCTATGCGATCTTCTTCACCCTCGGACCCCTGCTGTACGTGTCGCTGCCGTACGCGGGCCGGATCGGCAGCGTACCGCTCTTCGTGGCCGCGGCGGCGGTCATCATCACGATGTACGGCGGCGGCTTCGCCACGATTCCCGCCTACCTGTCGGACATCTTCGGAACCCAATTCGTCGGGGCGATTCACGGGCGCCTCCTCACCGCCTGGTCGATCGCCGGCATCGCCGGTCCCATCCTGGTGAACTACATCCGGGAGTATCAAATCGCGCGTGGCATTCCGCCGGCACAGGCCTACAACTTCACCATGTTCCTGATGGCGGGGCTGCTGGTCATCGGGTTCTTCTGCAATTTGGCCGTCCGGTCGGTCGCAGAGCGATTCTACATGACGGATCAGGAGCTGTCGCTGGAGCAGGCGGCGGTCCGCTGAGCGGGCCGGGTTTGCATAAAATCTTTTGCCTCTGAATATTGTTGCGGAGGAAACATGGCGGAGAACCCGGTGGGGAGCGGGGAGTGGCCGGGGCAGTGGGGGGTGGTCATCCTGGCCTGGATCATCGTCGGCGTGCCCCTGCTCTGGGGTGTCTGGAACACACTGCTCAAGGCATGGGCGCTATTTTAGGTGTCCCAGGTGTCCGCGGGGCCGGCCGGTCGGTGTCGGAATGAGACCGCGCAAGTCTTTGCACTTGCTGAGGTTGCCGATTGATTGACGGCCGCCGTCAGCGGCGGTCACGGAGTGGGGGGCTTGACGGCAGATCGGGGTTGCGCAGATTGTATCCGGCTCAGCACTTAAGGCTTCACCCCGACATATGACGCCTGCTTACGGCGTTGCCTCCGCGGCCCCGGTGGCCGCCATCACTACCCACATGCTAGCCCTTGCCAGCCGCATGCGGCTGGCCTAGAAGCACCCCGAACCTTTTCGAGGGGAGAGTGCCTATGAAGAATGGCTTGGGTTGGGTGGTGGTCTCCGTATACCTTGCTGCGACCGTCCCAGCCGCCGCCCAGGGTGGCGATTGGACGACATACGGCGGTAACGACTGGAATCAGCGCTATTCCGGCCTCAAGACTATCAATACCTCGAACGTGGGGCAGCTCGTCCCACGCATGATCTTTCAGACCGGGATCACCAAGCTGGGCTCCTTCGAGACGACGCCGATCGTGTCGAACGGGATCATGTACGTCACGACGCCCTACAACACGGCCATGGCGTACGACCTGACTACGCGCAAGGAGCTCTGGCGGTACGAGCACAAGCTGGGGACCACGATCTACTGTTGCGGGCCGAACAATCGCGGTGTCGCGATTCACGGCGGGGCCCATCTCTACATGGGCACCCTGGACGCCCACTTGGTGGCGCTCGACGCGAAGACCGGCAAGGTTCTGTGGGACAAGGAAGTGGCCGATCCCACCTACGGCTACAGCATCACCCACGCACCTCTCATCGTCGGCGACAACGTCATCGTGGGGGTGTCGGGCGGCGAGTACGGCATCCGGGGCAACGTTACCGCGTACAACGCCATGACGGGTGATCAGGTCTGGCGCTGGTACTCGATTCCCGCGCCGAACGGCGACCCCACGTTCGACGACAAGGCGCCCAACGGCTGGTTCGGCACCTGGACGGGCAGCACACCCGACGGCGCCGACCTGCATCGCGACGTCGCCAAGGAGAAGGGCGACAGCGCCAAGTATGCCGACGGCTGGAAGACCGGCGGGGGCGGTGTGTGGACGAATCCTTCGTACGACAAGGAGTCGAACACGCTCTTCGTAACCGTCGGCAACCCGTCGCCGGACCTCGACGGCAGCGTACGCCCGGGCGACAATCTCTATACCGACTGCATCGTCGCCATCGACGCGTCGTCCGGCAAGACCAAGTGGTACTACCAGACGGTGCCGCACGACGTCTGGGACCTCGACGCGACCTCGCCGTCGGTCGTGACGACGTTGGGCGGAAAGAAGGTCGTCGTTCATGCCGGCAAGACCGGCTGGGTGTACGTAGTGGACGCCGCCACCGGCAAGCTGGTCCGTCGGAGCGACAACTTCGTGCCCCAGGAAAACATGTTCGGGCTGCCCACCGAGAAGGGCACCCGCATGCTGCCCGGCGCCAACGGCGGCTCCGAGTGGTCGCCGATCTCGATCGATCCGACCCTCAACTACGCGTTCGTGGCGGCGCTGCACCAGCCGATGAACTACATCGTGCACAGCGTCCCACTCGAGAAGGGGCGCCTCTGGCTGGGCTCGGCGTTCGTGGCCATCCCGGGCGAGGAGCAGTATGGCCTCTTCTCGGCGGTCGATCTCAAGACCGGCAAGATCGCGTGGCAGAACAAGGTGCCGCAGCCGATGATGGGCGGCTCCCTCGCGACGGCCGGCGGCCTGTCCTTCACCGGCGAAGGCAACGGCAACTTCAACGCGTACAATTCCAAGACCGGCAAGCTGCTCTGGCAGTTCAACGCCGGGGCGGGATGCAACTCCGCGCCGATGACGTTCACGCATGGCGGCGAGCAGTTCGTCGCCGTGGCCTGCGGCGGCAATTTCCAGCTGAGCTACCCGCTCGGCGACGCGGTCATGGTCTTCGGCCTCCCCCACAAGGCCGGCGCTTCGAAGAACTGAGATGCGATTCGGCCGGTAGGGTTCCCGTTTCCGGGGAATCCTGCCGGCCGCGTCGTTTTGGATGACACACGTGGCGACACGATGGTGGTGGGTGGCCCTGGGGGCCACAGGATTGCTGGCGGGGCGCGTGTGGTCCGGGACGGGCCCGGACCTTCACTGGAGCGCCCGGGACGGCACCGACTGGCGGGCGCTCTCACCGGCGGCTCAGACCGCCTACGCCGAGGGATTTCTCGCCGGCGCGGCACTCGGACAGGCTACGCAGAGCGCCGCGGACTCGGCGTCGCTGACACAAGCGATCGCGGGAATGCGTCGTGACGGGCGGTTCCGGCTCCCGTACGGCGCCAATGTGTACATCAGCCGGATCAGCGACTACTACTGGTGGGAGAACCACCGTCCTCAACCCATCTGGTACGCCTTCTGGGAGGTGAACTCGGCGCTCACTGGTCCGATGGATGACTCCGCGCGGTAGCGCGCAGTTCCGTATGTTGGTGCAGGCACTCGTCCCGAAGTTTGGCTGTCGTTGGCGGTCATCCTTACTCTGAGGGAGAAGCACCTATGAAGCGAGTCGCACTGTTGTGCATGGGTCTGGCGTTCGGGGCGGCCAACGTCGCCGAAGCTCAGCTGACCATGCAAATGAGTAACGGCTGGGCCTTTACGTTCTCCGGCAACGTGAACGCGTTCATGATTTATCAGACCTCGAAGACGGCTGGCGGCGTCACGACCGGCAAGGATTTCTCCTTCGGCACCGGACTCCTTCCCGCCTTCGCGGTGTTCGACGCGAAAGGCAAGGAAGACAACGTCGACCTCAACGTACACTTCGGCTTCGCGCCGCAAGTCGAGACCGGCGGCCACAACGCCAGCTTCTTCGGCACGGACGCGGCGGGTGCCCAGATCGACATGCGTCAGGTCTACCTGACGGCGGGCGGCACCTGGGGTTCGCTCACCATGGGTAAGGAGCTCGGGTTGTTCCAGCGTGGCAACATCCTCACCGACATGACCCTGCTCGGTGTCGGCGTCGGCGGCGGCGGGCGCGGTACCGCCCTTGGCCGTATCGGCTACGGCTATCTGTACACCGACTTCCGTCCGCAGCTGACCTACACCTCGCCGGCCGGCCGGCCCACCTCGATCGCGATCGGCCTGTTCGAGGGTCTGCGCGACGGACCGTATACCGTACTGGAGCTGCCGCGCGTCGAGGCCGAGTTTAGCTACAACGGCAAGATGGGCGAAACCGGCAACGTGAAGGTCTTCGTGAACGGCGCGGCCCAGACCGCCAAGGACGGCGTCGGCGGCACCACTACCTCGCTCAGCTCCACCGGCGTGGGCGGCGGATTGTCGATCGACGTGTCCGGCTTCGCTCTCACCGGGTCGGGCTTCTTCGCCAAGGGCATGGGCTACCTGCTCTCGGGCGACGGCATCGTGGGTGGCGTCAACTTCGACAACCAGGGCGTGGATGTCGCCGGCGACGGCCGCAACTCCTTCGGTTACATCGGCCAGATCACCTACAGCCCGCCGAGCAGCAAGTTCATGATCGGCGGCAGCTTCGGCGAGAACCACCTCAAGCGCACCGACGCCGACCAGGCTGCCGACGGCACCGATAGCGAGATCCTGAAGAACCGCGCCATCATCGGCCAGATCACCTACAAGTGGAGCAAGTCGCTCCGCTGGGTCGCCGAGTACGGACACATCGACGGCTATGCCGACGGCGCCAAGGCCTCGAAGACGGATCAGGGCTCTCTCGGCATGATGCTCTTCTTCTGATCTTCCTGACACCAACGCAGTCATACCTGGGGCGGTCGTTCCGAAAGGAGCGGCCGCCCTTCGGTTTTCGCGCACCGCGCGCCCCAATCCCGACCTGGCGGTGTTAGATTCCTCGCACCTTCTTCTTCCACCGGTGTCCAGGAGAGCTACACGATGATTTCGCGAATCCTCCCTGGCGGCCTGCTTATCCTGGGCGCGTGCGGAGGTGGCGTCCTGTATTCCACCAGCACCGCTACCCCTTCCGCCGGGCCGGCCGAGGTGATCAACTGCGTGAAGGGAAAGACCAGACAGCTCGGGTACCAGCTCGTGGCCTTCGACGCCAGCGATCCGCGTATCGTAGCCCGGAAGGTCGACAACAGCGTGAACCGACCCGATCCGCAGTTTCGCCGCATCGTGAACAGCCTGGAGGCCGAGGCGGAGCCGGCCAGCAACGGCACTACCGCGCTCAAGGTCGTTGCCCACACGGTCGCCGAGTATTCCACCCACCGTGGACCCACCGAGGTCGAGGAACGGGCGGGCTCCGCGGTAAGCCAGGACGCGCAAGCGGTCATTCGGGCCTGCGGCCAGGCATAACCCCGAGATCCCACCGATATGGCCGTTCCCAAGCTTGAGCTGATCCAGCTCTCGAGCACTATAGGCCCCCGCCCCTCCCCGGACACCAATACGGTTCTGCAGCCTTCCCGAAAGCCGTCCTGGCTCAAGGTGAAGGCGCCGGGCGGCCCCACGTACGCCCACGTCAAGGGGATGATGCGCGAGCTGGGCCTCCACACGGTGTGCGAGGAGGCGCGCTGCCCCAACATCGGGGAGTGCTGGGAGCACAAGGCGGCGACGTTCATGATCCTGGGCGACGTCTGCACCCGGAACTGCACCTACTGCGCGGTGGCGCACGGGACACCGGCCGCCTTCGATCCGCTGGAGCCGGCGCGGCTGGCCGAAGCGGTGGAGCGCATGGGACTGGAGCACGTCGTGATCACGTCGGTGGACCGGGACGACCTGCCGAACGGCGGCGCCGAGGCCTTTGCCGGGTGCGTCACGGAAATCCGGACGCGGCTGCCCGACACCACCGTCGAAGTGCTGATTCCCGACTTCAAGGGGTCGGAGCGCGCGCTCCGGATCGTGATGGACGCCCGCCCCGCCATTCTCAACCACAACCTGGAGACCGCCGAGCGGCTCTACCGGCTGGCGCGACCGGGGGGACGGTACGACCGGGCCCTGGCACTGCTGTCGAACGCCCGCCGGATGGATCCCCCTGCGCTCACCAAGTCCGGCATCATCCTCGGCATGGGGGAGGAGTGGGACGAGGTGATCACCTGCCTGCGCGATCTCCGG
>Ga0075289_1000055_pt1 | contig 12634 bp, 11 predicted proteins | sample SF_Rice_20C_80N__4_FD_69764 | JGI IMG/M metagenome (GOLD analysis project Ga0075289, IMG submission 69764) | Rice paddy soil microbial communities from Twitchell Island, California, USA - SF_Rice_20C_80N_103 | ecosystem: Environmental > Terrestrial > Soil > Paddy field/soil | place: USA... | reverse complement strand
CTTCGTGGCCGACAGCCAGATCGAGCGGATGGACGCCAACATCGAGGCCATGCAGAACCTGTACGAGAACATGGCCCAGCACGGGTACGACCTCACCCGGATCCCCTTCGCCATCCAGTACAACAAGCGCGACCTGCCCAACGCGGCGCCGGTGGCCGAGCTGCAGTCGGCGCTCAATCCAGGGTGGCCGGTGGAGGACGCGGCCAGGCAGCGGCTCACCCCGGATCCGAACCGCGAGGCCGAGTACCTGGTGAACCAGGAGGATGGGCAGTGGATCGAGCGGGCGCCGTACTTCGAGGCGGTGGCACTCACGGGCGACGGCGTGTTCGACACGCTCAAGGCGATCAGCAAGAACGTCGTCAAGACGCTGGGGTAGGTCGGCATGTGGACTCTGCCCAACATCATCACGCTCGTCCGCATCTGCTTCACTCCGGTGATCGCCCTCCTGCCCTTCATCGAGGGCTACTGGCCCAAGCTCATCGCCTTCGTGATCTTCATCATCGCCGCCGTCAGCGACGTCTTCGACGGCTACCTGGCCCGGAGCCGGAACGAGGTTACCGACCTCGGCAAGCTGCTCGATCCCATCGCCGACAAGCTGCTCCTGTTCGCGATGCTCGTCCCCATCTACTGGATTTCCCGCCAGCGCCACGACCTGTACGACATTCCGGTGTGGGGAAGCATCCCTCTCTGGGTGTGCCTGCTGCTCATCGGCCGCGAGGTGGCGATGACCGGGTTCCGCTGGTGGGCCAGCCGTCGCGGCGTGGTGATTCCGGCGGGCGGCGCGGGTAAGCTCAAGACCACCATCCAGAACATCTTCATCGGCGCCGTCATCCTGTGGTTCGCGTTCCGGGACGCGCGCAAGCCCCTCGGCTGGGACCACAGCCGGTATGCGGACTACTGGAATCAGTTCCACGGCGGCTTCGTCGCCGTTACCCTCGCCGTGGCCGCCCTGTTGACGGTCTATTCCTTCGTACAGTACCTCTACCGGAATCGCAGCCTGTTCTCGGACCGCGCCCGGTGAATCTCGAACTCGTTACGATCGGGACCGAGATTCTCCTCGGCTTCACTCTCGACACTAACGGCGCCGAGATCGCGCACGCCATGGCGGAGCACGGCGTCAGGATCGTCCGCCGCACGGCGGTGGCCGATCGGGAGGACGATATCCGCGAGGCGGTGGCCGGCGCGCTCGGCCGCACCGGCGCGGTGATCACGACCGGAGGCCTCGGGCCCACCCGCGACGACATCACCAAGCGGATCGTTGCCGAGCTCTTCGCGGCCCCGCTCGAGTTCGACGAGCGGATCTGGAGCTCCCTGCTGGAGCGCTTCGGGCGGCTCGAGCGCGCGCCGGCCCCGAGCAATCGCAGCCAGGCCGAGGTCCCGCGCGGCGCCACGGTGCTGCCCAACCGGTGGGGCACCGCGCCGGGGATCTGGATCGAGGGCGCGCCGGGGCTGGTCGTGATGTTGCCTGGCGTGCCCCACGAGATGCGAAAGCTCCTCGCCCACGAGGTGATTCCCCGGATCGCGGCCCGCGGCGCGGGACGGACCATCCGCTCGCTCACGGTCCGCACCACCGGCATTCCCGAGTCCACGCTCGCCGAGCGGATCGGCGGCGTCGAAGACGACATCGCCCCGCTCACGCTCGCGTACCTGCCGGGTCTCGACGGCGTAGATCTTCGGCTCACCGCCTGGGACTTCGACCCCGGGGAGGCGGACCGCCGCCTTCGGGCCGCCGCCGACCTGCTGGAGCAGCGGGCAGGGAGCGTCGTGTACGGAGAGAACGGCGCCGACCTCGCGGCGCTCGCGCTCGCGCAGGCCCGCCGAAGAGGTCTTCGCATCGGCACCGCCGAATCCTGCACCGGCGGACTCGTGGGTGAGCGGCTGACCGAGATCCCGGGCAGCTCCGACGTCTATGTGGGCGGTGTGGTCTGCTACGACAACTCCCTCAAGGTCTCGCTGCTCGGTGTGCCGTCGGAGCTGATCGAGCGCGACGGAGCGGTGAGTGAGTCGGTGGTCCGCGCGATGGCCAAGGGCGCCGTCGTCCGGCTCGGAGTGGAGGTCGGGGTGGCGGTGACGGGCATCGCGGGACCGGGAGGTGGAACACCGGAAAAGCCGGTCGGCACGGTCTGGCTCGCGGTGGCGCTCGCCGGCGAGACGACGGCCCGGCGATCGATGTTCCTGGGAAGCCGACACGACATTCGGCGGCGGGCCGCGCAGGGCGCGCTGGCCATGGTGCTTCGCAGCGTATCCGCCCTCGCGAGCCGCGAGCGCTGATCGCCCGCGATTCTGCCACTCTGTCCATCCTCTCCGCGCACGTCGCCCGCTATTATCTTACGTACCGACCCGTATGTGAGGAACATGCAAGTGACTGACAAGACCAGGTTTAGCAAGGACCCGCGCGGCGGCGCCGCCCCCATCGACATGGCCGGCGACCGAGGCGGGTCTGCCTCCAGGGCCGATCAGAGCGCCGATGGCGCCGACCTGGCTTCCACCGATATGTCCGCCGAGCCGTCGTCCCGCGACGAGGAGACCCAGGCCGAGTTCTCGGGGCTGCCGATGGAGCCCGATTCCGAGGCCATCAAGCGCCTCGAGGCCGAGCTCGCCGATGCGCGCGACCAGCACCTCCGGCTCGCTGCCGAGTTCGACAACTACCGCAAGCGGATCGCCCGTGAGCGCGCCGAGCTGACCGATCGCGCCCAGGCTGGTCTCGTCGCGCGACTGCTCGATGCCGTGGACGACATGGACCGGCTCGCGTCCGCGATGGACATCCCGGTCGAGTCGCTGCGGGAAGCGGTGACGCTGCTGGACCGCAAGATCTGGAAGGAGCTCGAGGCCGCCGGCTTAGTGCCCATCGATCCGGCGGGTGAGCCGTTCGATCCGAGTCAGCACGAGGCCGTCTCGATCATTCCGCCGCCGAATCGGGAGCAGGATCACCGGGTGGCCAACACCCTTCAGGTGGGCTACCGCTTCAAGGGCCAGCTCGTCCGCCCCGCGAGGGTGCAGGTGTACTCAGAGCAGGGTCACGCATAACGTGGCGACGCAGGACTTCTACCAGATTCTCGGCGTCGCCGACTCGGCCAGCCAGGACGAGATCAAGAAGGCCTACCGGCGACTCGCGAAGCAATACCATCCCGACGCCAATCCCAACAATCCGAAAGCGGCGGAACGCTTCAAGGAGATCTCCGAGGCGCATGCGGTACTCTCGGACACCGAGAAGCGTGCCCAGTACGATCGGATGCGCCGTCTTGGCGCGTTCGACGGAGCCGCCCGCGGAGGCGCGCGCGCGGGAGCCCGGGGACCGGGGGGTGGTCGCGGTGCCGGCCAGCCGATGGAGGAGGGAATCGACTTCGGCGACTTCGGCGGGCTCGGGGACATCTTCTCCTCGATCTTCGGCCGCGGCCGGCGCGAGGAGACCGTCGCGGAAGCGCTGGAGACGGTCGTCGAGATTCCGTTCCGGGTCGCGGTGCTCGGCGGCAAGGTGCCGGTGACCCTGGCCGTGACCGAGAACTGCCCGACCTGTCATGGAACCGGCGGGGCGCCCGGATCGACCATGTCCACCTGCCCCGAGTGCAACGGCCGAGGGACGATCTCGTTCGGTCAGGGCGGGTTTTCGGTGAACCGCCCCTGCCCGATGTGCCGGGGGCGCGGGAAGATCCCGTCGCAGCCCTGTCCCACCTGTGCCGGCGTGGGCGAGGTTCGTACGGAGCGGCGGGTCGTCATCTCGGTCCCGCCCGGCACCGAGACGGGCGCCAGGGTGCGGCTCCGGGGACAGGGTCAGACGAGCCGGCCGGGCGGAGCGCCCGGCGATCTTCTGGTCACGTTTCAGGTGCTCCCGGACCGGTTCTTCCACCGCGAGGGGCTCGACATCGTCTGCGAAGTGACCATCAACATCGCCCAGGCGGTGCTCGGCACTCGACTGAGGGTGCGGACGATCGACGGGAAGAAGGTGATGCTGCGGATTCCGCCGGGGACGCAGCCGGGGCGAAAGTTCCGGATCAAGGGGCAGGGTATCGAGAAGAACGGGCGGCGGGGCGATCAGCTCGTGGCGGTACAGGTGACGATCCCGTCCGAACCGACGCCCGAGCAGCAGGAGTACTTCAAGAAGTTCGCCGACGCGGCTGGGCTGCGCTACTGAGCGTGGATCATGGCTCCCGCTGGAGGAATCCGCTCCACCAGAATGCGATGGGTCCCGCGCTCCGGCTCGTCTGCGCCCGGCCGGCGCTGCTGATAGCTGCCGTCGGGGCGTAGCTCCCAGGCCTGCCGGTTGTCCTGCCACAGCAGGAGCAGCAGGTCCCGGAGCGCCTGACGGTGCGCCGGATTTTCCACCGGGGTCACCGCCTCGATGCGGCGGTCGAGATTGCGCGGCATCCAGTCGGCCGATCCGATGTAGACCTCCTCCTCTCCCCCGTTTACGAAGTAGAACGCCCGCGAATGCTCCAGGAACCGTCCCACGATACTGATCACGCGGATGGTCTCGCTGATGCCGGGCAGGCCCGGCCGCAGACAGCAGATGCCGCGGACGATGAGGTCGATCGGGACGCCCGCCTGTGATGCCGCATAGAGCGCGGCGATGATGTCCGGATCCACCACGGCATTCATCTTGGCCATGATGCCGGCCGGCTTCCCCGCGCGGCGGTGCGCGATCTCCCGGTGGATCATCCCGATGAACCGCTCGCGCATCCCTCGTGGCGCCACGATCAGCTTCCGGTAGCCCACCGGCGATGCGAAGCCGGTGAGCACGTTGAAGAGATCGGTGAGATCGGCGCCGAGATCGGCGTTGGCGCTCAGCAGCCCGAAGTCGGTGTAGACGCGAGCCGTCTTCGGATTGTAGTTGCCGGTGCCGATATGGATGTACCGGCGCATCGTGTCACCCTCCCGCCGCACCACCAGCATGATCTTGGCGTGAGTCTTGAGGCCGGCCACGCCGTAGCTCACGTGCACGCCCACGTCTTCCAGCCGCTGCGCCCAGATGATGTTGTTCTCCTCGTCGAACCGCGCCTGGAGCTCGATGAGCACGGCCACCTGCTTGCCGCGCTCCGCCGCGTGCACCAGCATCCGGGCGATACTGGAGTCTCCACCCGTGCGGTACAGGGTCAGCTTGATCGCGAGGACGTCGGGGTCTTCGGCGGCCGTCTGGATGAACCGTTCCACCGTGGTGGCGAAGCTGTCGTACGGATGGTGGAGGAGGACGTCGCCTTCGCGGATCACGTCGAAGATGTTGCGTGCTCCGGCCAGGCGTGCCGGCGTCGCGGAATGGAAGACGGGATCCCGGAGCGCCGGCAGATCGAGCGAGGCCAGGGGGAGCAGGTCGCAGGCATCCATGAGTCCGGGAATGTCGTAGAGGTCGTCGGCGGTCAGCGGCCGGGCCGGCGGCTCCTGCTGCTCGCTGAACTCCACCAGCAGCAGCTCCCGGAGGGACACCGGCATGGAGGTGTGCACTTCGATGCGCACCACCTCGGCGAAGCGCCGGTTGCGGACCTCCTCCTGGATCAGACTCAGCAAGTCGTCGGCTTCGTCGCCGTTGTCGATCTGCAGGTCGGTGTTGCGCGTGATGCGGAAGGTATACGCACCGAGGATCTCCACCCCGGGAAAGAGCGCCTCCAGGTTGGCCCCGATCACCTCCTCCAGCGGAACGAAGTGATGCGGCGTCGGCAGGGGCACCCATCTGGGCAGGATCTTGGGCACCTTCACTCGCGCGAACCGCTCCTCGCCTTCGGCGCCTCGCAGGACCACGGCCAGCGAAAGACTGAGATTCGAGATGTAGGGAAAGGGGTGACCGGGATCGACGGCAAGGGGGGTGAGCACCGGAAACACGTTCGAGCGAAAGTAGGCGTCGAGGTGCTCGCGGTCGGCACGGCTGAGCTGGTCCATGCTGGTATGAATGATGACGGCGTTCCGCGCGAGTGACGGAAGGACATCATCCATGAGACATTGGCCGTGCTGCCTCACCAGCTCGCGGACCGTTCCGGAGATGGCCCGGATCTGATCTTCCGGTGTCATGCCGTCGGCCGTGCGCTCGACGATGCCCGCCGCCACCTGCTGCTTGAGGCCGGCCACGCGGACCTGATAGAACTCGTCGAGATTGCTGCTGAAGATGGCGAGGAACTTGAGGCGCTCGAGGAGCGGCGTGCGCGGGTCCAGCGCCTCGTAAAGAACCCGACGGTTGAACTCGAGCCACGACAGCTCGCGGTTCAGGTAGAGCGACGGGTCCCGAAGATCTATCGCGGGCGCGGCGGAGGGCTGAAGCCGGAGATCGGTCACGTCCTAATGTACGGCGCCCCGCGGGGCGACGGAACAAATTGTAACGGCCGGGTAACGTCCCGGCCCGGCGTCAGTGCGCCTTCGGCCTGAACATGAGCGAGAGAATGAGGCTCACGATGCCCACCACCAGGCCTCCCCAGAACGCGGGCCAGAATCCACCGACCGCGAAGCCGAGGCCCCAGCGGGTGGAGAGCCAGCCCGTGACCAGGAGCATGAGCGCATTGATCACGAGGGTGAACACGCCCAGCGTCAGTACGATAAGCGGGCAGGTGAGCACCGTGAGCAGAGGGCGCAGAAGACTGTTGACGAGCCCGAACACGGCCGCGACCAGGAGCAGTTGCACGATGGTGCCGTGGAAGTCGAGGCCGGGAATGAAGAAGGTCGCGACCCACAACGCGGCTGCGTTGAACAGCCAGTGTATCACCAGTGATCGCACGGCACTCTCCGGATGGGTGAGCTCAGGCGATGACGCCGCCGCCCAGCACTCGGCCTTCGTGGTCGTACAGCACGCCGGACTGCCCCGGCGTGATCGCGCGCACCGGCGTCTCCAGCGCGAGCGACACCGTCTCGTTCGAGACGGCCAACACGGTGGCGGGTACGCCTCGCGAGCGGTGGCGGATTTGCACTTCGCATCGGCCGCCGGACCAAAGCGGAGGAGCCAGCCAGTTGACCTCCTCCAGCACCACCTGATGTCCCGCCAGCTCGTCGGCCGAGCCCACGACGACCTCGCGGCGCTCGGGGCGGATCGCCACGACGAAGCGTGGGGCCGCCGATCCGCCCGGCAGGCCCTTCCGCTGGCCGATGGTGTACCGCGCGTAGCCGCGGTGCTCTCCGATGACCTCGCCGCTGGTGGTGACCAGCGGGCCGGGCGCCAGCGCCGGCGCGTCCGGCGGCAGATGGCGCTCGAGCACCCCGGCGTAGTCGTCGTCGGGCACGAAGCAGATCTCGACGGACTCGGGCTTGTCGGCGGTGGTGAGGCCCAGCGATCGCGCGTAGGCCCGCGTGTCGGCCTTGGAGAGCTCCCCGACCGGCGTCATCATCCGGACCACGACCCGACGGTCGATGCCCCAGAGGAAATAGCTCTGGTCCTTGCTCCGGTCCCGCCCCCGATAGAGCCGGCCGTCCCGGGCCACGGCGTAGTGGCCGGTGGCGATGTATCGGCAGTCGAGCGCGTCGGCGTGGGCCAGGAGATCGCGAAATTTGGTGAACGAGTTGCAGCGCACGCACGGAATCGGCGTCCGGCCCCGGCTGTATTCGCGCACGAAGTTCTGGATGACGTGCAGGTCGAACCGGTCCTCGAGGTTGAGCACGTAATGGGGAATGCCGAGCGCCCGGGCGACGTCCCGGGCATCCGCGATCGAATCGAGCGAGCAGCAGGGACGATCGGGCACGGACTCGCCATAGCAGAAGAGCTTCATCGTCGCGCCCACGACCTCGTACCCCTGCTCGACGAGCCGGGCGGCCGCCACCGAGCTGTCCACCCCGCCTGACATCGCCACGAGCACGCGCTCAAGCACGGCCCAGCACTCCCGCGAGCTTGCGGACCTTGGCGACGATGCCAGGCATCACCTCCGCGACCCGGTCGATGTCGGACTCGCTGGTGCCGTGCCCGAAGCTGAAGCGGATGGCGCCGAGCGCCAGCTCGCGCGGCATGCCAAGGGCCAGGAGCACATGCGAGGGCTCGACCGCGCCGGTGGAACAGGCGGAGCCGCCCGACGCCGCCACGCCCGCGAGGTCGAGGTGCATGAGCATGGCCTCGCTGTCGGCGCCCGCTACCGCGACGTTCACGACGTGGGGGGCCCGGTCACCGTCCTCCGCCGTCGCGGTGAGCTCGGGGATGCCGGTCCTGAGAAGGGTGATGAGACGGTCGCGCAGGGCCCGCAGCCTCACGGCCAGCCCGGCCTGCTCCGCCGCGGCGAGCTCCGCCGCCTTTCCCAGGCCCACGGCGCCGGCCACGTTCTCGGTGCCGGGCCGGAGCCCGTGCTGCTGCCCGCCGCCGTGAATGATGGCCTCGACCGCGGTGTGGTCGCGCACCACGAGCGCGCCGACACCCTTGGGCGCTCCGATCTTGTGCCCCGACAGGGTGAGCATGGTGCAGGGGACCTGGCGCACGGAGACGGGGACCTTGCCGAACGCCTGCACCGCGTCGGTGTGCAGGGCGACGCCGGCGGCGCGACAGCGCGCGGCGATCTCGTCCATCGGCTGGATGACGCCCGTCTCGTTGTTGACCCACATGATGGAGACCACGGCCGGCCGCTGGGCCAGCGCGGCGGCGAGCGCGTCGAGATCGAGCCGCCCCCTGGCGTCCACCGGCAGCACGACCTCGCGTCCCCCGAGCCGGCAGACGGCGTGTGCCGCGGCCAGAATCGCCTTGTGCTCGATGGCCGAGACCGCGACGCACATCTCCGCCCCACGGTCCCGCGCGGCGTGAGCTGCGCCCAGGATGCCCAGGTTGTCGGCCTCCGTGCCGCCCGACGTGAAGACGACCTGGCTCGGCTCGGCGCCGACGGCCTCCGCCACCTGGCGGCGCGCCAGCTCCATCCCGGCCCGTGCCGCCCGGCCGAAGCTGTGCCCGCTCGAGGGGTTGCCGAAAGTCTGCTCGGTGAGATAGGGAAGCATGGCCTCGAGGACTTCGGGGCGAACCGGCGTCGTCGCCGCGTGATCGAGGTAGACCGGGGGCGGGAAAGGCATGGGGGGGAAAGTAAGGGGTCGCGGGCCACGGGTCACGGTCTCCCGGAGAGCGGTACGGATGCGGCACGCAATTTAGGACTCGCGACTCGTGACCCGCGACTCGCGACTCACATGCTCCTGACCCCGAGCGCTACGACGTTCTCTATCGCCATCGTCTCGTGGGTGAAGTACGGCTCCCCGTACCGCACCCGAATCAGGGAGCCGTAATGGGCGTTCTGGGTCTCTACCAGCGAGTAGAGATCCTGGCCGGTGGGAAAGATCTCCCCGGCGGCTTTCGCCCCGTCGAACTGGCTGGCGTAGCAGCGGATCGCGGCCATCTTCCGCTCGAACTGCGGGGTGATGTCCACCACGAAGGTCGGTTTGACGGGATCCTCCCGGTACGAGAGGGCAAAGAGGATCTTGTGCGGGCGGTGCGGCGTGCCGGGGGCATCGTACTTCTGGAGCCCCGCGAGGTAGCAGGCGTCGCGGCCGAGCTCGGAGGCGACGCGGTGATCGGGGTGCCGCCCCACGGGGAAGGGAAGGATCACCACCCGCGGCGCGAAATGGCGGATCTGCTCCACCACGAGGCGGCGAGCCGCCTCGTCGTTGTGGAGATGGGCGTCGGCGAGGCCCGCATTGCGGCGCTCGGCGGCACCAAGGATGGCCGCGGCCCGCTCGGCCTCCTCGGCGCGGAGCAGGGCGCTGCCACGGGTACCGGTCTCCCCGGCAGTGAGGTCGAGGATGCCGGTCCGGTACCCGGCATCGACGGCCTTGAGCAGGGTGCCGGCGCAGGTCAACTCCACGTCGTCGCGGTGCGCGGCGATGGCGAGGATATCAACGGGCATGGGGAGGCAATATACCTATTCGTGGCGCAGCGCTTCGACCGGGTCCATGCGCGCGGCGCGGTTTGCCGGGATGAGGCCGAACGCGAGCCCGATGGCGATGCTCACGGCACAGGCCAGGAACGCGCTCCAGAGCGGCACCGCCGATTCCATCTTGAGAACGGCTTTGAGCCCTTCGCCGGCCAGGAGACCCATCGCCACACCGAGCAGCCCGCCGATGAACGTGAGCGTAGCGGCCTCCACCAGGAATTGCCACAGGATCTCGCGGCGTGTCGCGCCGAGCGCCTTCCGCAGACCGATCTCCTTGGTCCGGTCCGTCACCGAGACCATCATGATCGCCATGACGCCGATCCCGCCGACGAGCAGTGCCACGCTCGAAAGCGACACCATCGCCAGGAAGAAGTAGGTCGTGAACTTGCCCACCACGTCGAGGATCTGGTCCTGGGTGATGAGGTCGAAGGTATTGGGCATCCCCGGGCGCAGGTTGCGCGCGCGCCGGAGCGCGACGGTGGCCAGGTCACGCGCCGTCTCGGGCGCCACTCCCGCCCGAGGGCGGACGGCGATGAACAGGGCGTTGGTCTCGTCGTACCGGAAGTTCTGGCGGGCGGTCTCGAAGGGCACGACTCCTCCGACCTCCTGACCCGGCGGCTCGAAGATGTTTCCGGGCTTCTGGAAGATGCCGATGACGCGGAGCGCCTTGTCTCCCACCCGCACGTAGCGGCCCAGCGGGTCGATCCGTCCGAAGAGGCGGTCCGCCAGGTCGGTCTCGAGGACGATCACCTGGTCGCCCGCCAGCTCGCCGCGGGTGAAGAACCGGCCGCGAAGCAGCGTGCCGCCATTGACGTCCATGTAATGCTCGTCCGCGCCGAAAATGGTGAGCGTCTGGGTGCGCTCGCCCTGGTACTCCATCCGCTGGAAGAGCTGCACCCACATTCCCGCGTAGGCGATCTCCGGCACCCGGGTGAGCGCCGCGGCGTCGGTGCTCCCGAGCACCGGCCTGATGCGGACCTCGTAGGGCAGGCGGTCGGGGTTGAGCGGCGTCTGCGAAAAGAACCGGACCACGTAGAACACGGATGGACCCGCGGTCTCGATGGCGTTGAAGATCTGGGTCCGAATGCCCTGCACCATCGAGGCGATGGCCATGACCGTGGTCACCCCGATGACGACGCCGAGAATCGTGAGCGTCGAGCGGAGCTTGTTGGCCCGGAGCGATTCCAGAGCGATCGAAGCCCCTTCAACGACGTTGCGCAGCACCATGCTACTCGGCTCGCAAGGCGGTCACCGGGTCGAGCCGGGCGGCCCGGGCGGCGGGGAACACGCCGAAGATGATGCCCGCGCCCGCGCCGATGGCGAGCGCGACGCCCACCGACCAGAGGGTGATGCGTGCCGGCAACGGCGTGAACGTCGAGACCAGGGCCGCGAGTCCCCATCCCCCGAGGACGCCCTGGATACCGCCGAGCGACGACAGCACCATCGCCTCGATCAGGAACTGTCGGCGAATGTCCCTGCGCCGCGCCCCCAGCGACTTGCGAAGGCCGATCTCCCGGGTGCGCTCGGTGACGCTCATGAGCATGATGTTCATGATCACGATGCCGCCCACCACGACGCCGATGCACACCACGGCCGGGATGGCAGTGAAGAGAATGCGCGTGAGATTCCGCCAGAAGGCCACCAGCGCGTCCGCCTTGTCCACGGTGAAGTCGTTGTCCTCGCCGGGCCGGAGCCGATGGGCAACGCGCATCGCCTCCTCGGCTCGGGCCATCGCGCCATCGATCTCCTCCGCCGTGGACATCTTGACCGATACCACCGTCGTCCTCCGGCGCCCGTAGAATGACTCGAACGTGGTGAACGGCATCAGCAGGAAGCCGTCGAACGACTGTCCGAGCACCCGGCCCTTCTTGGCGACCACGCCCTTGACCGTCACCTCGCGGCCGGCGACGCGGATCTTCCGGCCGACCGCCCGCTCGGGTCGGTCGAAGAGCTTGTCCGCCACGTCGAATCCGATGACGACGACCAGCCGCCGCTCCTCCACGTCGGGTTCGCCCAGGGGATCGCCGGCGAGCATCTGGTAGTCCTGCACCACCTGGTAAGGCGGGGTCACGCCGAAGATCAGGACCTGGCCCACCGTGCGGTTGCCGTAGACCACGTCGCTCGAGGGCGTAGGCCACCCCGACTGCAGCGCCACCGCGCGCGCTTCCGGCAGCGCGCGCTCGACGACCCGGGCGTCTTCCGCGGTGATGAGCGGCCGCCGGCTGATCGCCTTGACCTGGTCATCATCCAGCAGCCCGACGGAAATGGGAGACCGTCGCACCTGGAAGGCGTTGGTGCCGATCATGGCGCCGGTCAGGTTCTCCTTGACGTACGCGTTCATGCCCTGGATCACGGCCACGACGACGACCAGGAAGCCGACCGAGACGATGATGCCGAGGAGGGTGAAGAAGGAGCGGAGCTTACTGGTCCAGATGGCCTGGAGTGCCAGGCGCAGAGCCTCGGAGAGGGGCATGGGAGGAAACTACGGGGAGCGGGGAACAGGGAACAGGGAGCGGCAAGCAGGGAGCGGGGCGCCGCCTGCCGGGATCTGGCCCGCTTCCCGCTTCCGGCTCCCCGCGTCCGGGGTTACTCGTATCTCAGCGCGTCGACCGGATCCAGCCTCGCAGCCCTGCTCGCGGGATACAGGCCGAACAGCACTCCGGTGAGAATGGAGACGAGAACGGCCGCCACGACGGACAGCAGCGGAACCGAGGCGGGGATGGGGGTGAAGGCGCGGATGGCCGCCGCGAGCAGCGCGCCCATCGCCATTCCGGCCAGGCAGCCGATCAGGGTGAGCGTGGCGGCCTCGACCAGGAACTGGAACATGATCTCGC